>Ga0209810_1000362_pt1 | contig 107864 bp, 103 predicted proteins | sample Coa_R1_7_FD_187159 | JGI IMG/M metagenome (GOLD analysis project Ga0209810, IMG submission 187159) | Surface soil microbial communities from Centralia Pennsylvania, which are recovering from an underground coalmine fire - Coalmine... | ecosystem: Environmental > Terrestrial > Soil >... | reverse complement strand
CCTCTCCCTCCCCCAAAACAGGTCCTGACAGATAGCTGGCCCGCCCCCAGAAGCGCCCGAGGGCCCGCAAACCGCAGGAAACGTGGCTCCGAGGCGCGTCCGCCCTGGTCAAGTTCCGAAGCCGCTGCAGCGCGGCCGCCGCCCTTGACAGTCGTTTGCGTCGTTTGTTACCATGAGGCTCGCGGAACGGACGACCACGTCCGCGGGCCTCGTGCGAACGAGAAAGCCTCGGTCCACGGACGCTATTTTTTTGTCCCAAGGAGCGCTGATGGCCCAGCACGCCCCCGACGCGCACGCCGACGAGCGGCTTCTCCGCGAGATCGCCCAGCGAGAACAGGAGCTGCAGCGCACCGTCGCGGAGGCGCGCGCGGAGGCGGATCGCATCATCGAGCGCGCGCGGCGAGAGGCGGAGGAGCTCCGCGCTCGCGCCAGGGAGCAGGCCCGGGAACAGGCGGCCGCGGCCGCCGCCGAGAGCGAGCGGGAGGCCGCCGCCGTCACGCGGCAGATCCTGTCCCGCGCGCAAGCCGAAGCGGACGCGCTCCGCAAGCGGGGCGACGAGCGCCGGCCCCGTGCCGTCGATCTTGTCGTGCGCGAGGTGCTCGGGAGCTCCGCATGATCGTCCCCATGAGCCGGGTGACGGTGCTCGGCCCCCGGCGCTTGCAGGCGGACGCGGTGCGCGCGGTGCAGGACCTCGGGGTCCTGCACGTCGACCACGTCCGCGCCACCGAGGAGGGCATCGGGCCGCAGCCGCTGCCCGATCAGCTCGAGACGCAGCGCGTGGCGATCGATGCGGTCCGCACGCGCGCGGAGTCGATCCTCACGCTCCTGCCGCCCCTCGAGACGCCGCCTATGCCCACCGGGCCGTACGTGGAGGATCTCCCCGACGCGCTGCAGGACCGGCTCCAGCCGATCGAGCGCGAGGTCCAGGACCTGACGCGCCGGCTGCTCGACGCGGAGGACGAACAGGAGATCCTGCGCGCCTACGGGCGGGCGATCCAAGTGCTGGCGCCCCTCCTGGAGCCGCTGGAGCGCAGCCGGCTTCTCGAGGCGATCGGCTTCGTCCTGGAGGCCCGGTCCCCCGGCGCGCTCGACGCGCTACGGGCCGAGCTGGTCCAGGCGACGCGCGGGCGCGTGGAGCTGGTCAGCCGTCCGCTGGACGAGCGTCACACCGGCGCGGTGGTGGCCTTTGCCCGGCAGGATGCGGATGCCGTCCGCGCGGTGCTCGCCCGGGCCGGGGCGAGCGAGCTGCGGCTGCCGGCGCGCGTGTCCGGGCAGCCGCTCGCGCAGGCCGTGGCGCACCTGCAGGAGCGCGCCCGCTCCCTGCCGGGGGAGATCGAGGCGCTGCGCCGGCAGTTGATGGAGCTGAGCCAACGGCATCGCGCCGAGATCGTCGCGATCGCGACGGCGGCGCGCGACGCGGCGCACCGCTTCGAGCTGATGGCCCACCTGCCGCAATCCCGGTACGCGTTCGTCCTCCATGGGTGGGTGCCGACCCGGCAGGTGCCGTCCGTGCGCGCCGGCCTGCGGCAGCGGTTCGGCGGCGAGGTCCTGGTCTACGACGAGCCCGCGCCGGTGCACCACGCCGAGCACGTCCCCGTGCTCCTCCAGAACCCCGCGTGGCTCAGGCCGTTCGAGCTCTTCCTCCGGATCTTCGATCCACCGAAGTACGGGACGTTCGACCCGACGATCTACTTTGCGATCGGGATGCCGCTGTGGGTCGGCATCATCATCGGCGATGTGGGGTACGGCCTGTTCCTCCTCGCGCTCACCCTCTGGCTGCGGAGCAAGGCGACGCCCGGCCGGCCGTGGCGGGTCGTGCTGGGCGGGATCGACTTCGGATTTACCCTCACCCCCACGGTGATCCGCCAGTCCGCTGCGGTGCTGGGGTGGATGACGGCGTGGACGTTTCTCTTCGGGATCGTCTTCGGCGAGTTCTTCGGCGACCTGCCCGAGCGCCTCATCCCGGGGTTCCACCCGTTGTTCAACCGGCTGGAGAGCGTGACGACGTACCTCTACCTCTCGATCGGCTTCGGGTTGGCCCAGGTCTATCTCGGGCTGATCCTCCAGATGGTGAAGGCAGCCCGGCACCGGGAGCGCAAGGAGGTCCTCGAGTCCGTCGCGCTCCTGGCGGGCGCGACGACGGTGTTCCTGTGGATCGCCACGCAGGTCAAGGTCCTGCCGTCGGCGCTCTTCAGCCCGGTGATCCTGGCCGCGGCCGTCGTGTTCCTGCTCTCGCTGATCCTCTCGTTCACGCTGGGCAGCGTGCTGTGGGTGATGGAGAGCATCTCGACTTTCGGCAACATCATCTCGTATGCGCGAATCTTCGCGGTGGGCATGGCCTCCCTGGCCCTGGCGGTAGTCGCGGACACGATCGGCGGCGGCTTCTCCGTGCTCGTGCTCGGGGTGCTCGTGGGGGCGGTCGCGCACGTCATGTTCTTCGGCCTGACGATCATCGGGCACATCCTGCAGCCCGCGCGACTCCACTGGGTCGAGTTCTTCTCCAAGTTCAAGTACTACGAGGATACCGGACACCCGTATCGGCCATTCCAACGCACGGGAGGTGGACACGCGTGACGATGCGCACCATCGTGAGGATAGTCACCCTGACCGCGGGCTTCGTGGTGCTGGGCGGCCTGGCCGCCTGGGCGCAGGCGCCCGGCGCGCCGGCCGGCCCCGGCGTCGGCGCCGGCCTGATGGGCCTCGGCGCCTCGGTCGCGATCGGGCTCGGCGCCATCGGGACAGGCATCGCGCAGTCCCGGATCGGGGGCGCGGCGGCGGGCGTCGTCGCCGAGCGTCCCGAGATGTTCGGCACGATGCTGATCTTCCTCGTCATCCCTGAGACGCTCGTGATCTTCGGATTCGTCATCGCGTTCTTCCTGTACGGGAAGATCTAGCTGCGGGTGGAGCGGCTGCCGCATGGGATCCGAGCTGCTCGAGATGCTGGAGAAGGAGGCGCGGGCCGAGAGCGAGCGCATCCTGGCCGAGGCGCGGGCGCGGGCCGAAGAGATCGTCGGGCAGGCCCGCCGGGAGGCGGAGGAGATCCTCGCGGCCGCCCGGGCCCGCGTGGAGCACGAGCGCGCCCAGGCCCGCGCGCGGGCGACCAGCACCGCGCAGCTTCGCGCCTCGGCGCTGCTGCTCTCCGCCAAGGACGAGGCGATCCGCGGCGTGTTCGAGGAGGCGGAGGAGGCCCTCCGCTCGGTCCTGCGGGACCCGGGCCGCCGGCGGGCGACGCTCCGGAGCCTGCTGCGCGAAGCCACCGCGGATCTACCCGCGGGCGAGCGCACCACCGTGGAGGTCTCGCCGCAGGACGCGCTGGCCGTCCGGGAGGCCTGCCTGGAGCTGGGGCTCCAGGCCGAGGTTCACGAGACGCCGCAGCTTGCCGACGGCGTGCGGCTGGTCAGCCCGGACGGGCGGGCGGTCGTCGAGAACACGGTCGCCGGCCGGCTCGCGCGGGCGCGGCGCGAGATGGTGGCCCGGGTGGCGGAGATCCTGTGGGGCTCCTGAAGGGCGTCCCGCCCGGGCGGGGACGGGCTCGGATCGATGGGTGATTTTCCGTACATCAACGCCCGCATCAAGGTGATGAAGTCCCAGCTGCTTCCGGCGTCCCGTCTGGAGGAACTGCTGCATCTCCCGGACGTGGACGCGTTCATCCAGGCGCTCGGCGACACGCCTTACAACCCGGAACTGCAGGAGGCGCTCAGCCGGTTCGCCGGTGTGCGGGCCGTGGACGAGGCGCTCGCGCAGAACTTCTACCATACGACGCGGCGGATCCTCAGCTTTGCCGACGGCGAGCCCCGCCGGCTGATCGAGGTCGTGTTGCTCCGCTACGATCTGCAGAACATTCGGGCGATCGTCCGGGGCCGCCACACCGGCAAGTCGAACGACGAGATCCTGGCGACGCTCTACCCGGGAGGGCTGCTGAGCGAGGTGCGGCTGCGCGAGCTCCTGCAGCAGCCGGACCTGCGGGCGATCGCCGATACGCTGGTGACGTGGATGCACCCGCTGGGGTTCCCGCTCCGCCAGGGCGTGGAGGCCGCGCAGCGGAGCGGGACCCTCGTGGACATCGAGGTCGCCCTCGACCGCGCGTATGTGCGGTACGGCCTCGGGATCGCGGACGGGGAAGGCCACAGCGAGACCGCGCTGCGCCGGTTCTTGCAGAACGAGATCACCGCCACGAACGCCAAGACGGCGCTCAAGCTTCGCCGCATCCGCGAGCTCAGCCGCGAAGAACGGGAGCGATTCTTCATCCCTGGCGGCTACGTCTTCTCCCGCGACCAGTTCGCCACGCTCGCCGATCCGCAGTCGAGCGCGGCCGAGATCGGCGCGATGCGCCCTCTCGGCGCGGAGCTGACCGGACAGGAGAGCCTGCTGGAGATGGAGCGGGCGATCGACCGCGCGTTTCAGAAGCTGGCTGCGCAGATGTTCTTCGGGGACCCGCTGTCCCTCGACGTGGTCATCGGGTACCTCACCCGGAAGGCGGCCGAGGTCAGCAACCTCCGCGTCGTCGCGCACGCGAAGCAGCTCGGGATCCCCGCGGACGGCGCGCGCCAGGAGATCGTCGTTGTATAAGGTCGCCGTGATCACGGACGGCGAGACCGCGACCGGGTTCCGCCTCGCCGGCGTGGAGGTCCGCGAGGCCCGCACCCCGCAGGAGGCGCTGGAGGGGATTCGCGAGTTCACGGCGGCAGGGTACGGCCTGCTCGCCGTGAATGAAGACTTGCTCGTGGGGACCGACGATGCCCGCGCCCGCCTGCTGCGGGGACGAGATCTGCCGCTGATCGTCCCGCTGCCGCCCGCGCGCGCGAAGCTGGAGAGCGGCGAGGCGTACATCCAGCGGCTCGTGCGGGAGCACATCGGGTTCTCCGTGAAGCTCAAGTGAGGCAGGCGGGCGCCGCGGCCGGCGCCCGGCAGGCAGCGGAGGAGGATCCAGGGGAGGACGGTGGGATGCCAGCCACAGGCGAGATCACACGAATCTCCGGCCCGGCGGTCATCGCCAAGGGCCTGGCCGGTGCACGCATGTACGACATCGTGCGCGTCGGCAAGGAGAAACTGATCGGCGAGATCATTCGCCTCGATGGCGATACCGCGTTCGTCCAGGTGTACGAGGACACGTCCGGGCTGTACGTCGGCGAGCCGGTCGAGTCCACCGATGCGCCGCTGCAGCTCGAGCTCGGGCCCGGCATGCTGAGCAGCATCTACGATGGCATCCAGCGGCCGCTCGACAAGATCCGGGAGATGCAGGGGGACTTCGTGGCCCGGGGGGCGGTCGTGACGCCGCTGGACCGGGCGCGGAAGTGGCAGTTCGTCCCGCGGGTCGGCGTCGGGGACCGGGTCGGGCCCGGGGACGTGATCGGGGAGGTGCAGGAGTACTCGTATGCCCACCGGGTCATGGTGCCGCCCGACGCAGCCCCCAGCAGGGTCGCGGAGATCCGCCAGGGGGAGTTCACCGTGAGCGACGTCGTCGCGCGCCTCGAGAACGGGGCCGAGCTCAGGATGATGCAGACGTGGCCGGTGCGGGTGCCGCGCCCGACCGCGCGCAAGCTGGATCCCACGGAGCTGTTTGTCACGGGCCAGCGGATCCTGGACGTCCTCTTTCCGGTGGCGATGGGCGGGACCGCGGCGGTGCCGGGGCCGTTCGGGAGCGGCAAGACCGTGGTGCAACAGACGCTCTCCAAGTGGTCGAACGCGGACATCATCGTCTACGTGGGCTGCGGCGAGCGCGGGAACGAGATGACGGACGTGCTCACCGAGTTCCCCGAGCTGGAGGATCCGCGGAGCGGCCGCCCCTTGATGGAGCGCACGATCCTCGTCGCCAACACCTCCAACATGCCGGTCGCGGCGCGCGAGGCGAGCATCTACACGGGCATCACGATGGCCGAGTACTTCCGGGACATGGGCTACCGGGTCGCGCTCATGGCCGACAGCACGAGCCGGTGGGCCGAGGCGCTGCGGGAGATCTCCTCGCGGCTGGAGGAGATGCCGGCGGAGGAGGGCTACCCGCCGTACCTCGCCAGCCGCCTGTCCGCGTTCTACGAGCGGGCCGGCCGCGCGGTCGTCCTCGGGAAGGACGAGCGGGTCGGCGCCGTGACGGTCGTGGGCGCGGTGTCGCCGCCGGGCGGCGACCTCTCAGAGCCGGTGACGCAAAGCACGCTCAGGATCGTGGGCACGTTCTGGTCGCTCGACGCGCAGCTGGCCTACCGCCGGCACTTCCCCGCGATCAACTGGAACCGGTCCTACAGCCTCTATGAGGGCCTGCTCACCCCCTGGTACGCGAAGAACGTCGCCGAGGACTTCGCCGACCAGCGCGCCTGGCTGAGCGCGATCCTCGCGCGCGAGGCGGGGCTGCAGGAGGTGGTCCAGCTCGTCGGGCCGGATGCGCTCCAGGACCAGGAGCGGATGGTGATCGAGGCCGGCAAGATGATCCGCGAATACTTCCTGCAGCAGAGCGCGTTCAGCGCGGTCGACGCGTCGTGCAGCCTGGAGAAGGCCTACTGGATGATCCGCGGCATCCGGGCCTTCTACGAGGAGGCCACCGCGGCGCTGGAGCGCGGGAAGCCGATCGACGAGATCCTCAACCTGCCGCAGAACGAGCAGATCGCCCGGTTCAAGGAGATCCCGAACGACCAGTTCCGGGCTCACGCGGAGCGGTTCCTGGCCTCCCTCCCCGAGGCGTTCGGCGCGGTGCCGGCGGGCGGCGGCGCGGCGGCCTCCCCCTCGCCGTCGGCGCCGGTGCAGCGCGGCGGCGAGCAGGGAGGTGTCTAGGATCATGTCCCGGAAACCGGCCCGGAGGAAGGCCCGGGGCCCCCACGCCTTCGCCGAGACGGGGCGAAGGCGCGGGGTGGGCCAGACGGGGGTGTCGCGGCGATGAGCGCGATGAACCTGGCGACCAAGCGCTACACCAGCATCAACTACATCTCCGGCCCGCTTCTCTTCGTGGAGGGGGCGCGCGATCTCTCGTACGGCGCGATCGTGGAGATCCACGTGCAGGACGGCAGCGTGCGGGGAGGCCAGGTCATCGAGGTCTCGGACCGCAACGCGGTGATCCAGGTGTTCGAGGAGACCCGCGGGATGGACCTCGCCCGGACGTCGATCAGCCTGCGCGAGGATGTCGCCCGGATCGGCGTGAGCCGGGACATGATCGGCCGGCGCTTCAACGGCCTCGGCGAGCCGATCGACGGGCTGCCGCCGATCATCCCGGAGAAGCGGCTGCCGATTATCGGCGCCCCGATCAACCCGGTCGCGCGCGAGAAGCCCGCCGAGTTCATCCAGACCGGGATCTCCACGATCGACGTGATGAACACGCTCGTGCGGGGGCAGAAGCTGCCCATCTTCTCCGGCGCCGGGCTCCCGGCCAACGAGATCGCGGCCCAGATCGCCCGGCAGGCCAAGGTCCTGGGCGAGGCCGAGCAGTTCTCCGTCGTGTTCGGCGCGATGGGGATCACGGCGCGCGAAGCCGCGTTCTTCATCCACGAGTTCGAGTCGACCGGCGCCCTCGCGCGCAGCGTGGTGTTCATGAATTTGGCCGACGACCCCACGATCGAGCGCCTGATGACGCCGCGGGCGGCGCTCACCGTCGCCGAGTACCTCGCGTACGAGCTCGACACGCAGGTGCTCGTCATCCTCACCGATATGACCAACTACTGCGAGGCCCTGCGCGAGATCGGCGCGGCGCGCGAGGAGATCCCGGGCCGCCGCGGCTATCCCGGGTACATGTACACCGACCTCGCCAGCATCTACGAGCGCGCGGGCCGCATCAAAGGGAAGAGGGGGACGATCACGCAGTTCCCGATCCTCACGATGCCGGACGACGACATCACGCACCCCATCGCGGACCTGACCGGGTACATCACCGAGGGGCAGCTCGTGCTGAGCCGGGCGCTCCACCGGCAGGGGGTGTACCCGCCGATCAACCCGCTGCCGAGCCTCTCGCGCCTGATGAACAACGGCATCGGCAAGGGCCGGACGCGCGAGGATCACCGGCAGGTGGCGGACCAGCTCTACGCGGCCTACGCGCAGGGCCTGGATCTTCGGCGGCTCGTCGCGATCATCGGCGAGGAGGCGCTCACGGAGAACGACCGGCTGTACCTCCGGTTCGCCGATGTGTTCGAGAAGGAGTTCATCAACCAGGGACAGGCCGACCGGTCGATCGAGGAGTCGCTCACGCTGGGCTGGAAGCTCCTCTCGATGTTCCCGAAGGCGACGCTCACCCGGATCAGTCGCGACCACGTGGAGAAGTACTACTTCGGCGACCAGATGGAGCGGATGTACCGGCCCGGCGAGGCGCCGGCGTAGCGGGGCGGCCCGTCGGCCGACGCCGTACCGGGCGGGGCGCGGGCCCCGGGGGGCCCCGCTCGCCGGGCCTGCGGTGGAGGAGAATCGCGTAGGCAGGGATCGGGAGCGAGCGCATGGCTGAGCCGATCAGTCCGACCCGCATGAATCTCCTGCAGCGCCAGAACCAGGTCAAGCTGGCGCAGCAGGGCGTGGACCTGCTCCGGCGCAAGCGCGACGCGCTGGTCGCCGACTTCTTCAACATCGTACGGCGGGCCCTGGCCGCGCGCGAGCGGCTGACCCGGTCGGCCGAAGAGTCGTACACGCTCCTCAGCCTGGCCAAGGCGGTCGAGGGGCGGGAGGTGCTCGAGGCGGCAGCCCTCGCGGACCCGCGTCGCCTCGCGGTCGGCATCGAGACGAAGAACGTCTGGGGCACGCGGATCCCCACGATCACCACGGACGAGGTGCGGCGCAGCATCCTGGCGCGGGGCCACGACCCAGTCGCGGTGACGGCGCGGACGGTCGAGAGCGCCGAGCACTTCGAGGACGTCGTCGCGGCCCTGCTGGACGTGGCCAGCACCGAAATCACCCTGCGGAAGATCGGGGAGGAGATCAAGAAGACGACGCGCCGCGTGAACGCGCTCGAGCAGGTCGTGATCCCGCGCATCCGTGGCGAGATCCGGTATATCCGCGACGTGCTGGAACAGCGCGCGCGCGAGGACGTGTTCCGGCTCAAGCGGATCAAGAAGAAGCTGGAGGGCAAGGAAGCGCGGGCGTCGGCGCGCTAGTGCCGCGTCGCGCACCGTCGAGGAGGGGAGACGGGGGCCGGCCGTGCGCGCCCTCCCGGGGCCCCAACGAATCGCCGTGCTCCCGCGATGCGTTGGGGTGGGACGCCGTGCCTCGACCGGACGCGCGGCGCACCCCGGCGGCCGGTTCGTCTCGCTGCGCCCCTCGTCAGACCCCGGAGAGCATGCAGGAGCCGCCGCAGCCCGCGGGACGCGCACGCGGCGACGGACAGGGGGCGACCGGCGGTACGAGCCGAGGGCACCACGCCGGGTGGCGACAGACGGTGGACGCGGTCCTGGATGCCCCGGGGACCGTGGTGATGCTGGGGGCCGTCGACGTCGGCAAGACGACCGCCGCGACCGCCCTGGCGAACAGTGCCCTGCGTGCGGGCCTGCGCCCCGCCGTGGTGGACGCGGACACGGGGCAATCCGACCTCGGGCCGCCGGCGACGGTCGGGCTCGGTCTGCCCCGCGGCCCGGTCCGCCGGATGAGCGAGATCCCGCTCGTGGCGGCCTACTTCGTCGGAGATACGTCGCCCGCCGCGGTCTACGACCATCTCGTCGAGGGGACGGCCCGGATGCTGAGCCGGGCCAGGGCTGCGTCAGCCCAGATCATCGTGGTGGACACGACAGGGTGGGTGGAAGGCGCGGCGGCCGTGGCCGCCAAGCTACGCAAGATCCGCCGGATCCAGCCCCGGCACGTGATCGCGCTCCAGCGCGCCGGCGAGGTCGAGCCGATCCTCGCCGGGCTGCCGGGGAGCGTCGCCGTGCACCGTCTGGCGCCTTCGCCGCGCGTCCGGCCGCGTGACCGCGCCGCGCGGCGCGCGTTTCGGGAGCGGCGGTTCGCGGAGTATTTCGCGGACGCGCGCCGCTTCGTGCTGGACCTGCGGACGGTCCGGGCCGACCGCCCGGTCCTGTACGCGGGCAGGCGGATTCCCCAGGCGCGGATGCTCGCGGAGATCCCCGAGGGTCTCCTCCGGCACCTGCTCGTCGGGCTCGCCGGCCGCGGCGGGGAACTCGTGGCCCTGGGGACGGTCGTCGGCGTGGCGCCCGGCTCCCACCGGGTGGAGATCGTGACGCCCCTGCGGTCGCTGGCGCGGGTGAGGGCCCTCCAGTGGGGCGTGCTGCGGGTCGCTCCGTCCGGCCGCGAAGACGGGCGCCTGCCCGTGGCCGCGTAGTCCCGCCGCGATGCTGATGCCGCCGCGGACGTGGCAGATCGCGCTCACCGCCGTCGCGGTGGTCGCCGGGTTTGTCCTGGCGGTCCAGTTCCGGACCGAGCGCTCGATCGAGAGGGGCCTCCACGTCTCGTCGGGCCGGCTCGGGGAGATCGCCTACCGCTACCGGATGGCCGACCGGCGCCAGGCGGCGCTGCGGCAGAGGATCGAAGACCTCCGCCGTGAGATCGCCGCCGAGGAGCAACGTGCCGCCGGTGGCCGCCGGGCCGAGGCAGCGCTCGCCGCGTCGCTGGAGGATGCCCGGACGCGCGCGGGGCTCGTGCCCCTGCACGGTCCGGGCATCGTCGTGACGATGGCCGACAGCCGGCGGCCGCTGCGCGGTGGCGAGGATCCCAACCTCGTCCTGATCCACTACTCCGATGTGCAGGCGGTGGTCGGCACGCTGTGGGCGGCGGGCGCGGAGGCGATCGCGGTCAACGACGAGCGGCTCGTGGGGCAGAGCGGCCTCTCCTGTGTCGGGACCACGATCCTGTGCAACACGCGGCGGCTGGCGCCGCCGTACCGGATCGCGGCGATCGGGGACCCCCAGGCACTGCGCGCGGCGGTGACGGCGCGGGGGGGCGTTCTCGATCAGCTCCGCGCGTTCGACTTTCCGGTGGCCGTCGTCACGAGCAGCGACGTCCGCGTCCCCGCGTATACGGGTGGCTTCGAGCACCGGTACGCTCGGCCGATGTTGTCCGGGCAGGGCGGAGCGCCGCGGCCGGCCCCCGGGGGGACGCGCCGGTAGCGGGATCGCCCCCGTGCGGGGGTAAAATGGCTGCAAGTGCGCCTGCGCGGCGGCGGCTGCCCGGGGGCCGGCCGCGCGGGTGCGCCAGCAGCCACCGCGTCGGCGGCGGAAATCCGCCGGCCGACGCCAAGGAGGCGGAATCGATGTGGCTGCCGATTCTGGGGTTGCTGGTGGGGGTGGCCCTGGGCCTGCTGGTGAGCATCCAGGTCCCGCTGAGCTACGTCAAATACAGTGCGATCGCGATCCTCGCGTCGGTCGACACGATCCTGGGGGGCGTCCGCGCGCAGTGTGAGGGTCGGTTCGACCTGTGGGTGTTCCTGTCGGGGTTCGTCGTGAACACGCTGTTCGCGGCCGGGCTGACGGCGCTCGGCGATCTGCTGGGGCTCGACATCTACCTGGGCGCGGTCGTCGCGTTCAGCATTCGAATCTTCAACAACGTGGGATTCATCCGCCGGGACCTCCTCGGCCTCGCCTGGAGGAGCCGGGCGACCGAGACGGGGAAGACGTAGCCAGACGCGGGCCCGGGCGCGTCGAGGGGCGGGAGCAGCGCGACTGGGTCGGCGGCCGGCGCGGTCCCGGCGCCGACGGCGGGGCGGTCGCGCCGCGGAGGTCGGGTCAGATCACGGGGCGAGGAGGCGGACGATGGCACGGATCGGGATCAACGGGTTTGGGCGGATCGGCCGGCAGGTGGCGAGGGCGATCCTGGAGCGCTATCCACAGCTTGAGATCGCCGCGGTCAACGACCTGACCGATGTGGAGACAAACGCGCACTTGTTCACGTACGACAGCACCTACGGCAAGTACCCGGGGACCGTCGAGGCGCGCGACGGGAGCTTGGTGATCGATGGCCGCCGGATCGCGGTGCTCTCGGAGCGGGACCCGGCGAAGCTCCCGTGGCGCGACCACGGCGTCGAGCTGGTCGTCGAGTCGACGGGCCGCTTCACGGACGCGCAGAAGGCGGCCGCGCACCTGCAGGGGGGAGCCCGGCGCGTCGTGATCAGCGCGCCGGCGAGCGGTGAGGACATCACGGTCAACATGGGCGTCAACCATACGGCCTACGATCCGGCGGCGCATCGGATCGTGAGCAACGGCTCGTGCACGACCAACTGCCTGTCGGTGACGGCGATGGTCTTGAGCCGGACGTTTGGCATCCGGTCGGGATTCATGAACACGGTGCACTCGTATACCAACGACCAGGTGATCCTGGACGTCGTCCACAAGGACCTGCGGCGCGCACGCGCGGCCGCGCAAAACATCATCCCGACGACTACCGGGGCGGCCCGGGCGATCTTCCTGGTCCTGCCCGAGCTTCGGGGCAAGCTCAACGGCTTGGCGCTCCGCGTGCCGACCCCGACCGTCTCGATCGTCGACCTCACGGTGGCGCTGGAGAGGCCGGCGACGGCCCAGGAGATCAACCGCGCGTTCAAGCGCGCGTCCGAGGAGGAGCTGCGGGGGTATCTCGGCTACACGGAGGAGCCGCTTGTCTCCTCCGACTTCAAGGGCGATCCCCGCAGCGGGGTGATCGACGGCCTCTCGACGATGGTCGTCGACGGCCTGGTCAAGGTCCTCTCCTGGTACGACAACGAGTGGGGCTATTCGTGTCGGATCGCCGATCTCGTGAACTACATGGTGGAGCGGGGGCTCTAGTGCTGCGGCGCGCGATTCCGACGGGGCGACGCGGCGGGCCTGCCCTGCGCGTCCGGTCGAGGCACGGCGTCCCACCCCAACGCATCGCGGGAGCACGGCGAGCCGTTGGGGGCCCCGGGAGCGCGCGCACGGCCGGCCCCCGCGGCCGATCCGTCGCGCTGCGACCCTCGGCAGACTTCGGAGATCGTGCACCAGCCCACCATCGCGGGCGTGTGGCGGCAGGTGAGACGGGGTCGCCCAGGACCGACCCCGCACCGCGCGGTGCCTGCCGCGCAGCGTCCGCGTTGCTGCGCCGGCGCCGCGGCGTGCGCGTCGGGACGGCCCGGACTTCTGGTGGTGACACGTGAGGAAGAAGACGATCCGCGACATCGACGTGGCAGGGCGCCGCGTGTTCGTGCGCGTCGACTTCAACGTCCCGCTCGACCGCGGCCGGATTACCGACGACCGGCGGATCGTGGCCGCGCTGCCGACCCTGACGTACCTGCTCGATCGCGGCGCCGCTCTCATCCTGGCGTCCCACCTGGGACGTCCGAAGGGGCCGGATCCGGCCCTGCGGATGGATCCCATCGCGGCCCGCCTCGGCGAGCTGCTCGGCCGGCCGGTGCGGAAGCTCCCGGATTGTATCGGGCCGGAGGTGGCGGCGGTCGTCCACGCGATGCGTCCGGGGGACGTGGTCCTGCTCGAGAACGTCCGGTTCCATCCTGAAGAGGAAGCCAACGATCCCGCGTTCGCCCGCGCGCTGGCCGCGCTCGCCGACGTGTACGTGAACGATGCCTTCGGCACGGCGCACCGTGCGCACGCCAGCACCGCGGGGATCGCCGCGTTCCTGCCTGCGGTCGCGGGCCTCCTCATGGAGCGCGAGCTCGAGGTCCTCGGCAAGGTCCTCGACCGTCCCACGCCCCCGCTCGTGGTGATACTCGGGGGCAAGAAGGTGGGGGACAAGATCGGGGTGATCCGCAACCTCCTCCGGTCGGCTCAGACGATGCTCATCGGCGGTGGCATGTGTTACACGTTCCTCCGCGCGGCCGGCGGCCGGATCGGGAGCTCCCTCTGCGAGGAAGACAAGCTGGGCCTCGCGCGTGACCTGATGGACGAGGCCCGCCGGCGGGGGGCCGAGGTCCTGCTGCCGGTGGACATCCTCGCCGTCCAGCGCGTCGTGGCGGATGCGCCGGTGCAGACCGTCGATGCGCGGGCCATCCCGGACGGCTGGATCGGCGTGGACATCGGGCCCCGGACGGTCGCGGCGTTTGGCACGCCGGTCGCGGGCGCGGGCACCGTCGTGTGGAACGGCCCAATGGGCGTCTTCGAGATCCCACCGTTCGCGGGCGGCACACGGGCGATCGCGCGCGCGGTGGCGGAATCCCGCGCCGAGTCGGTGGTCGGCGGGGGAGACACCGCCGCGGCGGTCGAGCAGTTCGGCTACGCGGAGAAGATCACGCACATCAGCACAGGGGGGGGCGCTTCCCTGGAGTTCATGGAGGGGAAGACGCTGCCCGGCGTGGCCGTGCTCCAGGACGTCTGAACCGTGGACCGGGGAGCCGCATCCGTGCGCGCGCCGCTCATCGCCGCCAACTGGAAGATGCACATGACGCGCGAGCCCGCCGGTCGCCTGGCCGGAGACATCGTGCGGGGGCTCGCCGGCCTGGACGGCGTGCAGGTGGTGCTCTGTCCTCCGGCGACCGCGCTGGACGTCGTCGCCCGCGTGCTGGCGGGGACGCCGATCCTGCTCGGCGCGCAGACGATGCACTGGGAGACCCAGGGAGCGTACACGGGTGAGCTCAGCCCGCCGATGCTCGTCGACGCCGGCTGCCGCGCGGTCATCCTCGGACACTCCGAACGGCGCCGATACTTCGGCGAGACGGACGACGGCGTGGGGAAGAAGGTGCGGGCTGCGCTCGCCCACCGGCTCGTCCCCATCGCCTGCGTCGGTGAGCGGCTGGAGGAGCGGGAGGCCGGCTCGACGGACGCCGTGGTCGTGCGGCAGGTGCGGGCTGCGGTGGCCGGCAGCGACGCGGAGGCGCTGTCGAGCCTCGTCGTCGCGTACGAGCCGGTCTGGGCGATCGGGACCGGCCGGCACGCGACGGGCCGGGAGGCCGACCGCGTCGCCGCCCTCATCCGCCGGACCCTGGCCGAGAGCGCGGGGCCGGTGGCCGGCCGGGTGCGGATCCTGTACGGCGGAAGCGTCACGCCTGGCAACATCGGAGAGTTCCTCGAGCAGCCGGAGATCGACGGCGCGCTCGTCGGGGGCGCCAGCCTCGACGCACAGGCGTTCATCGCGATCGCCCGGGCGGCGTGCCGCGCTGGATCGCCGTAGCGCGGCACGCCGCCCGGGCGCCCGGAGGCCGATCGCCCGCCCCGGCTGGAACGGCGCCGCGCGGGCTCCCCGGCGCCCTCCGTACGGCTTCCACCACCACCGCCGGCGCGCCCCCGTCGCCGCATCGCGCCGCGCGGGCGCGGCGACAGGCCGTGCTTGGACAGCGGCCCGCGGCTGTGCTACTGTAGAGGGGCTGTAGGCAAGGTGGAGGTGGCGGTGTGGTTACTGTCGTCCTGATCATTCACCTCGTCGTGGCGGCGGCCGTCGTCGGCATCATCGTGCTCCAAGGGCCCAAGGGAGAAGGGCTGGGCGCGATCGGCGGGGGTGGCGCCCGCCTCTTTCACGGGCCCAAACCGCGCGAGACGATGCTCCTGCGGGTGACGTCGACGCTGGCGGTGCTCTTCGGCATCACGTCACTCGTCCTCGTCCTGACCCGGTTCGGCCGCTGACCGCCCCGCCGTGCTCCGGAAGCCGGTTCCCCTTTCGTCCCTCGAGGAGGTCCGCCGCCTCACGGTTGACGGATCGAGCCGCCTTCACAGCGCGACCCACGACGAGATCCTCGCCGGCCTGACCACCGACATCTACTTTGTCCGCACGGTGGAGATCCTCCGGTCGCTCGGGCTGGCGGAGACCCCCGTCGTCGCGGAGATCTTCGCGAGCCGCGACGGGATCTGCGTGGGCGTCGAGGAGGTCCGCTACCTGCTCCGCGACGCGGGCGTCACGATCGACTCGCTCCGGGAAGGCGAGCCGTTCGCGGCCAGAGAGGTGATCATGCGCGTCGAGGGGCCGTACGCGCGGTTCGGTGCGTATGAAACCGCGATCCTCGGCATGCTCGCGCACGCGAGCGGGTGGGCCACCGCTGCCCATCACGTCGCGCAGGTCGCCGGGGAGGTGCCCGTGTACGTGTTCGGGGCGCGCCATGTCCACCCCGCGGTCGCTCCCGTCATGGAGCGAGCGGCGCTGGTCGGAGGTATGAAGGGCGCGGCGTGCATTCTGGGCGCCAAGCTCTTGGGCCAGGAGCCCGTCGGCACGATGCCGCATGCCTTCATCCTGATCGTGGGGGACACCGTGCGCGCTGCGATGGCGTACCACGAGCTGGTGCCCCCGGGCGTGCCCCGGCTCGTGCTCGTGGATACGTTTACCGACGAGGCGGTCGAAGCGCTCCGCGTCGCCGAGGCGATGGGCCGCGATCTCTCGGCGATCCGGCTCGACACGCCGAAGGAGCGCGGGAGCGTGACGCCGGATCTCGTGCGGGAGGTCCGCGCCCGGCTCGACCTGGCGGGGCATCGCCACGTGCGGATCTTCGTCTCCGGCGGCATCACGCCGGAACGGATCCCCGCTCTCGTCGAGGCCGGCGCGGACGCCTTCGGCGTCGGGAGCTACATCAGCGCGGCGCCTCCCATCGACATGACCATGGATCTCCGGGAGGTCGGCGGCAAGCCCCTCGCCAAGCGCGGCCGCACCCCGGGCCGGACCCCGTCGGCCCGCCTGCACCCGCTCCCGCCGTCTGGCGCCTGATCGCCGCCGCGCGTGACGTCCGCGCGGGACATCTCACGGACACCGAATTGACCTCTCCCGCGGCGGTCCGTATAATAGGACCGCACGGGAGGCCCTCCCACCGCCTGGCGGGGCCTCCCGACGTGCCGGGATGGCGGAATCTGGCAGACGCGCACGTTTGAGGGGCGTGTGGGGCAACCCGTGGGGGTTCAAATCCCCCTCCCGGCACCAAGAAGCGGATATGGTGACTACCTGGAACGTTCGATCCTGTTGAGCAGATCTCGCGAATTCATGATTGCCGTTGCCCCAACCCTCTCCAAGCTCAGCAGATGGCGATCGCCTGAGACGATAACGTCGGCGTCACCCGCATGAGCTGCCTCCAGCACGCGGTTGTCCTCCGGGTCTTCGCTGATGATCGCGACCTCTCGTTCCGGCTGGACGACTATGCTGATCCTACGCAGCAGCGCTTCCGCTTGATAAGCTGCGGCGTCAGAGAAACCGAATTTCCGGCGCAGGACCTCCCGGAGCTCCTCGATCAGCGGGGGGGACAGGATCAACCGCACGTGACCTTCTGCGGCAAGTTCGACGAGCCGGCGAGGCGGACCGCCGAACACGATCGCGGACACGAGGACGTTCGTGTCCGGCACCACACGCATTAGCGACGGTGGGATCGTTCGGTGCGAACCTGCGCGATCAGCCGTTCAAGACGTTGCGGTCGAATCCCCAGTCGCTTGGCCTGCCTACGCCCATAAGCCTGCAGCCTCCGCCATTCCTCCCACCACTGCAGGTAGGACAACGCGGCTGCGCGGATAACCTCGCTTCGCGAGCGTGCTTCGGCCTCCGCGCGGCGGTCTAGAGCCTCGACGAGTCGCTCGGGCAGTGAAATGTTCATCGTGCGCGTTTTCATCGCAACTAACACCATACAAAGTTTGTATGGTGATGTCAAGTGGGAACCGGGGCGGGCGGCGCATGGTGTCCATGCGTTGCCAAGGGATCGACGATGCCATGGGTTCCTGACACTTTCCGGCTTATGGCGATAGTGCGCACTGCTCGTGGCGGCGGGGTAACCGCAAAATCCCCCTTCTAGGTCACAGTGTGTGTCGGATCATACCCGCCGAGGATCCCTCTCCCGGAGAGAAGGTCGAATCCCGCTCGCGGCTTGACCGCCTTTGAGAGACTATCTCTCCGAGGACCTGGCCGGTCAGCTCCAGGAGTGCGGCTACGGCACGTCGAGGTCGTCCTCCACCGTCGTGTGTGGCGGCGCCTGAAACGGGCTCCCGGCGCCAACCGAAGCAGAGAAATCCGATAGCGCGGGGAGCTGCACGAGGAGACACGCCCAGATTCGGTTACTTCTCCCGGTAAACCCCACGACGGTGAGGCGATAGGAAGGTCCTTGTGGGATTGAGTGACGGTTCCTCACGCGATTACGACCTGGTTGTCGGCGCCGACGGCATCTACTCTACCGTGGACACCGTGGCCATGGGAGCGGAGCCGCCGGTATATCCAGGGCAATGGTGTGGCGCAGTATTTCGCCGACCCGCCTGAAAGGAGTCACCAACATGCTGGTCCTCATGGGCGGTGACCGCTATTTTGGGAGCGTTCCAATAGGGGATGGCATCATACTCGGTCGTCCTCCGTCCTCGCTGAGCGCGAACACGAGGTTTTCCCCGGGGACGCCGCCGAACGCCGCACCGGCCCAGCATGGGAGGCTCACCCGGCGAGGCCCGAGGCGAGCGTGGGGCCCGGGCCGCAGTCGAGTTCCGGATGGCGGGACGGCGAACCCTCACCGGCCGGTTAGCGCCGGGGCGAGCAGGCGCAGTTGGTCCCGTGGCAGGGGTCTGACCCGATACTCCCCGTCCCCGGTCAGCACCTGAATGCTCACATGGTCCGCGCCGGCGGCGTGGTGCTCCGCGACGCGGGCAGCGATCGACTCCGCACTGCCCCAGGCTACCAGCGCGTCGATCAGGCGGTCGCTCCCGTTCTGGGCGAAGTCGTCGTCGGTGAAGCCGAGCCGCCGGAGGTTGGCGACGTAGTTGGCGAGACCGAGGTAGCGGCGGACCGTACCCCGCGCGATGGCCCGCGCCCGCGCGGCGTCGGTTTCCAAGACCACCTTCTGCTCAGGGGCCAGCAGCGGACCGGCACCAAGGATCTCGCGCGCCCGGCGGCTGTGCTCGGGGGTCACCAGGTAGGGGTGGGCGCCTGCGGTGCGCCGCGCGGCCAGGCGAAGGGTCCGGGGCCCGAGGGCCGCGAGTACGACGTGGTCGGGCGGCACCCCGGCCGTGGCCAGCGCGTCCAGGTACGCGTTCAGGCGTTCGTACGGCCGCTGGTAGTCGGCGGTGGTCTCGCGGTGTCCCGCGCCCACGCCGACCAGCAGACGGTCGGGGTACGTCGAGTTGAGCCGATGGTACGCGGCCGACACCTCGCTCGCCGGTTCCGTCCAGATGTTGACGATCCCGGTCGCGAAGGCCAATCGCCTGGTCGCGCCGAGCACCGTCCCTGCCGGCGCAAGGTGCGCCTTGATCGCCCCGACCCACAGTGCGCCGCACCCGGCGTCCTCGAGCTCGGCGGCGATCTCGGCCAGCTCCTCCTGGGACAGGCCATCGAACTGTCGGCGATTTGCCCAGACGCCCACTCGGCCAAGCTGCACGTTCACGCCTGCCCCCCAATGAACCTGTGCATGAGCCGTGGCGTGCGACGCGCGGATCGGGCTGGACTCCCCGGGGGCGGTGCCGGTCCGGCGCCCGTCACACGGTAGCAGGGTTTGTCGCCCGTCCCTGCCAATCCTCTGAGGACACGCCCGCCGGCACCGGGTCGTCGGCGCGGTGGTCGGGACGCGGGGCCTGGGGATGTCGCCACCCGCGGCGTCGCGATGAGCCCGACCGCGCGATGGTCCGGCCGGCGACGGGGATGGTTCGATCCGGCAGTGCGCTCGACGGCAGGGTGTCGCGCGCGATCGGCACGCCTCGCGACACCGCGGCCGCGTCCCGGCGCGGACGAGACGTCGCGGGGGTGCACCGATCGCCGCGGAGACGCTGCCCGGGCGGCGGGGCGTGGGGCGGCGCTGCCCCGTGCGTTGCCGCGCCGCGGAGGGGATGGGGACGTGAAGACGGCATTCGCACGGCTCCTGCGAGGGGCGGACATCCGCTTCGTGCGGGTCGTAACGTGCTCGATCGCCAACGTGATCCGCGGCAAGGCGGCCGCGGTCAGCGTGATCGACGACGTCTTTCGTCACGGCGTGGGGGTGACCGCGGCGCTGCCGGCGCTGCCGGTGATGTACGACACGGTCGTGGAGGCAAGCGGCCTCGGGCCTGCCGGCGAAGTCCGCCTCATGCCGGATTGGGACACCTTCCAGTTGGTCCCCTACGCCCCGGGACATGCCCAGGTCATCGGCGACGTGATGAAGGACGGCCAGCCCTGGGCCCTGGACCCGCGATACTTCCTGAAGCGGGTGCTCGGGGAAGCCGGCCGGGCGGGCTACGAGGTGCGGACGGGCTACGAGGTAGAGTTCTACCTGCTGGACGCCGGCGGCCGCCCCGTGGACGACACCGTGTTCGCCGCCACCCTGGGGATGGACGTGGCGCACGGCGTCGTCGGGGACATCGTGAGCGCACTGGCGGCGCAGGACGTTATCGCGCAGCAACTCTACCCGGAGGCGGGCCCAGGGCAGTTCGAGCTCGCGCTCGCGCCCGCGGATGCGCTGACGACCGCGGACCGCATGGTGTACGCGCGGCAGACGCTCCATGCCGTCGCCCGGCGGGCGGGGTTCCGGGCGGCGCTGCTGCCGAAGGTCCTCGAGCGCGCGGCGGGAAACGGCGCACACTGCCACATCTCCCTGTGGCGGCATGGCCAGAACATCACGGGCGCCCCAGGGTCGGCGCACGGGCTCTCCGACGAGGCGGCGGCTTTCATCGCCGGCGTCCTGGACCACCTGCCGGCGCTCGCCGCCCTGACCGTGGCGAGCCCCAATTCCTACCGGCGGTTGCAGCCTCGGACCTGGAGCGGCGCATTTCGGGCCTGGGGAATGGACAATCGCGAAGCCGCCGTCCGCGTGCCCTCCAACCCGGATGGAGGCCCCCCGGGACATGTCGAACTCAAGACCTCGGACGCGTCGTCGAATCCCTATCTGGCACTGGGAGCTGTGATCGTGTGCGGCCTCGATGGGCTGCGCCGCGAACTGTCGTTGCCCGAGCCCGTGCAGCGGGATCCCGCCTTCCTCAGCGAGGCGCAGCGCCGGGCCGCGGGCGCGGATCCGCTCCCCGGCACGCTCGAGGCCGCGCTGGCCGCCCTCGAGGCCGACCGCGTGCTGACGGACGCGCTGGGCCCCGAGCTCACGCAGGCCTACGTCGCGGTCAAGCGCTTCGAGTGGCAGGCGCTCAAGGATCTCCCCCTCGAGGAGGAGGTCGCGCTGCTCATGGAGCGCTACTGATGGACCGCGGCGACGCGACGCCATCGGCCGCGCGGCCCAGGCGCCGTGACGCGGACCCCCGACCGGATCGGCGCCGCGCATGCGGCCCGCACGAGCACCGGCGCCGCCCGGCCGGCGAGCCCGCGAACGACCGCCACTGATGGATCTCGCCGCCGTTCCGGTGCTCGATCAGCACGCCCACGGGCTGATGCGTCCGGAACGCGTGCCCGGCGTCCCGTATGCCGCCTTCTTTACCGAGGCGCGCGACCCGGAACAGGTCGCCCTCCACGGTCCCACCTCGCTCTCCTACCGCCGCAACCTTCGCATGATCGCGGATCTGCTGGGGGCGGAACCGCGCGAGACCGCCATCGCGGCGCGGCGCGAGGCGATGGGCGCCGAGGCCTATGCGCGACGCTTCATCGACGCGGCCGGCATCGAGGCGGTCTTCCTCGACGACGGATTCGCGCCCGACGAACTCGAACCCGTGGCCTGGCACGAACGCTTCTTTCCCGCCGCGCGCATCCTCCGGCTCGAGGCGCACGCCGAGGAACTCCTGCGGCGCGCGCCGGGTCTTGGCAGCCTCGCGGACGCCTTTCGGGAGAGCATCGATCCGCCGCCCCGCCAGGTCGTGGCGTTCAAGAGCATCGCGGCCTATCGAACCGGGCTCGACGTGCGGCTGCCGGCCCGGGAGGACGCGGAGGCGGGGTTTCGAGCGTACAAGGCCGGTGGACCCCGGCTGGCGCAGAAGGCCCTACTGGACTACCTCCTCGGCCTGGCCCTGGAGGTCGCGGCCCGCCGCGGGATCCCGGTCCAGTTCCACACCGGCTTCGGCGACCCGGACCTGGACCTTCGCCTCGCGAATCCGCTGCATCTGCGCGCCATCCTGGAAGACGCGCGATTGGGCCGCGTCCCCGTGGTGCTCCTGCACGCCGCTTATCCCTTCACCCGGGAGGCCGGCTATCTGGCCGCCACGTATCCGCGGGTGTACCTGGACATCGGGCTGGCGTTCCCGCTCTTGAGCACGGGCGGCATGGAGCGGACGCTGGGCGCCCTCTTCGAGTTGAGCCCCACCTCCAAGATCATGTATTCGTCCGACGCCCACCACATCCCGGAACTGTACTACCTCGCCGCGAGGTGCGCGCGTGGCGCGTTGGGGCGCATGCTCGACCGAGCCATCCGCGCGGGGGACCTCACGGCGGCGGAGGCGGAGCGGGTGGCCGGGGACGTGCTCCGCGGCAACGCCGCGCGGCTCTACGGTTGGGCCACACGCCGGACCTAGCACGGCGTGGGTCGGGGCGCGCGGGTCTCTCTTCACCTCATTTCGCCCTGTCTTGCTTGCGCTCGTTCACGAACTGCGCGCTCGATAGACGACCCACGACGCACGAGCACGAGCCGGCCGAGGCCGCCGTGCGGCCGTCTAAACCCGGGCCGCCGTGGGCATGGGCGATAAGGGGAGGCAGGCCCATGCCAGACGACCGTAGGGGGGCGCATCCAGACAGGCGGGAGAGGGGCCCGGCGGACGCCGCGCGGCGCGCGCGATTCGAAGCATCCCACAATCTGCTGCGCCCGTCAGGGCTCTCGCCGCGGGCCATCGGGCCCACCGGCCGCCGGCACGCCACGCGCGCCGGCTACCCCGTGGGCTGGTGCGCGAGGCCGCCGAGGCGGCAGCCCGACATCGGAGCGGGGCTCGCTGGCATCGACTTCCTCCGCGACGGGCTGCGGCGCGTTCGTCGGCTCGGGGCCGTGTAGTGGAGACAGGGACGCCGTTCATGCGTTTCTCGGCCTGAACGCCGGGCGGCCGACCGATGCCCCGATTGCGGAGGCCGGTCAGGCCTTATGCTGACGCGCGGGCGGCGGCTGCGGGAATGCGCGAGCCCATCCACATGCCTCTACCCCGGCTCTCGGTGAAGCTCAGCCGGCGTTGTCCCGGCACGGACGCAGCACGCGCTCTCGACGCTGAAACGGCGACGCGGAGGGAATACATCGGCCACGAGCCGATGCGGGGGCACCTATGAGCGAGAGGTTCTTTCGAGCCGCTGCGCTGGCTGGTCGTCTGCACCTCCGCGACATCCGGGATTGGGAATCCTGGGATCCCACCGCGCTCAAGTACCACTCCGAGGACGAGGTACGGTGGCTCACCCGCGTCGGAAACGGGCTCCACAGGATCGCGAGGAACATCGAGGATCTCGTTCAAGCGGTTCGGGATTCCAAGAATGGCCGTGTGTCCGTCACGATCTATGTGCACGAAGAACTGCTGGGAGAGGCGAAGGCGCGGTGGGAGGACATGCAAAGGGATCTCTACCAGAGCCCTCTCGCCGCTCGTGTGTCGAACAGCGCGGCTGCATTGCCCGCGTCAAGGTGAGACATCGCGATGCCGCGGGCCCGCGCCAGCCCGTCGCGACAGGCGGCCAGATCCCCGGGGGCGGTCGACCGTCGAGATGCCGCCCGGGGACGCGCACGGCGTGGCGGCGTCTCGCGCTCATCGGCTGGGCGCCGCGCGACTGGGGCCGGACGTCCGGGGGCCCGCCGGCCGCGGCCGGCGGGCCCCCGCGGCGACGTGGTCAGCGCGATGCCGGACCGGCGATGAGGATGACGGTCGCCGTCATGGTGCCGTTCGCGCCGGGCTGCCCACGGACGGCGACGCGCGTGCCGGGGGAGAGCCGGCTCGCAGGCACCGAAGCGATCTGCGACAGGCGCGCCGTCGAGGGAACCGTGACCGACACCGGCGACCCCGCCGGCACCGTCACGGCGATGCTCTGGCCGGCCGGTGCACCGGCAAGGCGCCCCACGAGCACTACCGTGTCACCCCGGCCCGCCCATATCCCGCTGCGGGCCGGCGTGGGCCGTCCCGGGGGCGCCATCGCGGCCGCGGAGTCGACGACCGCGCGCGCGGTCAGGGACCCATCGGCGGACTTGGCCGCCACCACGTGTACGAGGTCGCCCGGCCGGAAGGCGCCGAGCGTTGCGGGCTGTCGGGCGAGGATTCGGGTGGCCGGCGTCACCTGGACCGTGACCGACTGCCCGCCCCGCGTCGTGACCACGACGGTCGCGCCGGTCGCGGACGATACCGTCCCGACCACCGCGTGCCCGCCGTGATGCCGGAGTTGCTGCGGCGCCCCCGGTTGCGCAGGCTGCGTTTGTCCCCATGCCGCTGCCCCGGCCACTGGAACCGTTCCGATCAGGACTGCACCGATGATGCGTGCCCAGCGTGTGATCATTGACCATGTGCCTCCTCGCCCAGTCGGGCCGGCCTCCGGGTGCCCGGTACCGCCCGTCGCTTTCCAGCGTACGAGGAGCCGGTGAAGGCCCCGTGAAGGCCCGGTGAATGTCTCCTGAATTTGGAGCGAGGCGGGCGCGCATTTCGTGCCCGTGCCCCCAAGGCGGCGCTACCCGACCGGCCACACGCCGGGAGTCGCGAGTTCCACGAGGTGGCGGTCCGGATCCCGGAAGTACAGGCTCACGCCGCCTCGCCGCCAGCGCTGCCTGCTCTCGACGGCGATCCCTCTGGCCAGAAGCCATCGGTCCCATGCCTCGGCTTCGGATGCGGCGATTAAGAACGCGATGTGCAGTTCGCCGCGGCCACCATGCGGGGGGACCGGGGATTGCCCTGCCGTGTGCGCCGACGCTCCTCTCTTGAACAACAGGAGCACCTGCCCGCCGCCGATGTGCAAAGCGCACAACCGCTCCTCGGCGAACAGTCGCGTGAACCCGAAGACGGCTTCGTAGAACTCCGCCGAGCGCGCCACATCCTCGACGTACAACGCCGTTTCCAGGAGTCCGGTGACCGTCGGCACAACATCACCCCTCTTGTGCATTTTCCGTCCATGCTCGACGACGTCCGTGCCGCCGCGCCGCTCCGCGTCGATCGCCCCCTGACGGGACCGCGGGTCGACCGGAGGTCGTTGGAAGCGTCCTCCAAGGCTCCATCGCCGGTTGGACCGCGGGGACCGCTGCGCGCCGCGCGTCGCGGTGCGCGCGCGTGGTCCCCACGCGCGCCTCGGATCATCGCCGGAGTCCCTCCGGGCGCGGGATGTCTTTGACCAGGCCTCCACCTCGCCCTTCGGACGGGATGGAGCCCGAGAAGGACCCCGGCCCGGACCCCGCCAAGTGCCTTCGGGGAACCGCCTGTCAGGCCGGACGACCGGAGGTCACGATGCTGCTTTCGACTCGGGCCATGCCCGCGGAGGTCCACGGTGGCGGGCGCTTCGTCGTGCCCGCGCGCGACTTCGTGCCCGCATACCTCCGGACCTACGAGGAAGGCCGGCTGAAGGAGAAGGTCGACGAGGCGCTCGACGCCTTGCGCAGCTGCACCTTGTGCCCTCGGGCGTGCAGGGTGAACCGCCTGGACAATCGCTTCGCCGTCTGCAAGGTGGGACGCCGCGCGCGGGTCTCGGCCTACTTTCACCACTTCGGGGAGGAAGACGTGCTGCGCGGCTGGGCGGGCTCCGGCACCATCTTCTTCGCCTGGTGCAACCTCCGGTGCGTCTTCTGCCAGAATTTCGAGACGAGCCAGATCGGCGAGGGCGAGGACGTCGGACCGCAGGATCTGGCCCGGATGATGCTGCAGCTGCAGGCGGAAGGCTGCCACAATATCAACTTCGTCACCCCCGAGCACGTGGTGCCCCAGATCCTCGAAGCCTTGCACCTGGCGATTGGGCGGGGGCTGCGGCTGCCGATCGTCTACAACACGAGCTCGTACGACAGCCTCCACAGCATCCGATTGATGGAGGGTGTCGTGGACATCTACATGCCGGATTTCAAGCTGTGGGATCGCGAACGCAGCCGCCGGTACCTGCTGGCGCCCGATTACCCTGACGTTGCGCGGCAAGTCGTCCGCGCCATGCACGAGCAGGTGGGCGAACTCAAGGTGAATGAAGACGGCCTCGCCGTGCGCGGGGTGCTGGTCCGCCATCTCGTGATGCCTGGGATGCTGGAGGACACCCGGGAGATCATGCGCTATCTCGCCGCGCTTTCGGCGGACACGTATGTCAACGTCATGGATCAGTACTATCCGGCCTGGCGCGCCAAGTCGGACCCCAGGTACCAGGAACTTAACCGCCGCCTGGGCCCCCGGGAGATCGATGAGGCGTTCGCCCACGCGAGGGCCGCAGGGTTGTGGCGATTCGACTCGCGCTGGCGCCGCATGCCGGCAGGGGTGTCGGCCCGCGCGTGAACCGGGCGCCTGCCGGTGGCGGGCCCGCGCGGCCGGCTCGCCTCGCTGCGCCCCCTCAGACGTCGGCGCTCACGCACGAGGGTGTGGCCCCGGACTTCGCCACTTGCCTACGGTGCGGGCGGCCGACGCCGCTGCCGGCGGCTCCGGGTACGCTGAGATTCTCGGGGACGGCGCCGCTCGCGCGGCGGTATTTCCGAGCGCCGGATACGGGCCTGATCGGGGGTGGTTGGGTGTGTGCGGAAAGGCGGAAGCACGGTTGCTTGCCCTGGCCCTGGTCATGGGGTTGATGGGGGGGATGGCGGCGAGCCGGATCCTCGGCGTTCACCCGGCCTTAGCGACGACAGCGACGACGATCGCCTACCCGCCTGCAACGATCACTGTGCCGCGCGGAGGGCTCCTCTTCCGAACCCAAGATGGCAAGACGATCGCCGCCCTTACCGTTGACGACCAAGGAGGCCACCTCACGATCATGAATGGCGCCGAGCGCCCCGTCGCGAACCTGGGGGCGTTCGCCGTCGGCGGGGATGGTGCCCTCACCCTCAGCAACGGCTCAGGGCAGGCTCCGTTGCAGATGAGGGTAAACGGTCCCCAAGCCAACATCTTTCTCTCGTACGGCGGCCGAAGTGCGATGTCCATCCAGAGTTACCCGTGGGGCGGGTTCCTCTCTATGGACCTCAACCCCGCGCAACGACAGCCGTCGATCGCGATCGTCGACAGCGCGTCGCGGATCCAGCGGTGGCACGCGCCCTAGGCATCGCCGACGTGTCTCGTGACCAGATACAGGCCGAGCCGCTCGTCGCCTGGCGTGCATGGGCATACACGGACGCCGGCCTGAGGGCGCTCGTGGGACGGGGCCTCTGGGCGCCCCACGCCGCGCGCGCCCGATGCACACTGGACCACGAGCCGCCGGTCGCCTCCTGCGCGTGCGGCTGGTACGGTGCCAAGCGTCTCGCCACCGCGCTCTCCTGGGCGCGGGCGTACTGGGACACCCGTCGCGGCCGGACGGTGGTGATCGGGCGCGCCGCCTTGTGGGGGCGCGTGATCGAGCACGAGCACGGCTACCGCGCCGAGTACGCCTACCCCCAGGTCCTCTACGTCGTGGGGTCGCCGCGCGCGGTCCACCGCCTGGAGGGGTTGTATCACGTGGAGGCCTATCCCAGCACGTGGGAGGCCCTCGAGGAGCGAGCGGTCGCGGACCTCGCGGCTTCCGACCCTCCCCGGCTGCCCCCGCGGCCGCGCACCTGGCTCGTGACCGTGCCGGCTGGGCTGCAGGTCGGCCTGGCCCTCGTCGTCGCCCGGACGGCGGCGCACCTCCCGGTCGCCCCCGCCTGGGCGATCGTTCCGCTCGCCGCCTGGACCGCCCTCTGGATCGCCGCGGCCTCGATCGTCCCGGACCCCTGGGAATACGAGCGGGCGCTCGCCAGGAGGAGCCGCGGGGTCGCCCGGCACAGGATCGTGGCGCGCGGGCGCTAGGTCCCCGTCCCGTTCCACCTCTGAACCCCGCCCGGCCTCCGGCCCTGGCGGCGGACGTCCGTCGCGGTCGAGAGTGGGGCATAGGCAGAGCGGGGGTGGGGGAGATACCGACGCTCGGCGTGGTTCTCGTACTGTGCGCGCTGCTTGCCGTGCCGGTGCCGGCTCGGGACATCGATCCTACGCGGGCCGTCTTCATGCTCTCGGTGATGATGCCCACCGGGGGCGGCTACTGGAAAACGGTGATCCAGGGGACCGGGTTCTTCGTCGCGGCCGACGGCACGGCGATCACGGCGAGCCACGTCGTCGCCTGGGCGCAACGCGACCCCGGCGCCCACCGGCTCGTCGCGATGGTCGGCCGGGATCTCTACGCCGCGGAGATCGTCTGCGCGAGCCACCTGCCCTACGATCCCACGAAATCACACCTCAGCGAGGTCCCGCTCGGCCGCGACATCGCGGAGGTCCGGCTGACCACGTCTGCTCCGCCCTTCCGGCGCCTCTTCTACAAGACGCCGTCGGGCGAGGAGGTGACACTCGCCACCGCCCATCGGGGCCCCCTCGGCCCGTTCCCGTTCCTCGCCATCGGCATCGGCCCGGCCCTGAACCAGGCGGTGCGCGTGATCGGGTTTGGCCACATCTCACCCATCCCGGGGGAATGGACAGCGACGGGCCAGGTGGCGCGGATCCGGCAGGCAGGAGACGGCACGCCGGTCTTCGACGTGGCCTTTGAGGGGAGGCCGCAGCCCGGCAACAGCGGGTCCCCCGTGCTGAACGCTCGAAACCAGGTCGTCGGCGTGTGGACGTGGCAGTTCTCCGCGTCGTCCAACAGCGGGACGGCCCAGGGTGCGGAGGTGCTCCGGCGGCCCTGCCGCTCGCGTCGCTCACCGACGCCATAGAGCGTCACCGCGATGGGCCCTCAGCAGGGACGGGCCGACGTACCGGGCTTCCGGCGACTGCTCGGCCACGGCAACGGCGCTCTGGTCCACCACGTGCGGTGCAGCCCATCCCGACCGAAGCGGCCGGCGCTCCGGCGTCATCCCTTGCCCCCGCGGCGTCCAGCGCGACGGCTACGCGCCGGGCGGCTTCACGGGATGCGCTTGGCGGGGGAGCCAGCCGCCGGACCGTGGGAACTTCATTAGAGTATCGCGTGAAGATCTCTGGAACGCCGTCCTGCTAGAATGAGGCGGTTCGCATCGGCGATTGGCCGTGGATCGGCGTGACGAGGGGCTTAGGTGCCCTTGCGCCCTCGTCGGTCGCCGCATCGCGTCCGTGAGACCGGGGCGCCCTTGTGACGGAGGCGCATGATCGGGGACCGCTGGCCGGCGTACCTGTGGGGCGCGATCCTGGCGGCGCTGATCGCGTGGCTCATCGTCGCGCTGTGGCCGTCCCACTGACGATCCCCCGTTCCGAGCAGAGGAGCCGTTCTCCCGAGGCCGATCCCGCCGCGGTCCGCGCGCCTTTGCCCGTTGACCGGCGGCCGCTCCTGCCCTCGTGCCTTCGGCGCCGGGCGCAGGCCCGTCCGCCCGCGAGAGGGTCCGCGATCGGCGGGGAGGAAGCTAACAGCCGAGCGATCGCGGGCGCGCGTGAACGCTCCCAGACCTGGGTCGGGGGAAGGACAGATGGCCGAACGAGCGCCGGACGGGATCATGCTCCGCGGCCCGCGGGTGTGGCTGAGGACGTTCGTGGGCTTCCATCCGCCCCAGGAACGAATCGGTGTGCGCCTCGATCCCGTCGCCGGGTTCCTGTTTGCCGCCCGGAGCGTGATCCTCGTCATCTCCGCGCAGGCTGCGATCATCGCCGGGCTGCTCGCGGCGACCGACCGCCGCTTCGAGGTGGCCGCCTTCATGCTCGTGTTCGTTGGATTTGTCACCGCGCACATGATCAGCAACCTGAGCAACGACTACTTTGGCTACCGGCGGGGTCACGACACCCCTGACTCGCCGCGCATGCGGTACACGATTCACCCCATCGCCAGCGGGGTGCTCGATGCGCGCGGCCTGCTGGTCGGCCTGGGGGTGCTCGCCGGCATCGGCGCCCTCATCGCCCTGTACTTCTGGGCCCTCCGCGGCCCCATCGCGCTGGGGTTCACGCTGGCAGGTCTCGCGCTGCTGTACCTGTACGACGCGGCACCGAGGCCCCTCAAGAGCATCGGCCTGGGCGAGATCGCCGCGTTCCTCGTGTGGGGCCCGCTCATGGTGGGCGGCGGCTACTTTGTGATCGCCGGGCGGCTGTCCATGGCCGCCTTCCTCGCATCCATCCCCTACGGCCTCGGGGTGATGTCCATCCTGATTGGCAAGCACATCGATCAGGCAGACTTCGACCGCCGCCATGGACAGCGGACGCTGCCCGTGGTGCTGGGCGAGCCCCGTGCCCGAGCGCTCAATCGCGCGGTGATCGTGGCAATGTACGCGGGCGTCGCGGCCCTCATCGCGGCCGGGCAGGTCACACCGTTCGCGGCCCTCGTCGCGGTGGCCCTCCCGAGAGCGGGCCGCGCGCTCCGGGTGACGGCCCGGCCCAAGCCCCAGATGCCGCCGCCGGGGTACATCGGGTGGCCTCTCTGGTACCATCGCGTCGCCCTCGTCCATAACCGCCTGTTCGGCTGGCTCTATGTCGCCGGGCTCGCCCTCGGGGCGGTCGCGCGCGGTCTGCGCGCCGGCTAGAGCCCCGGATGGATCACGATGGCCACTCGGGATGCGGCCGGCGCGGGCGCCGCCCGCGCCGGCTGCTGTCGGCGAACGGGGCAGCGGCAGAGACGACAGGGGGGCACGATGGCCGCTGAACTGCGCCAGCGAATTCGCACCATCGCCCGCCGGCTGGATGGGACGATGGGCGTCTACGTCCACGCCCTCGCGAGCGGCGAGACCGTCGAGATCAACGCGGATCGCAGCTTTCAGATGGCCAGCGTGTTCAAGGTCCCGATCCTGGCCGAGCTGGCGTGCCAGGCCGTCGCGGGGACGCTCTCGCTCGACGAGCGCGTCGAGCTCACGGAGGAGATGAAGGCGCCCGGATCCGGCGTGCTCAAGGAGCTGTCGGCCGGGACGTCGCTCACGGTCCGCGACCTCGCGATGCTCATGATCATCGTCAGCGATAACACGGCGACCGATATCCTGCTCGACCGGGTGGGCCGGAACGCGGTGAACGCGCGCCTGCGGGCGTGCGGGCTCGAGCGCACGACGGTGAGCATGAGCTGCCGGCAACTGCTCTACGATCTCGTGGGGCTGAGCGGCGCGGCGGACACCGCGGAGACGCGACGCCTCGCGGCCGAGCGGCTCCGGAACCGTGACGTCGACTGGGACAGCCGCGTGTACCACGATGAGCAGGCAAACATGACCACGCCCCGGGAGATGGGCACGCTGCTCGAGCTGGTCGTGCGGCCTACGCTCGCGGACGCCACGGCGGGCGCGGGCGGCGGACCGCTGCCGGCGGATGCGTGCCGGCTGATGCTCGACATCATGCGGCGCCAGCAGGTGCGCGATCGTCTCCCCCTGCTCCTGCCGCCCGGGGTGGAGATGGCGCACAAGACCGGGTCGATCGCACGCGTGAGCAACGACGCGGGCATCCTCTACGCGCCGGCGGGCCCCTGCGTGGTCGCCGTCTTCGCCAGCTCTCTCGGGGACGACCTCAAGGGGCGCCTCGCGATCGCCCAGGTGGGGCGGGCGATCTACGACGCGCACGCGGCCTAGGGCGGGGACGGTCGATGGATGTCTTCGAGGCAGTGCGCACCGTGCTGGCCGTCCGCCGTTACCAGGAGAGACGGGTGCCTCCGGATGTTGTGCGGCGCATCGTGGAGGCCGGGCGGCTGACGGCCAGCAGCATGAACGGTCAGCCCTGGCATTTCATCATCGTCGAGGATCGCGATACGCTACGGCGGCTGGGTGCTCTGGCGCACACCGGGCCGTATGTCGCCCAGGCGCCCCTGGCGATCGTCGTGGCAATCGAGAAGACGCGATTCGCGGTCTCCGACGCCAGCCGCGCCATCCAGTCGATGGTCCTGACGGCGTGGTCCGAGGGGGTCGGCTCGAACTGGGTCGGCTTCCTGGGGTTGACAGGGGTCAAGCCGCTGCTGGGCATCCCCGAGCCCCTGGACGTGCTGGCGATCGTCCCGTTCGGCTATCCGGCGCGGACGGTCGGCCGGGGCAAGAAGCAGCGCAAGGCGCTCTCGGAGGTCGCCTACCTCGAGCGGTTCGGGCGGCCCTTCGCCTGACGCCTGCGCGCGAGCCAGGCCGCGGTCGCGAGCCGTGACCCGGGAGCGCGATCGGGCGCGGCTCCGGGCGCAGCGCGTGCGCCCGCGGCGGGGTCTAACCGTGGCCTCGGCCGGGTACAAAGACGGATGGCCGGCCCCCGCAAGGCCTCCTTTGCGTCGATGCGATGCCGCGGCGGGGCCGAGCCTCTGAGGCCTCCACCGAAGCGCGCGGGGGTTCGCGGGTCCCGGGGCGACGGAGGTGGGCTGCGAGATGCCGGGGGAGGTCCTGTGACGCCGCTCGTCGCGCCCACGGTCGAGGGGGATCCGCGCGGGCAGGAGCAGTGGATCAGCCTGGTCCGGGTGCTGCTCCTGCTCACGCTGATCCCCGCATCGTGGGTGGGCATCGTGCCCGTGGACCGCCCGGCGGTGAACGGCGCCATCGTGCTCCTTGGAGGGTACGTGCTCCTCCTCGCGGTCGGTCCGAGGCGGCTCGCCGTCCTGCGGAAGACCGACCTCGTCGTCGCCCTCGACATCCTCGTGATCACCGGGCTCCTGCTGATCTCGGGCGCCCTGGGCAGCCCGTTCCTCTACCTGTACTACCTTGTCATCCTCGAAGCGGCCGTCCGCATGAACCTCCGCCAGGCGCTCGCGGCGTCGCTGGCCACCGCCGGGGTCCTCATCCTGTTGTGGACGCGCGCGGGCCAGGGCGCGGCGCTGGAGACGATTGGGTTCCGCCTGGGCGCGTTCATCGCGGGCGGGTTCTTTCTGGCGCTGTTCCTGGGCATGCTCGTGCAGGAGACCCGGGCCGCCCGGGAGCGCAGCCGCTGGGCGGCCCTCCTCGACCAGCGGCTGCAGGAGGCGACGAGGCAGCTCGAGGAGCAGCTCACCGAGTTGCAGTTCTACAACGAGCTCGCCTCCCGGCTCTCAGGCGAGCTGCGCGTGGAGGGGGTGCTCGAGATCCTCCTGCGCGTGTTCGTGGAGACGATCGGGGCGTCCCGGGGGGTGGCCTACGTCTACGGGGACGACGGACAGCCCTACACGGCCGTGACGACGGGGTTCCCCTGGACGGAGCGGAGCCAGGTGCCCGAGCCCGCGGCCCTGCCGCCCCTGCCCGATCACGCGGCCGGCGGCGACATCGTGGTCCAGCCCCTCGATCCCGGCGAAGCAGGCGCATCGCGCGTGCTCACCTGTATCCCGCTCGTCCGGGCGGGGCACCTGCGGGCCTGGCTCTGCGGCCTCGGCGACGCGGGGCCGCAGAGCCAGGCGGACGTGCTGCGGCGCCGGCTGCACGGGCTCGCCGCGCAGGGCGTCTCGGCCCTTGAAGCCGCCCGGCTGCACGAGGAAGTGCAGCGCATGGTCAGCGTGGATCCGACGAAGTCGCTGTACCCGTGGAACGGCCTTCCGCAGCTCGTGGCGGAGGAGATCCAGCGATCCGCGGGCCTGCTGTTCGTGTTCTCGATCGCCGAAGTCCACCTGGGCGACTACGCGCTCGACGCCACCGTCAACGCCGGCGTCAACGAAAGCAACCGCGATCTCGCGGTCCGGCGGGTCCTGACGCTGCTGCAGGGCCCGCTGCGGCGCATCGACGTGCTGACCCACGATGGCGCCGGCCGGTTCGTGCTGCTGTTGCCCCGCGTGCCGAAGCTGCGAGCCGTCGAGCTCGTCCGGGGCGCCGTGGACAGGCTGGCGGAGGACCCCGTGCTCACCCAGGTGTTGAGCGTCGATCGCCTCCTGCTCTCCGCCGCCGTCGTAACCTTCCCCGAGGACGGCACGACCGCGCCCGCTCTTCTGGACAGGGTGAGGGAGCTTCTGGCGGAGGGGCCCGCCTATCCGCCCCAGGTCAGGGTACCCGCGGGCGCTTCGTAGGCGGGGGCGGGCCGTCCGCCGACGCCTGTGCTACCCCTCATCGATGTCCCGGTATTCCAGCATCGTGGTCCGCCGGTTCTCCACCGCCTGCTGGATCGCCTCCGCCCGTGAGGAGGCGGTTCCCTGCGCGACCGGCACTCCCAGCTCGAGGGCCAGGGTGCCCGGGGCCGGGAACCGGATGACCCTCCACTCGTGACGCGCGTCCGCGGCTTGGGGCTGGGCCACTTCGATGACATACTGCCACCGGCCCTGCCGCCGCGGCCTGGGAATGTCGCTGCCCGGTTGCTCGCCGCTCATGCCACACCGCCTGCGCGCATCGTCGCGCCTCGTATATGCCCCGCGGAGTCGTCCGCGGCCCGGGAGGGCGCATGGGGCCGGCGGCGCGCGGGCGCGCCGGCCCGTGCCCCTCCTACGCGGTGCGGATCGCCGCGGCGTCCTGCAGGCCGAGCTCGGCGATGGCGATCTCCCGCATACGAAACTTCTGAATCTTCCCCGTGACCGTCATGGGGAACGTCTCGGTGAACTTCCAGTAGCGCGGGATCTTGAACGTGGCGATCCTCCCGCGGCAGAACTCCGCGAGGTCCTCGGGGGTGACCCGCGCGCCCTCCCGGAGCTTGATCCAGGCCATCACTTCCTCGCCGTATTCGCGGCTGGGGACGCCGATCACCTGAACGTCGGCCACCGCGGGGTGCGAGTAGAGAAACTCCTCGACCTCGCGCGGGTAGATGTTCTCGCCGCCGCGGATGATCATGTCCTTGATGCGCCCGACGATGTGGACGTACCCCTCCTCGTCCATCGTCGCGAGGTCCCCCGTGTGCATCCACCGGGCGGCGTCGATCGCTTCCCGCGTGGCCGCCTCGTTGGCCCAGTAGCCGAGCATGACGAGGTAGCCGCGCGCGCAGAGTTCGCCCGGCGTTCCCCGCGGCACGATGGCGCCGGTGGCGGGGTCGATGATCTTGATCTCCACATGGGGATGGACGCGACCGACCGTGGAGACTCGCTGCTCGAGCGGGTCGTCGGGACCGCTTTGGGTGGAGACCGGCGAGGTTTCCGTCATCCCGTAGCAGATGGTGACCTCCGTCATGCCCATCTCCGACTGAACCCTCTTCATGATCTCGATGGGGCAGGGGGAGCCCGCCATGATGCCGGTGCGCAGGCTGGAGAGGTCGAAGTCGGCGAACTGCGGGTGCTCCAGCTCGCTGATGAACATCGTCGGGACGCCGTACAGCGCGGTGCAGCGCTCGGCCTGGACCGTTTCCAGGACGGCCGCCGGGTCGAAGGCTTCCCCCGGGATCACCATGCACGCGCCGTGGGTCGTGCACGCGAGGTTGCCGAGCACCATGCCGAAGCAGTGATAGAACGGGACCGGGATGCACACGCGATCCCGGTCGGTGTACCTCAAGGTCTCCGCGATGAAGAAGGCGTTGTTGAGGATGTTGTGATGCGAGAGGGTGGCCCCTTTGGGGAACCCCGTCGTGCCCGACGTGTACTGGATGTTGATGGGCTCGTCGAACTGCAGCCCGGCCTCCACCTCCGCCAGGCGCTCCTCCGGGATCCGCGCGGCCCCTGCCAGCAGCGCATCCCATTCATCGTCGAGGACGAGGGCGTCCGTGAGCTGCGGGCACCGGCCCCGCACCTCGCGGAGCATGGCGACGTAGTCGGCCTGCCGGAACCCACGGGCCAGGAGCAGCAGGCTCACGCCGGACTGGGTGAGCGCGTACTCGAGCTCCGTCGTCTTGTAGGCCGGGTTGATGTTGACGAGGATGGCGCCCACCCGCGCCGTGGCGTATTGCGTGAGGACCCACTCATAGCGATTGGGCGCCCAGATCCCCACGCGATCGCCCTTGCGGACGCCCCTGGCGATGAGGCCGCGCGCTGCCTGGCCCACCTGCTCCCAAAGAGCCCGGTACGTGGCGCGGTAGCCCTGATGGCGCACCACCAACGCCTCGCGGTCGGGATACCGCTCGACGGTGCGCCTGAGGTTGGCGCCGATCGTCTCGCCGAGCAGGGGTACGGCGCTGGCGCCGTGCACGTAGGAGAGCGCGGGCATCTCGGACCTCCTGCCGCCGGGCCGGCCGTGATCCCGGAACCCGGCGCGTGGCTGCCCTTCGCGGGAGGGCCGATATTTCCTCTCCCGCCACCTGTCCGTGGGCCGGCCCGGCGGCGCGGGCCGGCCCACGGAGGGCGAGAGCACGCCCATGCCCCCGGCGACCCGGGATCCCGCAGGTCCCGCGGGGACTGTGGGGTCCTGCGGCGAAACTCTGCAGCCGGTGCATCGCACACCAGCCCAGCCATCGGGGGAGGGCTGTTTACCGATGCGTGCCGCGTACCAGGGGGAGCCCGGGGCGTACAGCGAGGAGGCGGTGTTCTGCCTGTTCGGCGAGGTGGAGACCGTGCCGTGCGCCACGTGGGCCGGCGTCTTCGAGGCGGTGGAGGCCGGCCGGGCGGACCGCGGGGTCGTGCCGGTCGAGAACTCCCAGGCCGGGAGCATCAACGAGACCTACGACCTGCTGCTGGCGCACGACCTGGTGATCACCGGCGAGCTGGACCTGCGGGTCAGCCACTGCCTGCTGGCGCTGCCGGGGCAGGCCCTCCGCGACATCCGCCGCGTCTGCTCGCACCCGCAGGCCCTCGCCCAGTGCGACGCCTACCTCCGCCGCCTCGGCGTCGAGCTGGTCCCCTCCCACAACACGGCGGGCAGCGCCCGGCAGATCCGCGAGCAGCAGCTCGCGGGCTGCGCGGCGGTGGCGAGCCGGCGGGCCGCGCAGATCTACCGCCTCGAGGTCCTCGCGGACGGCATCGAGACGAACCCCCACAACTACACCCGGTTCCTGGTGCTCGGCCGGTCGCCGGCCGCCGCGTCCCCGCGCAGCAAGACCTCGATCCTGTTCGGGATCGACAACCAGCCGGGCACGCTCTACGCTGCCCTGGGGTCCCTCGCCACGCGCGGGATCAACTTGCTCAAGATCGAGTCACGCCCGGCCCGCCGGCGGCCGTGGGACTACGTCTTCTACGTCGACGTCGACGGCCACGCCGAGGATCCGGCGCTGCGGGACGCGCTCGGGGAGCTGCGCCGTCACGCGACGTTCCTGCGCGTCCTCGGCTCCTACCCGCGGTCGCCGTAGCCCCGCCGCGCCGGCACCCTCAATCGAGGCGGTGCCAGCACAGCGAGACGACGAGCGTCCCGGCGAGCAGCATCGCCGCCAGGGCCGATGCCACCCCGCTCAGCTCCGTGGGCCGCTGCGTCCAACCGATCGAGCGGCCGAGGCGGGTGTAGGCCTGCGTCAGCTCCGCGGCCGACGAGGCGCGGTGGTAGGTGCCGCCGGTGATCTCGGCGATCGTCTTCAGCGTCTGCTCGTCGAGCGGCTCGCTGGATGGCCGGCTTCGGGCGTTGCCCCGGCTCGTCTCGGGCGCGCCGAGCCCCACCGTATACACGGTGACGTGCTGGTCGCGGGCGATGCGGGCCGCCTGCTCCGGTGGGGTCCCCCGGTTGTTCCCTCCGTCGCTCAACAGGACGACGGCGGCCGGAGGGAGGACGGTCGTCTCGGCGGCGGCGAGCTGCACGGCGCCCGCTCGCCCCGTCGCGCCCGGCCGGTGGCGGCCGGGGAGGGCATAGACGGCCTCCAGCAGCCCGTCGCCGATCGCCGTCGCAAACCTGGGTCGGAGCGCGCGTATCGCCTGGACGACGCGGTCGTGATCCTCCGTGAGCGGCGTGACCACGGTCGCGTACGAGCTGAACGCCACGAGCCCGACCTTTGCGCCGCGTGGCAGCGCGCGCACGAATTCCGTCGCGGCCCTCTTCGCCGCGCCGATCCTGCTGGGCACGATGTCGTGCGCCTCCATGCTGCCGCTCACGTCCACGCTGAGCATCACCGCGGTGCGGTTGTCCGGCATCGGCACCCGCGCCGTGGGACGGGCCACTCCGACGGCGGCCAGCGAGAGCGCCAGCAGGTAGAGCGCCGCCGGGACGTGCCGGCGCCACGGCGCGGCCGCCGCGGCCGCGCGGGCTGCCAGGTCCAGCGTCGGGTACCGCACCTGCCCCCCGACCCGCCGCCGCACCGCCCACGCGTAGGCACCGGCGCACGCCAGCACGAGGACGAGCAGCACGAGGCGCTCCGGCGACAAAAAGCTCATGGGGCGATCCTCCGCTCCGGCTGTAGCCTGGGGTCGAACGGGGGCGCTGACTCCCAGTAATTACATACCCAGCCTTGCCGCTCCCACAAGAGCGGGTCGCCGCGACGGACGCGCAGGTGTACCTCCGTCCGACGTCGTCCGGACGACGGACGGCGCTTCGAACGAGCGGCGGCGTGACGCCGCCGGCCCGGCCGCGCAGGGATGGGACGCGGCGGAGTGGAAGTGGTGGCCCATGACGCAGAACCGGCCTACGCATCCTCCGATCTTCGATGGGCACAACGATACGGTGCTGAGTCTCGAGAAGACCGGGCGGTCGTTCTTCGAGCGCACGCAACAGGGGCACATCGACCTGCCGCGGGCGCGCGCGGGTGGCCTGGGCGGCGGCTTCTTCGCCGTCTACATCCACGATCCGATCAACGCCGACCGTGCCGATGCCGCGGGCTCGCTCGAGGCCACGATGCGCCTCTACCGCGACGAGAGCACGTGGCCGGAGCCGATGTCGCTCGAGTACGCGCAGTCGGCCGCGCTCCGCCTCCTCGGCCGGCTTCTCCGGATCCCGCAGGCGTCGCAGGGCGAGGTTGCGGTCGTGCACACTGCCGCGGAGCTGCAGCAGTGTCTCGACGCGGGCGTCTTCGCGATGCTGCTGCACTTCGAGGGGGCCGAGCCTCTCGACCTCGAGGGGCACGCGCTCGAGGTGTTCTACGCGGCTGGGCTGCGATCGGTCGGGCTGACCCACAGCCGGCGCAACCGCTTCGCCTGCGGCGTTCCGCTCAAGTTCCCCAGCTCGCCGGATACGGGCGCGGGGCTCACCGACGCGGGGAAGGAGCTCGTCCGGCAGCTCAACCGGCGGCGGGTCATGATCGATCTCTCCCACATCACCGAGCGGGGCTTCTGGGACGTGGCCGCGCTGAGCGCCGCGCCGCTCGTCGCCACGCACTCGAACGCGCACGCCCTCTCGCCGTCGCCGAGGAACCTGACGGACCGGCAGCTCGATGCGATCCGGGACACCCGTGGGGTCGTCGGCCTCAACTTCCACGTCGGCTTCCTGCGAGAGGACGGCGCGCGGAACGCCGATACCCCGATCGGGCGCATGGTGGACCACATCGAATACATGGTCGAGCGGATGGGCATCGACTGCGTCGCGCTGGGCTCGGACTTCGATGGCGCCCAGATGCCCGCCGAGCTCTGCGACGCCGCCGGGCTGCCGGGGCTGGTCCAGGCCCTGTGCGACCGGGGCTACGCCGGCGAGGACCTGCGCAAGCTCCTGCACGGCAACTGGGTGCGGGTCCTGCGCGAGACGTGGGGCGCGTGACCCGCGGAGGGGCCCTACGCCGCGCCTCCGGTTGGGGGGGCGATCAGAGCGATCCGATGAAGAACGACGAGGCCGCCATGATGAGGTAGGCGGCGAGGAGCTGGGCCCCCTCGAGCCAGTTGCTGCGGCCGTCGTGTGAGATAAAGGTCACGATCAGCGTGGACAGCCCCACCGCGGCGACCTCGAAGTTGGTGAAGACGAAGTCCATCGGGTGCCCGACGGCGAGGCCGATGAAGACGAGGGCCGGCGCGACGAAGAGGGCGATCTGCGTGGACGAGCCGATCGCCACCTCCAGCGTGACGTCGAGCCTGTCCTGGAGCGCAAACCGCACGGCCGAGCTGTGCTCGGCCGCGTTGCCGATGATCGGTACGAGGATCAGCCCCACAAAGAACTGAGACAGCCCGAGGGCGCGCAGCGCCGGCGCGAGCGCGTGGGCGAGCAGCTCCGACTCCACCGCGACGAACACCGCCGCACCGGCGAGGACCAGCAGGGCCGTCCGCAGGGGCCACGTGGCCTGCTCCCCGGACTTCGGCGTCCGAAACAGGTGCTCGTGGGTGACCCGCGTGAACACCAGCGCAGCGAGGTACACCGCGATGAGCACCCCGGCGACGATGGCACTCACGACCTCGCGCTGGATGACGCTGTGCGCGCCGGTGGTCAGCAGGAACAGCGCCGGCATCAGCAACCCGATCACGGCGAGCGTGAGGGAGGTCGCGTGGACCCCGGCGGCGGCGGCGTTGTACCGTTGCGTCCTGTGGTACATGCCGCCCGCAAGCAGCGACAGCCCCATGACCAGGAGGAGGTTCCCGAGGATCGACCCGGTGAGCGAGGTCTTGACCACCTTCACTTGATTGTTGAGGAGCAGCAGCACCGAGAGGATCAGCTCGGTCAGGTTCCCGAACGTGGCGTTGAGGAGGCCGCCGACCCGGGGCCCGGCGTGGAGGCCGATCTGCTCCGTGGACGCGCCGATGAGGTCGGCGAGCGGGATCAGCGCGATCGCGGACGTCAAGAAGACCGCCAGCTCCCGATGCGGCAGCAGGGCAAGCAGCCACGAGGCGGGACCCGCGATCAGGAGCCAATGCAGGCGCGGCCGGGGGAGGCGCCTACGGGGCGGCATGATCTGCCGCGCGATCGTGCGGCTCGCGTCTCATGACGGGGTCGCGGCGCGCTCCTTCCCCGGCGGTCGGCACCATGATGGTTTTTCCGCGCGGACCCGCATAGCCTGGAGCGGCCGGCGGGGTATTGACACGAACAAGCGTTCGGTATATGATGCCCACGTAGGCGCACAGAGCGTCGAGGGCGCCCGTGCAACCGGAGGGGCTCCCGCGCGGCCCCGGGATCGCCGCGGGAGCGCCGGCGCCGCGAGGACGATCCCCACGCCGAGGGCCCTTCCGCCTCGCCCTACGACCCTCACCGGCGTCCGACGCGCCGCGGGCTCGGGCGGGACCGGCCCGCCACCCTCCCGGGGCACCGGCACGACCCCCGGGCGCTCCCGCCGATGCGGGCAAGAGACGACGCGGCGCGCCGGAGACGTCGCGGCGCAGCCGGACGCGAGGAGGCAAGCAACGTGAGTGAGCCAGCAGCGGCACTATCGCCTCGGGATCACGACCGGGCCGAGATCCTCGAGCGGGTTCTGCTCAGCGGGGATCTCTCCAGGCTCTCCCCCGCGGAGCGCGTGCTCTACTATCGGCAGGTCTGCGAATCGCTGGGGCTCAACCCGCTCACCCGCCCCTTTGACTACATCACGCTCAACGGCAAGCTCGTCCTCTACGCGAAGCGGGACGCGACCGACCAACTCCGGCGGCTTCGCAGGATCAGCGTGACGATCACGAGCCGCGAGCAGTTCAGCGACCTCTATCTCGTCACGGCCCGGGCATGCGATGGTGACGGCCGGACCGACGATGCGATCGGGGCGGTCTCGATCGCCAACCTCAAGGGCGATGCGCTGGCCAACGCGATCATGAAGTGCGAAACGAAGGCGAAGCGGCGCGTGACGCTCAGCATCTGCGGCCTCGGGTGGCTGGACGAGACCGAGGCGGAGACGGTCCACGACGAGGACGAGAGCGGGCCGCGTCCCGACGAGGCGAGCGCGGCACCGGAGGCCGGCCCCTCGGCCGGCCCGACGCCCCCGGCGGCGCCGCGCATGGCATCGCTCCCGCAGCGGAGGCTGATCCACTCGCTGTGGAAGGGGAAGCACCAGCTCCCCGAAGAGGCGCTCCGCCGGTGGATCGCGCACCGCTACCAGGTCTCGTCCACCGGAGAGCTCACGGAGGCACGGGCGTCCGAGATCATCACGCTGTTGCAGAAGACGCCCACCGACGAGCTCGCGAGCGGGCTGGCGGCGATCGACGCACCGCAGGGTGAGGCCGGAGCGGCGGACCGGATCCAGCGGGCCGTCGCCGCGCTGCAGTGGGATGACGCCGCGCTCGCGCGGGCATGCCGGCGGATGTTTGGCACGGACGACCTAGGGCGTCTGACGGCCGCCGAGAGTGCCGAGCTTGCGCGCGAGCTCGCAGGCATCGTGCGCGCCAGCAGGGACGCCAAGGAGGAGCGGTAATGGTGACGATGCGGGATGGCGCACCGGTCGACGTGGCGCCGGCCTCGGGTGACGAGCGGCGGTCGCTGTACGACCTCGAGGCCGAGCGCAAGGCCCTCCTGGACGAGATCGAAGCCTCAGGCGGCGAGCTCACGCCCGCGCAGCAGGCGCGCCTCGCGACGCTCGACGACGCCGTCCTGGAGAAGATCGACGCGTACGGCTGGGTCGTGAGCCGTCTGGAGAAGGAGGCCGAGCTGTTCGCGGAGCGCGCGCGCGCGCTCACGCTCAAGGTGCGATCGCGGCTCGCGATGGCGACGCGCCTCAGGGACCGGATGGCCGAGCACCTCCTGGCCCGGGGCGTCCGGAAGCTCGACGGCGATGACTACACGGTGTATCTCGCGGAGGCCGAGGCGGTCGTGATCGATTGCGACCCGGGCGGCCTCCCGGCGGCCTTCCTGCGGCCGCGAGAACCGGAGCCCGACAGGGAGGGTCTCAGGAAGGCCCTCAGGGACGGCCAGCAGGTGGCGGGCGTCAGGCTGGAGCGCAAGCCGTACGTCATCATCCGGTAGCGGCTCACGGGCGGCGGGGGGTCGTCCCGTGCCGTGCCGGTGGCACCTCGCAGAGGTTCGGCGGGAGGGGACGAAGGGCGCCGGGAGACGCGACCGCGCTGCGGCGTCGCGCCCCTTCCAGGAGGGGCCGCGGGGGCCCGCCCGGCGCGCTCTTTCGGGACCGCCAGCGAATCGCCGTGCTCCCGCGATTCGTCGGGGTGGGACGCCGTTCCTACCGGAAGCGCGGGGCGCCCCCACGGCCGACCCGTCTCGCTGCCACCCCCTCAGACTGCGGAGGTCATGCACGAGGAGAGCGGCCCCCAGAAGGAGGCCACCCGCGGCGACTGCTTCAACAAGGCCCTCACGGTCCGCACCGCCGTCGTGACCCATCGAGGCGCGCCGAGCAGCGCCCCGATGATGTCCCGGAAGCTCCACCAGTGCCACCAGGACGCGGCTCTCACGGCGAGCTGGCTACGGACGCCGCGGTGGACCTCGATGGCCGACTGGTTGACCGCCCGCACCGTCGCAACGAACGCGGCGTAGGGCGTGTCGTCCAGCCTCACGAGGCCATAGTTTGAGTTCTCGCCATCGGACCGGCCCTCTTTCGGCTCGTCCGCCCACCTGAACCAGTGATAGCCGACCGCCTCGGGAAGGCTCTCCAGCCGCGCCACGTACGCGGCGTAGGCCCACGCCCGGGTGCGCTGATTGAAGACCCACGGGCCAGCGCCGTGCGTGTTGGGCAGCCCCGAGTCCAGCGCCCGGAACGAGAACTCGGTGACCAGGACCGGCCGGTGCGTCCGCGCGTACACGTGGCGGACGGCCGCCCGCGGGTCGCGGCTGTAGAGGTTGATCGACACGATATCGGCGACGCGGGCAGCCCGGAGGACCGGGTCGGGCGGGATCCCGCCGAAGCGAGCGCCGAGATAGAGGTGGTGCGGGTCGGCGGCGCGGATGGCCCCGGCCGAGACGGTGAAGTACCGCGTCGCGACCATCTCGAGGAACCGATCGGCGTCGATCTGATAGGCGGGCGCGTCGCTCCACAGCGGCACATGAGCAAAGTCCTTGGCCGCGGTGCGCCAGGCCCGGTTCAGCGCGCGGATGTCGCCGCCGTACCGCTGGCGGAGGAACTCGATCGCACGCTGCCGCCCCGGCGCGCCGGCCGGCAGCGCGAGGTACGTCGCCAGCATCGTACCGGTCCTGCGCCAGTCAGGCCCCCACCACAGCTCGTTGTCGCTGAAGTAGCCGATCAGCAGGCGGTCGTCGGCACGCGGTGCGGCCTCCGCCTCCGCGATCTCGCGCGCCGTCTGCGCGAAGCGGGGATCGTACACGTCGGGCGGCTGCCCGCGCAACCAGTCGGCGCCCGCCCGGGCAGCGAAATCGAGGATGATCGTGTACGGCATGCCCTCGCTCCACAACTCCTGGTCGGACCATGCGCCGAGCGTGTTGAAGCCCCACTCGCGGAGGCGCTGTACGGCTGTCCTGACCCACGCGTTCCGGCTCGCGTAACGCGTCTCCGCCGCGGCTAGGTACGGGGACGGCCCGGTTCCCCGGATGCGGTCGCCTTCGTAGGCGATGTTGTCGACTCCGATCGAAAGCGTGGGCGAACCCGAGGGGTCGATCACCCACCAGATGCCGTCGCGTTCCTCCACGCGGAAATACCCCGGCGCGCCGCCGGACGGCGGCGCGCCCTGCGCCGACAGAATCGATGGCAGGTCTGCTGCGACGAGCACGCAGAGCAGCGCCGCGCAGACAAGGCGGACCCCGGCGCGCGCCAGGGCCCTCTTCCATCGGTGGTACAACGCTCTCGTCGCCGACCGCACCGCGCTCCCCCCGTGAGCGGCGCCGTATCCGCCGTCCGCCGGCCCCGTCCGGCATGCCCGAAGCGCGCGTGGCGCTTCGCGCCAGGCCCGCGGCGCCGGCGTGCTGTGATCGTGGAATGGCCTGTCGATAGGTCTCTATGCCCTTGATGGCCTCGGAGTCGGACACGTAGGGGCGCCTGTCAGGGGCTTGCGATCGATGCGCGTGGCGCTCGAGGGGGGTACCTCGCGGAGCTTCACCGCGCCCTTCAGCCAGTCCTGAGGAGTCCCACCTCCATGTCGCTCCCATTGTAGTAGCTTCGCCTCCCGCTGTCCACCGGCGGCGCGCTGCCGCGCTGCCGGAACACCGGCACGACCTCGGGGGGGATGACCTCCACCCACTGGGGCCCCCGGTCGAGGGCGATCTCGGTGCCGGCCCGGTCGAAGAAGCGCAGGCGCGCCGCCCGGGAGGCCTTTCGCCAGGTCCCGGGGGTTACGGTTCCGTCCTGCACGACCCAGGCCGCTCCAGCCCCGACATCGAAGAACGTCCACGTGTCCTCCCCGATGGGGGTCCGGCCGTGCACCCGCGGGACCACGACGATCGCGATGGATTTCGCGACGATCGCATTCCCCGTCGCGGCGTCCCTGTCCGGAGCCCCGGCCAGGCGGCGCTCGTACAGGTTGGGTCCCCTCCGGTAGATCCAGGAGACCCGATACTGCGGTTCGGAGAAGTCGATGGTGACCTGCTGGCCCGCCGGCCGCCCGTCCGGCGGGGCGTCCGCCTTCCAGGGCGGGCTGCCGGCGGGCGGGTCCTCGCCCCAGCCCATCTGCTCAACGACTCCCCGCAGCGCTGCCGTGGACGCGAACATGGTGTGCTCGAACGCGACGCCGCGCGCCGGGATCCGGCGATAGGGGCTTGCGTAGCGAAACTCGTTGAGGTCCTTGACGTGGAGCCGCGGGATGAGGGCGAGGGCGTCCTCGTTGCCGCCGACGTGCGCCAGGGCGGCATCGAGCTCCAACGCGTAATCGAGGAACTGGGTGCGGATCGACCGGACCGGCCCCACGCGGTCGGCGTCTGCCCGGCTGAACACCGCCAGGTAGCGCGTGATGCCGCCTTCCGTCAGCGCCTCGTACACGCGGGAGGCGCGCGACAGCCCCCACTGGGGCCGCGCCTGGGGATGGTTGTCGACGACGACCGCGACCGGGCGCCGGCCGCGTAGCTCCGGTGGGACAGGCTCTCCGTCGATCGGATCATCGAGCCGCGGCGACGCGACCCGGGGCGGCTGCGGGGCCGGGAGCCGCCTGGCCGGCGGCTGCCCCGGGGAGGGGGCGCCGGGCACATGCGTCTCCGGCCCGAGGATGGGGGCCCTCCAGAAGAGCAGGCCGATCCCGAAGACGATCGCAAGGGCGACGCAGGCGCGGACGCCTGCCTGGATGCTTGTTCTCATCGTGTGCGGGCTCGCGGACGACCGGCGCGGTGGGCGCCGTAACCTATTATCACCGGCTCACCACGCCTGCTAACCACGGGGCGGCAAGGCGGGGCGGGGTAAATTAATGTAGACGACAGCGATCCGCCACGGGTCTGGACAGATGCGCACGCCTCTGCGCGAGGAGCGCCCCCCGAGAAGCGAGGACAAGGGGAGCACGCGGATCGGCCCCGGTGAGGTGCTCGAGCTCCTGAGGGAGTCCCGTCCTCCCCTGCTGGTGGACGTCCGCCTCCAGCCATCGTGGGCCCGGAGCCGGCGGCAGATCGCCGGCGCGGCGCGCATCCCGGCCGACGAGCTCGCGGCGCGCCACGAGGAACTGCATCGCGATCGGTTGGTCGTCACCTACTGCAGTTCGCCCGATGAGGCGACGAGCGCGCGCGCGGCGCTCGCGCTGCGTGAGAAGGGCTACCAGGCGAAGGCACTGCTCGGCGGGTGGCGCCGGTGGCAGGGGCTCGGCTATCCGACGGAGCCCAAGAAGCAGCCGAGGGAGGCGCCGCGGGTGCGCGCCACCACCGCGCGGCACTACTCCGGCCACGGCTAGCGGCGCTCGCGCTGGCCCCTCCGCGGGGGCGTCTATGGCCGGCGACGCGCCGGGCCCCCGGGAGAGGGGCGCCCGCCGCCGCGCGCCATCTCCCACCGCGCCGCTCGAGCGGCCGATCGTGCACATCGTGATCTGGGGAGCCGTCGCGGCAGCGCTGGCCGCGGCGTGGTTGATCCCCGATGTCCGCCGCCTCGTCCGCCTCACCATCTGGCGCATGAATTCCGGCGAGCTCCGGGATCAGCTCGATATGCTGATCGACCGGTGGGGCCCGTGGGCGCCGCTGGCCTCGATCCTCCTGATGATCGCCCATACCCTCGTGCCGTTTCCGGCCGAGCTCCTCGCCGCGGCCAACGGAGCCGCGTTCGGGCTCTGGGGAGGCTCGCTCGTGCAGTGGATCGGGAGCATGGCGAGCGCGATGATCGGGTTCGGCATCGCGCGCGCGCTCGGCCGCCCTGTCGTCGAGCGCCACCTCCCAGGGCACGTCGCCTGGGTCGACGCACTGGTCCGCCGGTCCGGGTGGCAGGTCGCCGTCCTCGTGCGCTTCGTCCCGGTGTTCCCGTTCAGCATCGTCAACTTCGCGCTCGGGGTCACGCCGCTGTCCTGGAGGACGTACCTGTGGACCACCGGGGTTGCGCTCGTGCCGTGGACCGTCGCATCGGTCGCGATCGGGGTTGGCGCGGTGCAGGCGCGGGGGGTTCTGCCGTGGTCGGTGGGCGGCCTGGCCCTCCTGGCCGTCGCGGGCCTTCTGATCCACTGGCTGCTGGCCCGCCGCCGGCCGCCGCGGCACCGCTAGCGGTGCCGCCGCGGCCTACCGCTCCTCCGAGCTGCGCACGGTCGCGGACGGGGCGGCCGCGGGGTTGGGATGGAACGTCGCGATGATCCGCATCAGCACCGGCATGCCTGCGCTGACCCGCGGTGGCGTGTCCTCGGTCGTGCCGATCAGCATGAACGCGCGCCGACCCTGGGTGACGCAGACCTGGACGCTGCGGCGCGGATCGCCCGTGCTGGACCGCCAGGTGTAGACGCGGCTGTAGCCCGGCAGGGTGCCGATCGTCTGCGGCCCCTGCGCGAGGTCGGTCCACGAGTGGATCGCAAACCGCATCACCTGCTCGGCCTCGTGGACGCAGGCCGCCGGGGAGAGCGGCACGATCGTATCCCGGAGGATCACGTCGATGCTGTCCGGAAGCTGGCCCCCAGGCGTCGGCGACCTGGCCGACAGGGTCGGGTCCTTGGTCATCGAGGTCTGGATACGCCAAGTCACCGGCACGTCGATCGTGAAGCGATTCGCCGGGTCGCGCACCGTCCGGAGGCTCACGACCTGGCCCGCGGTGGGCGTCGCCGGCCAGGCGGTCGCGAGCGCCACGGCGACCGCAACCCCGGCCAGCAGCCGTGCAACGGTGCCCGTGCCATCGCGGTGCATACGCCTCATCCCCTCGCGGACCAGCGCGCCTTGCCGATCTCGTGGTTCATTTCACCCGTCGGGGGCGGGGTCCTCCCGTGCCCGGCGGGCCGCGCGTGCTCCGAGAGCGGGTCCCAGGCCGATCCGACCGTCGGCTGTCGTCCGCGCGCCGGGTGGGCCGCGGCCGCCATGCGCCTGCCGTCCTGGATGGGGGCGGACGTGGCGCACCGGTGGCGCCGGCGGGATGGCGATCCGCGCGGCTCCGCCTCGAAGAGCCCGCCGCAGGGCATCGGCCCGGCGATCGCGAACGCGCAGGCGCGGGACCTTGTGGTGGGGTGCCGGCGCGTGGCATCCAGGGCATGCGGACCGGTTTACCGTGAGCGCCAGCGCCGAGGTTCCGTTCGTCGCGGTGACCTGATCCGGCTCCGCGGCGATCGTGCGGTGCGCGGGGCGCGGGGCCAAGCTGCGGTACGGGTTTGAGGGCCCAAACCGGATAGACCCAGGGCCGCCGCCCCTCTAGGATGAGCGAGGGGTGACGGCCATGGAGACGGCGCAGATGCTCACGAGCGAGGCGCGGGCGGCTCCCCAGCCGGCGCTCAAGGTGCGGGACGGGAGGGAGGACCTGCGGTGGCGCGCGGTGCTGACCCGCGACGCCCGCGCCGACGGAGCCTTTGTCTTCGGCGTTCGCTCGACGGGCGTGTACTGCCGGCCGTCGTGCCCGGCCCGGCGGCCGCGCCGGGCACAGGTCGTGTTCTTCCGGCGACCCGCGGACGCGGAGCGGGCCGGATTCCGGCCGTGCCGGCGATGCCGGCCGCGCGAGGTGGGGGATCCGCGGGCCGCGGTGGTCGAGCGGGCCTGCCGGTATATCGAGGCGCACCTGGACGGGCCGCTGAGCTTGGCGGCGGTCGCGGACCACGCGGGCCGTACCCCCCGCGCGCTGCGCCGCCTCTTCGTGCGCCTGCTGGGGATCACCCCGCGCGGGTACGCCGATGCCTGCCGGCTGAACCTGCTCCGGGCGCGGCTGCGCGCCCAGGAGGCGGTGACGCGTGCCCTCTACGACGCCGGCTTCGGCTCGAGCAGCCGCTTGTACGAGCGCGCGCCCAGGCATCTGGGGATGACGCCGGGCGCCTACCGGCGAGGCGGGCGAGGGATGCGGATCGCCTACACGATCACCGCCTCCCCCCTCGGGCGGCTGCTCGTCGCGGCGACCGAGCGGGGTCTGTGCGCCGTCAGCCTCGGCGACGCGGACCCGCCCCTCGAAGCCGCGCTGCGGGCGGAGTACCCGTCGGCCGAGGTGCGCAGGGACGACGAGGGGCTCGGGCGCTGGGTCGCGGCGCTGATGCGTTACCTGCACGGGCAGGCTCCCCGTCTGGCGCTGCCGCTGGACATCCAGGCGACCGCGTTCCAGCGGCAGGTGTGGGAGGCGCTGCGCGCGATTCCCTACGGCGCCACGCGATCGTACGGGGAGGTTGCGCGCGCCCTGGGCCGGCCGGCGGCCGCGCGGGCCGTGGCGAGGGCGTGCGCCGCCAACCCCGTCGCGCTCGTGATCCCCTGCCACCGCGTCGTCCGGGGCGATGGCGGCCTGGGCGGCTACCGCTGGGGCCTGGACCGCAAGCGCGCCCTCCTCGCGCGGGAAGGGGCTCCCCCGTAGGGGGTCGAGAGGATTCTCCGCGCGCCGGGGGGAAAGCCTTCGCCGATGCGCGCCGCCGTGCTGTACGAGGTCGGTCAGCCGCTCGCGGTCGAGGAGGTCGAGCTCGATCCCCCACGGCAGGGCGAGGTGCTGGTGCGGATCGCCGCGACCGGCGTCTGCCACAGCGATCTCCACTATATCAAGGGCGACCTCGTCATGCCGCTGCCCGTCGTCCTGGGGCACGAGGCCGCGGGCATCGTCGAGGCGGTCGGCGCGGGCGTGCAGTCGGTGCAGCCGGGGGATCACGTCGTCCTGTTGTTCGCGCCGGCGTGCGGTCGCTGCCGGTACTGTGCCGCCGGGCGGCCGCACCTCTGCGAGATGCGGCTGCGCGTGCGGGGCCGGATGCCGGACGGCACGTCGCGGCTCCACGCGCGGGGAGAGGACCTCCACCACTTCACGTGCGTCTCCTCCTGGGCCGAGCGGGCGGTCGTCCCCGAGTCCGGCGTGCTGCGGGTCGAGCGGGATCTGCCGTTCGCCGTCTGTGCGCTCCTGGGATGCGCGGTCACGACCGGGGTGGGAGCGGTCCTGAACACCGCGCAGGTGACCCCCGGCAGCACCGTCGCCGTGTTCGGGCTGGGCGGCGTGGGCCTGAACGTCGTCCAGGGTGCCCGAATCGCAGGCGCGGTGACGATCGTGGGCGTGGACATGCTGGAGCACCGGCTCGACGCCGCCCGGCGGTTCGGCGCCACCCACACCGTCAACGCCCGGCGCGACGATCCCGTCAAGGCGATCCAGGACCTCACCCAGGGAGGGGCCGACTACGCCTTCGAGGTGATCGGACGGGCGGCCACCGTCCGGCAGGCCGTCGATTGCCTGGCGCGCGGCGGGACCGCGGTGGCCGTGGGCCTGCCGCCCGCCCGGGAGGAGCTCGCCCTCCCGGGGCCGGCGTTCATCCTGAACGAGAAGACGCTGCGGGCCTGCTTCTACGGGTCGGCGCGCCTGCGCCACGACATCCCCCGGCTCCTCGCGCTCTACCACGCCGGGCGCCTCATGCTCGACGAGCTCGTCACCGCGGCGCTGCCCCTGGAGCGCGTCAACGAGGCGGTCGCCGCGCTCGACCGGGGGGACGGCCTGCGGACCATCCTGGAGATGCACACGGCATAGGACGCTGCACCGATCAGCGGCAGTAACGAGGACGCACCAGGATACGGACCAACGCTGCGAGGTAGGAGCATGCAGACGCCGCTTCGCTGGATCTCCCTTGCTGTCTGTCTCGCCCTGCTGCCGGTGCCCTCCGGCGCCGCGCCACGCGTTCCCGGTCGGTCCCGGGCGGCGGCCCCACGCGCCGCGGCGCCGGGACCGCTCGGGCCGCCGTCCACCCTGCTCATGGAGGTCTCGACGGGCCGGGTGCTCGAATCCGCGGCCCCGCACCGCCGCCTGCCCCCCGCGAGCCTCGACAAGTTGATGACGTTCTACCTCACGCTGGAGGCGCTCCGCGCCGGCCGGCTCACCCCGCAGACGCCGGTGACGGTCAGCGCGCAGGCGTGGCGGATCGGCCGCACGGCCGGGAGCAGCCGCATGTTCCTGAACGTCGGGGACGTCGTCACGGTCGCCCAGTTGCTCGACGGCTTGATGGTTGCCTCAGGCAACGACGCCGCGGAGGCGCTCGCCGAGGCGGTGAGCGGATCGTCGGCGCGGTTCGTGCAGGAGATGAACGCGACGGCGGCCCGCCTCGGGATGCACGACACCCACTACGCGACGCCGCATGGCCTGCCCGCCCCGGACGAGTACACGAGCGCGTGGGACGTCGCCCTGCTCGCCCGCGAGATCCTGCTGCGGTACCCGGACGCCGTGCGATTCAGCAGCCCGCGGTACGAGACCTACGCGGGGATCCGGCAGGCGAACTGGAACAACCTGGTCTTCCGCGACCCGCGCGTCGACGGGCTGAAGACGGGCCACACCGCCGAGGCGGGGTACAGCATCGCCGCCACGGCGCGCGAAGGCGATCTGCGCCTGATCGCGGTGGTGATGGGCGCCCCGACCCTTCGGCACCGCACCGAGCTCGCGGAGGGGATGCTCCAGACGGGCTTCTCGCACTATGCGCTCGTGCCGGTCCGCTGGCAACAGGTCGTCCCGGCCGAGCTGCGCATCTACGGCGGGACCGCGGGCCGCCTCCCGCTCGCTGCGGCGCATCCCGTGCAGTTGCTCACCGCCCGGGACAGTCATCCGGTGCTGGAGCTCGCCGAGGAGATCACCGTGCGGCCGGTGGCGCCGTTCCATCGGGGCCAGCGGGTCGGCCTGCTGACGGTCCGTCGCGACGGACAGGTCGTCGCCACCGTCCCGCTGCTGGCGGCGGAGACGGTGGAGCGCGCCGGGCTCGCGGGCCGCATGTGGGGCTACCTCCGCTACACGATCGGCCGTCTCCTGCACCGCCACCGGTCATCCTGGACCGGGACGTACACGCCGCAGGGGTGATCGCGGCCGGCGGGCCGCAGGAGTGGACCCCGGCCGCCCCGAACCCCGGTCGTACTGCCTATGGAAGACGCCTTCGAGGTTGAGGCCCGCCTGGAGGCCCCGGAGGAGCCGCGGCACTGGCTCGTCGCCGCGATCGCGGTCACGACGGCGGTCCTCGCCGTGCTCGCGGCGACGAGCAGCCTCCTCGCCGGCCGGTCCGCCCACCATTCGCTCGCCGAGCTCAACGAGGCCGAGATCTTGAATACGCAGGCCTCCGACCAGTGGAACTTCTACCAGGCCAAGGGCATCAAGCGGCACGTCTTTGAGGTGCAGCGCGATGCGCTCCACCTGCAGCCGACGGCGGCGGCCCGCCGGCTCGCGGCGCGGTACGACGCCGAAGTGAAGCGGTACGCGCGCGAGCAGGAGCAGATCATGCGCGACGCGAGGGCGCTCGAGCGTCGCCGCGACGAAGCCAAGGCTCTCGCGCAGCAGTACGACGCCCGCTATCAACGGCTGGCCCTGGCGGTGGCCTTCTACCAGATTGGCATCGTCGTCTGCTCGGTGGCGGCGATCGTGCGCCGCGCACCGCTCTGGTACCTCGGGCTGCTCGGTGGCGCCGTTGGGACCGCGTACCTCCTGCAGACCGCCCTCGTGCCCGTTGCGGGAGCCCACGCCGGCTGACCACCCGCGGGATTTGCGGTACAATGACACACGGCCCCCGACGGGGCGCCACGGATCGTCGTGCGGAGGTGTCGCGTGGAAAACGATGCGCGCTCGGGCGAGGGGGCGAGAACCGCGGCCGCTTCCGAGCCCGCGCAGGATCGGCGAGCCTGGGCCGAGCCCCTCCTGGCCGGCGTCGTGGTGTCGCTGATCGCCGAGGCAAAGGATGCAGGATGGAGCGGGCGGCTGGAATACGTCGTCGAGATGTGCGTGCAGGAGATGACCTCCACCCTCGGGATGTCGCATGAGGACGTCGTCGAGGCGCTGCTGCGGTGGGCGGGCGAGCTGGGGGAGGATCTGAGCCGCGAGGACGTGGAACGAGCGATCGCGATGTGATCCGACCGTGGCGACGCGAGGTTTGACGGCCCCCGCGCCGGGCATGAGCGAGCCTGGGGCGCGGGGAAGGACAGGAGGTGGAGCGGGATGGTGCTGGCCGCGCTGCTTGCACTGATCGGCCTGGCGTTGTGGGCCACCGGGCACCTGATCATTCGCTAGGAGCGTATCCCGGAAGCCCCTCCAGAGGACGGCCCGGGGTCCTCGCGAATTCGCATCGCCTCGGCGAATTCGTGGGGTGGGCTGGCCCCTGCGGGACGGCTCGTGATCTGAGCGGCGGAGCGGGCGGCGATGCGGAATACCCGCTCCGCATTCTTGTAGTACACCTGCTCCAGGACGTCCTCCGGCAGGTCCAGTCCGCGCAGCACCGGCTCCCCGTCGCTGTCCGGGTCGTCGATCGGTGAGGGACACACGAGGTCTGTTTCCCAGAACATCTGGTGGACCCAGTACCGCACCGTGTAGCGGGCCGGGTCGGACTCCTTGAGCACGACCTGGTCGGTGCCGAAGCAGAGGCGCTCCGCCCACCGGCGGAAGAACTCGCGCGCCGCCTCCCGCTGCCGCCCCAGCTCGCGCACGATCCACTTCGTCGCGCTGGTGTCCAGGTAGAGGTTCGGGTACCGTGTCAGCAGCGCCGCCAGGTGGTCGAGGTGCTCGGGATCCCCGCCCATGTGCGCGGCGAGGAACGGCACGGTGGGGTGGCGGCGGAGCCGCGCCTCCAGCATCGGATACTGATCGGCCTTGGTGCCGTACCGGGCCGGATCGTACCGGCGTTCGAACCAGCGGTCGGGATCGCTCACGTGCACGAGCACGCCAAGACCGCACTCGGCGATGGCGTCGAAGACGGGGTCGAGGCGCGACGAGTCGAGCAGGAAGTCCAGCCGGTCCCGGATCCGGGGAGCGAACCAGAATTTGATGATCCGCACGCCGTGCGCGTGCGCTCGACGGACGATGTGGACGGCGCGATCCTCGATCGGCTCCGCGGAGTCCGCCTGCGGGAGGAGCGCCCGCGCCGCCACGGCGATCTCGCCCGGATACCGCCGCGCCAGCTCCAGGCCGTCGTCGAGCGGGGCGATCGCCAGGATGCGCGTGATGCCGTACAGGCGCGCCGCGTCCACGAGCTCGTGGTTGGTCCCCGGCTCCGTCATGTGGGTGTGCATATCGACGATCGGACATCGTACCTTGCGGGGCGGCGGCGTGGTGAACTGCGCGGCCCGCGCTTCCTCCAGCGACTGCCCGTGCATCGCGGCTCCTCCTCGCGGCGCACCGGCCCGCACGCCCTGCGGGGCCGCGGCCGCCGACAGGGGTAACGCCGCGAGGGCGTAGAAAGCTTCCCGGGCAGGGGCCGTGTCCCGGACGGCGGCTGCGCCACAGCGGACACGAGCACGGGAGGGCAGGCCGATGAGCACCATCCCCGACGCCTCACGCACCCGCGTCGTGCTGGATACCAACCCGGCCGACACCCGCGATGTCCTGGCCGAGGTGAACCTCGGGACCGCCGCCGACGTCGCGCGTGCCATCGAACGGGCAGAGCGAGCGTACCCGGCGTGGCGGGATACGCCGGCCCCGCAGCGGGGCCGGATCCTGGCCCGGGCCGCGGAGATCACGCGCCGGCGGGTGGACGAACTCGCGCGGCTGCTGACCCGCGAAGAAGGCAAGACCCTGAGCGAGGCCCGCGGGGAGATCCTGAGGGGCGTCAACCTCCTGGAATGGTACGCGGGCGAAGGGTTCCGGATGGGAGGCAAGACGCGGCCGTCGGAGATGCCGACGACGCTGCTCCTCAGCCTTCGCCAGCCGCTCGGCGTCGTCGCGATCATCACCCCGTGGAACTTCCCGTGGGCCGAGCCCGTCTGGAAGGTCGCCCCCGCGCTCGTCGCGGGCAATGCGGTGATCCTCAAGCCCGCCTCGCTCACCCCGCTCGTCGCGCAGCGGTTCGCGGAGGTGCTGGCCGAGGCCGGGCTGCCGGAGGGGGTGCTCATCCTCGTCGTCGGCTCCGGGGCGGAGGTGGGCGATGCCCTGGTCACGGACCCGCGCATCCGCGCCGTCTCCTTCACCGGGTCCTGCGAGATCGGCGGCGAGGTCTATGCGCGCGCCGCGCGCCGGCTCGCCAAGGTGACCTGCGAGATGGGGGGCAAGAACGCCGTCGTGGTGATGCCCGATGCCGATCTCGATCTCGCGGCGGCCGGCATCGCGCAGGGCGCGTTTGGCAGCACCGGCCAGCGGTGCACCGCCACAAGCCTGTGCGTGGTCCACCGCGAGGCGGCGCGGCCGCTCGTGGACCGCGTCGTCGACCGGGCGCGCGCAATCCGGGTCGGCAGCGGCCTCGAGGAGGGCACCGGGATGGGCCCGGTTGTGGACGCCCGGCAGCTCGAGACCATCCTGCGCTACATCGAGCTAGGCCGGCAGGAGGGGGCGCGCCTCGTGACCGGCGGCCGGCGTCTGGAGGGGGACGGCTACGACCACGGGTTCTTCGTCGAGCCCACGGTGTTCGTGGACGTCGGTCCCGCGCACCGCATCGCACAGGAGGAGATCTTTGGCCCGGTGCTCTCCGTGATCGAGGTCGGCTCTCTGGAGGAGGCGCTCCGGGTCACGAACGGCGTCCGCTACGGGCTGAGCGCCTCCATCTACGCCGGCGATGCCAACACGATCATGCGGTTCGTGGACGCGGTGGAGGTCGGCATGGTGCACGTGAACTCGCCCACGGTGGGCGGCGAGGCGCAGATCCCGTTCGGCGGGATCAAGTGGAGCGGCGTGGGGGGCCGGGAGATGGCGGAAGAGGGGCTCGAGTTCTTCACGGAGCTCAAGAGCGTGTTCTTCGACTACACCGGCCGGCCGCGGACGACCAACATCTACTGAGGAGCGCTCGCGTGACCGACCCCGACCGGGTCGTCGACGCCGTGCTCGCGGCCGTGGACGACGCGTACACGGTGCACCTCGCGCGCCGCCTCGTCCAGACGCCGAGCGTCTACCGTCCCGGCGACCCGGCGGGCACCGAGGCGGCGGCCGCGGAGCTCGTCGCGCGGGAGCTAAGGTGCCTCGGCCTGGCCGTCCACGTCGAGGAGGCCGCGCCCGGCCGGCCCAACGTCATCGCGGACTGGGGCGCCTCAGAGGGAGGCCCGCTGCTGATCCTGGAAGGCCACACCGATGTCGTGACCGAGGGCGATCCCGCGGCGTGGTCCGTGCCGCCGTTCGGCGGCGTGATCGCGGATGGATGCCTCTACGGCCGCGGCGCCGCGGACATGAAGGGCGGCGTCGCCGCGGCGATCGGCGCCGTCCGGGCGCTGCGGGACGCCGGCGTCCGGCTGCCGGGGCGCGTCCGCCTCGCGATCGTCGCCGACGAGGAGGGGATGATGCTCGGCATCAAGGCGTTCATCCGCAACGGGTGGGCGAGGGCCGCGTCTGGCGCGATCGTCTGCGAGCCGGAGGCGAACACGATGTGTCTGGTGCAGAAAGGTGCCCTCCGCGCGGTGGCGCGCTTTGCGGGACGGATGGCGCACGGCGCCATGCCCAAGAGCGGGGTCAATCCGATCCCCGCGGCGGCGGCGTTCGTCGAGCGCGCGCGGGCGCTGGAGGCGCGGTACCTGGCGCGCCATGGCGCGCACCCGCTGCTCGGCGAGCCGAGCGTCACGCCGACGGTGATCCTGGGGGGCGATCCAACGCAGCTGAACGTCGTTCCCGCCCAGGCGATGGTCGGCCTCGATGTGCGTACGATCCCCGGCCAGGACCACGCCGAGATCCGCCGGGATCTCGCCGCCGCATCCGCGGATGCGGCGGCGGGTGCGGGCGCGCGGGGCGAGCTGGAGGTGATCGAAGAGCGGCCGTGGACCGAGACCCCGGCCGATGCGCCGATCGTGGACGCCGTGGAGCGGGCGTGCCGCCGGGTCCAGCGGCGGACCCCGGGCCGCGCGGGGGTGCCCGGAGCCACCGACGGCACGTTCCTGCGCGCCTGGGCCGGCGTCCCGATCGTGACGATCGGACCGGGCGACGTGACGATCCCCCACCGGGTCGACGAGTTCGTCCGGATCGCGGAACTCGTGGAGGCATGCCGCATCTTTGCCGCCGCGGCGTGCTACTTCCTGAGCGGCCCCGCCTGATGCGCGCGCCGCTCATCGTCTGCGACCGCGTCGAGTTCAGCTACGCCCCCCGGGGCCCGGACGGCCTCGTCCTCCGCGGCGTCTCCCTCGGCGTGCGTCCGGGCGAGCACGTCGCGATCATCGGGCCCAACGGCTCCGGGAAGTCGACCCTGGCCCGCCACCTGAACGCGCTGCTGCGGCCGAGCGCCGGCGTCGTGCGCGTGCTCGGCATGGACACCCGCGACCCGGCGCACACGCGCGCCATCCGGCAGGCCGTGGGCATGGTGTTCCAGCACCCCGAGAGCCAGATGGTGGCCACGATCGTGGAGGAGGACGTCGCGTTTGGCCCCGAGAACCTCGGCGTCCCGCACGCGGAGCTGCGCCGCCGGGTGCGCGAGGCGCTCGAGATCGTGGGGATGTGGGAGGACCGCGACCGGCCGCCCCACCTCCTCTCGGCCGGCCAGCGGCAGCGGGTCGCGATCGCCGGCGTCCTCGCGATGCGGCCCGCGTGCATCGTGCTGGACGAGGCCACCTCCATGCTGGATCCCCGTGGCCGTGACGAGGTCGCCGGGGTGGTCGCCGAGGTCCGCCGGCGGGGCACGGCCGTTGTGACGATCACGCACCGCATGAGCGAGGCGGCGGAAGCGGACCGCGTGGTGGTGCTCTCGGGCGGCGCGGTGCTGATCGAGGGCACGCCGCGGGAGGTGTTCGCGCGTGCCGATGCGTTGCGGGAGGTCGGCCTCGATCTCCCCGCGGCCGCCGCGCTCGCATCGCGCATCCGCTCGCAGGCGCCAGACTTCCCCCGAGATCTCCTGACCGCGGACGAACTCGTCGAGGCCGTGGCGGCGCGCGTGGCGCTCGCTGCGGTGACGTCGGCGCCCGGGCGCGCGGCGGGCCCGGTGCCGTCCACGGCGGGGTCCCCCGCCGTCCGGTCCCGGCGGCCGGAGGAGGCCGGCGGGACGCGCGCGGACCCGGCGCGCGCGGCGGGCCCGGCCGGGGATGGTCCGGCGATCCGGGTGGAGGACCTCTGGCACACGTACATGGCCGGGACCCCGTTCGAGCACACGGCGCTGCGCGGCGTGAGCCTGGAGGTGCATCCCGGGGAGGTCGTCGGCATCATCGGCCAGACCGGCTCGGGGAAGTCCACGCTCATCCAGTACCTCAACGGCCTGCTCCGGCCGGCGCGCGGACGCGTCCGGGTCTTCGGTCACGAGCTGGGCCATCCGGGCGCCGACGTCCGGGCCGTCCGCCGGATGGTCGGCGTGGTGTTCCAGGACCCCGAAGACCAGATGTTCGAGCCGCTCGTCGGCGACGACGTGGCATACGGCCCGCGTCAGCTCGGCCTGCCGCATGAGGAGGTGCGGGCGCGCGTGCGGTGGGCGATGGAGGCGGTTGGGCTTTCGTTCGAAGGCTTCAAGGATCGGTACACGTTTACGCTGAGCGGGGGCGAGCTTCGGAAGGCGGCGCTCGCGGGCGTGCTGGCCCTCCGGCCGCGCGTGCTCGTCCTCGACGAGCCGACCTCCGGGCTGGACCCGGGATCCCGGGAAGACCTGCGCGCGTGCATCCGCGCCCTCCGCGCGCGGCAGGGCCTGACGCTCGTGCTCGTCTCGCACGACATGGACGAGGTCGCGCGCCTGTGCGACCGGCTCTACGTGCTTCACGACGGGGCGGTGATCGCCGCCGGTCCGCCGCGCGCCGTCTTCGGGGACGGGGCGTACCTCGCGGCGGTCGGTCTGGCCCCGCCCGAAGCGACCCGGGTGTGCCAGCGGCTCCGGGCGCGCGGGGTGCCGGTGCCCGCGGACGCGCTCACCGTCGAGGAGGCGGGCGACGCGGTGGCGGCGCTGCTCCGGGGGCGGCCGTGAACGAGTTCGAGCTTCTGCGCAACATCACGATCGGGCAGTACCTGCCCACCGGCTCGTACCTGCACCGGATGGACCCGCGGGCGAAGATCGTCGCGATGATCTTCATGGTCGCGGCGGTCAGCTTCGCGCCGACGATCCTCGGCAACGCTTGCCTGCTCGCCGCGTGCCTGCTGATCGTGTGGCTCGGCCGGATCCCGCTGGGGTACGCGTTCAGGGGCCTCATCCCCGCGATCCCGGTCCTCGCGCTCCTGGCGCTGATGCAGTTGCTCTTTCTGGGCCGGAACTACGATCCGGCGAGCCCCGTGGTCTTCCGCTGGGGGTGGATCGTCGTGACGGCGGCCGTCGGGCGCCTGGTGCTCGTCTCCGCCGCACGGTTCGTCGAGCTGCTGATCGTGACGAGCGTGTTCACACTCACGACCCGGACGACCGAGCTCACGCACGGGATCGAGAGCCTGCTCCGGCCGCTGCGGCGGCTCCGGGTGCCGGGCCACGAGCTGGCGCTCGTCGTGACGATCGCGATCCGCTTCGTCCCGACGCTGGCGCTGGAGGCGGAGCGGCTGATGAAGGCGCAGGCGTCGCGGGGCGGACGGTTCGACGGGAGCCGGTGGCGGGTCGTCGACCGCGCGCGGCGGCTGCTGCCGATCGTCGTGCCGCTGTTCACCTACGCACTCCGGCGGGGCGAGGAGTTGATCGTCGCGATGGAGGCGCGCGCGTACACCGGCGGGGCCGGGCGCACGGCGTACGCGACGCTGCAGGGCGCCCCGCGGGACTGGCTTGCGCCCGCCGCCGCGCTTGCGTTCTGCGTGGGGATGCTCCGCGCGCCGTTCCCGTTCTGATTCGCCGGCGCGGTTCCGCCACGGCGGATCGTGCGCGGCAGGGGGGACGCCCGGGCGCGAGGAATCTGCGGGGAGGGGCCCGGACGGCCGGTCGTCGCCGGGCCAGCCGATGGGGGGTGCCGCCGTGTTGGAGCAGGGGCAGGGAGGACTGTCCACGCGTGGCATCGTGATCTCCGCCGTCCTGGCGGCGATCGCGATCTTCCTGGGCGCGAGCCGTCTCGGATTCATTCCGATGCCGACCGGCATCAACGCGACGATCATGCACGTCCCGGCGATCGTCGGGGGCATCCTGGAGGGGCCGGTGGTCGGCGGCATCATCGGCACGATCTTCGGGCTGTACAGCTTCTTCTACGCGACGACGCCGATGTTCAAGGACCCGATCGTGGCCATCGTCCCGCGGATCTTCATCGGCGTCTTCGCGGCGTGGACCTACGTCGCCGCGCGGCGGGCGGGCCGCGAGTGGTCCGCGATCACCCTGGCCGCGATCGTCGGGACCGCGACCAACACGGTGCTCGTGCTGGGCCTCGGCGTGGCGCGCCACTACCTGCCCTCCAGGGTGGCCTGGGCCGTCGGCTTGACCCATGGGATCCCCGAGATCATCGTCGCCGTCATCATCTCGCTCGCGGTGCTGCTCTCCTGGAAGCGGGTCCAGAAACGCGAGGCCCGCGCGCGCGTGTAGCGCAGATGGTGCGGGGGGGCTCGTGCAGCGCCCCACTGCACGCCACCGCCATGCCTGACACCCGGCACGAGCCGCACGAGCGAGGAGCCGCGGGCCATGGCAACGGCGGATGATGTCGCACGCGTGGCGGGGCTGCTGGACCTCCGCATCCCTCGCGAAGAGCTGGAGCGGTTGGCGCCGCTCGTAAGCGCCCTCCTCGCGGACCTGGAGCGGCTGCGGGACCTTCCGATCGACGATCGCGAGCCCGCGTTCGTGCCATCCCATCCCCTCGCAGCGCGGTCCGGCGAGACGCGGTGAGCGACCTCGCCTACGCCTCGATCGCGGAGCTCGGCGCCCGCCTCCGGGCCCGCACCCTGTCGCCGGTCGAGCTGGTGGAGGACCTGCTGAGCCGGATCGAGCGGCGGGCAGAGCTGGGCGCGTTCATCACGGTCACCGCGGAGGCGGCGCTGGCGCAGGCGGCAGAGGCGGCCGAGGAGATCGCCGCCGGGCGCTACCGCGGGCCCCTGCACGGGATCCCGGTGTCGCTCAAGGACCTCATCGAGACGCGCGGCATCCGGACGACGTGCGGGTCACGGATCCTGGCCACGCACGTGCCCGCGCGCGATGCGGCGGTGGCCGCCCGCCTGCGCGAGGCGGGAGCCATCCTGATCGGCAAGACGGCGCTGCACGAGTTCGCGTACGGCGTCACGACCGACAACCCGCATTTCGGGCCGACGCGCAACCCGTGGCACGTGGGCCGCATCCCCGGAGGCTCGAGCGGCGGCTCCGGGGCCGCGGTGGCGGCCGGGCTGGGCCCCGCCTCGCTCGGGACGGACACCGGGGGGAGCATCCGCATCCCGGCCGCGCTCTGCGGCGTCGTCGGGCTGAAGCCGAGCTACGGGCGGGTCAGCCGGCACGGGGTATTCCCGCTGGCGTGGACGCTCGACCACGTGGGCCCGCTCACGCGCACCGTCGAGGATGCCGCCCTCGTCCTCCAGGCGATCGCCGGCGCCGACCCGGGGGACCCGACGACGCTCGGGCAGGACGTCCCCGACTTCGGCGCCGCCGTCCACCGCCCGGTGCGGGGCCTCCGCGTCGGCGCACCGGCCGACGCCTATCACCGGGTGATGGCCGAGGACGTTCGCGCGGCGTTCGAGGAGGCGCTGGGGGTGCTCCGGGGCCTCGGCATCCAACTCGGGGAGGTTCGGTTTCCCCGCCCGGTCGAGGCCAGCATCGCGCACACCGCGATCCTCATGTCCGAGGCCTCGAGCGTGCACGAGCGGTGGCTGCGGGAGCGCCCGGAGGACTACGGCGAGGACACCCGCGCGCGGCTCCGGCGGGGGCAGTTCGTCACGGCGACCCACTATTTGCGCGCCCAGCGGACCCGCGCGCTGGTCCGCGAGGAGGTGGACGGCCTCCTGGGCGCGTCGTGCGCGGCGCTCGTGATGCCCACCACCCCGTGCGTCGCCCCGGCGATCGGCGAAGAGACGGCGCTCGTCGGCGGCGCCCGGTACGACGTGCGCGACGCGCTCACGCGGATGACGCGCCTCGGCAACCTGCTCGGGCTGCCCGCGATCACCGTGCCGTGCGGGATCGGGGAGGGCGGGCTCCCGGTCGGGCTCCAGCTCATCGGGCGCGCCATGGACGAGCAGACGATCCTGGCGATCGCGCACGCGTACGAGCGAGAGACGGGGTGGCACACGCGCCACCCGGAAGCGCCCTAGGGCGTCGTTGCGTTGGTTCGGAGGCAGGGGAGGGGGTGTGGGGGCTGGCCTGACCGTCCCTCCCCCGGGGTCTCCAACGCATCGCCGTCCTTCCGCGATGGGTCGGGGTGGGAATCCGGCCCTCGACGGCGCGCGAAGGCGAGCCCCCACACCCCACCGGAGCGGCCACGGAACCGCCGCACGGCCGCGCTAGGGCCGGCTGCCGAGCACCCGGCGGAGCGCCAGGTGAACGGGCCGCATCACTGGAACCCCAAGCACGAGCAGCAGCAGTTCGCTGGCCAGGAGGGGCGGAAACAGCACCCGGAACGGCCCATGGAGGACGCTCGAGAGCATCGTGGCCACAGCCAGGGCGATGATCACCGCGTAGGCCGCCGCCCCGAGGTAGGCGTGCCGGCGGCCGAGGCGCCAGCAGACCCAGGCGCCCACCAGATTGGCCGCCGGCATCCAGCCGAGCTCCCAGGGTCCCACGTAGGGGCTCCCCAGGTTGCTGAGAAAGTTGCCGATCGCAAACGCGGGAATGAGCTGCGGCTCCCAGATCACAAGCGGCTTCAACACCTCAGCGATCCGGAACTGCACGGGACCGTACGAGGCGGGGGCGAGATAGATCGCGAGCGCCGCGTACGCGGCCGCGACGGTGGCGATCTCGGCCAGGTGCGCGAGAGGGATCCCGGCTCCGCGGCCGGTCCAGCCCCGTGCCGGATTGTCGGGCAGGCGCGGCGACGGGGCTCTCACCGCCCACCGCCGGGCCAGCGGGCCCGGACGACGGTGTGGATGCCTCCCCGGACGCGGTAGCTGAGCTCCAGCTCCATCCAGCCGGGCGCGCACGCCCGCACGAGGTCCTGGAGGATCCGGTTGGCCGCGTGTTCCTGGTAGATCCCGACGTTCCGGTACGTGAGCAGGTAGTATTTAAGCGACCGCAGCTCGAGCACACGTTCGCGGGGCAGGTAGCGGATCGTCAGGCTGCCGAAGTCGGGGAGCCCGGACCAGGGGCACACCGTCGTGAACTCGTCGGTGGAGATCTCCACGGTGGCGGGGGCCCCGGGATACTCGTACGGGAACGTCTCGAGCACCTCCGGCCGCACCGCCTCCGGGCCGCGCACCTCCAACTCGATCCCGGCTGGCGGGCCGGACCCGGGCCCCGGCTGGACGGTGCGCACGTCGTGCGGAGCCGGGCGCTGCGCGTCGCGCTGCTGTGGCACGGGGATCGCCCCTCGACGGAATTTGAACGTGGTGCACGGCTATGATACAATAGGGACGGCAGGCAACTCAAATCGCGTCCTTGACGGCGGGAGAGCGGCTGCTCTCCCGTTGTGTGTGTACCCGGGTTCTTCCCTCAGGTGCCTGCGGGTGCACGGCGCAGAGCCTGATGAGGAGCGTGTGCCATGGCGGTGGACTCCCGCACAGCAGGGTTTTCTGGACTCGTTGACTCGCGCATCCAGCGTGCGATTCAGGAGATGGGGTGGATCTCCCCCACGCCCATCCAGGCGCAGGTCATCCCGCCGCTCACGGTGGGACGCGATCTCGTCGCCCAGGCCGAAGCCGGTGACCGCACGACCGCGGCGTTCGGGATCCCGATGCTGCAGCGCCTCGATCCCCGGAGCAAGGCGGTGCAGGGGCTCGTGCTGGCGCCGACCCGCGAGCAGGCACGGGACGTGGCCGCGGACCTCGGGCGGCTCGGCGTGCACACGCGGCTGAGGATCGCGGCGATCGCCGGGGGCGAACCCATCGCGCGCCAGGTGGCCCGGCTCCGCGAGAAGCCCCACATCGTGGTCGGGACGCCCGGCCGGGTTCTCGAGCACCTCGGCCGCGGAACGCTCACGCTCCGCAGCGTGCATATGCTGGTGCTCGACGACACCGACCGGATGCTCAAGCTGGGGCTGCGCTCGGAGGTCGAGCAGATCCTCGTGCGCACGCCCTCGACGCGGCAGACCGCGCTGTTCTCGGCCACGCTGCCGGACGAGATCCGGGCGATGGTCGGCCGCTACCTGCGCAACCCGATCTGGGTGATGCCGGCGCGGGCGGACGACGCATCGGTGGGGTCGGAGAACGGCTACCATCAGGGGAGCCGCCGCGCGCGGCCGACCGTCTCCTAGCGGCAGGAATCGACGTCCTTCCTCGCCCCATCTCGTTGCACCGGGGGCGCCGGCGTCCTATAATGAGGGGTACGCCGGTCAAGGGGGAGCCGTTGGAGGAGCCGAGCGCACCATCCGGAGGGCCCGCGCTGGCGCCCGACGGCGACCGCTTCGGGTTCTCGCGCTTCGCCCGTCATCCATTCTTCACCGACGTCAACCGGTGGCTCGTGGAGCGCGTGGCGTCCCTGGGCTCCCTGGGCCCCCGGATCGTCGACCTCGCCTGCGGCCCGGGCGCGATCACCGAGCTGATCCTCGCCGCGATGAAGGAGCGGGGGCGCGGGCTCGTCTACGCGGTCGATCCCTCCCTCTCCGAGCTGGACCGCGCGCGGCGCCGCATCACCTCGTCGGTCGTCCGGTTTGTGCACGGCAGCGCGGAGAACCTCAGCCGCCTGGTGCCCCAGGTGGACGTCGTCGTCTTCTGCAACGCGATTCACCTCGTCAGCGACAAGCGCCGCGTGCTGGACGAGATCCGCAAGGTTCTGGGGCCCGGCGGCGCGCTGGCGTTCAACACCACGTACTTCAAGGGCTGCTACAAGCCCGGCACGGAGCGGTTCTGGCGCTACTGGGTGCTCCGGGCGGCGCAGTATCTTCGCGCCCGCGGGGTCGGCGTCGTCCGCCAGGGCAAGGCCCCGGCGATGCAGTGGTACGCGCCCGAGGAATACGCCGCGCTTCTGGCCGGATCGGGCTTCCTGGGCTGCTCTTGGTATCTCCATGAGGTCGGCCTGTCCGCGGACAGCCTGGAGGATATCGGGCAGTTCTCGATGTTCATCGAAGGCGCGCTGCCGGGCGTCCCGCTCGAAGACGGCGCGGAGGCGCTCCGGCAGACCGTCCGGCCCGCGATGCGCGACGCAAACCTGTTAGACGTGGTGCCCCGGTACTGGCTGCAGTTCATCGCGCGGACGCCCGCCTGACGGGCCGCGGCGCCGTTGCCGGAGGCGGGCCGACGCCTCGTCGGGGAGCGGTCCCCGCCGCCGAGGGATGCGGATCATTCTATCGTGAATCTAGATCCATTCTGCTACTGTTGTTTCCCGGCGAGCCGTGCTATAATAAAAGGTGACAGGAGCCCGCGCCGGATCGACGCGGGCTTTTTTTCTGCCCGTTTCATTCTAGAGGACCTCCCGGAAAGGAGAGCGGCGGCACGATGGAAGATCGGGATCCGGCAGGATTCCTCCAGTACCTCGAGTGCACCGCCTGCGGCGCCAGGTTCTCGCCGCGCGAGCTCCACACGGTCTGTACCCGCTGCGGTAAGGTCCTGTATCCTCGATACGACCTCGAGCGCGCGCGCGCGGCGGTGGACCTCGCGGATCTCGCCCGGCGTCCGCCGACGATGTGGCGCTACCGCGAGCTGCTGCCCGTCCAGGATCCCGAGAACATCGTGACGCTGGGCGAAGGCATGACGCCGCTCCTCCCGCTGCCCGGGATCGGGCGGTCCCTCGGGCTGCGGCACGTCTTCGTGAAGGAGGAGGGGCTCAACCCCACCGGGTCGTTCAAGGCACGCGGGCTCTCCGCGGCCGTGAGCAAGGCGCGGGAGCTCGGCGTCCGCGCGGCCGCGATGCCCTCGGCCGGCAACGCGGCCTCGGCCGCCGCCGCGTACTGCGCCCGGGCCGGGATGGAGCTGTACCTGGTGATGCCCGCAGACGCCCCGCACACCAACAAGGCCGAGTGCGCCGTCTATGGCGCGCACACGTACCTCATTCGCGGCCTGATCACGGACGCCGCGCGCGCCATCCGCGAGGGCGGCGAGGGCAAGGGCTGGTTCGACATGTCCACGCTCCGCGAGCCCTACCGCGTCGAAGGGAAGAAGACGCTGGGGTACGAGCTCGCCGAGCAGTTCGGGTGGAGCCTCCCCGACGTCATCATCTACCCGACGGGGGGCGGGACCGGGATCGTCGGCATGTGGAAGGCGTTCGAGGAGATGGAGCAGCTCGGCTGGATCGGTGCGCACCGCCCGCGGATGGTGATCGTCCAGGCGGCGGGCTGCGCGCCGATGGTCCGGGCCTACCGGGAGGGCCGGGAGACGGCCGAGCCCTGGCGGGACGCGCAGACGATCGCGGCCGGCCTGCGGGTGCCGGCGGCGATCGGCGACTACCTGATCCTGCGTGCGGTGCGCGACAGCGGTGGTGCGGCCTACGCCGTGTCCGACGATGAGATCCGCGCCGGGATGCAGGAGCTGGCGCGTCGGGACGGGCTCTTCGCGTGCCCGGAAGGCGCCGCGACGTACGCGGCGCTCCAGGCGATGGTGCGGGACGGCCAGATCGGCCCGGACGAGCGCGTCGTCCTCTTCAACACCGGCGCCGGCCTGAAGTACGTGGATCTGCTGCAACCCGACCTGCCCGTGTTCGAGCCGGGCCACCCGCCCGCCGACCTCGGACCGCGGCCGTGACGCGCGGGCGTGTGTCGCGCTTTCGGCCGGCGGCCTCGTGGGAAGCGGCCCGGCGTGCCGCGGCTCGCCTGTCGATCCTCAGGGGTGTGCTCGACGACGCAGCCGGCCGGGCGTGGCTGGAGGTGCTCGCGAGCATCTCGGCGCCGACGCCGGACCCCGCCCGCGTCGCGGCCGCGTACGGCCGGCTGCTGGCGCTGCTCGCCCAGGAGGTCGAGCTGGGAGCGGAGCCGCTCGTCGGGGACGCGTGGCAGCACCATCTGCTCTCGCGCCTGCTCGACGACGAGAACGCCTTCAGTCTCAAGGCCGAGCGCGCGCCGTGGACCCGCATCGGTCCGGCCCTCCTCGCGCAGGCCCGCGCCGATCTGGCCGCGCTGCAGTGCTGCTACCGGGTCGGCGGCGCCGCGATCGTGCACGCCGCAGCCCGGATCGCGGACGTGCCCGCGGTTCCGTGGAGCGAGTTCCGGCCGCTGGTGTCCTCTGCCCGCCGCTCCGCGCGGTCCCGCATGATGCTCCGCCTCGCTGCCGCGCGGGACTGGGCGGACTGCGTGCGGGACCTCGCCGGCTACTTCGCGGAGACGGGCGTCGGCCTCTTCGGGCGTCACCGGGCCTTCCGGTGGATCCGGCGGGATGGGCGCGGCCGTCTCGAGGGCGTCCACGATCCCGACCCGGTTCGCCTGCAGGACCTGGTCGGCTACGAGCTCGAGCGCCAGCCGGTGGTCGAGAACACGCGCCAGTTCGTCGCCGGCGCCCCCGCCAATAACGTGCTGCTCTACGGGGACCGCGGGACCGGCAAGTCCTCCACGGTGAAGGCGCTGCTCAACGAGTTCCACGGCCGGGGGCTGCGGCTCATCGAGGTCGCGAAGGAGCACCTCGACGACTATCCCGAGATCCTCTCGGTCGTGCGCGGGCGGCGGGAGCGGTTCATCCTCTTCGTGGACGACCTCTCGTTCGAGGAGCACGAGACGCACTACAAGGCGCTCAAAGCCGTGCTCGAGGGCAGCCTCGAGGCGCGCCCGGACAACATCGTGCTGTATGCGACGAGCAATCGCCGCCACCTTGTCGCGGAGCGGTTCGCCGACCGCCAGCGGGCATCGCTCGACGACGAAGTGCACCCGGAGGATACGGCGCAGGAGAAACTGTCGCTGGCCGACCGGTTCGGGATCCACGCGCCGTTTCTGATCCCGGACCAGGATCGGTACGTGCGGATCGTCGAGGGGCTGGCCGCGCGGTACAGGCTGCGCCTGCCGGCGGGCGAGCTGCGGCGCCGCGCGCTTCTGTGGTCGCAGTGGCACAACGGGCGATCGTGCCGCACGGCCCGCCAGTTCATCGAGGCCCTGCGCGGCGAGGCGATCCTGGCCCGGTCCGGACATCGCTCCCGCGGGGATCGTTAGCGCGCCGTCCCGGAGTGCGGAGAGATCATGGCGCCGGGCGGGGTTCGCCCTCGCGGCATTCCTCCAAGTTGAGATCGGGGCCGGCAGAGGTCACCGCGCCGACCGCGGGGCCGCAGGCCCGGAGGGGTCGAGACCTTCCACCGATTCCGATGGTCAAGGTCGAGACCGCCGGGTGCTCAGACCAGACCTCGTGCCTCGCGCAACCGGCGTCGAGCCTGCGCTGGCGCATCGTCCGGCACGCGGTGGTCCGTGCCTGCCCCCGGCTCATGGACCGTACCGGATCTGCTGCACCAGCTCCACGAGCGCGCCCGCCGTCGCGGCGGGGTCGAGGAACGCGGCCAGGACGCCCCCGGGGTCCCGCCGGGGACGGGGATCCATCACCCGCACGCCCGATGCCGTGAGCGCCTCCAGCGCGGCCGCGAGGTCCGCGACCTCGAGCGCGAAGTGGTGCGGGCCTTCCCCCCGGTCGCGCAGCGCGGCCGCCCAGACGGTGTCGTCCCGCAGCGGCTGGATCAGGTGCAGGAGGGTATCCCCGGCGCGCAGCAGCGCGACGCGCGCTGCGCCCTGATAGTCCTCGACCGCCAGCGCCTCGAGCCCCAACCCGTCTCGGTACGCCTCCGCCGCCACGTCGGCATCGCGCACGATGACGCCGATGTGATGGATCCGGATGACCTCGGGGAGCACGGCGCGGTCAGAGGGCGGCCCGGCCGACATCGATGCGCCTCCGGCGTACGTCCTGGGGGCGGAAGGCTGTCCCCCTCACTCCTTTTCCCCTCCCGGTCCACCGAACCGCGTCTCAGTTGACGCGCTTCTCGCGGCCGGCCCACTCCCGCTCCCGCAGCACGTATTTCTGGATCTTGCCGGTCGAGGTCTTGGGAAGGTCTCCGAACTCTACCCGCTTCGGGCACTTGAAGTGCGCGATCCGCTCGCGGCAGTGGGCGATGATCTCCTCGGCCGTCGCCGTCCGGCCGGGCCGGAGCGTCACGAACGCCTTCGGCACCTCGCCCCAGGTCTCGTCCGGAGAGGCGACGACCGCGCACTCCAGGACGGCCGGGTGGGCCGCGATCGCCTGCTCGACCTCGATCGTGCTGATGTTCTCGCCGCCCGAGATGATGATGTCCTTCATCCGGTCGCGCAGCTCGATGGAGCCGTCCGGGTGCACGACGGCCACGTCCCCCGTATGAAACCAGCCGCCGCGGAACGCCTCCGCGGTCGCGTCGGGCTGCTTGAAGTAGCCCCTCATGATCGTATTGCCGCGGCAGAGCACCTCGCCCATCGTCCGGCCGTCAGGGGGGACGTCGCGCATGCTGTCGTCGACGACGCGCTGGCGGCCGGCCAGGATGTGCGGGACCCCCTGGCGCGCCTTGAACCGGGCGCGCTCCTCGAGGCTCAGCCGCTCGAGACCCGGTGGGCTTACGTTCAGCGTGCAGGGCCCGTAGGACTCCGTGAGCCCGTAGAGGTGCTCCAGCACGAAGTTGAGGTCCGTCATCTGCGCGACGAGCGTGGGCGAGGGCGGCGCGCCGCCCGTCATGGCGCGGACCGGCCGGCTGAGCCGGTGGGCGGCCGGATGGTTGGCGAGCATCGTGAGCACGGTCGGCGCGGCGCAGAGGTGCGTGATGCCCTGGTCCAGCACCTGCCACACGTGAGCGGGATCGACGCGGGGGATGCACACGTTCCGTGCGCCCGCCGCCGCGCACGCCCACGTGAACGTCCAGCCGTTGCAGTGGAACATCGGGAGCGTCCAGAGGTACGACGAGTCGGCGCACAGGCCGTGCTCGAAGGCCATGGCCAGGGCGTTGAGGCATGCCCCGCGGTGCGTGTACATCACACCCTTGGGGCGTCCGGTCGTCCCCGACGTGTAGTCGATCGCGATCAGCTCTTCCTCGTCGTCGAGCCACGGCTCGACGTCCCCGTCGTCGCCCGAAGCGAGCAGGTCCTCGAGCTCGTCCGACGTGTTGATGCGCGGGATACGGGACGGCAGACGGCCGAGCCGCTCCCCGAGCTCCGGAGAGTAGAAGATCCACCTGGCCTCGGAGTGCTCCACGATGTAGCCGATCTCGTCGGGATGGAGGCGCGTGTTGATCGCGACCAGAACCCCGCCGGCCTGCGGCACGCCGAAGTGCGCGAGGAGGAGCGGTTCCGAGTTGAGCGCCAGGAACGCGACGCGGTCGCCCTTCCGCAGGCCCTCGCGCCGCAGGCCGGAGGCCAGGCGCCGCGAGCGAGTCCGCCACTGCCGGTAGTCGAACGTCCGCGCGCCATCCACCACCGCGATCCGCGCGGCATGGACGTCTCCCGATCGCTCCAGGAACCTGACCGGCGACAGTTCCTCGCGATAGACTTTGCCCGCGGCCCGCACGCTGGAGCACCCCCTTCCGGTCGTCCGTCCGCCTCCGCTGTGCGCTCTCTCGCCTGCTCGACGATAGATCCGCCCGCGGAGGGGGCCTGTCCTCCTGCCTCGGCGCGAACGCGGGCGCCGCCGCCGGCGGAGGGGAATGCGCGCGGCGCCGCGTATTTCCCGAGGCGGGACTCGACCGAGCGGAGCGCTCGGCGCGATCACGAAGCCCGCGAGTGACAGCCCGTACACCCACGAGCTCGAGGAGCCGGTACAGACCGAATAGTCGTCCGGCATCCCGCCGGGGACACGGCCGGGCGGGGAGGGGAGCCGGTACGGCTCCTCTCGTGTGCCGATGGAGAGGGCCCATCCGATGGTCATCCGGAGCGCCATTCGAGCGAGCGCGTACTACGATTCCGTCACGTTGATGCGCGCGCAGCAGGCCCTGCGTGTGATGCCCGGCATCGAGGAGGCCGGCGTCGTGATGGGCACCGCCGCCAACCTGGACCTGCTCCGCCAGGCCGGGCTCGATCCGGGCGGCCTCGTCGCGCGCCCCAACGACCTCGTCGTCGTCGTCCGCGGGGACACGGAGGAGCACGCCGGCGCGGCCCTCGGGGCCCTGGACGCGCTGCTCGCGCAGCCGGCCGGGGCGGGCGGGGCCGGGGAGGGCTACCGGCCGCGGACCGTGAGCGCCGCGGCGCGGCTGCTCCCCGGGGCCAGCCTCGCGCTCATCTCCGTCCCGGGCCGCTTCGCCGCCGGCGCCGCGCGCGAGGCGCTCGACGCCGGGCTGCACGTGATGCTCTTTAGCGACAACGTTTCCATCGAGGACGAGGTGCGCCTGAAGCAGCTCGCGCGCGCCCGCGGCCGGCTCATGATGGGCCCGGACTGCGGGACGGCCCTGATCGGTGGCGCCGCTCTCGGCTTCGCCAACCGGGTGCGCCGCGGTCCCATCGGTCTCGTGGCCGCCTCCGGCACGGGGCTCCAGGAGGTCGCCACGATCGTCCACCGCCGCGGGGGAGGGATCTCCCACGCGATCGGGACCGGCGGCCGAGACCTGAGCGCGCGCGTCGGGGGCATCGCGATGAGCCGGGGCCTGGCGCTGCTCGGCCGCGACCCCGCGACGGCCGTCGTGGTGCTCGTCTCGAAGCCGCCGGACCGCGAGGTAGCCGGGCGGCTGCTCGCCCAAGCCGCCGCGCTCGGCAAGCCGGTGGTCCTGGCGTTCGTGGGCGGACCGCCGGATTCCACGGGAGGCGCGGGAGCATACGGAGCCGCGACGCTGGAAGAGGCCGGCATGCTCGCGCTGCGTCTCGCCGGCGGGGCGGCGCGGGGTCGCGGAGAGCTCGACGCGGGGCGGGAGGGGGCGGTGCGCCGCGCGCGGGATGCCATCGCACGCCTCGCGCCGTCACAGCGCTACCTGCGTGGCCTCTACAGCGGAGGCACGCTGTGCGGCGAGTCCGTCGGGCTGCTCCAGGCGGCGCTCCGCCCGCTGTACAGCAACGTCCCCGTCGGGGCGGCGCGGGCTCACGAGGGGGTGGGGCCGAGCCGCGCGCACACGGTGCTCGATCTGGGTGACGATGCCTTTACCGTGGGCCGGCTGCACCCGATGCTCGACATGACGTTGCGGATCCAGCGCCTTGGCCAGGAGGCCGCCGACCCCGAGGTGGCCGTCGTGCTGCTGGACGTGCTGCTGGGCGAGGGCGTGCACCCGGACCCCGCCGGCGCGCTGGCCCCGGCGATCGAGGCGGCCCGCGAGGCGGCGGCGCGCGAGGGGCGGTCCCTCGCCGTCGTAGCGTCCGTGTGCGGGACGGACGACGATCCCCAGCAGCGGGCGCGACAGGTCGCCCGCCTCGAGGCCGCCGGCGTGCTCGTCGAGGAGAGCAACGCCCGGGCGGCGGTCCTCGCCGGGATGATCGCGGCGCGCGTGGCCGACCCCGCAGCCTTCCGCGCGCCCGCGGGCGCCGTCTCGCCCGGCGCCGGGCCGGAAGCGGACCGTCCTCCCGCCGGATGCGGCGAGGACGAACCGGGCGACGCCGAGCGCGCGCTTCTCGCCGGGCCACCGCGCGTCGTCAACGCCGGCCTCGCCGTCTTCGGCGAGAGCCTGCGCGCGCAGGGCGTGCCCGTGATCGATGTGGACTGGCGTCCCCCGGCCGGAGGAGACCCCGAGATGATGGAGCTGCTGGAGCGGCTACGATGAGCGCGCGGTCCGGCGGTCGTGAGCATCCGGAGGGCGTGGCGCCCGGACCGCACGACGGGGCCGCCCCGCCCCACGCGGCCGCCGGGAGCGGCGGGCCAGGATCGCGGCCTGAGGCGGGCACGATCGACGATGCGAACGCGCTGGCGATCCAGCGGGTGCTCGCGGCGACGCCCGTGCTCGTGGGCATCGGCCGCGCGCTCGACGTCATCCCCGGGATGGCGCCGGACCTCCTGCTGCACGCGGGACCGCCGATCGACTGGGACAGGATGTCCGGCCCGGTACGCGGGGCGGTGATCGGTGCCCTGCTCTACGAGGGCCGCGCGCGAACCGAGGAGGAGGCGGTCGGGCTCGTGGTATCGGGCCGGATCCGCTTTGCTCCATGCCACCACCACGCCGCCGTCGGCCCGATGGCCGGGATCATCTCGCCGTCGATGCCGGTGTACATCGTCGAGAACGCGGCGGGCGGCACGCGCGCCTACGCTACGCTGAACGAAGGCTACGGCAAGGTCCTGCGCTACGGGGCCTACGGCGAGGACGTGCTGGAACGGCTCCGGTGGATCGAGCGCACGGTCGCGCCGGTGCTCGCCCGGGCGCTCGAGCTGGCGGGCGGCGTCGACATGAAGACGCTGATCGGGCAGGCGCTGCAGATGGGCGACGAAGGGCACAACCGGAACAAGGCCGGGTCCGCGCTGCTGGGCCGGGTGCTGGGGCCGCACCTCGTCCGGACGGCCGCGCCGGCCGAGGCGCTGAGCCAGGTGTTCCGGTACCTGGCCGAGAACGACCTGGCCGCGCTCAACCCCGTGATGGCCGCGTGCAAAGCGACGATGGACGCGGCGCACGGCATCCCCCGGAGCACGCTCGTGACGGCGATGGCCCGCAACGGGACCGAGTTCGGGATCCGCGTGAGCGGCCTCGGCGACCGGTGGTTCACGGGGCCCGCCGAGGTGCCGCGGGGCCTGTACTTCCCGGGGTTCGGGGCGGAGGACGCCAACCCGGATGTCGGCGACTCCACCATCACGGAGACCGCGGGGCTCGGGGGCTTTGCGATGGCCGCCTCACCGGCGATCGTCGCGTTCGTGGGCGGGACCGCGCGGGACGCGCTCGCATCCACGCTGGAGATGTACGAGATCACGCTCGCCGAGAACCCGGCCTTCGGCATCCCCGCGCTCGACTTCCGCGGGGCGCCGACCGGCATCGATGTCCGGAGCGTCGTGCGCACGGGGATCCTGCCCCGCGTCAACACCGGCATCGCGCACCGGCGGGCGGGGATCGGGCAGATCGGCGCCGGCCTCGTGCGGCCGCCGCGCGCGTGCTTCGAGCAGGCCGTGCAGGCGCTCGCGAAGGCCCTCGCGCCGTAGGGGGCGCGGGCGCTGCCGGAAGAGGTGGCGGAAGGGGGTGTCGCATGGCGTTCAAGCCGGCGGACATGAGCCGGTTCCGGGTGCTCGACCTGTCGCAGAACTTCAGCGTCGACTCGCCGCCGTTCGCGTTCTACGAGGGGCCGACCGTCAAGTGGGTCAAGAAGATGGCGTTCGAGGGCGTCAACGCGCAGCTCATCAGCAGCACGAACCACGTCGCGACGCACCTCGACTCGCCGCTGCACTTCAACGACCCCGGCCCGGACGTGGCGGGGATCCCGCTCGAGGAGCTCTTCGGCCCCGCGTGCGTGGTGGACCTGGCGCAGTTCGGGATCGGGGACTACGATATCTACGGGCCGCGGCACTTCGAGATGTGGGAGCGGAAGTACCGCACGCGGATCCGGCGCGGCGATATCCTGGTGATCCACACGGGGTACCACCACTACTACAACGAGGATTGGTACAAGGTCCGGAACCGCGAGAGGCCGAACCTCCCCCGGGCGTTCCTCCGGCACCCCGGCCCGCGGCTGGAGTTCTGCGAGTGGGTGCTCGACCGCGGGATCCGCTGGCTCGCGGTCGATGCGATCTCCACCGATCACCCGTTCAACACCAACGTCCGGCGCGCGCGCCCCGATCTGGTGCCCGAGGTGGAGAGGAAGATCGGGATGCCGATCGATGAGGCGTTCCCCTGGCCGCAGGCGTACCAGGCGACGCACACGCACCTCTTCCCCAAGGGGGTGTTCCACGTCGAGAACGTCGGGGGGATGATCGACGAGGTCCTCAACATGCGCGTGTGGTTTGGGGCATTCCCGTTTCGGTTCAAGGGCGGCGAGGCGGCGTTCTGCCGGTGCTTCGCCTTTGTGCAAAAGTAGGGAGGTATCATGCAGCCACTCGATGATCTCGTCGTCGTCGATCTGACCCGGGCGCTCGCGGGGCCGTACTGCACGATGATGCTCGCGGATCTGGGCGCGCGCGTCCTCAAGATCGAAGCCCCGGACGGGGGGGACGACACGCGCGGGTGGGGTCCGCCGTTCCTCGGCGGGGAGAGCGCGTACTTCCTGAGCATCAACCGGAACAAGCAGAGCGTGACCCTCAACCTCAAGCACCCCCGCGGCCGGGACATCCTGTGGCGGCTGCTCGAGCGGGCCGACGTCCTCGTGGAGAACTTCCGTCCGGGGGCGATGGACCGTCTCGGATTGGGGTACGCCGCAGTGCACGAGCGGGTGCCGCGGCTGGTCTACTGCTCGATCTCGGGCTTCGGCCAGACGGGGCCGTACCGCGAGCGGGCGGCGTACGACCTCATCGTCCAGGGGATGGGCGGGATCATGGGGATCACCGGCGAGCCGGATGGGGAGCCGATGCGCGTGGGGATCGCCGTGGCCGACATCTGCGCCGGGATGTTCGCCGCTTACGCGATCGTGGCCGCGCTGCGCGCGCGGGAGCGCACGGGGCGGGGGCAGTGGATCGACGCCGCGATGCTCGACGGGCAGGTGGCCTGGATGACCTACATGGCCGCGAACTACTTCGCGACGGGCCAGAACCCGCCTCGGGCGGGGTCGGCCCACCTGAACCTGGTCCCGTACCAGCCGTTTCCGACGCGCGACGGGTTTGTAAACGTGGCGGTCGGGAGCGAGTCGCTGTGGCAGCGGTTCTGCCAGGCGGTCGGGGTGCCGATCGCCGACGATCCGCGCTTCGCCACGAACGCCGCCCGCGTGGCGCACCGTGGGGAGCTGGTGGGGCTGCTGGTCCCGATCTTTCGCGGGCGGACCACCGCCGAGTGGGTGGCGCGGCTGCTGGCGTCCGGGGTGCCGGCGGGCCCGATCTACCAGATGAGCGAGGTGATGGCGGACCCGCAGGTGCGGCACCGGGAGATGGTGGTGGAGCTCGAGCATCCGCGGGCCGGTCGGATCGCGGTGAACGGGGTCCCGGTGAAGCTGTCCGCGACGCCCGGCGCGGTGCGCACGCCCCCGCCGGTGCTCGGCGAGCACACGGAAGGGGTCCTCCGCGACCTGGGCCTCTCCGCCGATGAGATCGCGGCCCTGCGCGAGGAGCGGGTGGTGTAGATGTTCCGGCGCACCGTGCCTCCCCCGAACCCGATCGCCTGCCCGTCCTGCGACCTGGAGCATCCGCCGGAGGCGCTCGAGCAGCGTCTGTACGTCTGCGCGGGCTGCGGGCGGTATCTGGCGATGCCGTCCCCGGCCCGGATCCGGATGCTGGCCGACCCCGGGACGTTCCGCGAGCTCGACCGCGGCCTCATCTCCGTCGACCCGCTGCAGTTCATCGACCGCAAGCCGTACCGGGAGCGGCTGATCGAGGCCCGGCGGCAGACCGGGCTCCGGGAGGCCGTGACGACCGGCCTGTGCCGCGTGGGCGGCCGCCCGGTGGTGCTGGTCGTGTTCGACTTCGAGTTCCTCGGCGGGACGATGGGCTCCGTGGTCGGCGAGAAGGTGGCCAACGCGTTCGAACACGCGACGCGCCGCCGGCTGCCGCTGGTGAGCGTGGCCGCCAGCGGGGGCGCCCGGATGCAGGAGGGCATGCTATCGCTGATGCAGATGGCCAAGGTGGCGGCGGCGGCGGCCCGGCACAGCAGCGCGGGGTTGCCCTTCCTCTCGATCCTCACCGATCCCACCTTCGGCGGGGTCACGGCCAGCTTCGCCTCGCTGGGGGACGTGCTGATCGCGGAGCCGGGCGCGCAGATCGGGTTTGTAGGCCCGCGGGTGATCGAGCAGACCACCGGGGCGCCGCTGCCCCCCGACTCCCACCGTGCGGAGACGCTGTTCCGCGCCGGCGCCGTGGACCTCATCGTGCCGAGGGAGCAGTTGCGCGGGGTGGTGGCCTACCTCACGGGCCGCCTCGCGCCCGCGCCCACCGCGCGGCCTCGCCCGCGCCGGATGCCGCCGGGGCTCGTGACGGGCGGCCTGGCGGCGTGGGAGGAGGTGCGGCTGGCCCGCCACATCGGGCGGCCCACCACGCGAGACTACATCGCCGGGATGACGGCGGGGTTTGTCGAGCTGCACGGCGACCGGCAGGGCGGGGACGATCCCGCGATCGTGGCCGGCCTCGCCGAGCTGGACGGGCAGACGGTGATGATCATCGGGCACGAGCGGGGTGCGACGCCGGAGGCGCAGGCGGCCCACCGGCGGGGGATGGCGGGGCCCGGGGGCTACCGGAAGGCGCTACGGCTCATGCAGCTGGCCGCCAAGTTCCGCATTCCGGTGGTGACCCTGATCGATACGCCCGGCGCGGATCCCAGCTACGAGAGCGAGCAGCGCGGGATCGCGCAGGCGCTGGCGCACAACCTGGCCGCGATGGCGGTGCTGCCGACGCCGATCGTGGCCGTGATCATCGGCGAGGGCGGCAGCGGCGGCGCGCTCGCGCTGGGGGTGGCGGACCGGGTGCTGATGCTGGAGCACGCGATCTACTCGGTGATCTCCCCGGAGGGGGCGGCGGCGATCCTCTACCGGGACGCCGGCAAGGCGGAGAGCCTGTCGGAGGCGCTCAAGATCACCGCGCACGATCTGCGCCGGCTGGGCGTGATCGACGCCGTGGTGCCGGAGCCGGACGGCGGCGCGCACCTGGACCAGGCGGCGACGGTGGCGGCGGTCAAGCGCCACGTCGTCGCGTCGCTGCTCGTGCTGCGCCGGCTGCCGCTGCGCCGGTTGCTGGCCCGCCGGTACGCCAAGTACCGGCACATCGGGCGCACCGGGGTCTACTGGCGCGAGATCGTCCGGGCGGAGATGCAGGAGGCGCTCGATGCGCTCGCGCGCCGGTTCCCGCGCGGCGAGGGCCCGTGGCGCCGGATCAGAGGAGCGGGCGTGCGAATCTAGCGCAGCGTCGGGCGTCAGCCTGCCGGCGGAAGGCTGCCGGCGGGCGGCAGCGTCTCCCTCGGGAGCACGGCCCCGGCCCGCTGCCAGAGATCCGGGGATCCCCCGTGCACCGCGTTCATCGCCGCGATGAACCCCGCCAGCATGTCGGCGCCGGAAGTTTCGCCGGCCTCCATCACGGCCCCGGCAGCCGCGCGGACGGCCTCGAGGTCTCCCGTGGACAACGCCGCGAGCAGGGGATGCCACCGCTCGCTCGTCTCCCCGGCGTGGGCGCTCCGCAGGTATGCTGCGCTGATCTCGTGCGTCCGCGGCGCCGCCGTGTCCAGGAGCAGCGTGGCGAGCTCCGCGAGCTCCGCGTCCGGGTGGTGCTCCCGGACGAGCGCGAGGGCCAGCAGCATGCCGGCGAGGAAGTCGTCGCCGGCGGGCGTGAGCCCGGGCCCCAGGCCCGCCAAGGAGGAGGCGACGACCTTGAGGCTCCGGCGATTTCGCCGCGCCAGCGACTCGACCAGTCCTCCGATCAGCGCGTGGCTCCGAGGAAAGTGCTCGACGCTCTCGAGCGCGGCCGGCAGGTCCTCCTCGTGCAAATGCGGGAGGAGGCGCGCAAGGCTGCGCCGCGGCGACCGGGTGGCGGCGGTGCGGTACAGCTCGGCCAGACACCGCTGGAGCGCGGCCGGATCGGCGCCGAGCCGGCGGTACCCTTTGGGGTCCCAGAGCACCGCTCGCTCCAGGCCCACCTCGAGCACGTCGCCGAGCAGCAGGCGCGTGCCGTTCGATGTAACGGCGGCGCCCGGCGCGAGCCCGGCGAAGGGATGGCCGGATGCGGCCGGCAGCACCACATGGAGGGGGCCGTTGCCGAGCGGTTGCAGCGCGAGCGCGTAGATCTCCGAGGCGTCGCTCGTGAGGTAACAGCTTCGCGGGTGCACGGCGAGGACCTCACCGGTCCACCCGTCCTGGCGGATCGCCCGGGCGACCCGCCAGCTCATCGACAGTGCGTCCACGTACTGCGCCATCGTGTTCGCGTCACCACGCAGCGAACAGTCCGCTGCGCCGGTCCCTTCTGGCCGCTAGCCCTTCGGCTTGCGCGTTCGACGGGCCGTGCCCCGCGGCGTCGTCGCGCCGCGGGCCCCGCGTCGTCCTGCCTTCTTTGCTCCCGTCGCGCCGTCCCCCTGCATGTCCGCCGGCGCCCCGTGCGCGGCCGGGACGGCGTCCTCTGTGGCCTCGATCTGCTCGACGGATGCGGTGGGCCGCGCCGGGGCCGGGAAGAAGTCGGGGTGCGCGCCAGAGGCGAGCGCCTCCGCCGCCGCGGCGACCGCGGCGACGATGTTCTGATAGCCGGTGCACCGGCAGAGGTTGCCGGCCAGCCCCTCGCGGATCTCCCGCTCCGTCGGATGCGGGTGGTCGCGGAGAAACACGAGGCTCGTCATCAGGAAGCCGGGCGTACAGAACCCGCACTGCAGCGCGTGATGCTCCCAGTACGCCTGCTGGATCGGGTGGAGGCGGTCGCCGTCCGCGAGCCCCTCCACCGTCATCAACTCCGCGCCGTCCGCCTGCACGGCGAAGAGGAGACAGGAGCGGACGGCCTCCCCGTTCATGAGGATCGTGCACGCCCCGCACACTCCGTGCTCGCAGCCGAGGTGCGTCCCGGTGAGGCCGCAATCTTCACGGATGAAGTCGGCGAGCGTCTTTCGGGCCTCGACCCGACCCGTGTACTCTGTCCCGTTGATGCGCAGCCGGACGTCGTGGAGCGCCATCACGCAGCCTCCCGTACCCGGGTGAGCGCCTCGCACAGCGCACGCTGGACGAGGACGCCCGCCACATGCCTGCGGTATTCCGCGGAGGCGTGGATGTCGCCGTCCGGGTCCACCGCCGCCCGCACCGCCTCGGCGGCGTCCGCCCACAGCCCCTCAGACGGCGCGCGCCCCGTGAGCAGACGCTCCGCGCTCGTCGCGCGCACCGGCGTTGGACCGACCCCGGTCAGGGCGATCCTGGCCTCCGTGATCACCCCGCCTCCGAGCGCGAGGACCACGCCGACCCCGGCGAGCGCGAAGTCGCCGTGGCGTCGGGCGATCTCCATCCACGACCAGCCGGTCCCGGGGGGCAGCGCCGGGAAGCGGACCTCGGTGATGATCTCGCGCGGGTCGAGCGAGGTCGTGAGGTACGTCACGAACAGGTCGGACGCGGCGATCACCCGGGTCCCGCCCGGCCCCCGGGCCACGACCTCCCCGTCGAGCGCGGTGAGGACCGCGGTCAGCTCGGCCGCCGGGTCGGCGTGCGCGATACTGCCGGCGACGGTCCCCCGGTTGCGGATCTGCACGTGGCCGACGAGGCGCAGCGCGTCGCGCAGGAGCGGGCACCGTTCGGCCACCAGGCGCGAGCGCTCCGCGGCCCGCTGGCGCGTGAGCGCGCCGATGCGGAGGACCGCGGGCGCCGCGACGATGTACTCGAGCCCGTCGACGCGGTTGATGTCCACGATCACCGCCGGGCGGGCGAGGCGCATGTTCATCAACGGCACCAGGCTCTGGCCGCCGGCGAGCACCTTGGCCTGATCGCCGTGCTGCGCCAGGAGGTCGACCGCCTGCTCGACGGTCCGCGGCGCGAAGTATTCGAACGCCGCCGGCTTCACAGCCCGTCCCCGCCGCCCGGCGCGGCCGTCTGTCGACGCCGCGGTGGTCTCATGTCCCGCTCCCGAGCCGCTGCTCCAGGCACTTGAAGAACTGGCCGATCAGCATCTTGCCTACGCCCCCCAGCATGCGCTGTCCCACGCCGGCGATCAAGCCGCCGACCTGGACGTCCCCGGACCACCGGAGCAACGTGCCGTTCCCCTGCGGCTCGAGGTCCACGCTGCCCTCCCCTTTCATGAACCCGGCGCCGCCGCTTCCCTCGAGCGCGATCCTGTAGTGCCGCGGAGGCTGCTTGTCGGTGATCCGCAGTGTCCCCGAGTAGGTCCCCTTGACGGCGGCGATGCCGATGGTCAAGGTGGCCTGATAGGTATCCGGCCCGACCTCCTTGAGCTCCTGCAGCCCGGGGGTGCACCGGCGCAGCGCCTCGGGATCGTTGAGCGTCGTCCACACAGTCTCGATCGGAGCCGCCAGCGTGTTGGTGCCGTCGAGCTTCATGGGGTCCTCCGCCCTTCCGCGATGAGCTGCCGCAGCCGGCTGGGGCTGAGCGGCGCTTCCGCAATGTGGGCGCCAAACGGCTCGAGCGCGTCCTCGATCGCCTGCGCGACGGCGGCGGCGACCGGGATCACACCCGCCTCCCCGGCGCCCTTGATGCCGAGGGGATTGAGCGGGGATGGCGTCTCCACGTGCGCGACCTCGAGCGCCGGCACCTCCGCGGCCGTCGGCAGGAGGTAGTCCATGAACGTCGTGCTGAGCGGCTGCGCCTGCTCGTCGTACGCGAGCTTCTCCCAGAAGGCGCCGCCCAGCCCCTGGGCGACCCCGCCGTGGATCTGGCCTTCCAGGATCGTGGGGTTGATGACACGGCCGCAGTCGTGCACGACGACGTACCGATGGAACGAGAGCATGCCGGTCTCCGGATCCACCTCGACGATGCACGCGTGCACGCCGTTGCTGAAGGCTCCCTGCGGGGGCGTGAAGTACCGGACGGCCTCCAGCCCCGGGCCGTCCCAGTCGGCGGGCATCGCGAAGCGCAGCGGGTTCGCGGCGACCGCAAGCTCCCCGAGCGACACCGCCCGGGCCGGCACCCCGCGCACGGATGCCTTGCCCCCCGCGAGCTCGATCTCCTCCACCGGCGCCTCCAGCAGCGTCGCGGCCACGCGCCGGGCCCGCTCGCGTACCGCCTGCGCGGCCAGCGCGACCGCGTTCCCGGCCACCGTCGCCGCCCGGCTCGCGAAGGTGCCCGTCCCCCAGTTGAACAGCGCGGTGTCGCCGGTGTGGACCGAGACGTCCCGGGGCGTCACCCCCAGCGCGTCGGCGGCGATCTGCGCCAGCGACGTCATGTGCCCCTGCCCCTGCGTGCCGACGCCGGTCGCCACGACCACCTTGCCGGACGGCTCCACCGTGATCCGGCACCCCTCGTACGGGCCGATCCCGGTGCCCTCCACGTAGCAGGCCACGCCGCAGCCGACGTACCGGCCCTCCGACCGCGCCGCCTGCTTGCGCGCCGGCCACGCCGCGTAGTCGATGAGGTCGAGCGCGCGCTCCAGGCACAGCGGGTAGTTGCCGCTATCGTACCGCAGCGGCGCGTTGTCCTGGTAGATGAGCCCCACGTCGTACGGAAACTGGTCGGGCTGGATCAGGTTGCGCCGCCTCACCTCGGCCCGGTCCAGCCCCAGCTCGCGCGCCACCCGGTCCAGCAGGCGCTCCATCACGAAGACCCCGTGCGGGCGTCCGGCGCCCCGATAGGGGCTCACCGTCGTCTTGTTCGTGAACACCGCCGCGAACTCGCAGCGGTAGCTCGGCACCCGGTACGGACCCGGCAGCGTCGTGCTCGCGACGATCGGGACGATGAGCCCGTAGGGGATGTAGGCGCCGGAATCGTACAGGAAGACGGTCCGCACGCCGAGGATCCGCCCGTCCCCGTCCGCGGCGATCTCCGCGTCGTGGATCTGCTCCCGCTCCTGATTCATCGCGACCATGCTCTCGCGGCGGTCCTCGATCCACTTGACGGGCCGCCCGAGGCGCATCGCCGCCCACGGCACCAGGACCTCCTCCGGATAGAACATCATGATCTTGGCGCCAAATCCTCCGCCCACGTCCGGGGCGACCACGCGCACGTTGTGCTGCAGCAGGCCGAACATCGCGGCCAGGCCGTTGCGGATCGGGATCGGCGCCTGGGTGCTGTCCCAGACCTCCAGGAGGCCCGTCCGCGCGTCCCACGACGCCACGACCCCGCGGGTCTCCATCGGGCACGCGGCTCCCCGGTCGACGACGAACCGCTCCCGGAAGCGGTGCGGCGCCCGCGCGAAGGCGTCGTCGACGTCGCCCGTCTGCTGCGTGTAGCGCGCGCAGACGTTGGTGCCGATGTCCTCGTGGACGAGCGGCGAGCCCGGCCGGACCGCCTCCTCCACGCTCGCGACCGCCGGGAGGGGCTCGTAGGCGACCTCGATGAGGTCACACGCGTCCTCGGCGAGGTAGCGGCTCTCGGCGACGACGAGCGCGACGGGCTCGCCTACGTATCGGACCGCATCGGAGGCGAGCGGGCACTGCGTCTTGTGGTGGATGAGCGACGGGTGCGGGATCAGCTTCGGGAGCGGCGCGCCGAGCCGACCCAGGTCGGCGTGTGTGTACACCGCCAGCACGCCCGGGACCGCGCGGGCCCGGCGGGTGTCGACGCCGTGGATCCGGGCGCGGGCGTGCGGGCTGCGCAGCACGGCCGCGTGCACCATGCCGGGCAGCCGGACGTCGTCCACGAACAACCCGCGGCCGCGGAGCAGCGCCGGATCCTCGTTGCGGGCGATGCGCGCGCCCACGTAGCGTGTGCCCATGGGGAGATTAGCCTTCGCTGGCGTGCCCGGCGATTCCTATAGCGGCTCCGCGCCAGGGCCCCCGGCGGCGGCGGCGAATCCCACGGCGCGATGGCGCGGATGGGATCGCGCGAGGTGGGAGGTGGCGGTGGAGGCGCCGCCGCAGGCAGGTACTTTGCGTATCTGCTCCGGTGCGGGGACGGCAGCTACTACGCGGGGTACACGGTCGATCCCGTCCGGCGCCTCGACGCCCACCGGCGCGGGGTCGCCTCGCGGTACACGCGAGGCCGCGGCCCCGTTCGGCTCGCCGCGGTGTGGCGGTGTCCCACGCTCGCGGCGGCGATGCGGTTGGAGCGCCTCCTCAAGGGGATGCGTCACGCGCAACGCCGCCGGCTCGCGCAGGGAGCGGCGCTGGCCGCCCTGATTCCCGACGCGGGATCGCTCGGGGCGCGCCGCCTGCCGGTCCGGCCGCCGCGCGGCCGCCCCCGATGAGCAGGTGTCGCGTCGCCGTCCCGCCCGTCCCCGCGCATCACGGTCCTCGTCCGGCGACAGGGCGTTAGCCGTGCGCCTTCGCCGGGCCGGCGTCCGCGTCGCTGCGCGGGGAAACGTTTCTCGGGCGGGAGCGTTATGTTACAATGGAGCGGCGCGTGAGCGCCGCCCGTAGGCTTTGACGAAGCGGCGCGTGAGCGCCGCCCGTAGGCTTTGACGAAGCGGCGCGTGAGCGCCGCCCGCGGGCTTTGACGAAGCGGCGCGCGGCCCCGAGCGTCGCCCCGTGGACGGCTCAACGAGAAGGAGTGACCGTCGCGCATGGCAGCGGCACCGACCCAGCCCGAGCAGTTTCGAGGCATCCCGAACATCGCCGAGGCGCTGCGTCAGCAGGGTTACGTCGCCGATCGCGAGGTCGCGACCGCGATCCACTTGAGCGTTGTGCTGCACAAGCCGCTGCTGATCGAGGGAGCGGCCGGGGTCGGCAAGACCGAGGTCGCCAAGGTGATGGCCCAGGCGATCGGCACCGATCTCATCCGGCTGCAGTGCTACGAAGGGCTGGACGTGCACACGGCACTGTACGAGTGGAACTACCAGCGGCAGATGCTCCGGATCAAGCTGGAGGAGGCGACCGGGCGGCCCGTCGAGGAGAAGGAGCAGGTCATCTTCAGCGAGCCGTTCCTCCTGAAGCGCCCGCTGCTGCAGGCCATCACCGCGGAGCGGGCCCCGGTGCTGCTCATCGACGAGGTCGATCGGGCCGACGAGGAGTTCGAGGCGTTTCTCCTCGAGGTGCTCTCCGACTTCCAGGTGAGCATCCCCGAGATCGGCACGGTGCGGGCACGACACATTCCGCACGTCGTCCTCACGAGCAACCGGACGCGCGAGCTCAGCGATGCCCTGCGCCGCCGGTGTCTGTACCTGTGGATCGACTACCCCTCGTTTGAGAAAGAGCTGACGATCGTGCGCGCGAAGGTGCCCGAGATCAACGAGCGCCTCGCGCGCCAGATCTGTGGCTTCATGCAGCTCGTGCGCACCGTCCCGCTGGCGAAGGTGCCGGGGATCGCGGAGACGCTCGACTGGAGCGCGGCGCTGATGGCCCTGCACTACGAGCACCTGGACCCGGGTGCGGTCGAGGAGACGCTCGGGTGCCTGTGCAAGGATCAGGAGGACCTGGTCCGCATCCGCGCCCACTACGTGCGCCCTATCCTCGACGCGGTGGATGCGGCGAGTGGCGATGGATGGACGCCTGAGCGGGTCGGCCAGCTTGCCGCCCAGCTCCCGCGGGCCCGCTGACGCGGCCTCCGGGCCTCCGGGGGCGTCGGACGGGCCCCTGCGGGCCGGAGCCGCGCAGGCGCGCCCGGGGAACCTCGTGGCCAACGTCACCCTCTTCGGACGCCGCCTCCGGAGCCGCGGCCTGCTCGTCGGGCCGGCCGAGATCGAGCTCGCGCTGAGAGGCCTCGGGGAGGCGAACCTGGCGGACCGCGGAGAGGTCCGGCTCGTGCTCCGGACGATTCTGTGCGCGCGCGCCGAGGATCTCCCGGTGTTCGACGAGGAGTTCGAGCGGTTCTGGAGCCGACCGGCGCCGGCGCCCGGCTCCGCCCGGCCGGAGGACGGCGGCGGGACGCAGCGGCCGCCCGGCGCGATCCCCGGAGGAGAGCCGCAGGGGCAGCTATCCGTGACCGAGTGGTCCGGCGAGGGGGCGCCGGAGGAGGACGAGCGGGCGGTTCCCGCGTACAGCCCGGCGGAGATCCGGACGCGGAAGGACTTCGCCGCGTTCTCGGCCGACGACCTGGAGGCGATCTCGGAGCTGATCCTCTTGATCGCCCGCCGCATCGCGACGCGCCTCTCCCGGCGGATGCGCCCGGCGCGCCGGGGCTCCCTCGTGGACCTGCGGCGGACGATGCGGCGCAGCTTGCAATACGGGGGGGATCCCGCGCCGCTCGTGTGGCGCCGCCGGAAGATCCGCAAGGCCAAGCTGGTCCTCCTGTGCGACGTCAGCGGCTCGATGGACGTCTACAGCCGCTTCCTCGTGCAGTTCATCTACGCGCTGCAGGGGACCCTTGGACGGGTCGAGTCCTTCCTCTTCAGCACGCAGCTCACCCGGGTCACCGACGCGCTCGCCCAGCGGGACATCAAGCAGGCGCTCCAGGAGGCGTCCCGCCGGGTGCCCGATTGGTCGGGCGGAACGAAGATCGGCGCGTGTCTTCACACGTTCAACGAGGAATACGGGCGGCGCCTCGTGGATCCGCGGACGATCGTGATCATCTGCAGCGACGGGTGGGACACCGGCGACATCGATCTCCTGACCTCCGCGATGCGCACGCTGCGGGCGCGCGCGGGCAGGCTGATCTGGCTCAACCCGCTGCTGGGCAGCCCCGGCTACGAGCCGGTGACCCAAGGCATGAGCGCGGCGCTGCCGTTTGTCGACGTCTTCGCCTCCGCGCACAACGTCCGCAGCCTGCGCGAGCTGGAGCGGCATCTCCGTGAGCCGCGCCGCCGACACCCGCTGCCGCGCGCGGCCGGGCCGGCGCCGGGACGCCACGCGGGCCGCGCGGTCGGCGGATCCGGAGGGACGAACCGATGAAGGAGATCCGAGATATTCTGAGCGCGGCGACCGAGGGGCGGGCCCGCGGCGAGCGCGCGGCCCTCGCGACCGTCGTGCGGGTTCGCGGCTCGACCTACCGCCGGGAGGGAGCGCGCCTGCTCATCCGCGCCGACGGGAGCACGGTGGGATCGATCAGCGGCGGGTGCCTGGAGGGCGACGTCGCCGAGGTGGCGCGGGACGTGATGGCGACGGGCCAGCCGCGCCTGCTCACCTACGACCTGACCTCCGACGACGACGCGGTGTGGGGGCTCGGGCTCGGCTGCAACGGCGCGATCGACGTGTTCGTCGAGCGGATCTCCGCCGACGCGGGCGTGGACCTGCTGGCCCTGCTCCAGGACACGATCACGCACAGACGCACCCTCGCCGTGGCGACCGTGATCGCATCACCGCCCGGCGGGCCGGTCCCGGGCGCGCGCATCGTCGTGCCGGAAGACGGCGAGCCGCGGGGGCAGCTCGGCGACCCCGCCGTCGCGGCCCGCGTCGTGGCCGCGTCGCGCGCGCACATCGCGGCGGGCCGGTCTGGGGTGCTGCCGGTGGAGACGCCCGGGGGTGCCGGGGAGGTGTTCATCGAGGTCGTGGCGCCGCCCCTTCCGCTGCTCGTGTGCGGGGCGGGCCACGACGCTCGGCCGCTCGTCAGGCTGGCGCACGAGCTGGGATGGTGGGTGACGGTCGCGGACAGCCGGCCGGCGTTCGCGACGCGGGAGCGGTTTCCCGAGGCCGACGAGGTCGTCCGCGTCGACGACGAGGAGATCCCGCGGGCGGTGCGCATCGATCGGCAGACGTTCGTGGTCGTGATGACCCACAACTTCCTCCACGACCGGACGATCCTCCGCGGCCTGCTCGGCACGCCCGCGCGCTACATCGGCCTGTTGGGCCCGCGCGCCCGCACCGAGCGGCTGCTCCGGGAGCTCGCGAGCGAGGGGATCACGCTGGCCGATGCGCAGCGCTCCCGGCTCTACGGGCCGGTCGGCCTGGACCTGGGCGCGGAGTCGCCCGAAGAGATCGCCCTCAGCATCGCCTCCGAGATCCTCGCCGTCCAGCGCGGCCGGGGTGTGACGTCCCTGCGGAGCCGTCCGGGGCCGATCCACGCCTCGCCGGCGGCTTCCACGGAGCCGGAGCGGTCCGGGGTCTTTGGAGAGGGCGCCGCGCGGAACGTTCTCGCGTGCCAGGAGTGAGCGACCCGCATGGTCACGGCGCTCATCCTGGCGGCCGGCCGGGCGGTGCGGATGGGGGTGCCCAAGCTCCTCCTCACGCTGGACGGCCGCACGCTGCTCGCGCGCGTGATCGCGTCAGCCCGGGCGTCGCGGTGTGACGACGTGCTCGTCGTCCTCGGAGAGGCGGCCGACAAGGTCGGTCAGGAGGCGATGGCGGCGGGGGCCCGGACCGTCCTCAACCCTCGCTACCGCGAGGGCATGGGCACGTCGCTCGCCGCCGGGATCGCGGCGCTCGCGCCGGGTTGCGAGGCCGCGGTCGTGCTGCTCGGCGACCAGCCGTGCGTCGATGCCGCGGCCATCGACGCGCTGATCGCGACGTACCGGGCGACCGGGAAGCCGATCGTCGCCTCGCGGTACGGGGACGTCGTCGGCGCCCCGACGCTCATCGCCCGCGCCCTGTTCGAGGAAGCCGCCGGCCTCGGCGGCGACGTGGGCGGTCGCCCCCTGATCCAAAGACACCCGGAGCTCGTGGCGGAGGTGCCGCTGCCGGCCGCGGCATCGTGGGACATCGATACGCCGGAGCAACTGCAGCGTCTCAGGCGGTGCGTGGGGGGAGAGCCCGGGGGGTAGGCAACTGCACGGGGCGCCCGCCGGGATCGCAGGCCGGGCGGGCGCCCCCGGGGGTCACGCGGGCGGCGCTACCACTCCTCCTCGTGGTTCCGTTCCCACTCGTCGTCGTCCTCGACGATCTGGCTGCGGGGAACCTCGTCCTCCTCTGCCAGCCAGTCGAAGTCCTCGTCCTCTTCCGCACGGGAGCCGGGAAGCTGATCCGGCTCGCGCTCCTCGACGACCGGCTCGGGCGCGCGCACCGCGCCCCGGCGCGCGGGTGCGCCCTTCCGCTCGGCCGGTTTCCGGGCCGCCGGACGCGCCGCGCGGGCGCTCGCCGTCTTCCTGCCCGTCCGGCTGGCTGCACGTGACGTGGCTCTGCCGGAGCGTCCTGCAGCCCCCTTGCGCCCGCGTGCCGCCGACTTCCGGGTCATGGCCTCACCTCCACTCGGGAATCACGCCACCTATTATATCGCGCGAGTCAATGCGCGCCCGCGCGGGTCGCGCGATCCGTCCACACTACAATGTTCCCGCAAATCCGGCGAGGTACACGGGCCCGCTCCCCACGGCGCGGGACGGCGGCTACGCGCGTCGGGACCGGCCCCGTACCGCAGATGGCGCCGGCGCCAGCGGCAAAGGAGCGTCCGGGAGATCCCGGCCTCGCGGCAGGCATGGATGACATTGCCGAGCAGGGCGGCGCGTTGCTAGATCGCCAGGCGATGACGGCGAACGCTGTCCTCGAGGGCCATACCGCTCCTCCTCCCTCTTCCGAAGCTGGTCAGGCCTCGGTTGGAGGATCCGGAGGCAGGGGTGTGACCCTGTTCCCACGCGGAGGCCTCCCCTCGGTGCAAACACCACGTCCAAACAGGGCACCCTTGGGCATGGCGGCAGCGGGCGGCGTCGCCGCGATACGGCTCGCGCAGCCGCCCGGCGGCGAGCGCGGATGCGGAGAGCCCGTGCCGTCGCGCCTGTGCAGCCGGTCCCTAACGGGCCGGCGCCTGCGCGCGCCCCCAGCCGGGCGCGGCGCGTCCGCCGGCCGCGCGTGCTGCGGCCGGCTCGAGGAGCGGGATCAGCTCGCAGATCGCGTTGTAGTCCGGCTCCCCGCAGCTCGGATCGTAGCGCCCCGCGCGGATCAGGGCGTTCGCCTCGGGCCAGTGCACCTCGAGGTTCCGGGGCGCCACGCCGGCGATCCGGATCTTGCCGCGGAGCTCCCCCGCCTCCGAGCGCAGCAGCACCGGGTCGCCCGTCCGCAGGCCGAGCCGGCGGGCGTCCTCCGGCGAGATGATCACGTCGTCGCGGTCGGAGCCGGTCAGCGGGTCGTGCTCGTCCCAGATCATGCTGTTGAACTGGTTCCCCCGACGGGTGCTCACGTAGAAGCGGCCCTCCGGGATCGCGCCGTCCGGCCAGCGGGGGATGCCGAAGTGCGCCTTCCCGTCCGGCGTGCGGAAGCGGTAATCGCTGCACAGCCGCGGGCCGCCCCACTGAACCTGATCCCCTTTCCGCCGCAGGTGCTGGATGCCCTCGTAGTCGCGGACGACGCGCGCGATGTCCTCGCGGATCTGCGCGGTCGTCTCGTAGTGGATGAGCTGCCGGCGTTCCGGGAACACGCGCTCGGCGATGAGCATGGGGATCTCCCACTCCGGCTTGGCCTCCCCGACGCGCCGGCCCGGGATTTCGGGGCTGAAGACGATCCGCCGCTCGGTGGTCGTCTCCGTCACGCCGCCCGGTGTCTCGTACCGGGTGGCGCCCGGCAGGACCACGGACAGCTCCCCTGGCGGGAGCAGCATCATCGGGTTCACGACGATGTCCTGGAAGATGCGGACCGGGACGCGGGCGAGCGCCTCCCGCACGTACGCCGGGTCCGGCATCGTCTCGAGGAAGTTGCCGCCGGCCGCGTACAGCACGTCCAGCTTGCCGTCGTGCGCGGCGTGCATCGCCGCCGACGCGGTGAGCCCGGGGGCGGCGGGCACGTCGAACCCCCAGATCTCCCGCATCGCAGCCATCGCCTGCGGGTCGCCGACCTTCCGCCCCTGGCCGTAGCTGTTGGGGACCGCCCCGACCTCGGCCCCGCCCTGGACGCCCGAGTGGCCCCGGATCGGGGTGAGGCCGGTGTGCGGCCGGCCGATCCGCCCCATCGCCAGCGCGAGGTTGCTGATCGCGAAGACGTTCTGCTGCCCGTGCTCGTGCTGGGTCACGCCCATGGACCATACGGTGATCGAGGTGTCGGCGGCGGCGTACAGCGACGCGAAGCGGCGCATCTCCGCCTCCGTCGTGCCCGACCCCCGCTCGAGCTGCTCCCACGACAGGCCGCGAACGTAGTCGCGCAGCTCGTCGAACCCGGTCGTGTACCGGCGGATGAACTCCTCGTCGACCCGGCCGGCCTCGATGAGGTGCCGCAGCGCCCCGGTGAAGAACGCGGCGTCGCCGCCGTTGGTGACCGTGAAGAAGTCGTCCGCGATGCGCGTGCCAAAGAGGGCGCTGTCCCAGGAGGAGGGCACCCAGTAGCGCTCGAGCCCTTCCTCGCGGTAGGTGTTGACGACGACGACGCGCGTGCCCCGTTTCTTCGCCTCGTCGATGTACTTCATCGCCACCGGCTGATTGTTGGCGAGGTTCGTGCCGACCAGGATCAGCAGGTCCGTCCCGATCCAGTCGGCGTACGAGCACGTGGTCGCGCCGTACCCGATCGTCGCCGCGAGGCCCGAGGTGCTCGGCGCGTGGCAGATCCGCGCGGAGTTATCGATGTTGTTGGTGCCGAGGAAGCGGGCGACCTTGTTGAACGCGAAGTAGGTCTCGTTGGGCATGCCGCGCGCCGTCAGATAGAAGTAGATCCGGTCCGGATCCCGCTCCACCGTGCGCCGGATCGCGTCCGCGCACGCGGCCAGCGCCTCCTCCCACGCGACGCGCCGGTAGCCCGGCTCCCCGGACCGCCACAGCATCGGGACCGGCAGCCGGCCGAGCCGGCGCAGCGCCCGGGCCGACCGCCCCGCGAGCGACGCAGGCTGCTCCAGGATCCGCCAGTCCAGGGCCGGCATCGTGTTGAGCCGCAGCATCTTCAGGCGGATCGTGCAGAGATGGATCCCGGGGATCGTCCAGTCGCGCAGGCCGATGGTGCCCAGCGAGCAGCCATCGCAGCACCCGTCGTTGAGGATCCGCCAGGCGTAGCCGAGCTGGTCGCTGTTCTCCCGCAGGACCTTGGCGATCTCGAGGTAGTGGTTGGGCTTCGTGTGCCCCAGGCCGATCGGGGACGGGCTCACGTAGCGGCGCCCGGTCGCCCGGCTGTTCCTCACCACCGTCCCCCCGAGTGCGAGGGCCGCGAGACCGATGCCTCCGGCGATCCACGGCCACGTGCGACTGGGTCTCATGGCCATCCGCCTCCCGCCGCGCGTGGCATTGCGCGCCTCCGACGCCGGTCGGCCGTCGCGGGACGCCGGCGACGGCCGCCAGCGCGGCCGACCGGCCGTCATGTGCCGGGATGAGAGAACCGGATCCGGTGGGCGCCGGCATAGATGCTGAACCGGGCGCCCCGTGCAAAGCCCACGAGGGTCATGCCGAACGCCTCCGCGACGTCGCACGCCAGGCTCGACGGCGCCGAGACCGCGGCGACGATCGGGATGCCGGCGGCGGCGGCCTTCTGCATGATCTCGAAGCTCGCCCGCCCGCTTACCATCATCATATGCCGCCGCAGCGGAAGCTGCCGCCCGAGGAAGGCCCAGCCGACGAGCTTGTCGACGGCGTTGTGGCGCCCGACATCTTCCCGGGTCGCCAGCACGGTGCCGCCGGCGTCGAACAGGCCGGCAGCGTGCAGGCCGCCGGTCTTGGCGAAGAGCGCCTGGGATTGTCGCAGTCCCTCACCGAGCCGGCCGATCGTCCCCGCATCCACGACGAGGGCGTCGTCGGCGACCGGGCAGATACCGCGCACGTGGATCGCCTCGATCGAGGCCTTCCCGCAGACGCCGCAACTGGACGTCGTGTAGAAGTTGCGCCGGAGCCGCTCCGGGTCGTACGGCGTCCCGGACCGGAGGACGACGTTGACGATGTTGTACTGCTGCGCGCTGTCGAGCGCGGGATCCGTGCAGTAGCTGATCGATCGGATCTGGTCCGGGTGCTGGAGGATGCCTTCCGTGTAGAGGAACCCGGCGGCGAGCTCGAAGTCGTGCCCGGGGGTGCGCATCGTGACGGCGACCCGGGTGAGCGGGCCGCCGTCCGGGGGGAGGAGCCGGATCTCGAGGGGCTCCTCGACCGCCAGCACATCCTCGCGGGCGCGCGCCGCGCCGTCCTCGACCTGCGCGACGCGGCGCCGCGCGGTGCTGGTGCGCGCCGCCGCGGGCTGCTTGAGGTGGGTCGCCACCCCGCCGTCACCTCCGCTGCGCTCCGCGGCGACCGCGGGCGCCCTCCCGGCCATCCGGGTCAACGCGGCGGACAGGCTGTCGTGGGGAAAGGGCCGTGCTGCTGCACCCATCGTAGCATCGGCCGCCGGGAGCGTCAACGGACGAGGCGCGCACGCAGGACGTCGGCCACGCGCGCGATCTCCCCCGCGAGTTCGGCGGCCGGCATCCCGGAGACCGCGGGCACATGCGCCCAGCACTCGCCCGCCGCGGTCGCGGGCTTCTGCTCGCCGACCGCGATCACCGGCCGTCCCGCGTGGCTGAAGCCTTCGACGAGCAAGAGGTCCGGGGGCGCGCCCCAGAGCCGGACGGCGATGTCCTCGGCCAGGAGGACGGCGAGATCCGGGCCGCAGGTCCCCGCGGCGATCCGAATCGCCGTCTCGGAGGGGCCGGCCAGCACGACGATGCGGGCGCCGGCCTGGGCTAAGCGGGCGCTGTCGCTCGCCGGACGGTCCACCGCGAACCCGTGGGCCGCGTGCTTCACCGCGGCGGCACGAACGCCCTCGGCGCAGAGGCGCCGCAGCGCTCCCTCGATCACCGTGGTCTTGCCGCTGCCCGATGCGCCCACGACCCCCACGATGATCGGCCCCGCCACGGGCGGCGCGATCGCGAGCTCGTTGCGGTCCTCCTCGCCGTCGAGCATGAGCGCCGCGACGCGGGACCCGGGCGGCAGCGCAGGCGTCCCCCGGGGCAGCAGGACGAGCGCGTTGGCCCGGAGGAGCGACGCCACGGTCCCCTCCGGTTGTCCCGTGAGCAACTCCAGTTCCGGAAGCGCTGCGGCCTCCGTGCGGGCGCACGCCCAGAGCGCACGCAGCCGGTCGGCCGGCTGCGGCACGGCGGCGGTCAGCCGCGCCCGGCGGAGCGGGCGGACGCAGCACCGCCTGCCCTCGAGACGTCGGAGGAGCGGGAGAACGAGGAGGTGGAACGCCGCCAGGCACGCCACCGGGGTGCCCGACAGGCCGACCGCCCACGTCTCCCCGATCTTCCCGGCAAAGAACGGGCCTCCCGGCTTGAGGTTGAGACGCCCGGCGACGCGCCGGGCGCCGAGGTCGAGCCACGTGCGGTGCACCGCATCGTGCCGGCCAATCGAGACGCCGCCGGTGGAGAGGACCACGTCGTGGCCGTCGGCGAGCGCGGCGAACGCATCGCGGAGCCGGTCCGGCCGGTCGGGGATGATCCCCCGGTAGTCGGCGCGGTAGCCTGCCGCCCGGAGCGCGGCGGTGAGCGTGATCGAGTTGCTGTTGATCACGCGGCCGGCCGGTGGAGCCCCATCCGCGGCGTCTTCGCGATCGATCCGCTCGCGGCCCGGCGCCTCCACGAGCTCGCTGCCGGTCGCGACGAGCGCGATGCGCGGCCGCCGGTAGACGCTGAGGCGGCCGATGCCGCACGCCGCGAGCGCGCCGGCCGCGACCGCCGGCACTGGCCGGCCGGCGGTCGCGAGGACGGTGCCCGGGCGGATCTCCTCGCCGGGGAGGGCGATATTCGCCTTGCCCGCCGCAGGTCGCGTGATGCGCAGGCGATCCCCGTCGAGCCGGCCGTCTTCCAGCGGCAGCACCCTGTCGCCGCGGGCCGGCATCGGCCCGCCGGTCGCGATCGCCCACGCCTCGCCGCGATCCGGGCCCGGGCCGGGCGGGTCGCCCATCTGCGCCGCGCCGGTGATGCGCAGGAGCACCGGCCTCTCGGAGGACGCGCCGCGCAGATCGGCATCGTGGCACACGTAGCCGTCCATCGCGGCGCGCCGAAAATGGGGAACCGGCCGCGGCGCCGCGACGTCGAGCGCCGCGACGCGACCGCCGGCCTCCCACACGGAGACGTGCTCGGCCGGCAGCGGTGCGGCCTCCTCCAGGAGTCGGCGCAGCGCCTCCTCAACCTCCATCGCACGTCCCCCGGCGCCCCTGCATCGAGGAGTCTCTTCCACGCCCGCCGCCGAGGGCCTGCCCCCTCAGCGGCCGCCCGGACGCCGCGACGCGCTGCGGCTTCCGTGCGCAGGACGTCCGGGCGGGACAGACGGGGCGGTGGAAGACGCTTGCGGCGACGTCCACACCTCGCGCCGCGCGCAAGCCGGCGAAGGCGACGCGGGCTGCGCCGGGAGGCGCGGCCCGCCCGGGGCGATGCGTGGAATCCTCAGAACTGGGCGCTGAAGATGACGACGAACCGCATGAGCAGCATGCCCACGAGGACGCTCACGAGCACGGCCGCATGCGAGACGCCGCCTGCGGCCCGCGCCACCGCGGCCGGCCCGGAGGTCGACGCCACCTGGATGCTCGGACCGCCGCGGGCTGCGAGCGACGGGATAAGGCTCACCACCACGAGCGCCCACGCCGCGGCCCACGGACCGGCGAGCGCGCGCGACAGCATGCCGGCTCCGGCCACGTTCACGAAGAACACGACGATCAGCACCAGCTCCAGGGTCGCGAAGTACCGCTCCGCCCGCGCAAGGCGTGCCTCGGTGGCCTCCGCCCCCCGTCGGTACCGCGTCAGCCACGCGAGCAGCGCCGCCGCTCCGCTCAACCCCGAGGCGAGGAACAGCCCGCCGAGCGCCCACGCGTCGCTCCAGATCGGCTGGTTGGACACGCTGAGCAACACCCCGGTGTAGGAGGCGACGAACAGGCCCAAGATGGCGCCGATGATGTTGAAGGCCCGGCCGCCGGATCCCGCGAGCGCGCGGACGATCGCGCTGCCGAGGCCCCCGCGCAGGCGCCCGTCCAGCGCGAGCGCCTCGAGAAACGAGAGGAACGCAAACGCGCCGTAGACGAGGAGCACCCAGCTCCCGATCGACATCGGCGACCAGTACTTGAAGGCGATGCCGCCGCGGCCGGGGGTCGTATCGATCAGCATGTGCCAGAAGCGCGCCGGCTGTCCGAGGTCGAGCGCGAGCAGGACCGGGCACACCAGCAGCAAGGGGAAGGCCGCCACGAAGGCGACCTTCGCCGCCGCCTCGTCCTCCGCCGTGCCCCACAACCTCAGCATCGTGCCGAGCGCGTACAGCCCGCCTGTGAGCCCGCCGAGGAAGAAGTAGGCGAGGATGTACCACTCCCAGTGAGGAGGCTTAACGAAGTGCTCTGCCATGGGTGGGACCCTCCCCTCGTGGCGCTCCGGCCGCTGCCCCGCGTGCCCGCCGGGCGGCTACGCCTTGTCGGTCCTGCCGGTCCGCAGGGCCTCCTCGGCCCGCCGCACCTCGCCCCGCTCGCGGAACGCGACGAGCCCGGCCAGCACGCCGAGGACCGCGGTCGCGAACGCTCCCAGGTAGCCGGGCCGGTTGTTGCGCCGCGGCAGGACCGCGTTCTGCTCGTTGGGGAGCCCGTACACCTCCGGCTTGTCCATCAGGAGGAAGAACGCCTTGAGCCCGCCGTAGACCTTGTCGTCGCGCCCGTACAGCCGGGCCTGCGTCTGGCCCTGGCCGTGCAACTGGGCGAGCCGCGCATCCGCCTTCTTCTGCATCTCCTCGAGCGGGCCGAACTGGATGGCCTGGGTCGGGCACACCTTGGCGCACGCCGGCGTCAGGCCGTTCTGCAGCCGGTCGTAGCAGAAGGTGCACTTGTGCACAGTGCCGGTCTCCTCGCTGAAGCCGATCACGCCAAAGGGGCAGGCGGCGATGCAGTCGCGGCATCCGTTGCACACATCCTGCTGGATGAACACCGTGTCGAACTCGGTGCGGATGATCGCGCCGGTCGGGCACACCTCCATGCAGGCCGCGTGCGTGCAGTGCTTGCAGACGTCCGAGAACATCAGCCAGGCCTGGCCGTTCCCCGTGGCCACCGGCCCCTCCGGCACCTTGTCGAAGAACGCGACGTGGCGCCAGTTCTGGGCGTCCAGCTTGCCCGTGTTGTCGAAGCTGTCCCCGCGGAACTCGGGCGGGTTGCCCTTGAGCTGGTTCCACTCCTTGCAGGCGACCTCGCAGGCCTTGCAGCCGATGCAGACGCTGGTATCGGTGAAGAACCCGACCGCCTGTGGCATCTCCTCCCGCTCCTCTCAGAGGCCCATGAGGTTGGGCACGATCTTCACGAAGCCGTGCTCGGCCGCGTACAGGCCGAGCGGGATCGCGGCGATCTCATCGACCACGGGGACCGCCCGCGGGTCTCGCCCGAGGTCGACGTTCAGAAGGTAGCGCCCGCAGCTCCGGCACGCGTGGATGCTGAGGTGCGGGAAGCGCGGGGTCTGGGTCCCCAGAGGGGCGGTGGGCACGTCGCGCGCTCCCCGCACCACCGCTCCGGTCGCCTCGCCGAGCATCGTGCCTTCTTCTGCGAAGATCGGCAGCCGGCGGGTGTCGAGCTCCCCGCACGCCGCGCACACGAGGCGCGCGTATGGCCAGCGCCACGCGCACCGCGCGCACTCGAGGGAGCGCCGGGGCGCCACCAAGTCGTCCTCGGACTGGGCGAGCACGCTGAGCTGTGGCGGCCCGCCGCAGCGCGGGCAGTGCCGGTCGTCCCGCAGCCCCTCGCACGCGCGCCCGGCCTCCTCCCCCAGCGCCTCGAGCACCGGCCCGGCCGCCGCCCGCGCCAGGTACCGGTCCACCGGGGGGAGGTCCCGGCCCGCGAGCCAGCTCCTCACCACGTCCTCCCCCCGCGCCGACGTATCCCCGGCCACCGCCCGCGCCAGCTTCTCCGGCCCGTGGCTCCGGGTCACGTCCCTGACCACGGGCAGCGCACGCGAGGCTGCGTAGGCGGCCGCCCGGGCCGGGTCGTCGAGCTCCGCCCGCGCCGCCTCGTAGATCTCCGCCTGCGCCGCGACGAGCGCGGCGTAGAAGCCGAGCACCTCCGCCGCGAACGGCCACCGCTCCGCGAGATCCGCGGCGCGACGGCGGCGCTCCGCCCAGCGGTCCGCGGCGACCGCCTGCGACGTCATGCCATCTTCTCGACGTTGACCAGGAACGCTTTGAACTCGGGCGTCCTGGCGTTCGCGTCCCCGACGAACGGCGTGAGCGAGTTGGCCAGCCAGTGCTGCGACTTCTCCGGGAAGAGCTCGGCCGACACGCCGACGAACCCCCAGTGGATGGGGATCCCGATCTGGTAGACCTTCGTGCCGCCGAGGTCGAGCTGACCCAGCCGGCGCGTGACGATCGCCCGCACCCGGATCTCGCCGCGCTTCGACCGCACGCGCACCATATCGCCGGTCTTGATCCCCTTCTCGCGGGCCAGGCCCTCCGGCAGCTCGACGAACGCCTCGGGCTGGAGCTGCACCAGGTGCGGGACCTGCTGCGTGATGTAGTGCTCGTGCTCGGTGAGCCGGTAGGTGGTGGCGATGATCGGGAACTCCTCGGCCGTGCCGAACCGGTTCGGCCGGCCGGCGGCCTTGTCGTAGAGGAACGCCACCGGGGACGAGGACACCCGGGGGTGGAGCGGGTTCTCGATCGGCGACTCCACCGGCTCGTAGTGCTCCGGGAACGGCCCGTCGATCATCGTGCTGCTGAACAGGCGGCCCGTGCCCTCCCCGGTCATGATGAACGGCAGCCATGCCTTGGGATCCGACGGGCTCATCGTCGGCGGGTAGTCGGGCACGTCGCCCACCCAGCGGTGGCCGTTCCACTGGATCCCGGGACGCTTGGGGTCCCAGGGCCGGCCCTGGAGGTCCGCCGAGGCACGGTTGTACATCACCCGGCGATTGAGCGGCCAGCTCCACGCCCAGTTGGGGTAGAAGCCCATGCCGGTGGGGTCGTTCTTCTGGGGATCCTGGACGCCCTCGCGGCGCTTGGTGAGGTTGCCGGACTCCGGGTAGTGCCCGGTGTAGATCCAGTCACCGGCGATCGTGGTGCCGTCGTCCTTGAGCGCGGCAAAGGTCGCGAGGCGCTTGCCCGTCACGAGGTTCTTCCCGTTGATCTCCTGCGCGATCTCGTCCAGCTCCGGCCGGAGCGGGTCCTTGTAGTTCATCGTGAGGTGCATGACCGGGTCCGGGAACGCCCCGCCCTCGCGCTCGTAGAGCTGCTTCACGCGGTGGAACAGGTCGGCGAGGATCCAGTGATCGTGCCGCGCCTCTCCCTGGGGCGGGATCACCTGGTCCTTCCACTGGACCCACCGGCCGCTGTTGACGAACGTGCCGTCCTTTTCGATCCAGTGCGTGCACGGCAGCAGGAAGACCTCGGTCTGGATCTTGGCCGGGTCCATCCCCGGCCCGTGCCAGAACTCCGAGCTGGTCGTGGGGAAGGCGTCCATCACGACCAGCCACTTGAGGTTTGCGAGCGCCTGCAGGACCTGGTTGCTGTCCGGGCCGATGCTCGTTGCGGTCATCCCGGAGAGGATGACTCCCTCCATCTTCCCCTTGAGCGCCTGGTCGTAGATCGACATCCACGAGGAGTTGCCGGCCGGCTTCGGGATGTAGTTGAAGGCGAAGTCGTTCTCCTTGGTCGCGGCGTCGCCGTACCACGCCTTGAGCAGGCTCACCATGAACTTGCGGTAGTTGGTGCCGAAGAAGTTCCACGCGTTCGGGTCCAGCTTCTTGGGCGCCTTCTCGCGGACGTAGTCGTCCAGGGTGCGCTCGCCCGGAGACGGGATGGCGAGATACCCGGGCAGGATCTCCCACGAAATCGCGTGGTCGGTGTTCCCCTGAATGTTGGCGTGCCCGCGCTCGGCGTTCATCCCGCCGCCCGGCCGGCCGATGTTGCCGAGCAGGAGCTGCAGCACGGCGCCCGACCGGATCAGCTGACCGCCGGTCGTGTGGTGGGTGAGGCCGACCGCGTAGACGATCGTCATCACCTTGTCGGGCCGGCCCATTTGGCCCACGAGCTGGGCCACCTTCAGGAAGTCGTCCTGCGGGATGCCGGTAATCCGGGAGACCATCTCCGGGGTGTAGCGGGCGTAGTGCTGCTTCATGAGCTGGAACACGCACCGGGGGTGCTGGAGCGTCATGTCGCGCTTGGCGAACCCCTGCTCGTCGAGCTCGTAGCCCCAGGCCTTCGTGTCGTACGCCCGGTGCTCCGGGTCGTACGCGGCGAAGAGGCCGTCCGTGAAGCCGTACCCCTCCTTGACGATGAAGGACGCGTTCGTGTAGTGCGTGACGTACTCGGCGTGGTGGAGGTTGTGCTGGAGGACGTAGTTGATCAGCCCGCCGAAGTACGCGACGTCGGTGCCGGTGCGGATCCGGAGGTAGATGTCCGCCACCGCCGACGTGCGAGAGAACCGCGGATCGGCGTGGATGATCTTGGCCCCGCCTCCGTTGCCGGGGCCGCGCTGGGGGTCCAGCTTCGCCCGCATGAACCACTGGAAGCCGACCGGGTGGGCTTCCGCGGGGTTGGCTCCGTTGATCAGGATCAGGTCGCTGTTCTTGATGTCCCTCCAGTGGTTTGTCATTGCCCCTCGTCCGAACGTGGCGGCCAAACTGACCACCGTGGGGCCGTGTCAGACCCGGGCCTGCTGTTCTATGAAGACGACCCCCAGGCCGCGCATCACCTTGACGGCGAAGTACCCTTCCTCGCTGCTGAACGCCGCCCCGCCGGCGAACGCCATCCCCTCGCAGCGGTTGACGACGTGTCCCGCGGCGTCCGTGGTGACGAAGGTCCGGTCACGGGTGGCTTTGATGTTGCGCGCGAGCTTGTCGAGCACGAAGTCCCACGACACCTTCTGCCAGGACGACGCGCCCGGGGCCCGGTAGAGGGGCTGCTCCACGCGGCGGTTCGAGGTCGCGAGCTGCATCGCCGTGGCCCCCTTGGGGCACAGCCGGCCTTCGTTGACGGGGCTATCGGGGTCGCCTTCGATTTGCAGCAGCTTGACGCTCCCGTCGGGCTCCTTCCGCGTGTATGCGATGAGCGAGCACCCGACGGCGCAGTAGGGGCAGATCGAGTGGGACTGGGTCGCCCCGGCGATGCGCAGGGTCTGGCGGACCTCCGCAGCGCGGGCGAGGTCGAAGCCCAGCTCCGAGAGGGCAAGCGTTCCCACGCTCACCCCCGTCAACTTCAGGAAGTCACGGCGCGTGAGCGTGGCCACGGTGATCCCTCCCGTGCCTTATGCTCTTGTGTGCGAGACCCGCCGGCGCGGGCCCGGCGCCCGATCGGCGTCCACCGGTTCCCTACGCGCACCAGAGGGAAACTCCTTCTGCCCCGTCGCGACGGCCCAGGCCGCCCAGCGGCGCGGCCGCCTGGGCGAACGTGCGTTTGCCACAGCGCGCGCCGTCGCGGCGGCTCTCATCGTGCCCGGCCTCGGCCCTCCAGAACCGCCTGGCCTCGACGCGGTGCGCCGATGCCCCGTGGGGTGGGCCCGCGCACAGGAATGCGGCGCCGCACGGGTGAAGAACGACCACGGGGCATCCGGGGCCGGAGGCGACGCGGATGGAGATCCACGTGGTGCGGGTCGAGAACCCCGCGGGGCTCAACCTGATCCTCGGCCAGGCGCATTTCATCAAGACCGTCGAGGACCTGCACGAGGCGCTCGTTGGCGCCTGTCCGGGGATCCGGTTCGGCGTGGCGTTCTGCGAGTCGAGCGGCCCGCGCCTCGTGCGCACCACCGGCACGGAGCCCGAGCTGGTGTCCCTTGCGGCCCGGAATGCGCAGGCGATTGGCTGCGGGCACGTGTTCGTGATCTTCCTCGGAAACGTCTACCCGATCAACGTCCTGCCCGCGGTGCGGCAGGTTCCGGAGGTCTGCCGGATCTACTGCGCGACGGCGAACCCCTTGGAGGTGGTCGTCGCCGAGACGGAGCAGGGCCGGGGGATCCTCGGGGTCATAGACGGCCAGCCCCCGCTCGGCGTCGAGGCCCCGCGGGATGTCGCCGCTCGCCGCGATCTGCTCCGGAAGATCGGCTACAAGCTCTGATCGCGGGCCGCAGCGGGAGGTCGCCGTGAACGACGCGGGCGCGCGCCATTCGAGACCGGTTGCGGTGGCGGGAATCCGCGCGCCCGCGCCGGTCGTGTTTCCCCGGATGATCCGCGTGGTGCAGCGCTTCCCGACCCCGGGCCGCTGCGACGTGGAAGCGGAGGTCGCCCGGCAGGTCGGCGCGCTCGAGACGGCGGGGCGCATTCCCCGGGGCCGGCGGGTGGCCATCGCGGTGGGCAGCCGAGGCATCGGCGCACTCGACCGGATCACGGCGGCCGTCGTCTCCTCCCTGCGCCGGGGCGGCGCGGAGCCTGTCATCGTCCCGGCGATGGGCAGCCACGGCGGGGCGACCGCGGAGGGCCAGCGCGAGGTGCTGGCCAGCCTGGGCATCACGGAGGCGCGGGTCGGCGCGCCGGTCGTCTCGTCGATGGACGTCGTCGAGCTCGGGCGGCTCGCCGACGGCTCGGGCGTGTACTGGGACCGCGAGGCGTACGAGGCGGGCGCGGCCGTCGTCGTGTGCCGCGTGAAGCCCCACACGGCGTTCCGGGGCCGGGTCGAGAGCGGCCTCATCAAGATGGCCACGATCGGCTTGGGCAAGCAGCGGGGCGCGCAGTCGCTGCACGCACCCGGCTTCGCGGGCTTCGGCGACCGCCTCCTCGAGGCGTGGGAGATCGTCCGGCGGCGGGCGCCGCTGCTCTTCGGGGTCGCGGTCGTGGAGGACGCCTACGACCAGCCGGTCGAGATCGCAGTGCTCCCGCCGGAGGCGTGGCGGGACCGGGAGCCCGCGCTGCTCGACCGGGCGCGGCGCCTCATGGCCCGGCTGCCGGTGCGCGCGGCCGACGTGCTCGTCGTGCAGGAGATCGGCAAGAACGTCAGCGGGGACGGCATGGACCCCAACATTACGGGCCGGTATCCGACGCCGTACGCGTCCGGAGGGCCGCAGATCCGGAAGATCGTGGTCCTCGGCCTCACCCCCGAGACGCATGGGAACGCCAACGGGATCGGGCTCGCGGACTTCATCACGCAGCGGGCGCTGGGAACGATCGACCTCCACGCCACGTACATGAACGCGCTCACCTCGACGGTCGCCGAGACCGTCCGCCTGCCCATGGTCCTCGCGACCGACCGGGACGCGATCGCCGCGGCGATCCTCACGGCTCCCGGGCCGGGCCCGGGCCAGGTGCGGCTCGTCTACATCCGCAACACGCTGGCGCTCGGCGAGGTCGCCGTCTCCACGTCGCTCGGGTCCGCGCTCGAGCCGCACGCCCGTCCGGCCTCGGAGCCGGCGCCGCTGTCGTTCGCCGCGGACGGCACGCTCCTGCCGCCGCTTGCGGCGGCGGCGGCCGCCGGGCCCGCGCGGGGCGATTTCCGATGACGGTGGCCCCGGCGAAGCAGGCGCGGCTGCGTGCGGTGCTCCGCGAGCTGGGCGGCGCCGTGGTCGCGTTCTCGGGCGGGGTGGACAGCGCCTACCTGCTCGCCGCGGCGCACGACGTGCTCGGCGACCGCTGCGTGGCGGCGACCGCGGTGTCCCCCTCGCTCGCGCGCGGCGAGCTCGTGCTCGCCCGACGGACCGCCCGGCGTCTCGGCGTGCGGCACGCGCTGGTCCGGACGCGCGAGTTCGCCGACCCGCGCTACCTCCGCAACGACGCGCAGCGGTGCTACTTCTGCAAGCACGCGCTGTTCACAGAGCTCCGCGGCCTCGCCACGGCGTGCGGACTGGCACACGTCGTGTACGGCGCCAACGCCGACGACACGGGGGACTACCGGCCGGGCATGCGGGCGGCCGGGGAGCTCTCGGTGCGCGCGCCGCTGCTGGAGGCCGGCCTCACAAAGGCGGAGATCCGCGCGCTCGCCCGCGCGCGGGGGCTCGAGGTGTGGGACAAGCCGGCGTCGCCCTGCCTCGCCTCGCGCCTTCCGTTCGGCACGCCGGTGACGGTCGGGGCGCTGGCCGCGATCGACCAGGCCGAGCGCGTCCTCCACGCGTACGGCTTTCCCGAGGTGCGCGTGCGCTACTACGGCGAGCGCGCCGGGATCGAGGTCCCCGTGGGCGAGATCCCGCGCCTGACCCGCGTGCTGCCGGAGATCACGGCGCAGCTCGCGGCGATCGGCTTTCGCGCCGTGTCGGTCGCCCCGGACGGGCTGCGGTCGGGACGGTTGGTCGCCGGGCTGGCGGCGGGGACCACGAAAGAGGCCCGCCCGTGACCGAGGACGCGCTGCGCCGCCTCCTCGACGACGTCCGGAGCGGCCGGACCTCGATCACGGACGCGATCTCGGCGTTGCGCTGGCTTCCGTTCGCGGACCTCGGGTTCGCCCGCGTAGACACGCACCGCCCGCTCCGCCGCGGTGCCGCCGAGGCGGTGTACTGCCCGGGGAAGTCTCCGGAGCAGGTCGTGGAGATCGCCCGGCGGCTCCGTCGCGCCGGGGGCCCGGTGCTGGTCACGCGCGCCGCGCCCGACGTGGCGGCGCAGGTCGTCCGCGCGCTTCCGGACTGCCGGCACGTGCCGGAGGCGCGCCTCGTGATCGTCGGCCCGATGCCCTCGCAGCGCACCGGGTGCATCGGGGTCCTGACCGCCGGCACCGGCGACCGTCCCGTGGCGGAGGAGGCCGCCTGGACGGCCGAGGCGATGGGGGCCGCCGTCGAGCGCATCTTCGACGTCGGCGTGAGCGGGCTCCACCGCCTGCTGGCGGAGCGGGCGCTGCTCGAGCGCGCCCGCGTGCTGGTCGTCGTCGCGGGCATGGACGGCGCGCTCCCCGCCGTCGTCGCGGGGCTCACCCGCGCGCCGGTGATCGGCGTGCCGACGAGCGTGGGATACGGCGCTCACCTCGGCGGGATCGCGCCCCTGCTGACGATGCTCACCGCCTGCGCCCCGGGCGTCGCCGTTGTCGGCATCGACAACGGCTTCGGCGCGGGCTATCTCGCCGCCATCATCAACCGTGCGGCCCCGGCCTCCGAAGCCACGGGGGACGCGCCCGGGGCGTCGCAGGGCGCGCCGCAGGCCGGGGAAGGCACATCCGACGGTGGGGGCGCGCCCGCGGCGACCGATGCGCATCGGCTACCTTGACTGCTCGAGCGGCGCGAGCGGCGACATGCTGCTCGGAGCGCTCATCGGCGCCGGCTGGCCGGAGGCGGCGCTCGAGGAAGTTGTCGCGCGCCTCGCCGTGCCGGTGCGGGTGCGCGTCGGCCGGGTGGAGAGGCGCGGTGTGCCCGCGGTCCGCGTCGAAGTCGAGGAGCGCGACCCGCCCGCCGCGCGGCCGTACCCGCATCTTGCCGGGATCCTGGCGGCGAGCGCGGTCGCCGAGCCGGTGCGGGAGGAGGCGGCGGCGGTGCTGCGGCGCCTGGCCGAGGTCGAGGCGGAGGTACACGGCGTCCCGATCGAGCAGGTGCACCTGCACGAGCTCGGCGGGCTCGACACGCTCGTGGACGTCGTGGGCGCCCTCGCCGGCGTGCGCGCGCTCGGCCTGCAGCATCTCGTCGCCTCCCCGGTCAACGTGGGCCGGGGATGGGTCCGCATCGCACACGGCGCGGTGCCGGTGCCGCCTCCGGCGACCGCCGCCCTCCTCACCGGGATGCCGGTCTACGCGGGGGACGTGGAGGGGGAGCTGCTGACCCCCACCGGGGCCGCGCTGCTCTCCCGGCTGGTGGGTGGCTGGGGGCCGCTGCCGCGGATGCGGCTCCAGCGCGTCGGCACCGGGGCGGGACACGCCGACCCTCCGCGCGCCAACGTGCTGCGGTTGTTCGTCGGCGACGCCCTCGACGGCGTGCCGCAGCATCGCCCCGCGGAAGGCGCCGGGGTCGCCGCCCCGGAGGGCCGGCCGCGCGTCCGGGACCGCGGGCCCGCGCTGCCGCCGGCCGAGCGCCTCGTGATGCTCGAGACGTCGATCGACGACATGAGCCCGCAGCTGTACCCGTACGTCACGGCGCGCCTGCTCGAAGCAGGCGCGCTCGACGTGGCCGTGGTGCCGGCGTTGATGAAGAAGGGCCGGCCCGGGCACCTTGTGCGGGTCCTCGCGGCGCCCGCGGCGGCGCGCGCGCTCGTGGGCATCCTGCTGGCCGAGACCACGACGATCGGCGTGCGCGCCTACGAGGTGGAACGGTGGGCGGCGGAGCGGAGGATCGCGGACGTCGATACCGAGTTCGGCCCGGTGCCGGTCAAGGTAGCCGGCGACGCGGCCGGCGTCCTCAACGTCAGCCCGGAGTTCGACGCGTGCCGGGCGCTCGCGAGGCGCCGGGGTGTCCCCGTCAAGCGGGTGCTGGCCGCCGCCCAGCGGGCCGCCGCCTCGCTCCTCGGCGACGCCTGGCGCTCCTGACCGGGATGGAGGTCGAGGAGCTCGCCCGGTACAAGGAGCAGGCGGCCGTGCGGGCGGTCGCCGAGGAGGTCCGCGACGGGATGATCGTGGGCCTGGGGACCGGATCCACCGCGACGTTCGTCCTGCGCGAGCTGGCCCGCCGCGCGCGCGAGGCCCGGTGGCGGATCCAGGGCGTGCCCACCTCCGAGCGGACCGCCGCCGAGGCCCGCCGCCTCGGCATCCCGCTCGTGACGCTCGATGCCAGCCCGGACGTCGCGCTCGATGGCGCGGATCAGATCGATCCGGCGCTGCGTCTCGTCAAGGGCCGGGGCGGGGCGCTCGTGCGGGAGAAAGTCGTGGCGCTCGCCGCGCGGCGCGTCGCGATCGTCGCCGACCACACCAAGCTCGTCGCGCGGCTGCGCGGCCCGGTGCCGCTCGAAGTGCTCGCGTTCGCGTTGCCGTGGGTGCTGCGCCTCCTGCCGGACCGCGTGCCTGGCAGCGAGCCCCGGGTGCGGATGCGGGACGGGCGCCCCTGCCTCTCGGACAACGGCAATCCCCTCGTGGATCTGGTCTGCGGGCCACTCCCCGATCCCGCGGCGGTAGCGGCGACGCTCGACAGCGTCCCCGGTATCGTGGGCCACGGGCTCTTCATCGGGATCGCCGCCGCCGCCTACGTGGCCGGACCCGAGGGCGTCCGGCGCTGCATCCCGGCCGGGTGACCGCCGCGGCGCACGCAGGTTTGCCTCCCCGGCGAAGAGGGAAAAATGCTCGCATCATGCGGCTGGATACGATGCTCGTCTCCGTGACGTTTCGCTATCCTCGCGATCGGGCGCCGCAGGGCCGGCGGGTGTCGGTCGTCGGCTCGTTCAACGGCTGGGACCCCGCCGCGCACCCGCTCGAGCGCACGCCGCGGGGCGACTGGGCGACGACGGTGTTCCTGCCGCCTGGGCGCGTGGTGTACGGGTTCTGGGTGGACGGGGCGATCCGGCCGGATCCGCTCGGCGAGGGTCGCTTGGCCAGCACGCGAGGCTCCGAGTACTCGGTCCGCTACGTCCGGCCCGAGCGGACCACCTCCGGCGCATAGCGCGTAGACGGCGTCCGCCCCCCCGGCGGCCCGATCCCTCCGCCGGACATCCCCACTCGTGCAGGAGACCATCTGCGGGCCCGCGAACAGCGCCGGCCGAGAAGGCGCATGCACGTTCGTGACCTCTTCGATCTCACAGGCTCCGTTGCGATCGTCACCGGGGCGTCGCGGGGCCTCGGGCTGCAGATGGCCACCGCTCTCGGCGAGGCCGGGGCCGCGCTCGTGCTGGCGGCGCGGAGCGCCGCGGCGCTCGAGGACGCCGCCGCCGGGCTTCGGGCGCAGCGGATCCGCGCGGTGCCGGCCGTCTGCGACGTCACCCGGCCGGACGAGGTCCTCGCCGCGGTCGCACGCGCCCGGGACGAGTATGGCGGCATCGATATCCTCGTGAACAACGCGGGGACCGCCTGGGGCGCGCCGGCGACGGAGATGCCGGCGGAGGCGTGGCGGCGGGTGATCGAGACGAACGTCACCGGCACATTTCTGATGGCGCAGGCGGTAGGACGCGCCCTGATCGAGCAAGGCCGGGGAGGCCGGATCATCAACATCGCCAGCATCGCCGGCCTCGCCGGCCAGGATCCGCAGGTCCTGGACGCCGTCGGTTACAGCGCGAGCAAGGGAGCCGTCGTCGCGCTGACCCGGGACCTCGCGGTGAAGTGGGCGCCGCACGGGATCACGGTGAACGCGATCGCGCCCGGCTTCTTCCCGACCAGGATGACCCGCTCGCTGCTCGAGCGGCGCGGCGAAGCCGTCCTCCGGACCATCCCCCTGGGCCGGCTCGGTCGCGAGGACGACCTCAAGGGCGCCGTCGTGTTTCTTGCGAGCCGTGCGGCGGGGTTCGTCACGGGGCAGGTGCTCGCCGTGGACGGAGGGGCGACCGCCTGGTAGCGGCCGGGCGCCCTCGGCAGGCGACCCTACCGCACGAGCCAGTGCAGGATCGGGGTGGCCAGCAGCCCGTACGCGACCGCGAGGAACGAGCCGGCGACGAGGTGCTCCTCTTCCGAGACGCGCAGGACCCGGAGCGTGAGCGCGGTCAGCGGCAGCCCCCATCCCAGCATGATGGCTGCGCTCATCCCGAGGTGCGCGAGCGGCGTACCGACCCCCCCGGCGATCGTGCGGTGCCACCAGTATAGATCATCGGTCGGGCGGGGACAATCCTCGTGCCCGACCCGCCGCTGGGGCGGCCCCCGCCGTGCCCCGAGGGGGCGGGACCGGGCGGAGCAGCGCGGCGGGGGCCGTCGCCTTACCGCTGCGCGACCGTGCTGGGCATGATGGCGAGGGCGAGCCACGCGCTCAGTACGAGCGCGATGATTCCTCCGACAACCGACGTCCAGACCAGATCGAGCCTGCCCTGCAGCAACAGAACCCACGGCGCGACGATGAACCAGATCCCGACGAGCCCGTTCACATACTGGATCCAGGCCTGCCGGCGCGGCTGCTCGTACAGGGCCGCGCTGCCGGCCAGGATGAGCAGGATCGCGCCGCCGACGAGGCTGGTCCACACCTCCCGCGTGTTGGAGGCCAGCCCCAGCACGAACGGGGCGACGATGAACCAGATGCCGATCAACGCATTCACGAGGTTCTGCCAAACCATGGAGGCTCACGCTCCCTTCCAGGTGGGATGTGGGCACCGAGCACCCCGCCGGGCGCTTCCCGCCTCCACGATGTTTTTATCCAGCCTCGCGCTTTCCGCTGCTGCGGCGCCCGGCGCGGGCGACCCCGGCGCATCCGGCTCCCGGGACGCCGGCGTGTTGCCTCATAATTCCTGGTCACCGAAGTAGGGGGTGATGCCTCATAATGGTGGTCACCCAGCATCCGTCCTTGATGCCCTTGTCTTTGTCCTGCCCGCGGCCGCCGCGCGCGGATGCGTCGTC
>Ga0209810_1000361_pt1 | contig 108041 bp, 95 predicted proteins | sample Coa_R1_7_FD_187159 | JGI IMG/M metagenome (GOLD analysis project Ga0209810, IMG submission 187159) | Surface soil microbial communities from Centralia Pennsylvania, which are recovering from an underground coalmine fire - Coalmine... | ecosystem: Environmental > Terrestrial > Soil >... | reverse complement strand
ATCCGCCTCCACCTCCACCAGCCGCTCCTGAACCACCGCCATCCGATCCTCCTGGTCGTGTGCAGCAGGAATCGTCTTAAACGCCCCGGACGGCACCGCCCGGACGATTACTGACCCACGCTCCTAGGCCACCAGCTGGTCGATCATCCGCGCCCGCTCGGCCGCCGAGGCGAACAGGTAGGAGTGGATCCGCAAGAGCCCCTCGAGGTCGTGCACGTCGTCGTCGAGCTGGGGGACCAGCAGCATCGGATCCCCGTGGAGGGCCTCGGCCAGAAGGGCGATGTTGCGCCGGTCACGCTCGGCGAGGCGGTGGTAGTCGGCGAAGTTCTCGGCCACGCGGGCCGTCAGATCGGGGCTCAGCAGGCCGTCCAGCGCCTGGGCGACGTCGCCCGCCCTCCTCTCGCCGAGCAGGTCGTGATGGACGCGGTTGACGATCACCCCGGCCAGCGGCATCCCGCTCGCGCGCACCGTGCGGTGAAACCAGATCGCCTCCTGCACCGGCTCGCGCTGCGCCGTGGTGACGAGGACGAACGCGGTGCTCGGCGCCCGCAGCAGCTCCTCGACCTGGGCCGCGCGGGCGCTGAAGTCGGCGGTCATGCCGGCCAGCAGCTGGAAGAACGCCGCCAGGTCGGCCAGCAGGTCGACTCCGGTGACCCGGCGCAGGGCCAGCAGAAGCGGAGTGGCGCCCCGGCCCAAGACGCGCATCCCGAGGCCGGTGGGCCGGAACAGGGCCCGTAGGGCGCGCCCCTCCAAAAACGAGTTCAGGCGCTGGGGAGCGTCGAGGAAGTCCATCGCGTTGCGCGAGGGCGGCGTGTCGAGGACCAGCAGGTCGAAGTCGTGCTCGCGGTGCAGGTCGTAGAGCTTGGCGATCGCCGTGAACTCCTGGGAGCCCGAGACCGCCGTCGAGAGCTCGGCGTAGACACGGTTTGCCTTGATCTCGGCCGCCCGCCCCGGGTCGGCGGCCAGGCGGTCGATCAGCTCGTCGAAGGTCCGCTTGGGGTCGAGCATCATCGCCCACAGCTCGCCGCCGAGCTCCAATCCGCCGCCGGCCAGCAGCTCCTCCTCGACGCGGTGGGGCTCGTTGTCCAGGCGCTCGAGCCCGAGCGCGTTGGCCAGACGCCTGGCGGGGTCGATCGTCACCACGGCGACCTTGGCCCCCCGGGCCGCCATGCCGAGCGCGATCGCCGCCGAGGTGGTCGTCTTGCCGACGCCGCCCGACCCGGCGCAGACGCAGATCCGCTTGCCCTCCAGCAGCGAGGCGACGCTCACAGCTGCCCCTCCAGCGCGTCGGCCAGCCGCTGCACCTCGGCCACCCCCAGCTCCTCGGCGAACAGGTACGGCAGCTCGACCAGCGCGCCGTCGAACGCCGCCTGCAGGCGCGCCCGCTGCTCGCGCTGGGCGCGGGCCCGGGCGTGCTCGGAGACGGCGGCCCGGAGCGCCGAGCGGGTGAGGCGGGCGCGGCTGCGCCGCAGCGCCGCTCCCAGCTCCGAGATCTCCTCGTCGCTGAAGCGCTGCGGGTAGACGGAGTTGACGATCACCAGGTCCAGGGGCAGACCCTCCGACTCCAGCAGCTCGGCCAGCGAAAGCGTCTCGTTGACCGGCATCTCCTCCGGCGTGGCGGCGGCGACGACGCCGGTGGTGCGGCGATCGCCGATCGTGGCCGCGATCGCCCCGGCCTGGTGCGCGATCGGGCCCACCCGGGCGATGTCCGAGAACGTGCGCGGCGTGCGCAGCAGGCCGACGCCGTGGCCGGTGGCCGGAGAGTCGACGATCACCGTGTCGTAGCCCTCGGCCCCGTGCGTGCGCCGCACGATCTGCGTCAGCTCCCAGACCTTGCCGACGCTGAGCAGCTCGCGCATCCCCGGCGTGGCCATCGCGAAGGCGTGGAAGATGCGGCTGGAGCCGAGCGCATGCCCGAGCGCGCCCGCCTTCACGCGGAGGTACTCCTCCATCGCGTGCTCGGGGTCGATCGAGATCGTGAACAGCCCGGGCGCCAGCTCGACCTCCTCGAAGTGGTGGTCGGAGACGCCGAACAGCCGCTGGACGCGGTCCTGGGCGGAGATCTCGGCCACGATCGTCCGCCGGCCGCGCCGGGCCGCGACCACGCCGAGCGCCACCGCCACGGTCGACTTGCCCACCCCGCCCTTGCCGGTGACGAAGATCAGCCGCTTGTCCAGGAGGGCGACCATCGGCTGGCGAGGGTATCTGGCGGCGGTGATCGGGCGGCGAGCGCGGGCACGGGCGGCGGGAATCGCGGTGAGGCGCGGAGGATTCCGCGGCGGACCTGCGAATAGGTGCGCGTATGAGTTCCCCGAGACATCGGAGCCTCCCTTGAGCAAGGTGATCGCGTTCGCCAACCAGAAGGGCGGCGTCGCCAAGACCACGACCACGCTGAACCTCGCCGTGGCCTTCGCCGAGGAGGGTCACCGCGTCCTCTGCTGCGACATGGACCCCCAGGGCAACCTGACCATGTCGCAGGGCATCGACCCCGACACGCTCGAGAAGTCGATGTACGACGTGCTGGTCCACCACATCTCGATCCGCGAGGTGATACGCAAGCGCGAGGTCGACATCGCGTGCGCCTCGATCGACCTCGCGGGGGCGGAGATCGCCATGTCGACGATGATCGGGCGCGAACGCTCGCTGCAGAAGGCGCTCAAGGAGGTGGACGAGGACTACGACTTCGTCTTCATCGACACGCCGCCGAGCCTCGGCCTGCTCACGATCAACGCCCTCACCGCCGCCCACAAGGTGATCGTCCCCGTCCAGTGCGAATATCTGTCGATGCGTGGCCTGGTGCAGCTCCAGAACACGCTCGCGATGATTCGCGAGAACCTCAACCCCGACGTCGACATCGAGGGCATCTTGCCGACGATGATCGACACGCGTACGCTGCACGCGAAGGAGGCGATCGAGCTGTTGGAGGAGAACTTCGGGGACCGGGTGTTCGCATCGCGGATCCGCAAGACGATCCGGTTCGCCGAGGCGCCGGTGAAGGGAATGTCGGTTCTCAAGTACGACCCGGACGGAATCGCTGCCCACGCCTACCGGCAGCTCGCCAAGGAGGTCCTCTCCCATGCCAACCGGTAAGCGCGCGAGCATGCGCGAGGGCCCACTGGCCGCGCTCTTCCGCAAGACCGCCGAGGACGCTCAGGCAGAGGGGAGGCCCCCGTCGCAGGAGCGGCCGCCGGCGGGCGCGGAGCATCCGCGCCAGGAGCCGGCGGCGGGCCCCGAGCATCCGAGCCAGGAGCCGGTGGCGGGCGCCCCCCCGGCGCCGCCGGCCCAGGCGGGCGCCCCCCCGGCGCCGCCGGCCGAGGCGGCTGGCCCCCCGGCGCCGCCCCGGGCTCCGACCCCGCCGGAGGAGGAGGAGGAGCGGCACATCCCCTCGCCACAGGAGCGCCTGCGCGCCGCGTTCGCGGCCGACATCCCCGAGAGCCTGATGGAGCGCCCGCGGCCGGAGCCGCCGGCCCCGCCCCGCCCGGCGGTGAGCGAGCCCGACCCCTACGCGCGGCCCGAGCGGATCGGCGAGGCGTTCTCGCCGCTGCCGGCGAGCACCGGCCGGCCGGTCATCCGCGTGGTGGGCGTGGGCGGCGCGGGCGTCAACGCGGTCAACCGGATGGTCGAGGCCGAGGTGGAGGGCGTGGAGTTCCTGGCCATCAACACCGACCTGCAGTCGCTGCAGCTCTCGGCCGCCCACGAGACGCTGCACATCGGCGACAGCGTGACCCGCGGGCTCGGCTCGGGCTCGGACCCGAATCTCGGCGAGCAGGCGGCGCGGGACGAGTACGACCGCATCAAGGCCGTCCTGCGCGGCGCCGACATGGTGTTCATCGCCGCCGGCGCCGGGGGAGGGACGGGCACCGGGGCGGCGCCGATCGTCGCCCACGTCGCCCGCGAGCTCGGCGCGCTGACCGTCGGCATCGTCACCCGCCCGTTCGACTTCGAGGGCTCGCGCCGGCGCGCCCAGGCCGAGGCCGGGATCGAGGCCATGCGGGAGGAGGTCGACACGCTGATCGTCGTGCCCAACAACCGGCTGCTTCAGATCCTCGACCGGGGCACCTCGATGGTGGACGCGTTCCGCGTCGCCGACGACGTCCTGCGCCAGGGCGTCCAGGGGATCTCGGACCTCGTCACGCTGCCGGGCCTGATCAACCTCGACTTCGCCGACGTGCGCACGATCATGTCCGGGGCCGGCAACGCGCTGCTGGGGATCGGCATGGGGACGGGGGAGCGGCGCGCGATCGACGCCGCCGAGCACGCGGTCGCCTCCCCGCTGCTGGAGACCAGCATGGAGGGGGCGCGCTCGATCCTGCTCTCGATCACGGGCGGGCGCGACATCTCCCTCTGGGAGGTCAACGAGGCGGCCAAGGCGGTCGCCGAGGCCGCCCACCCGGACGCCAACATCATCTTCGGGGCGATGGTGGACGAGAAGCTCGACGACCAGGTGTGGGTGACGGTGGTGGCGACCGGCTACGGCGAGCGGCGGCCGCCGCGCCGCGGCGAGCTAGAGCGACCGGCGATGGGCGAGCGACGGCGCCAGGGCGGGGAGCTGCGGGAGCCGGGGGGTGAGCCGCGCGTCAGCCGCCTCCGGGGGCGCCCGGCGGCCGAGCTCGACGTCCCGGAGTTCATCCCCCGCAGGTAGCGCCTGCCGCGGGCGGCGATTAGCCTTCGCCCATGGGTGGCGGGCGCCAGCGTGGAGTCGTGGCCGCCGGGCACCCGGTCAGCGCGCAGGCCGGGGCGCAGGCGCTGCGCGCGGGCGGCAACGCGGTGGACGGCGCGATCGCGGCGATCCTCGCCTCGCTGGCGGCCGAGCCGCTGCTCACCGCGCTGGGCGCGGGGGGGTACATGCTGGTGGTGGCGCCGGGCCGCGATCCGGTGCTGCTCGACTTCTTCGTCGAGGCGCCGGGTCGCGGCGCCGACCACCGCACGCGCTCGGAGCTCATCCCGGTGACCGTGTCGTTCGGCGACGCCGTGCAGGTGTTCAACATCGGGGCCGCGTCGGTGGGCGCCTACGGGGTCCCGGCCGGGCTGCACGACGCGTCGGTCCGCTTCGGCCGGCTCAGCCTCGCCGAGCTGGTGGCCCCCGCCGCGAGGCTGGCCCGCGACGGCGTGACGGTCTCCCGCGAGCAGGCGTACCTGTTCGAGATCCTGGAGGGGATCATCACCGCCACGCCGGAGTGCGCCGCCCTGTTCGCCCCCGGCGGCGTCGCCCTGGCCGAGGGGGACACGGTGCGTCAGCCCGAGCTGGCGGGCACGCTCGAGCGCTTCGGCGAGGAGGGGCCCGACCCCTTCTACCGCGGCGACATCGCCACCGCGATCGTCCGCTGGGTCTCCGAGCGGGGCGGGACGCTGACCGCCGAGGACCTCGCCGCCTACCGGGTGATCGAGCGGGCGCCGGTGCGCGTCCGCTACCGGGGGCGCGAGGTGCTCACCAACCCGCCGCCCTCGGCCGGAGGCATCCTCATCGCCCGCGCGCTGGCGTGGCTCCAGGACGCCGACGGCCACCCGGACGTCGAGCGGATCGTCGAGGTGATGGAGCGCACGCAGGAGCAGCGCACGCCCGAGTTCCTGGAGGGGCTCGACGATCCCGCCTTCGTGCGGCGGTTCCTCGCGCGCGCGCCGGGGACGACGACGCACGTCTCGGCGATCGACGCCGACGGGTGGGCGTGCTCGGTGACGACCTCCAACGGGTCGTGCTCGGGGATCGTGGTGCCCGGCACCGGGGTGCACCTGAACAACATGATGGGCGAGCAGGATCTCAACCCGATGGGCTTTCACCGCCACCCGCCGGGGCGGCGCATGCCGAGCATGATGGCGCCCACCATCGTCCTGCGCGACGGCGAGCCCGAGCTGGTGCTGGGCAGCGCGGGCTCCAACCGCATCCGCTCGGCGATCCTGCAGACGATCATCCGCGTGATCGACGAGGGCCTGCGAGCGGGCGAGGCCGTCCAGGCGCCGCGCGTCCACTTCGAGGAGGGGGTGGTCTACGCCGAGCCGGGCGTCGACACCGCGCCGCTGGAGCGGGCGCAGCGCACGATCGCGCGCTTCCGGGAGCGCAACCTGTTCTTCGGCGGCGTGCAGGCGGTCGAGCGCGACCGCGACGGGCTGCTGTGGGGCGGGGGCGACCCCCGCCGCGGAGGGGCCGCGGTTACCGTGGAGGCATGAGACGTGGGGCGGCGGCCCTGTTGGCGGCGGTGACCCTCGCCGGTTGCGGGCTGAACATCCAGTCCCCCGACCTGTTCCTGCTCACGCGCACGGGCAGCGGCTCCCGGCTCACGATCCTCGTCAACGACTCCGGCACGATCCGCTGCGACGGCGGACGGGCGCGGCGGCTGGCCGGGCCGCTCCTCCTGCGCGCCCGCGACCTGGCGGCGTCACTCGACTCCGACGCCAAGCGATCGCTCCGGATCCCCGCCCCGCGCGACAGCGTGTTCCGCTACACGGTGCGCCTGCAGGACGGGACGATCTCCTTCCCCGACACCGCGGCGCGGCGGCGCCCCGAGCTGGCCCAGGCCGAGCTGTTCGCGCTGCAGGCGGCCCAGCAGGCGTGCGGCCTGCCGGGATGACCTCCCATCTCGCTACGCTGCCGTTCCAGTGCGCAGCCTCGACCGTCATCTGTATCTGGACGTCAACTCGCTGACGCGCCACTCGCACTGGGCGCACGGCTTCATGGGCGCCTACGCCAATTGGGCCGGCCTGACCGTGCTCACGGTGCTGGTGCTGGGCGCCTTCCTGTGGGCGCGGCGGCGGGGCTCGCTGGACGGGGTGGTGACCGCCGTCCTGGCCGGGGTGAGCGCGGTGGTCGCGCTGGGCATCAACCACTTCGTCTCCCAGGCCGTGGCGCGGGTGCGGCCCTGCCACGCGCTGGTGGCCCACCACCACCTGGACATCCTTCTCGCCTGCGCCCGCGACTACTCCTTCCCCTCCGACCACGCGATGATCGGCGGCGGGATCGCGATCGGCCTGGTCTTCTTCAGCCGCCGCCTGGGAGCCGTGGCGATCCTGCTGGCCCTGCTGCTCGCCTTCGCCCGGGTGTACGCCGGGGTGCACTACCCCGCCGACGTCGTCGCGGGGCTGATCGGGGGCGGGCTGGTGGCGACCGTGCTCTGGCTCCTGTTGCGTGCGCCGGCGATGGCGTTGGCGGTCAAGCTCTCGCACACGCCGCTGCGACCGCTGGTGGCGGGCGGGATGCCTATCCGAACCTGATCTTGCCGTTGGAGCGCGCGCGCTCCTGGGCGAGCTCCACCAGATCGAGCCGCTTGGCCGCCGCCTGAAGCAGACGGACGACCAGGCGCAGCCGGGCGTTCTCGGAGCGCAGGTCGAGAAGCCCCTGCTTGGCGTCGGGCCCGAAGTCGATCGTGGCCGCCATCCCGTAGGCGTCGAGCTCGGACAGCGTGCCCGGGTCGGGCTCCTCGTCGGTGGCGCGGCGGACGAGCTCGGCGTAGGCGGCGCGCGCCCGGGCGGCGAGCTCGTGGTCGGGCTCCTCCTCGCTGTCGCTCAAGAACTCGACGATCCCGGCCGGGTAGGCGAGGTGACCCTGACGCTCGAGGACCCGGAACGGGCGCGTCCCGCGGGTGAGGATCCTCATCCTCCCGTCCTCCAGCCGCTCGACAACGCGCTCGATCGAGCACGCGCACCCCACCTCCCGCAAGCCGTCGTCGGACAGCCACACGATCCCGAACTCGCGCGAGTCCCGCAGGCACTCGCCCATCATCGTCTTGTAGCGCTCCTCGAAGATGTGCAGCGGAACCAGCTCGCCGGGCAGCGCGACGATCCCGAGCGGGAAGAGGGGAAAGCCCTGTTCGCGGCGGCCGGACACCGCGACGAACGCTACGCCCTGCGCGCGGCCAGCAGCAGGTTGTAGAAGAGCGCCGGGGGCAGCCTGGGCTCGAGCAGGTGCTCGTCCAGGCGCTGGAGGAGCAGGTAGCCGTGGAACGCGTACTGGCGCCAGAGCATCGGCACCTGGCGGGGGTCGGCGCTCGCCTCCAGCGCGCGGTTGAACCAGCCGAACCAGTTGGCCACCAGCTCCTCGCCGCGCACCCTCACGTCCCTGAAGCCGGCCCGCCTGGCCAGGCCGGCCAGCTCCCCGGGCGCGAACGCGTGGATGTCCACCAGCCGCTCCAGACCGTGGTCCTCGGCACTCTCGCGCTCCCCGTCGCGCCCCGCGGGGGCGGGGCCCGCGCCGAGCAGCCGGCGCCAGATCGGGGCCAGCGCGCGGGCGCCGTGCTTGGGCAGCGACGCTATCCGGTCCCCGACGCGCGAGGGCTCGCCGGCGAACACGATCCGGCCGCCGGGGGCGAGCACGCGGCGGAACTCCCGGAAGCCCCGCTCGAGGTCCGGGAGGTGGTGGAGCACCGCGTGGCCGAGCACCAGGTCGAAGCTTGCGTCGGGGAACGGCAGGCTCTCGGCGTCGGCGCGGGCGGCCCGCACCTGGAGCCCGAGCCGCGCCGCGTTGGCGGCCAGCGTCCTCACCATCCCGGGCGAGATGTCGGTGCACGTGGCCTCGCCCACCACGCCGGCCTGCAGCAGGTTGAGGCTGAAGTAGCCGGTCCCCGCGCCGATCTCCAGGGAGCGGCCGTAGCCGCGGTCGAGCTCGGGCCCCAGCACCTTGCGCAGCTTGCCGAGCACCTGCGCCTGGCCCACCTCGCCGAAGTCGATGCCCCACTTGGAGTCGTAGGTTGAGGCCGCGACGTCGTGGTACCGGGTGTTGACGTCGCGGATCTCCTCCGCGCTGCGCAGCGCCTGCATGGCGGGGCTGACATTACCCTCTCGACCGGTCGATGGACCTGCACATCCAGCAAGATCAGCCGGCCGGAGTGCCTCCGCTCACGCTCACCGGCGAGCGGACGCTGCCCGACGTGCCGGCGGAGAACTACTGGTACCGCCGCCACCTCGCGGTCTACGAGTGGATCGCCGCGCGGGTGGCGGGGCTGCGCGTGCTCGACATGGCCTGCGGGGAGGGCTACGGCTCGGAGGTGCTGGCGCGCGCGGCGGCCCGGGTGGTGGGCGTCGACGCCAACCCGGAGGCGCACCAGCACGCGCGCCTGCGCTACTCGCGCCCGGGGCTCGAGTTCGAGCGCGGGATGGTGGAGGGCTACGGCGAGCCGGGGTCGTTCGACGCCGTCGTGTTCCTGCAGACGATCGAGCACGTGCGCGACCCGGAGGGGGTGCTGGCGCACTTCCGGCGCCTGCTCGCGCCGGGCGGGGTGGTCTACGTCTCGACGCCCAACGTGCTGAGGCTCGCCCCGCCGGGGGCGGCGAAGTCGGACAACCCGTGGCACCTGCGGGAGTACCGCGCCTCGGAGTTCGAGGCGCTGTGCCGGTCGGCGTTCGCCTCGGTGCGGATCCTCGGCCTCTTCCACGCCCGCAAGCTGAGGGTCCACGAGGTGGCGCTGGCGCTCGGCTGGGACCGGGTCCACCGCGCCCTCGGGATCACGAGCGCCTTCTACGACCGCTTCACCCCCGCGATCCGCTCGAGCGACTTCGTGCTGCGCGACCGCGGCGCGCGGCTGGAGCGGGCGCTCGACTTCCTGGCCGTGTGCCGGGGGTGAGGGAGGGCCCGTGAACGGCCGCCGTGGCCGGCTCGCGATCGTCCTGCACACGCACATGCCCTACGTGGAGGGGTTCGGGACCTGGCCGTTCGGCGAGGAGTGGCTGTGGGAGGCGATCGCCACCTGCTACCTCCCCCTCCTCGAGGTGCTGGGGCGCGCCCCGATCACGCTGTCGCTCACCCCGGTCCTGTGCGACCAGCTGGAGGCGCCGGGGACGATCGCGCGGTGCCTCGCCTTCCTGGAGGAGATCCGGCCCGCGTCGCACCGCCTGGACGCCGAGGCGCTTCGGGCGGCGGGGCAGGGCGAGCTGGCCGGGGAGCTGGAGCGCTCGGCGCGCGACTACGCCGAGGCCGCGACCCGGCTGCGCGAGCTGCCGGCGGGCGGTCTGCTCGCCGCGCTGGGCGCGCACGCCACCTGGACGTCGGCCGCCACCCACGCGGTCCTGCCGCTGCTCGCCTCCGATGCCGCCATCGCGCTCCAGGTCCAGACCGGCGTGGCCTCGCACCGCCGGCGGTTCGGCGGATGGGGGGGCGGGTTCTGGCTGCCCGAGTGCGCCTACGCCCCGTGGCTGGACGAGCTGCTGGAGGCGGCGGGCGCGCGCAGCGCGTGCGTCGAGCTGACCGGGGTGTGGAGCGCCGGCGACCGGCGCCACCTGCGGCCGGTCGCGACCGGGGCCGGCCCCGTCCTGTGGCCGGTGGACCGCCAGACGATGGCGCTGGTCTGGAGCGAGGACGGGTACCCGTCGGCCGGCCCCTACCGCAACTATCACCGCCGCACCGAGCACGACCACCGCGTGTGGAGCAACCACGGACAGCCCTACGATCGAGCCGCGGCGCGGGCTCTGGCCGGCGAGCACGCGCGGGACTTCGTCGCGCGGGTGGGCGAGCGCCTCCGCGGGGGCGGCGTGTGCGTGTGCGCGCTGGACACCGAGCTGCTCGGCCACTGGTGGTTCGAGGGCGCCCGATGGCTCGCGGAGGTGATCGAGGAGTCGGCGCGCCAGGGGCTGGCGCTCACCACCCTCGACGACGCCCTGGCGGACGCCGATCCCGCTCCCGCCCCGCCGGACCTCGGCGTCAGCAGCTGGGGCGAGGGGGGCGATCTGCGGACCTGGAGCGGCCCGGCGGTGGCGGAGCTCGCCTGGCGCGCGCGGCGGGCCGAGCTGAAGGCGCTGGCCGCCGGCCGGCGGCCGCCGGAGCGGGCGCTCCGCGAGCTGCTGGCGCTCCAGTCAAGCGACTGGGCGTTCCTGGCCTGGCGGGGGACGGCCGGCGACTATCCGCGCGAGCGGGCGGCGGCGCATGCCCGGGCGTTCGAGCGGGCGCTCGCGGAGCCCGGCGGCGGCGATCCGGCGCTCCGCGGCCTGGCCCCCGAGCTGGTCGGCTGGGATTGAGGCGCTGGCCCCCGAGCTGGTCGGCTGGGATTGAGGCCTACTCCCAGCGAAAGGTCCGCGGCGCCTGGCGCATCCTGATCAGGCGCGCCGGCACGCCCCCGACGACGGCGTTGTCGGCCACGTCGGTGGTGACGACCGAGTTGGTGCCGATCACCGTGTTGTCGCCCACCGTGACCCCGCGCAGGATGCATGCGCCGTAGCCGATCCACACGTTGTGACCGACCCTGACGTCGCGCTTGTAGATCCCCTGCAGGCGAATCGGACGCTCCACCTCCACCACGCCGTGGTCGAAGTCGATCATCATCACGCGGTCGGCGATGATGCACTCGCGTCCGATCGAGACGTGCTGGAAGGCGGAGATCGTGCACTCCTGGCCCAGCACCGACTTGGCGCCGATCTCGACGACGCCCTCGTGGGCGCGGACCTTCGTTCCGTGGCCGATCCACGACCAGCGGCCGAGCCTCACCACCGCGTCACGCCCGATCTCGAACTTCACCCGCGGGCAGACGAAGCACAGCCCGTCGGTCTGCAGCCGCCCGCGCCAGCGGAGCCTCAGCCACAGCCAGCGCGCCATCAGGAGGGCGTAGCCGGGGGTGAGCATCCCATGGCGGGCGGCGAAGCGCAGGAACGTCAGCGGCCCGCCTCGCAGCGGCGGGGGGCCGGAGCGCACCGCGGCGGGCACGCCCGGAGGCCGGGAGGGCGCCAGAGCCGCCTTCGGCGTCGTCGTGGCCACGGCCAGATCGTAGGGGCTGGCATGATTGCCCGCCCCGATGTCGGACGCCCAGGACAACCTCGCCGCCCGGTTGGTGGCCGGTGAGAAGCGCGCGCTCGCGCGGGCGATCACGCTGGTCGAGAACGACGACCCGGCCGGCTGGGAGCTGGTGCGCGAGGTCTACCCGCGCACCGGCCGGGCGGCCGTGCTCGGCTTCACCGGCCCCCCCGGGGTGGGCAAGTCGACGCTGCTGGGCGCCCTCACCAAGCTCGAGCGCGAGCGGGAGCGGACGGTCGCCGTGCTGTCGGTGGACCCGTCCTCGCCGTTCACCCAGGGCGCGCTGCTCGGCGACCGCATCCGCCTCTCCGAGCACTTCCTCGATCCCGGCGTTTTCATCCGCTCGATGGCCAACCGCGGGGCGCTGGGCGGGCTGAGCGAGGCGGCGCTTCAGGCGGCGCTGCTGATGGACGCCTCGGGGCGCGACATCGTGCTGCTGGAGACGGTCGGAGTGGGCCAAGCGGAGGTCGACATCGTCGACCACGCCGACACGGTCGTGCTGGTGCTGATGCCGGGCTCCGGCGACTCGATCCAGGCGCTCAAGGCGGGCGTGATGGAGATCCCGGACGTGATCGTGGTCAACAAGGCCGACCACCCGCTCACCGACACGATGGTCCGCGAGATCAGGGGGGTTCTGGCGCTCGGCCCGCGGGAGGGGTGGGAGGTCCCGATCGTGCGCACCGAGGCGGTGCACGGCAGGGGCGTGGAGGAGCTGGCCGACAGGCTCGAGGAGCACCGGGCCCACATCGAGGCCGAGGGGACCCTCCGCGAGCGCCGGCGGCGCAACCTGATGAACGAGGTGCTGGCGATCGCCGCCTCCCGGATGCGGCGCGAGCTGGAGGCCTCGCTGCGCGACGACCCCGAGGTCAGGGGCCTGCTCGACCGCGTCGTCTCGCGCGAGCTCGACCCGGCCAGCGCGGCGGGGACGATCCTGGCGCGGGCGGCGCAGCGCGCCCGCAGCGCGGCTCAGGCGCCGAGCTGACGGGCGATCACCAGCTGCTGGATCTCGTCGGTCCCCTCGCCGATCGTGAGGATCTTGGCGTCCCGGTAGAAGCGGCACACCGGGTACTCCTCGATGTATCCGTAGCCCCCGTGGATCTGCACCGCCTCCTCGGCGGCCCGGACGGCCAGGCGGCCGCTCTTGAGCTTGGCCTGCGCGGCGGTGAGGGTGAAGTTGCGCTCGGCGTCCTTCTCGAACGCCGCCTTGTAGACGAGCAGCCGCGTGGCCTCGATCTCGGTCGCCATGTCGGCCAGCTTGGCCTGAATCGACTGGAACTTGGAGATCGGCTGGCCGAACGCGCGCCGCTCCCGCGCATAGGCGAGCGCCTGGTCGAGCGCCCCCTGGGCCAGCCCGACTCCCATCGCCGCCACGCCGATCCGCCCGATGTCGAGCACGCGCAAGAACTGCTTGAGCCCGGCGCCCCGCTGCCCGACCAGGTTCTCCTCGGGCACCCGGCAGTCGCTGAAGCTCAGCGGCCGGGTGTCCGACGCGTTCCACCCCATCTTGTGGTACGGCTCGCCCGGCTCGTAGCCCGGGGTGCCGTTCGGGACCAGGAGGTTGGAGATCTCCCGCCCGCCGTCGCGGCCGTCGCTGCCGGTGACCGCCGTGATCACGACCAGTCCCGAGATGGCGGTCCCGGCGTTGGTGATGAACTGCTTGGCCCCGTTGATCACCCATTCGCCGTCGTCGAGCACGGCGCGGGTGCGGGTGTTGCCCGCGTCCGAGCCGGCCTCCGGCTCGGTGAGGCCGAAGGCCCCGAGCCTCCGGCCCGAGCACAGCGCCGGCAGCCAGTCCGAGCGCTGCTCCTCCGAGCCGAACAGGTAGATCGGCTGCGTGCCCAGCGAGGTGTGGGCGCACACCGTGATCGCCACCGAGGAGTCGACCCGCGCCAGCTCCTCCACCGCCACCGCGTAGGCCAGCGAGCTGCCGCCGGCGCCGCCGTAGCGCTCGGGGAACGGGATGCCCATCAGGTCGAGCTCGCCGAGCCGCCGGACGATCTGGTAGGGGAAGGAGTGCGTGCGGTCGAGCTCCGCCGCCACCGGCGCGATCTCCTGCTCGGCGAACTCGCGCACGGTTGAGCGCAGGAGGCGGACGTCGTCGGGGAGGTCGAAGTGCATGGTCCGGATTGTCGCCCAGCGCGCCGGCCTAGGGCTCGGTCGCCGCCGCCAGCGCCAGCTCCACCAGCAGCCGCACCCCGTAGCCGGTGGCCCCCTTGCCCCGCAGGTAGGGCCGCGGCACGTCCCAGGCGGTTCCCGCGATGTCGAGGTGCGCCCAGGGGACCTCGCCGGCGAAGTGGTGCAGCAGCTCGGCGGCGGTGATCGCCTGGGCCTCGCGCCGCTCGGCGCGGTTGGTGAGCTGCGCGTAGCGGCCCCTGATCATCTCCGCGTAGGCCTCGTCCAGCGGCAGGCGCCAGACCGGCTCGCCCGCCCGCCGCGCCGCGTCGGCCACGGTCTGCGCCCAGGCGTCGTGGTTGCTCATCAGCCCGGCGTAGCGGGAGCCCAGCGCGGTCACGATCGCCCCGGTGAGCGTGGCGAGGTCGACCAGGCGCTCGGCCCCCTGGGAGCGGGCGAAGCACAGGCAGTCGGCGAGCACGAGGCGGCCCTCCGCGTCGGGGTTGTCGATCTGGATGGTCGTGCCGTCGAGCGCGCGCACGATGTCCCCGGGCTTGACCGCCCGGCCGCCCGGCAAATTCTCGGTGGCGCCGACGATGCCCAGCACCCGGACCGGCGCGCGCAGGTCGGCGAGCGCCGCCACCGCCTCGATCACGGCGGAGGCGCCGGCCATGTCGAACTTCATCTCGTGCATCGTCGCGTTGGGCTTGATCGCCAGCCCGCCGGAGTCGAAGGTGACCCCCTTCCCGATCATCCCCAGCCTGGGCGTCCGCTCGGCGCCGGGCCCGTCGTAGGTCATCCGGATCAGGCGGGCCTCCTGGGCCGAGCCCTGGGCCACCGCGGCGAAGGCGCCCATCCCCATCTCCCGGATCTCCCCCTCGCCCAGCACCTCCACCCGCACCGCCGGGCGGGTGGTCGCGAGCTCCCGCACGTACCCGGCGAGCGCCGCGGGCGGGAGGTCGTTGGCGGGCGTGTTGCCGAGGTCGCGCGCTCGGTTCTGCGCCTCCACGACGAGCGCGGCGCGTCGCACCGCCTCGGCCAGGTCCTCCGACGCGTTGATCACGAGCCTCCCGGGGCCGACCCGCTCCGGCGGCGGCCGGTAGCGGTCGAAGCGGTAGGCGTGCAGGGCGGTGCCCTCGACGATGGCGGCTGCGATCTCGGCGCCGAAGCCGTCGGGGAGCGCCCAGCACAGGGTGTCGGAGGCGATCTCCCGGGCGCGGGCGTGGGCGGCCGCCGCGGCGACCCGCGCCCGCTCGGGCTCGAACCGCTCGCGCTCGCCGAGCCCGACCAGGATCAGCCGGCGCCCCTCGGCGTGGATGAGCGCCAGCTCGCCGAGCTTCGGCCGCGCCTCGCCGGACTCGGCGAGCGCGGCCAGGGCGCCCGAGCCGGGATCGCCAGGCGGCGGCTCGCCCTCGAAGAAGCCGACGACGATCGTGTCCGCTCCGGTGGCGAGGGGGTCGCCGGTGCTCGCCTCGACCTGCACGGCGGCCCACGCTATCAGCGACTACGATTGGTCTGACCCCTCGGAGCCCGGGGGGAACGCCCACGAACCGGGAGCGCCCGCAGATGCCAAAGACCGTGATCCTGTCCGCCGCGCGAACGCCGATCGGGAAGCTGGGAGGTGGCCTCTCGACGCTCGAGGCCACCGAGCTCGGCGGGACGGCGATCAGGGCCGCGCTGGAGCGCGCCGAGGTGGCGCCCGAGCAGGTCCAGCACGTCGTGATGGGGCAGGTCCTCCAGGCCGGCCAGGGCCAGATCCCCTCCCGGCAGGCCCAGATCAAGGCGGGCATCCCCCGGGAGGTCTCCTCGGAGACGATCAACAAGGTCTGCGCCTCGGGCATCCGCGCCTCCTGCCTGATCGACAACGCGATCCGCGCCGGCGACCTGGACGTCGCCGTGGGCGGCGGGATGGAGTCGATGTCCCGGGCTCCCTACCTGCTCAAAGAGGCCCGCTTCGGATTCCGCATGGGCGACGCCAAGGCGCTCGACGCGATGGTCCACGACGGCCTCACCAACCCGTTCAGCGGCAAGCAGATGTTCGTGGAGGCGACCGAGGTGGGCGAGGAGCTGGAGATGACCCGCGCCGACATGGACCGCTGGGCGCTGCGCTCGCACGAGCTGGCGCTCAAGGCGACCGACGAGGGGCGCCTGCCCGAGGAGATCGTGCCGGTGACGGTGCGCTCGAAGAAGGCCGAGACCACGGTCGAGGTCGACGAGGGACCCCGGCGCGACACCTCGCTGGAGAAGCTCGCCGCCCTCCCCGGGCTGGTCGGCAAGGACGGCTCGCACACGGCGGGCAACTCGCCCGGCGTCAACGACGGCGCCGGCGCGCTCGTGCTGGCCTCCGACGAGTGGGCCAGGGCCAACGGCCGGCCCGCGCTGGCGACGATCGTCACCCACGCCCAGGTGGCCGACGACTTCCCCTACCTCGCGCGCACCCCCGCCAACGCCGCCCGCAAGGCGCTCGAGAAGGCCGGCCTGAAGGTGGAGGACATCGATCTGTGGGAGATCAACGAGGCCTTCGCCTCGGTGACCCTCAACTCGATCCGCATGCTCGGCATCCCCGAGGACCGGGTGAACGTCAACGGCGGCGCGGTGGCGCTCGGGCACCCCATCGGCGCCTCGGGCGCCCGCATCCTCGGCTCGCTCGTGCTCGAGCTGCGCCGCCGCGGCGGCGGGCTCGGCTGCGCCGCGATCTGCTCGGGCGGCGGCCAGGGCGACGCCGTGATCGTGGAGGTGAACGGCGGCTGAGCGCCGCCGGCGGAAACGACGGGCGCTCCGCGCCTGAGGCGCCGGACGGGCGCGAGGCTGCCTTCTTCGATCTCGACAAGACCCTCATGGAGGGGTCCTCGGCCTTCCAGTTCGGGCGGGCCGCCTACCGCGCCGGGCTGCTCGGCCGCCGCCAGCTGCTGGCCGACGCGTGGGCGGACCTCCGCTTTCGCCTGAAGGGGGCCACCGACGAGGCGACCCACGCGCTGCACGACAGGATCTCCGCCTCGCTGCGCGGGCACCGGGTGCGCGAGCTGGAGCGGCTCGGGGCCGATGTGCTCGCGGGCATCCTGCCGCGCGTCTACCCGCAGGTGCTGGCCTTGGCCCACGAGCACCAGGACGCCGGACGCCAGGTGTTCATCACCACCGCGGCCAGCCAGGAGCTGGCCGACATCCTGGCGCGGGTGCTGGCGCTGGACGGGGGAATCGGCTCGGAGTTCTCCCGCGTGCAGGATGGCGTCTACACCGGCGAGCCGACGGGCCTCTTCGTCTACGGCCCGGGCAAGGCGCGGGCGATCGAGGAGCTGGCTGATGCCCGCGGCTTCGACCTCGCGCGGTGCTACGCGTACTCGGACTCGGCCTCGGATTTGCCGATGCTGCGACTGGTCGGCCACCCGGTGGTCGTCAACCCCGATCGCGAGCTGCTGCGCGTGGCGCGGGAGGAGGGGTGGCAGGTGCTGCGCTGCGACCGGCTGGGCCGGCGGCTGAAGACGCTGGTGGGGGTCGGTGTGGCGGCGGCGGCGGGGGGCGTCGTGAGCGCGGTGGCCTCGCGGCGCCGACGCCTGGCGGGCGGGGTTGCGTCGCTCGGGCACGGGCGCGGACGGACGCCGTTGAAGGTCCGCTGAGCACTCGGGGCGCTGGACATCCGTCAGAGGTCGTCCGGCAAACGCCGGACGACCTCTGAGCGGTGTGTCGAATCCCTGGCGTCAGTTGAACACGACGAAGACCGGTAGACGTGCATTGGTGCCGGAGCTGTCGGCAGTCGCCACATACGCGTCGGTGCCCGTCGAGCAAACGGTGCCGCCCTTCCCCAATCCGCTCCCGACGAAGCCGTAGGATGCGTTGGTGTGGTCAGTGGCGTACTGCTCGACCGTGGCCACGATGTTGTGCGGCGTGAATGGCGTCTTGAAACACAGCAGGCTGGCGCCGGCAGTGGTCGCCGTGATCCCACCACTCTGGTCAGCGATGGTGCCGTCCGAGTTGACACGCGCGTAGCCGAGAGCACTGCCGTTTGCTCCGGGAGCGCCCTGCGGCCCCTGCGGTCCCTGTGGACCCGTGGCCCCGGTCGCTCCGGTCGCTCCGGTCGCCCCGGTCGCGCCGGTCGCGCCGCGCGGGCCCGTCGCGTTCCACGACACGCCCCGCTCGCTCTTTCTGCACTTGGCGGCGAGCCGGAGCGCGCCGCTGCGCTTGTTGGCGCAGGCGTGGATCGTGCCGCTGCCCGCGGCGATGGCGTAGCCCCCGCCGGCGAGCGCCAGCACGGCGACGCCGGCCGCGGCGGCCGAGGCCCCGCGAGATCGCAGTAGTCCAATCATCGGTCCCTCCTGTGCGGATATGGATTGCGGCGCCGAACTCGGCTGGCGCGGGCCGCCGCGCGCACGCGGCGAGTTTTCAAGGCCCCCGGTCGGTGCCCCGTCGGGCGAAGCCTATCCCCCGAGCCCGAACGATGGCGATTTCCTTCCGCATACGCGATGCAAATCGCCATCGTTCGGGAAGGCGGGACTTCGGCTCGGAAGACCCGGTCGGCCGAGCACCCGCTCAGGACGCCGGACCGACCCACCGCATGTCGAACTCCGGGCTGTCCGGCGCTCCCTCCGTGGCCGTGCCGACGATCGTGTCGGTGCTGCCGGACAGCTGACGCGCGTACAGCTGGACGTAGTCGCCCGCGCGGAGGTGGACGAGAGCCTGCACTCCCTCGGCCACGCACGCCGAGCTGCTCACAGGTATGGCGGTGACGCCGATCCGGGTCGTGCCGTTCAAGAAGATCTCGATCTCCTCGAACGCGGTGCTCCCGCACGGCGGATACCAGTTCGCCTCGCCGTGGACCTCATACAGGCCGTCGATCGGGGCCGTCAGCCGCGAGGGGTTCGTGCTCGTCGAGTGCACGCCGGCGATGTTGACCTGGTCGGTGTCGAAGCTGAGGAGGGTCTGCGTGCCCGAGGGGACCGACGTGTTGGACGTGTTCGTGACCACCGCCGTCGGAACCGAGCCGATCATCGCCGGTGTCACGGCGCCGGCCGCGATTGTCGGGTTTGGGTAGGCGCCGGTCAGGCTCCCGCCGGCGGACCCGCTGGGGGGAGCGCTGTCGGCCGTCGTGGCGTGGATGGCGTTCCGGGCGCTGACCGCGTTGGTCGCATTCGCGGCGTTGCCCGCCTTGCCCGCATACGCGACGGATAGCCGGCCAGCCATCCTCCTGATCAGCGCCGCGTCCGATCTCGTGTCGCCCACCACCCTGGTCGGCTTCTTCCTCTTCTTGGCGGCGGCGGCGCGATTGGACCCGCGCGTGAGCTGCGTCGCGGCGTAGCCGGTTCCTCCGAGCGCGACGAACAACGCAGTCACCGCCACCACCATCGCCGGCGACGGCAGGCTTCGAGTGAGCTTCTTCACGGTCCCTTTCCCGGTGTGAGCGGTTGCCGACGCTCGACCTCGGCCTCCCCGGCTGCCGGGTCGGGCGTCGCTGTCGGCGCAACCCTACGCCGCCAGGGGGGCAAGTCAAGCTCACCCTAGACTTCTGTTCGATGGCCATCACCCCGCGCAAGGCCGACCCCGACCGCTGGCTGCGGGAGCGCTTCGCCGCCACCCCCGAGCGCGACGCGCCGTTCTCCACGATCTCTGGCGAGCCGGTCAGGCCGCTGTACACCGAGCGCGACCTCCCCGCCGACCCCGAGGAGGCGATCGGGCTGCCCGGCGAGTTCCCCTACACGCGCGGGGTGTACCCGTCGATGTACCGCGGCCGGCTGTGGACGATGCGCCAGTTCGCGGGGTTCGGCACCGCCGAGGAGACCAACCGGCGCTTTCGCTACCTGCTCGACCACGGGCAGACCGGCCTCTCCACCGCGTTCGACATGCCCTCGCTGATGGGCCACGACTCGGACCACCCGCGGTCGCTGGGGGAGGTGGGGCGCGAGGGCGTGGCCGTGGACACGCTGCAGGACATGGAGACGCTGTTCGCGGGCATCCCGCTGGACCGGGTGAGCGTCTCGATGACGATCAACGCGCCGGCGGCGATCATGCTCGCCTTCTACGTGGTGGCGGCCGAGCGCCAGGGGGTGGCGCCCGAGCGGCTGTCGGGGACGATCCAGACCGACATCCTGAAGGAGTACATCGCGCAGAAGGAGTGGTGCTTCCCGGTCGACCCGGCGATGCGGCTGGTGACCGACATGGTGCAGTGGTGCGCCCGTCACATGCCGCGCTGGCACCCGATCTCGATCTCCGGCTACCACATCCGCGAGGCCGGCTCGACCGCCGCCCAGGAGCTGGCCTTCACGCTCAAGGACGGGCTCACCTACGTGGAGCACGCGGTGGCGCGGGGGCTGGAGGTCGACGAGTTCGCGCCCCGGCTGTCGTTCTTCTTCAACGCCCACATCGACTTCTTCGAGGAGATCGCCAAGTACCGGGCGGCGCGGCGGATCTGGGCCCGCGAGCTGCGCGACGCCTTCGGCGCCCGCGACGAGCGCTCGCTGCTGATGCGCTTCCACACCCAGACGGCGGGCGTCTCGCTGACCGCCCAGCAGCCGCTGAACAACATCGTGCGCACGGCGATCGAGGCGCTGGCCGGCGTGCTGGGCGGCACCCAGTCGCTGCACACCAACAGCTTCGACGAGGCGCTGGCGCTCCCCACCGAGCAGGCGGTGCGCGTGGCGCTGCGCACGCAGCAGATCATCGCCGAGGAGACGGGGGTGGCGAACACGATCGACCCGCTCGGCGGCTCCTACTTCGTGGAGGCGCTGACCGACCGGATGGAGCAGCTCGCCTACGAGTACTTCGCCAAGATCGACGAGCTGGGCGGGATGGTGGAGGCGATCAAGGCGGGCTTCCCGCAGCGGGAGATCGCCGACAGCGCGTTCCGCTACCAGCAGGAGCTGGAGACCGGGGTGCGCCGGCTGGTCGGCGTCAACGCCTACACCGAGGGCGACGAGGGCGAGACGCCGATCCTCCGCATCGACCCGCGGTTCGAGACCGAGCAGGTGCGGCGCGTGCGCGCCGTCCGCGCCCGCCGCGACCAGGCCCGCGCCGCCCGGACGCTCGAGCGCCTGGAGCAGGCGGCCCGCGACCCCGACGAGAACCTGATGCCCCACCTGCTGGAGTGCGCCCGCGCCGAGGCGACCGAGGGCGAGATGGTGCAGGCGCTGCAGCGCGTGTTCGGCACCTACTCCGAGTCGCCGGTGTTCTGATACCCCGTCGCCGGGAGCCGGACGCCGGATGTCGGGCGCCGGACGCCTTTCGTCCTCCGGGGCCACCGGCCCCCGCGTGACGGCGCGGCGGGCTTCGCGGCATACTGCGCTCGCCCCCGATGCCGCCCTCAACCTCCGAGAAGAAGATCCGCGTGGTCGTGGCCAAGCCGGGCCTGGACGGGCACGACCGCGGCGCCAAGATCATCGCCCGGGCGCTGCGAGACGCGGGCATGGAGGTGATCTACACGGGCCTTCACCAGACGCCCGAGCAGATCGTCGAGACGGTGATCCAGGAGGACGCCGACGCCGTCGGCCTCTCGATCCTGTCGGGCGCGCACATGACGCTGGTTCCGAGGGTGATGGAGCTCCTGCGCGAGCAGGGCGCCGAGGACGTGGTGGTGACGGTGGGCGGGACGATCCCCTCCGACGACGTGGAGGAGCTCAAGCGGCAGGGCATCGCGGAGGTGTTCACGCCGGGCGCCTCGACCCAGCATGCCGTCGAGTTCATCCGCGAGGCGGTGTCGCAGCGCGCGTCGGCTGGCTGATTGACTGGTCAGTCAACGGGTATATTTCGCCGGGTTCACAGCTAGAGGAGGCTCCAGTTGAAGATTTGCGTCCTGGTCAAAGAGGTGCCGGACGCCGCCGTCGACAAGCGGATCGATCCGTCGACGGGGCGCCTGGACCGATCGGGTGAGAAGAACCTCAACCCCTACGACACGCACGCCATCGAGGCGGCGATGCAGCTGCGCGAGGGCGGCAGCGTGGAGGTCGAGGAGATCGTCGCGGTCACGATGGGCCCCGAATCGGCGGTCCGCGCGCTGCACAAGGCGGTGTCGCTGGGCGCCGACCGCTCGCTGCACCTCACCGACCCTTTGCTGGCCGGCTCCGACGTGGCGGCGACCGGGTACGCGCTGTCCAAGGCGCTGGAGAAGGAGCAGCCCGACCTGGTGCTGCTCGGCCAGCAGTCAGACGACGGCGAGTGCTACACGATCGGCGCGGTGGTGGCCGACCACCTGAAGATGCCCTCGCTCACCCAGGTGATCAAGATCGACGTCCAGGACGGCGGGCTGCGCTGCGAGCGCCAGGCCGAGTACGGCTACGACACCGTCCAGGTGGAGCTTCCGGCGGTGATCTCGGTGGGAGACGCGATCAACGAGCCGCGCTACCCATCGCTGAAGGCGATCATGGGCGCGCGCAAGAAGCCGCTCGAGACCGTCGCCGCCGCCGATGTCGGCATCGACGCCTCGATGGTCGGCGAGGAGGGCTCGCGCGTGCAGTGCGGGGACTTCCACGACCCGGAGGCCAAGCCGCCGGGCCAGATCATCGAGGACGAGGACACCAACGAGACGGTCGAGAAGATCGTCGCCTGGCTCGAGGAAAGGAAGCTGATCTAGATGGCCGACGTGCTCACATACGTCCTGCACTATGAGGGCGAGTTCAACAAGAACTCGCTCGGCGCCGTCTCCGAGGCCGCCGCCCGCGCCAGCGAGATCGGCGGTGAGGCCCACGCGCTCGTGCTCGGCGGCGAGGATCTCACCGATGAGCTCTGCCAGTCGCTGGGCGCCTACGGCGCCACCAAGGTGTTCCGCGCCCGCGGCGACGAGGGCCTGGCCCAGCCGGTCATCGACGCCATGGCGCAGGTCATGGAGGAGAACGGGCACCAGTACGCGCTGTTCGGCGGGGGCCTGCTCGGCTTCGAGATCGGCGCCGGCCTGGCCGCGCGCCTGAAGGCGGGCGTGACGATGGAGGTCATCGCCGTCCGGGCCGAGGACGGCCGGCTGCTCGCCGAGCGGCCGATCCTCCAGGACTCCAAGATCTCCGTCTCCCGCTACAAGGACAGGGGCATCATCATCGGGCGGATCAACGCGTTCGAGGCGCGCACCGTGGACGGCGGGTCGGCTGAGGTCGTCGACGTCGACGTGCGCTACTCGGAGTGGTCGAACCGGGCCCGGATGGTTCAGCGCGGCGAGCAGCGCGGAGCCGACATCGACATCGAGGGCGCCGACATCCTGGTGGCCGGCGGCCGTGGCCTGGGCAAGGCGGAGGGCTTCGAGATGATGGAGCAGCTCGCCCAGGCGTTCGGCGGCAACACGGCCGTCGCGGCGACCCGCGCGGTGGTCGACGCCGGCTGGTACCCCTACGCCGCCCAGATCGGGCAGACGGGCAAGACGGTGGCGCCGAAGCTGTACTTGGCGGCCGGCATCTCGGGCGCGATCCAGCACAAGGTCGGGATGCAGTCCTCGGAGAACATCGTCGCGATCAACAAGGACGCCAACGCGCCGATCTTCGAGTTCTCCGACCTGGGGATCGTCGGCGACCTGAACAAGATCGTCCCCAAGCTGACCGAGGCGATCCGGGCCAGGAAGGGCGGCTGATCCGTGGCGTCGCGCAATGGCACGCGGCCCGCACCGAGCGAGTTCCCGCCGCCGGTGGACTCGGTGAAGGAGTTCGTCAAGCGGGGTCTTGACCCCGAGGACGAGCGCATCGAGGTGGGGGTGGTGATCGTGGGCGGCGGCACGGCCGGCCTGGCCACCGCCAACCGGCTGCTGCAGCTGCTGGGGGACGACCCGGAGACGATGGAGCGGCTGGGCGAGGTGCCCGTGGCGATCGTCGAGAAGGCCAAGACGTGCGGCGGGCACAACCTGTCGGGTGCGGTCATGCGCCCGGCCCCGCTGCTCGAGTTGTTCCCGGAGATGACGCGCGAGCAGTGGCGCCAGGAGCGCTTCGCCTTCGGCGAGGTCAAGAAGGAGGCCGTGTACATGCTCCCCAGCTCCAAGGCGAAGCTGCGGATCCCCACGCCGCCCAACTTCAAGAACCACGGCAACGAGGTCGTCTCCGTGGCGGCGCTGGCGCGCTTCCAGCAGCGCAAGGCCGAGGAGGGCGGTGCCTACGTCCTGACCGAGACCTCGGCCTCGCAGCTGATCGTGCAGGACGGCCGCGTGGTGGGGGTTCGCTCGGGCGACAAGGGCCGGGGCAAGGACGGCGAGCCGCTGTCGAACTTCGAGCCGGGCACCGATATCAAGGCTCAGGCGACCGTCCTGGCGGAGGGCTGCTGGGGCCACCTCACCGGCGCTGCGATCAAGGAGTTCGCCCTCGCCGAGGGGCGCGAGCCTCAGGTGTGGGAGCTCGGGGTCAAGGAGATCTGGAAGGTCCCCCGGCCGCTTGACCGCGTGATCCACACGATCGGGCCCTGGCCGCTTCATCTCTCGGCCGCCTACGGCCAGATCGGCGGCACGTGGATCTACCCGATGAAGGACGAGAAGTCGGGTGATGACCTGGTCTCGATCGGGTTCGTGATCGACCTCGAGTACCGCGATGCCACCACCTCCGCGCACGACCTCCTCCAGCTGTTCAAGACCCACCCGCTGGTCCGCGGGATCCTCGAGGGCGGCGAGCGGGTCGGCTGGGGCGCCAAGGCGCTGCCGGGCGGCGGATACTGGTCGATGCCCAAGCTCTCGATGCCGGGCGCGGTGCTGGTGGGCGACGCGGGCGGGATGGTCGACACGGTGGCGCTCAAGGGCGTGCACCACTGCATCAAGTCCGGGATCCTGGCCGCCGAGGCGATCTACCGGCATCTGCGGGGCGAGGGCGAGCTCTCCGCCTACGAGGAGGCGGTCGAGAGCTCGACCATCGGGCAGGAGCTCTACCAGGTGCGCAACACCCGCCAGCCCTTCTCCAAGGGATTCATCCAGGGAGCGCCGATGGTCAACGTGGCCATCGCCACCAAGGGCAAGCTCCCCCCGGGGCGGCTGGAGTGGCACCGCAACGACGAGCAGCCGATGTTCATCGGCGACACCAAAGACCGCTACCCCAAGCCCGACGGCAAGTACATCTTCGACAAGCTCTCCAGCGTCTACATCTCCGGTAACGCCACCCGTGACGACGCCCCCAACCACATCCGCCTGGAGAGGCACGTCCCGCGGGAGATCGCCGAGACGTGGCGGTGGATGTGCCCCGCGGGGGTGTACGAGATCCCGGAGGACGCGCCCGCCGAGGGCCCGGTCGACGTGATCGTCAACTACACCAACTGCGTGCAGTGCGGGGCGATCACCGCCAAGGGCGGCCGCCTCACCCCGCCCGAGGGCGGGGACGGGCCGCTGTACCAGCTGACCTGAGCGGAGTCGCGCCCGGCGGCGGTTTGTCCATCCCGCTGCTTGACAGCTCGGGACGGCCGAACCTACGATCGCCGCGACCTGTCCGGGCGAGGAGAAGGGATCGACAGAGCATGGGCACTCCCACGACGTTGAGGGCGCCGGCTGACGACGACCTCCGGTTGGCGAACTTCGGCTACCGGCCGCAACTCAGCCGGGTGCTCGGGCTGTTCGCCAACTTCTCGGTCGGGTTCACCTACCTCTCACCGATGGTCGGCATCTACTCCCTGTTCGTGCTCGGCGTCGGCACGGGCGGGCCCGGCTACCTGTGGCTCACGCTGATCCCGCTGGTCGGGATGCTGTTCGTCGCGCTGGTGTTCGGCGAGCTGGCCAGCCATTATCCGGTGGCAGGCGCGCTGTACCAGTACAGCAAGTTCTCGGTCGGCCCCGGCTACGGCTGGTTCGTCGGGTGGTTCTACGGGATCGCGCTGCTGGTCACGGTCGCGTCGGTCGACACGGGGGTGGTGACCTACGTCGCCGCGCTGACCCACAACTGGTTTGGCTGGAACCTCAATCCCAGCACTCACTCGACGATCCTGATCGTCACGCTGATCCTGCTCGCCATCCAGACGACGCTCAACATCACCGGTGCCAAGGTGATGGGCGACGTGGCCAAGATCGGCGTCTACGTGGAGATCGTGGGCACGCTGGGAATCGCGCTGATCCTCCTGATCAACGGATTCCACCACGGCCTTGGCTTCCTGTTCGGCAGCCAGGGCGTGCAGCACGCCGCGCACAACCCGCTTGGGCTCGACTTCCACGGCAACTGGGTCACGGGCGCGGCGCTGATCGCCGTCCTGGCGCCGGTGTACATCTTCTACGGCTTCGAATCGTGCGGGGACATCTCGGAGGAGACCAAGGACGCGGGCCACCAGGTGCCGCGGGCGATGCGCTGGTCGCTGATCTGGGGCGGCGTGGCCTCTCTGATACTGACCGCGGGCCTGCTGCTGGCGATGCCCAAGCACAATCCGGTCGGAGCAACCGTCTCCGGCGGCGGCGTGCCCTTCATCCTCGGCCAGCTCTCCCAGGGACTGCAGGACTTCCTGCTCGTGCTGATCATCTACGCGTTCTTCTCCTGCGGGACGTCGATTCAGGGAGCGGGCAGCCGCCTGGCCTTCTCCTACGCTCGCGACGGGGCGCTGCCTGCCTCGGGCTGGCTGTCGAGGATCCACGGCCGCTTCAGGACGCCGGTCAACGCGCTGGTCGCCGGCACGACCGTGACCGTGCTCTTCTGCCTGCTCGTGTTCCTCTCGCCCAAGCACAACATCCACATCTGGTTCATCACCTATCCGGCGAACACGAACGTCCTGGTCTCGCTGATCTCCTTCGCCGTCAGCGGCATCTACCTGTCGTTCCTGCTGACGGTGATCGCGTCGATCATCGCCCGCGCGCGGGGCTGGCTGCCCGAGGGAGCCTTCCGACTCGGCCGCTGGGGGTGGACGGTCTCGGTCATCGGCGCCCTGTACCTGGGCCTGATGCTGGTCAACATCGCTCTTCCGACCGGGCTGAGCAGCCCGCGCGCGGTGTTCAACCTGGACTGGATCACGCTGGCGGTGATGTTCGTCATCGCGCTCGTCGGTGCCATCTACTTCGTGGTCAGCCGGCCGGACCGGCTGGTCTCGCGACACGTGCACGACGAGCTCGAGGCGACGGGCGCGGAGCGCGTGGCGGCGAGTTGACCGCCATCGGTCGCGCCCGGCGGGCAACTTCTCCGCCGGCCGCTTGTTACAGCCGGCGTGAGGCGCTTTGCGATCATCGCCCTGGCGTGCGTGGCGGTGCCCGCCGCCGGGTGGGTCGCGGCATCCGCCGGCCCGGTCGCGGCGCTCGCCGCCGGGCCCGCGGCGGCGCGGGCGCCGAGGGCGCAGCTCACCGGCTTCCTCTGCGTGCGGGCGCGCAACGCGCTCAGCCGTGAGATCGCCATCACCGCCGTGATGCGCCCGCTGCCCGGGACGCTGCGGATGGCGCTCCGCTTCCAGCTCGAGCGTCGCGTCGACGGGGGCCGGCGCTACCAGCGCGTGCCCGGCCACGACCTCGACCGCTGGCTGCGCCCGGACCCGCCGAGTTTGGGACGCGAGCCCGGCGACGTGTGGCGGCTGGCCAAGCCGGTGGTCGACCTGCCGGCGCCCGCGTCCTACCGCCTGCGCGTCGCCTTCCGCTGGCAGCTGGCCGGGCGCCGCGAGGAGAGGGTGCTCTACAGCCCGACCTGCGACGAGCGCTGAGACGGCGCGGCTACACTCCAGGGTGGCGATGAAGACCGACATCCACCCCCAGTACGTCGAGGCCCACGTCCGCTGCACCTGCGGCAACGAGTTCATGACCCGCTCGACCAAGCCGGAGATCCACGTGGAGATCTGCTCCGCCTGCCACCCCTTCTACACCGGCAAGCAGAAGCTGGTCGACACCGGCGGCCGCGTGGAGCGCTTCCAGCGCCGGGTGGCCAGGGGTCGCCGGTCGGCGCGGACGCCCGCCGGCGCCTAGCGCGGGCGAGGTGAGGGTGGGGGCCGGGCGAGACGACCTGACGGCCTCCCCCGAGGTCGCGGACGGCCCGCTGAGCGGCTGCCCTCCGCTGAGCGGCTCCCGTCCGCTGAGCGCCTCCCCTCCGGTGAGCGCCTCCGGCCCCCTGAGCGCCACCCGCGACGCGCCGGTGGGTGGCCAAGCGGTGCTGGAGGGGGTGATGATGCGCGGCGTCTCGAGCTGGGCGGTGGCGGTGCGCAAGGCGGTCAGCGGCGAGCGGGGCGCCGGCGCGGAGAGGGCCGACGAGGCGGGCGCGATCGAGGTGCAGAGCTTTCCGCTGGCGGCGCTGACCAAGCGTCGGCGCGCCTTTCGCTGGCCGCTGGTGCGCGGCGTGGTGGCGCTGGTGGAGTCCCTCACGATCGGCCTGCGCGCGCTGGGGATCTCAGCCAACGCGCACCTGGCCGAGGAGGAGCAGCAGCAGATCGGCTCGGGCGTCTGGGCGGGGACGCTGATCCTCGCGCTGGCGTTCGCGGTCGGGCTGTTCTTCGTCGTGCCCGTGGGGCTGACGAGCCTGGTCAAGCACCAGCTCGGCTCGGCGGTGGCGTTCTGGCTGGTGGAGGGTGTGCTGCGCACCGCGATCTTCCTCGGCTACCTGGTCCTGCTCTCGCGGATCCGCGACCTGGCCCGCGTGCTTCAGTACCACGGGGCCGAGCACAAGGTGATCTCGTGCTTCGAGGCCGACGACGAGCTGGTGCCGGCGCGGGCGGCCCTCTACTCGCGGCTTCACCCGCGCTGCGGCACCAGCTTCCTGCTGGTGGTGATGATCGTGGCGATCTTCGTGTTCGCCCCGATCGGCCTGCCGGCCTGGTGGGTGCTGGTGCTGACCCGCATCCTGGGCGTGCCGCTGATCGCGGGCATCTCGTTCGAGGTGATCAAGTGGGCGGGCCGCAACCGGCGCCGCGGATGGGTGAAGGCGCTGATGTGGCCGGGGCTCCAGCTGCAGAAGCTGACCACCCGCGAGCCCGACCTCCCCCAGCTGGAGGTGGCGATCGCGGCGCTGCGGGCCGTGCTCGACGTGGAGGGGACGTCGGTCGCCCGGGGCGAGCTCGTGGGCCTGGAGGTGGTGGCGTAGCCGCGGCGGCCCGGGGGGCGGGGGTCGAGGCGTAGCCGCGGCGGGCCCGGGGCGGCTCGGACGCGGCCGCCCGCGCCCGCGGCTAGCCTTCCGGCATGGCCAAGGACAGCGGTCCGCGAGTGGTGATCGTGGGCGCCGGCGTGGGCGGAATCGCGGCGGCGATCGAGCTGCGGCGCCACGCGTTCGAGGACGTGACGCTGCTGGAGCGGGCTTCCCGCCTGGGCGGCACCTGGCTCTACAACACCTACCCCAACTGCACCTGCGACGTCCCCAGCCACCTGTACTCGTTCTCCTTCGCCCAGCGACGCGACTGGTCGCGGCTGTGCTCGCCCCAGGGCGAGATCCTCCGCTACCTGGATGACGTGGCCCGCGAGCACGGGGTCGCCGAGCGGGTGCTGACGGGCGTCGAGGTTCGCGCCTGCGAGTGGGATCACGACTCGGCCCGCTGGACCGTGCGCGCCGCCGACGGGCGCAGCTGGGAGGCCGAGGCGGTGATCGTGGCCACCGGGCAGCTTCACCAGCCGGCGGTTCCCCGCCTGGAGGGAGCCGGGCGCTTCGCCGGGCACAGCTTCCACTCCGCCCGCTGGGACCACTCCTACGACCTCGCCGGCAAGCGCGTGGCGGTGATCGGCACCGGCGCGAGCGCGATCCAGTTCATCCCGCGCGTGGCGCGGGAGGCGGCCCGGCTGCACGTCTTCCAGCGCACCGGCAACTGGTTTCTGCCGCGCCGCAACCGCCCCTACCCATGGCTGGTGCGCCAGCTGATCGAGCACGTGCCCGGGCTCCAGGCGCTGCGCCGCTGGTTCATCTACCAGTACGCCGAGGGGCTGACGCTGATGATCCGCCATCCGCGGACGTGGGGGCAGATCGGCCGGCTGCGCTCCTCGCTGTTCATGCGCTCGCAGCTGACCGACCCGGAGGTCCGGCGCAGGGCGTGGCCCGACTACACCTTCGGCTGCAAGCGGGTCCTGTTCAGCTCCGAGTACCTGCCCACCCTCCAGCGGCCCAACGTCGAGCTGGTGACGGATCGGATTGCGGGACTCTCCGAGCGGGGGGTCGTGACCGAGGACGGCCGCGAGCGGCCGGTCGACTGCGTGATCTACGCCACCGGCTTTCGCACCACCGAGTTCATGTTCCCGATGGAGATCGCCGGCCGCGACGGCGTCACGCTGCGACAGGCGTGGGCCGACGGCCCCCACGCCCACCTGGGGATCGCGGTGCCGGGGTTCCCGTCGCTGTTTCTGATGTACGGGCCCAACACCAACACCTCGGGAGGGTCGATCATCTTCTACGAGGAGGCGCAGGCGGCCTACATCCGCCAGGCGCTCGAGCTGGTGCGGGCGCGGGGGGCGGCCGCGATCGAGGTGCGGCCCGAGGTCGAGGCGGCCTCTGACCGCGACCTGCAGGAGCGCTTCGGCGGCACCGCCTGGCTGGCCTGCGACTCCTGGTACCGCGACCGGACGGGCCGGATCGTGACCAACTGGCCCGGCTACATGCGCGAGTACGCGGCCGCGGTGCGCGAGCTCGACCCCGCGCAATACGAGCTGGTGCCCGCGCAGGCGCCTGAACGGGAGCCGGTAGCGGCGTAGGAGGCTCAGCGGTTGTCGGCTGCCGAGCCGACCGTTCCGGATCCTCAGATAACCGCCCAGTCCGCGGCGCGTCCGGCCACGGTGCGCAGGCGGAACACCACGAGCCCGTGCACGACCGAGTGGGGCACCCGGCGGCCGTTGGCGAACGTGACGAGCGCGTGCCGGTCGGCGTGCGGCGGCACGGCCACGCGCATGACGAGCGTCCCGCCCTGGACCGGGCGCACGTAGCCGCGCAGCAGCCCCGGCTTCTGGGCGACGCCGATGTCGGGGAAGCGCACGTCGAAGGTGGCCATCGGCAGATGGGGCGTGATGTCGAACCCGTCCTCGACGGCGGTGACGCCTGCGAGGTTGATCGCGTTCATGACCATCCACGTCGGCTGCTCGGTGATCTGCCCCCCGTAGCTCGTGCCCAGGCCGTTGCCGCAGTAGGCGGGGTGCGCCGAGTAGTACGCGTAGCAGACGTCGTCGACCGAGATCGTGCCGTCCCAATGGGCCGGCCACAGGGTCGCGTGATTGGCCAGCGTGTTGCGGGTGTACTCGCTCCAGGCCAGCCGGCGAGCGCCCGGGACGACGCCGTCCAGCGTTCCGTAGGCCCAGGTGAGCCAGCCGTTGAGGTCGAACCACACGCCGCCCGGCCACTCGTCCGCGCCCTGGAGCGGCGAGTTGGGGGTCAGCTGGTTGAAGATGTCCGGAGGTGAGCCGGTCTCCGGCAGCGGGCCCTTCTCGGTGACGCCGGGGTCGGCTTGCGCGGGAACCTGGGCGGTGCCGAACTTCGCGGGCCCGCCGAGGCCGGAGGGCGCCCCAACGCCATCGAGGAACCGCCGGATGTTGTGGACCAGGGTCGCCGCCTGCGCGGCGCTGGGAGCACCGGCCAGGATGGCCCAGGGCTGGGGCTCCTCGAAGATCACTCCCGACCCGACCTGCCGGTCGCCCGAGTAGCCGCGCGAGTACCAGCCCAGACCCGTCCACTGGGCGCGCATCGTGGCCAGGTCCCCGGCGCCCGCCGCGCGCAGCTGGGCGGCAAACGCATGATCGCCCCTCAGATCGGCAAGCTGGGCCAGCTGCGGGAGCGCGTACGCGTTCTGGGCGGTGACCAGCATGGACTCGGTCAGCTGCTCGAACTCGGTCGAGAAGTCGTTCCAGTCCCCGGTGCTCCCGGCCAGGTACCCGCCGTGGGGCCCGATCGTCGACTGCTCGTGCTGGAAGGCGACCTTGAGGTGGTCCCAGATCGTCGCCTTGTCCTGGCCGTGCGTGTCGTAGTAGGGGAGCACCGTGTCGAAGAACGCGGTGTCGCGCGTGCCCAGCCCGTAGGCCGCCGCGCCGAGGATCATCCAGAAGTCGAGGTCGTCCGAGGTCCCGAGGTCGACCCGCTGGCACAGCGGACCGGTCCCGTAGGGAAACTGGGAGGCTGGAGGCGGCGGCTGGAGCGACACCGAGTACTCCAGGATCTCCCGGGCCAGCTCCGGGTCGGAGTAGATCATGGGGAGGATGTAGTGGAGCCAGCTGCGGAAGCCGAGGTTGTAGCCGTCGGAGTACTCGTAGTAGCCGCCCTGGGTGATCGTGTGGTAGCCGCACGCCTCCTCGTAGACGGTGGATGAGCGGAGCAGGTAGGCGTCCCACTCGAGCTCGCGCGCCACCCAGGCGTTGCCGGTCCCGAAGTCGGCCTTCGGCAGGTATGCGGCCCAGGCGTGCTCGCTGGCCGAGAACGGATCGACGGCTCCGCGGTACCTGCTGACCAGACCGCCGATCTGGCCCGGGTGGGCCATCCCGTAGACGTAGCGGAGCGTGACCGACTGCCCGGGTGCGAGGGTGAGCGGCGCACGGAAGGCAAACAGCGTGTCGCCCGCCTGGCCGTCCGGGCTCGGGGCGGAGATCGTGTCGCTCAGCCGGCCGGCCGTGACCTCGGCCGGCGCGGCGCGTGTCCCCGAGCCGAAGAACGCCTTCACGGAGGTCTCGTAGTCGGCGACCGGGCCCTGGAGCGCCGCGGCGAAGATGCTGAGCGGATCGGTGTCGGCCTCGGGAAAGCCCATCTGGGCGACGGACAGCGTGTGCGTGCTCGCGTCCCAGGCCGGCGCGAACATGCCCACATTCCGCTGGAAGCCTAGGCTCTGGTCGTAGGGGTTGACGTCCCAGTACTCGAACCACGACACGGGCAGCGTGGTGGTCGTCGTGTTGCGCAGCGTGACGTCGTGCAGGAGCACGGGGTCATCGCCGAAGGGCGCATAGACGACGTCGCTCACGTCGATGCCGTCGGCGACCAAGTGGCGGCGGTAGTAGCCGACGCCGAACTCGCGCGTGTAGGCAGAGCCGGCCGGCCGATCCAGGTACATCGTGCTCGCCACCTTCCCCGCGACGTTGAGGTAGCCCCAGCCGCCGGCGAAGTGGTTGCTCGACGCCTGGTACAGGTTGGCCCACTGCGACAGCCGGTCCTGGCTCCACAGCTGGGTGTAGCCGTCGTTGTAGGCCATGCCCTTGATGTGATCGTTGCCGAGCTGATGCTGGGCCTGCGTGGCGCCCGCCAGCTCGGGTTGCTCGGCCATCGGGTCGGTCGCCTCGTCGATGTCGTAGCTGTAGAACGGAAGCCCGAACTCGTCGACGCCCCACCGGCCGAAGTCGCCGCTTCCATACGTGGAGTTGACGTCGGCCGGCGCGGTGTCGGCCGACAGCGGGGGAGGGGCGATCGCGTGCCCGGTGGCCGCGCGGGCGGGGGTGGTGCAGAGGACGCTCGAAAGAACGCAGGCCGTCGCGATCATCCGAGTGGCGCGCCGCACCGGATCAGAGTACATCCGCGTCTTTCAATGTCTACGTCAAATCATCCGTTTTCCGTCTTCCGCTTTGAGGACGGCCATGTATTTTGATCGCCGCGGCGGAGCGTTCCCGGCGGGAGGGTGTTCATGTTGGGTCGAAGCAGGTCCAGGTGCGGGAGGTGGCGGCTATGGCCCCCGCTGAGCTGTGCCGTGCTGATGCTGGCCGCGTTTGGCCCCGCGGATCGAGCTGAGGCCGCCGGCCCCCAGCCGCTGTCGGCCCAGACGGCGCCTCTCGACATCTCCTCGACGTACGGCAGCGGCGACTTCGGCCGGTGGACGGTCGACGGCTGGGGGCTCCCCGCCTACGACTACACGATCGATGAGGAGAAGAACCCGATCGCCGCCCAGCCCGAGCTGAGCGGCGCCGTCGACGCGTGGAGCCAGGTCGGCAACGACCACGTGGTGGCCGATGCGTCCAACCACGGCTACGTGCAGCTCTGGAGCCAGGACCGCCTGTATCAATGGATGAACTACTACGACGCCTCGCATCAGCACTATGCCGGCGGATTCGGCTACCTCAAAGCCGGCGGGCGCGTGATCTCCACCCTGTACGACGACCGCCCCGCGGACGCCACGACGCTGCGACGGTTCGGCGTCGGCTACTTCGCGAAGCGGACCAGCGTGCCCGGCATCTCCGAGCGTGACGTCGTCTACGCGCCGTTTGGTGACGACAGCCTGCTGCTGCACGACGTCACGATCACCGACACGGGCTCGCAGACGCTGTCCGGCTCCTACTTCGAGTACTGGGACGTCAACCCCGAGGTCCTGGCGGCCGGCAACGAGGTCCCCCGCGGCTACCAGTCGCCCGTGTGGGACGCCTCCTCGCACACGCTCTCGGTCGCCCAGCTGCCCGACGACATCGACACCGACCCGCTGACCATCTTCGCCAGCGCGCTGGACGCGCCGGTCACCGCGTACGACACCGACACCAGCGCGTTCTTCGGATCGGGGACGCGGGCCGACCCGGCGGCCGTCGCCGCCGGGAAGCTGACCGACTCGATCGCGCCGCCCGACGCCAACGGGGCCGAGGGCAGCGGGATGTTCGCGTTCCAGACCCCGTTGACTCTCTCGCCCGGCCAGAGCATCACCCTCCGCTACGCCTATGGCTACGCGCACGCCGACAAGGTCAACGGCCTGCTCGCCAGGTACCGTCCGCAGCGCCACCCGCTGCGCACGAGCGAACTCCGCTGGCGGGCCTGGCTGCCCAAGGTCGAGCTGGGCCCGAGCTACCCGTGGCTCTCGCGTGAGCTCCAGTGGGACGCCTACATCGTGCGCTCGGACGCCACCTACGACGAGATGTGCGGCTATCACATCCTCTCCCAGGGCGGCTACTACCAGTACTGGTTCGGCTTCCAGGGCGCCTTCCGCGATCCGCTCCAGCACATGCTGCCGATGATCTGGTCGGACCCGTGGCTGGCCCGGCAGGTGATCGAGTATTCGGCCCACGAGCAGCCAGCCGTCGGAGGGCAGATCCCGTACGCGCTGATCTCGGGTTGCCGTCGCTATGACCTCGGCACATCCGACGATCTCGACCTGTGGCTTCTGTGGGGGGCCGCGGAGTACGTGCTCTCGACTCGCGACTACGCGTTCCTGGACACGCAGATCCCGTACTACGAGGGCGCCGGCTCGGGCACGCTGTGGGACCACCTGAAGCTCGCCTTCCAGCACCAGGAGGACGTCGTCGGCACCGGGCCCCACGACGAGTACCTGACCGGGCTGACCGGAGACTGGAGCGACTTCTCGACCCAGTTCAACCAGATGACGGAGTCCGATCTGGTCACCGCCCAGGCCTCGTACATCTACCCACGCCTCGCGCTGGTCGCCGACCACATGGGCGACACCGCCTTTGCCGCCCAGCTGCGAGCGGCGGCTGCGCGCGATTTGGCCACCGTGGAGGGGCAGTTCGTTCCCGGCGGGTGGTTTGCCCGCGGCTACTCGGGCGCGCGTCAGTTCGGGGTCGGGTCGATGTTCTCCGAGCCCCAGCCGTGGGCGCTACTGGCCGGTGCGGCCGATCCCGCCCAGGCCGCCCGCGTCGTGGCCAACTACCGGCGCTACCTGGTGGGAGTCGGCGCGCCCGGCGGGCCGAGCAAGATCGGCGCGACGATCGCGCCGGGGTCATCCGACTCGGGCGCGACAGAGCAGACCGAGCCGCCCGTGAACGGGAGCACCGAATGGCCGGGCGGATCCTGGTTCGCGGTCAACGGATGGTGGACGTGGGCGTTGGCCGAGCTCGACGGAGCGGTCCCGGACGCCGGCGTATACGCCTGGGACGAATTCGCGCGCAACACATTGGCGGCCCACGCGACCGCGTTCCCCGACCACTGGGACGGCGTGATCTCGGTGGACGACGAGTGCGCCGCCTACTACCAGTCGCCGAACTCGGGCTGCGGGATCGGCCTGGCCACAGGCGAGGGGGTGATCCCGGGCTACGACACGCAGATCATGCACCAGCCGGCGTACAGCCTGTTCGACCTGCTCAAGCTCGCCGGGCTCGACGCGACCGGCGCCGGATACCGGATCGTCCCCCACCTGCCGGTGAGCACGTTCGATGTCCGGTTCCCGGACGTGGGCGTGGCCCAGCAGCCGGGGCTGATCCGCGGCTACTTCCGGTCGGCGGGCGGATCGGTGACGATGGACGTGGCGCCGCCGCCGGGGGTCCCGGCCGACCAGGCGGTCGCCTGTGCGAACGGCGCCCGTGTCACCTCGACGGTGATCGACGGACTCGTCCAGTTCACCCTGCCCACGAACTCGGGACGCGTGGCGAATTGGGCGGTGAGCGGGTCGTGAAGGGGCCCCGAACGATCAGGGTCGGCCTGACGGCCGCCGCGGTGACGCTGGCCGTGGCCTCGTCGGCCGCCGCGCAGACACCGGCCGGCTGCGATCCCTCGCTTCCGGTCGTGGCGCACCGGGCGGGAGGCACCGTCGTGCAGCTCCCGACCGGGGATGCGCTTCCGGTGGCCTGCGCGAGCCCGACCGGATACCCGACGTCGGAGACGACCCTGGCGGTCACGCCCGCCGGCACCCTGATCTTCTCCCCGGCACAGAGCGAGAACTCGATGGCCCGCTCCACGGACGGCGGCGCCACGTGGGGCCTCACCACTCCTGCCGATGAGCAGGCGACGGGGTTCTGGAACACGGTCGACCCGGACGTGATCGTGGACCCCCACACGGGGCGGGTGTTCTGGGCACACGCGACCGGCCCGGTGCGCGACGTGACCGTGCTTCCGCAGGTCAACCCGCTGGCGCAGGGACTCGGCTTCTACCTGGCCGCGGCCCAGGGATTCCAGATCTACAGCTCGAGCGACGACGGGCTCACGTGGACGACGGCCGGCTACTCCACCGCTCCGACCGGCGACTGGGAGAAGCTCGCGGTCGGGCCACCGACCCCGGCGTCCACCGGCGCGCCGCAGCCGAGCGGCTACCCGGACGTGGTGTACCTGTGCGCCAACTCGCCGCTCGAGGTCTCCGGGCCCGGGCGCCTCTGCTACAGGTCGCTCGACGGGGCTAAGACGTTCTCGATCGCCGGATATGCCGCCCCGTCGCCGGGCGAGCCGCAGGACGTCTGCCCGCCGCTGAACTTCGAGTCGCCGGTGGTCGACTCCGCCGGGACGATGTACCAGGCGGTGACCTGCCAGAGCGCCGACTACCTGGTGACCAGCCACGACGAGGGGGCGACGTACACGTGGACGAAGATCCCCGGTGCCCCGACCGGCTCGGTCGACAGCGGGCCGTACGTCCAGCTCGCGGTGGACGACGCCGACAACCTGTACGCGCTGTGGCAGTCGGGCGGCCCGATCTACCTGGTCGTGTCGCGTGATCATGGACAGACCTGGGGCACGCCGATGATGGTCGCCGCTCCGGGGGTGAGCGACGTGTCGCTGCCGGCGCTGTCGGCGGGGGCGGCCGGGCACGTGGCGATCACCTACTACGCAAGCGCCGACCCGAGCGCGCAGCTGCTCACCGCCTACATCACGCAGACGGCCGACGCGCTCGATCCGAGCCCGCTCCTCTACAGCGGCGCTCTCAACGATCCCGCGCAGCCGATCTTCCACGACTACGGGCTGAGCGATGCGCCGCGTGCCGACTTCATCGGCGGGTCGTTCGACTCGACCGGGACCTCGTTCTGGGCCGGCGTGGTGAAGCAGCTCGGCCCGCCAGACTCGAACGAAAACATCCCGACGACCGGCTACGTCGGGACGCTCCAGTTCTCGAGTTCGACGCCCGCCAGCCTGCCGTGAGGCCTGGTCAGGCTCAGGCGAACGCCAGCTGGATCGCCAGCAGCGCCGTGATGGCCGTCGCGCAGAAGAGATCATCGCGGCCGATCGAACGGGCCAGGGCGGCCTGGCGGTCGGCCGGGTCACGACGTGACCCAAGACGGACCGCGTTGGGAACGGTGCGAGCGCCGGCCAGGCCGATCGCGCCGCCGGCCAGCAGGACCGAGACCCAGGCCACCCAGCGGGGTCGATCGCCATGCGCGATCTGGGCGATGATCGCGCCGAGCGTGAACAGCATGACCGCGGCGATGAGCCGATTCATCGGACGCGCGGTCGTGGTCACCCGCCGGTAGTAGCCCGCGATCGAGGCAAGCCGCGCCTCGGACAGGCCTTCTCGCCCACCACGGAGGGCCTGGACGTCCAACATGAGATCGAACCACAAGACCGCCAGCAGAAACCCGGCCCCGGCGGTGACGAACGGTTCCACGGCGGCCAGTATCCCAGCGGCAGGCTCAGGCGCTAGCGCGCCACGGCGTGCGCCGTGGCGTCGTCGGCGAGCAGGCGCACGATCAGCGAGAACAGCTGGGGATGCAGCTCGACGAGCTGCTCGGCCCGGCCCGCGCGGATCTCCTCGGCGACGATCTCGGTGATCGCGAACACCAGCGCACGGGGGACGAGCGGAGAGAGCGGCTCGAGCTCCGGTTGCTCGAGCCGGGCCCGCCGCGCGAGCTCGAGGAACATGGCCTCGAAGCGCCCGTAGGCGGCCTGCCGCTGGGCGAGCCCGTTGGCACCGAGCTCCGCGACGCCCAGGAAGTAGGCGCGGGCGAGCACCGAGTGCTCGCGCCACCATGCCAGGTACAGCGCGGTGCCGCGGCGAACTACCTCGACCCATCCGTCCTCGAAGCTCAGCTCCGTCATCTCCTTGAGCAGCTCGCGTCCGAGCTCGTCGGTGACGGTCAGGAAGCAATCGGCCTTGTCGGCGAAGAACTCGTAGAACGCGTTGCGCGAGACGCGCGCGGCGGCCACGACCTGACTGACCGTCGTGGCCTCGAATCCGCGGTCGGCGACGACCTCGATCATCGCCCGGGCAATCCGGGCTCGCTGCGACGCACGCACCTCGGTCAGGTCGAGCTTGTGCCGCCCCCGAGGCAGCGGCTCGCCCTGCCAGGCGACCCCCGAACGACTCGAAGACACGGATGTACTTTATCTGGGCCCGCGGCCCCGGTGCCTACACTCGCTGACCATGATCGACGACCTCGTCGCCCAGATCGAGTCGCGCTTCGCTGCCCTGGAGGCGGAGCTGTCCGATCCAGCCGTGATCGGCGATCGCCACCGGTTCCGGGATACCAGCCGGGCCTACCGCGAGCTCGAGCCGGCCGCCCGCCTGGCCGCCGAGTACCGCCGCGCCGCCGACGACGCGGCCGGGGCGCAGGAGCTGCTATCCGAGGACGGCGACGACCCCGAGCTGCGGTCGCTACTCGAGACCTCGCGTGATCGGATGGCGGCACTTGAGGAGGAGATCCGCCTGGCGATGGTGCAGCGCGACCCCAACGACGACAAGAACGTGATCGTCGAGATCCGCGCCGGCGCGGGGGGCGAGGAGGCCGGGCTGTGGGCCGGCGACCTGTACCGAATGCTCACCCGCTACGCCGAGCGCCGCGGCTTCACGGTCGAGCCGCTGGCGGTGGGCGAGGGGTCCTACACGTTCGCGGTGAAGGGCGACGGCGCCTACTCGGTGTTCAAGTACGAGGGCGGCACGCACCGCGTGCAGCGCGTGCCCGAGACCGAGTCCCAGGGCCGGATCCACACCTCCACGGCGACCGTGGCGGTGCTGCCCGAGGCCGACGAGGTGGAGGTGGAGATCGACCCGTCCGATCTGCAGATCGACGTCTACCGCAGCTCCGGCCCCGGTGGGCAGTCGGTCAACACCACCGATTCGGCGGTGCGGATCACCCACCGGCCGAGCGGGATCGTCGTCTCGATGCAGGACGAGAAGTCCCAGCTCCAGAACCGGGAGCGGGCGATGCGGGTGCTCCGGGCGCGGCTGTACGAGCGCGCGCTGGCGCAGCAGCGGGCCGAGCTGGCCGCCTCGCGCCAGGCGCAGGTGGGAACCGGCGAGCGGGCGGAGAAGATCCGCACCTACAACTTCCCCGACAAGCGGGTGAAGGATCACCGGATCAACCTGCTCGTGCACAACCTCGACGAGATCCTGATGGGCGAGCTCGACGAGCTGACCGCCGCGCTGCAGGACGACGAGAAGCGCCGGCGCCTCCAGGAGCGCGCGGTTGCCTGAGGCGCGCGTCACCCCGGCGGTCCGCGAGCTCCTGCGGGACGCCGCCGCCCGGCTCGCCGAGGCGGGCGTCGAGGCGCCGTCGCTGGACGCCGAGCTGCTCCTGGCCAGGGCGCTGGGGCTGCGCCGCGACCGTCTCTTGATCGACCCCCCCGCCGAGCTGGGCTCCGAGGAGCGAGAGCGCTTCGCCGGGCTGCTGGAGCGGCGGATCGAGCGCGAGCCGGTGGCCTACATCCTCGGCGAGAGGCACTTCCGCTGGATCACGCTCGCCGTCGACCGGCGGGTGCTGATCCCGCGGCCGGAGACCGAGCTGCTGGTGGAGGTGGCGCTGGCGCTGCCGGCCGGCGGGCGGGTGGTCGACGTCGGCACCGGCAGCGGCGCCGTGGCGCTGGCGCTCAAGTCCGAGCGCCCCGATCTGGAGGTGTGGGGCACCGACGCGAGCCCGGGGGCGCTGGCGGTGGCGCGCGTCAACGCCTGCCGCCTCGCGCTCGACGTGCGCTTCGTGGAGGCGGACCTGCTCGAGGGGCTCGGCGGGCCGCTCGACGCCGTCCTGGCCAACCTCCCCTACGTGGCGGAGGGAACCGCGCTCGAGCCCGAGATCTCGCGCTACGAGCCGGCGCAGGCGCTGTTCGCCGGCGCCGACGGGCTCGAGGTGATCCGGCGGCTGGTGGCGGCCGCCGGGGAGCGCGAGATCCCGTATCTGGCGCTCGAGATCGGCCCGGGTCAGGCGGCCGCCGTCGCCGGGCTGGCGCGCGGCGCCGGCTTCGGGCGCGTCGAGGCGCACCGGGATCTCGCCGGGCACGAACGGGTGGTCGTCGCGCGCCGGTGAGCGAGCGGCCGACCGCCAGCGACGCCGAGGCGCTCGAGCGCTGCATCGCGGCGGGGGGAGTCGCGGTCTTCCCGTCCGACACCGTCTACGGGCTCGCCTGCGACCCGACGAGCCCCGAGGCCGTCCGGCGCCTGTACGAGCTCAAGGGACGCCCGCCCGGCAAGCCCTCGGCGATCATGTTCTTCTCGCTGCGGGCGGCGCTTCCGCAGCTCGCCTTCCTGGGGGAGCGCACGCGGGCGGCGCTCCGCCGGCTTCTGCCCGGCGGCGTGACGCTGCTCTTGGCCAACCCGGACGGGCGCTTTCCCCTCGCGTCGGGGGGCGAGGGGGCGCCGCTGGGCGTCCGGGTGCCCGACGTGCCGGCGCTGGCCGCGGTCCGCTGTCCGGTCCTCCAGTCCAGCGCCAACCTCTCGGGCGGCCCCGACGCGCGGCGGCTGGCGGACGTCCCGGAGCCGATCCGGGCCGGCGCCGATCTGGTGATCGACGGCGGCGAGCTGCCCGGCACGCCGTCGACGGTGGTCGACCTGCGCCGCTATGAGATCGACGGCTCGTGGGAGATCGTGCGGCTGGGCGCGGTGGGGGAGGCGGAGCTGCGCGCGGCGCTGGAGCGCCAGCTTCACTTCGACCCGGGCAGCTACGAGGAGGAGATCCGCGCCGAGGTGGCCGACTACGACCGGCTCCAGCGCGAGCTGGTGGCGGCCAGCGGCACCGGCGCGCGGCGGATCCTCGAGCTGGGGACCGGCACCGGCGTGACCGCCCGGCTGCTCTTGGAGCGCCACCCCGAGGCGACGCTGGTGGGGGTGGACGAGAGCGCCGAGATGCTGGCGGCGGCGCGCGAGCGGCTGCCGGCCGACCGGGTGCGGCTGCTGACGGGGCGGATCCAGGACCCGCTGCCGGCCGGCCCGTTCGACCTGGTGGCCAGCGGGTTGACCATCCACCACCTCGACGCCGGGCAGAAGGCCGAGCTGTTCGTGCGGGTGAGCCGCGTCCTGGCCCCCGGCGGGCGCGTGGTGGTCGGGGACGTGGTCACCCCCGCCGGCCCCGGCGAGACCCGCATCCCGCTCACCCCCGGCTACGACCGGCCGAGCACGGTGGCCGACCAGCTGCACTGGCTGGCCCTCGCCGGGCTCGAGCCCGAGCTGGTGTGGGAGCGGGGCGATCTGGCCGTGTTCGCGGCGACCGCCACCCCCGCTGGTATCGTCGGCGGCGGATGAGCGGCGAGCTTCCACCCGACTTCTTCAACCGTCCGCTGGCCGAGGTCGACCCCGAGATCGCCGAGGTGCTGGAGCTGGAGGTGGAGCGTCAGCAGCGCACGCTGGAGATGATCGCCTCGGAGAACTTCGTCCCCCAGGCGGTGCTCGAGTGCCAGGGGTCGGTGCTGACCAACAAGTACGCCGAGGGCTACCCGGGGCGGCGCTACTACGGCGGCTGCGAGCACATCGACGTCGCCGAGCGATTGGCGATCGACCGGGCCAAGGAGCTCTTCGGCGCCGAGCACGCCAACGTCCAGCCGCACGCCGGGGCCCAGGCCAACGCGGCCGCCTACCACGCGCTGATGGAGCCGGGCGACACGCTGATGGGGCTCGAGCTGGCCCACGGCGGCCACCTCACCCACGGGATGAGGATCAACTTCTCCGGCCGCCTGTACAAGATCGTCGCCTACCAGGTCGAGCGCGAAACGAGCCGGATCGACATGGACGCGGTGGCGCGGCTGGCGCGCGAGCACCGGCCGAAGGTGATCCTCGCAGGCTGGTCGGCCTACCCGCGCGTGCTCGACTTCCCCCGCTTCCGCGAGATCGCCGACGAGGTCGGCGCCCGCCTGGTGGTGGACATGGCGCACTTCGCGGGGCTGGTGGCGGCTGGCCTTCATCCCAGCCCGATCCCGTACGCCGACGTGGTCACGACCACGATCCACAAGACGCTCGGCGGCCCGCGCAGCGGGATGATCCTGTGCCGGGAGGAGTTGGCCAAGAAGATCGACTCGGCGGTGTTCCCGGGCCAGCAGGGCGGGCCGCTGGAGCACGTGATCGCGGCCAAGGCGGTGGCGCTGCGGATCGCGGCCTCCGACGCGTTCCGCGAGCGCCAGGAGCGGACGGTGGCGGGCGCCAAGGCGGTGGCCGAGCAGCTGCTGGGCGCGGGCGGCGGGGTGAACGTGCTCACCGGCGGCACCGACGTCCATCTCGTGCTGTGCGACCTGCGGGAGTCCGAGCTCGACGGCAAGCAGGCGGAGGACCGGCTGGCCGCGGTGGGAATCACCGTCAACCGCAACGCCGTGCCGTTCGACCCGAGGCCGCCCGCGGTCTCAAGCGGGCTGCGGATCGGGACCCCCGCGCTGGCGACCCGCGGGCTTCAGGCCGACGACTTCCGCGAGGTGGGGCGGATCCTCGCCGAGGCGCTCTCCGCCCCCGACTTCGAGGCCAGGCGCGAGGAGCTGGCCGAGCGCTCGGCCCGCATCGCCGAGCGCTACCCGCTGTACGAGAGCCTGCGCCGCGCCCGCCAGTCCGCCGCGGCGGCCGTGTAGGCGCTCGGACCCCGCGGCCGGTCGCGGCCACCGGGGCTGCGATCCTTCGCCGAGCATGGCACACGTGCACGCCATCCTCGCCTTCGTCGTGGCGATGGTCATCGCGGCGGCGCTGACGCCGCTCGCGGCGCGGCTGGCGTGGAAGGTCGGCGCGATCGACAAGCCGAGCGACCGCGGGCTGGCCGAGGGGGAGCGCCCGCGGCTGGGCGGCCTGGCCATCCTGGTCGGGATCGTGGTCGCCTTCGTGGTGTGGATCCCCGGCATCATCCACCTGCCCCACACCGCCCACGCCCTCCCCGGCGAGGTGGGGACCGTGCACACCTGGACGATCCTCGCCGGGTGCCTGGTGATCGCCCTCGTCGGCACGATCGACGACATCCGCGACCTCAACCCGCTGCTCAAGCTGGTGGGACAGATCGTCGCCGCGGTGATCGTGGTCGAGGGCGGGGCGGTCGTCACCGACGTGACGCTGCCGTTCATCGGATCCCTCCAGTTTCCCCACGAGGGCGGGTTCCTCACCGTGCTGTGGCTGGTGGGAATGATGAACGTGGTCAACTTCTCAGACGGGGTGGACGGCCTGGCCGCCGGCCTGTGCGCGATCGACGGCGTCGCCTTCGCCGTGATCGCCTTCGACCTCCAGGTCAACGGCGCGGCGATCCTGGCCGCGCTGACCGCGGGGGCGGCGCTCGGCTTCCTGGCGCACAACTTCCCGCCCGCCCGCGTGTTCATGGGCGACTCGGGCGCCAACCTGCTGGGGTACATGCTGGGGGTGGCCTCGGTCATCGGCTCGCTGAAGACCAACGTGTTCGTCGCCCTGGTCGTGCCCCTGGTGATCCTCGCGGTCCCCTTCCTCGACGCCGGCTTCGTGATCGCCAAGCGGCTGAAGTACCGGCGCAAGCCATGGGTCGCCGACGCCAACCACTTCCATCACCGCCTGGCCCGGATCGGCTTCAGCCAGCGCAAGACGGTGGCCTACCTGTACGCCTGGTCGCTGCTGCTGGCCGGCGTCGCCGTGGCGCTGCGGTTCGTTCCCTACGTGGACCGCCGGGCGCCCTATCACGTGCACCCGGGGTGGCTGGCCTTCATGATCGCGCTCGGGGTGGCGGCGATCCTCGCCAGCGTCTACCTCGTGTACGTGCTGGAGATCCTCAAGTTCCGCCACTTCCGGGCCCGGGAGCTCCGGCGGATCGATCCCGACACGGCCGAGCACGTGATCGAGCGCCAGGTGGAGCGCGACCTGGAGACGGGCGAGTTCGAGAGGGTCGGATGACCCTCTTGGAACGGGGGGTGCTGGCGGCGGTGGCGCTGGCCACGGCGCTCGCCGGCGTCACCCGCTACGCCCACGGGGTCTCGCACGTGGTGGCGTTCGCGTTCGCCACCCTCGCCCTGGCCGGGCAGGCGTGGGTGGTCTCGTTCGCCACCGAGCAGGTGGGCGGCCGGTTCGGAGCGCCGATCACCGGCTTCATGCAGTCGACGCTGGGCAACCTGCCCGAGTTCTTCGTGGTCCTGTTCGCGCTCGGGGCCCATCAGCTGATCGTGGCCAAGACGGCGATCCTCGGCTCGATCCTCGTCAACGCGCTGCTGGTGCTGGGGCTGGTGATCGTGGCGGGCACCGCGCGGGGGCGCGGCGGGCTGATGCGCTTCAGCCCCCGGCTGCCCAACGACACCGCCACGCTGCTGCTCACCTCGACCTTCATCATCGTGCTGATCGGGCTGGCCGACGCCTCGCACGATTTGGCCAGCCGGCACACGAGGACGATCTCGATCGTCGGCGCGCTCGCGCTGCTGATCGTCTACGCGGCGTGGCTGTGGGGCTATCTGCGCTCGGACCGGGGGCCGGAGGAGGGCGTGCCGCGGGCGCGGATGGGCGCCGCGGCCAGCGGTCTGACGCTGGCGGTGGCCGGCGTCGCCTCGGCGTTCGTCTCCGACTGGTTCGTGCACGCGCTGGCGCCGACGATCCGCACGCTGCACATCTCCCAGGCGTTCGCGGGCCTGGTGATCGTGGCCATCGCCGGCAACGCGGTGGAGAACGTCACGGGCATCGTGCTGGCCTTTAAGGGCCACTCCGACCTGGCGATCTCGGTGGTCAAGAACTCGGTCGCCCAGATCGCGGCCTTCCTGTATCCGCTGCTGGTCCTGGTCTCGCTGCTGACGGTGACGACGCTCACCTTCTCGCTGGCGCCCGTGTACGTGGGGGCGCTGTTCGGCACCGCGGTGATCATCTGGCAGGTGACCGGGGACGGCGAGGCCACGCTGTTCGAGGGAGCAGCGCTGATCGCGGCGTTCGTGATCCTGGCGGCGGTGGCGGCGTTCGAGGGGTAGGGACCACGCTGCGCGCGCGCCACCACCGGGAGCGGCCCCCGCTCCTGGCCGGGGTCGACCGCCGGGCGATGGCGGTCCTCTCGGCCGGCCACCTGTTCACCGACGTGGCCCAGGGCTCGGTGCCCGCGCTGCTGCCGTTCCTGATCGCCCGCGACCATCTCAGCTACGCCTCCGCCTCGGCGCTCGTGCTGGCGGCCACGGTCTCAAGCAGCGTGATCCAGCCAGTGTTCGGCCACCTCTCCGACCGCCGCTCGCTCCCCTGGCTGATGCCGCTGGGACCGGGGCTGGGCGGGCTGGGGATCGCGCTGGCGGGGGTCGCGCCCAGCTACGGGCTGCTGTTCGCGGCGATCGTGCTGAGCGGCGTCGGCGTGGCCGCCTTCCACCCCGAGGGCTCGCGCTTTGCCAACTACGTCTCCGGCGCGCGGCGGGCCAGCGGCATGAGCCTGTTCAGCGTCGGGGGCAACGTCGGCTTCGCGGTCGGGCCGCTCCTCGTGACCCCGCTGATGCTGGCCTTCGGGCTGCGCGGAACGCTGTTTCTCCTGATCCCCACCTGGGCGATGGCGACCGCGATCGCCCTCGAGCTGCCGCGGCTGCGCGGCCTGCGCGCCGACGTGGTGGGGGGGCGGGTCAGGCGCGCCGAGCACCCCGAGGCGTGGCGGCCGTTCGCGCTGCTGGCGGGCGTGATCGTGCTGCGCTCGTTCGTGTACTTCGGGATGGTGACGTTCATCCCGCTCTACTTCGTGCACGTCCTGCACGCCGGCAAGGCCCTCGGCAACGGCGCCCTGTCGGCGATGCTGCTGGGCGGCGCGTGCGGGACGCTGGCCGGGGGGCCGCTCGCCGACCGCTTCGGGCGGCGCGCCGTGCTGATCGGCTCGATGCTCGCGCTTCCGCCCCTGGTCGTCCTGTTCCTGCTCTCCGGCCCGGTGGCGGCGATCGCGGTCGGCGCGGTGGCGGGGGCGGCCACGATCGCCACCTTCGCGGTGACGATCGTCATGGGCCAGGAGTACCTGCCGGGACGGATCGGCGTCTCCTCCGGCGTGACGATCGGGCTCTCGATCGGCCTGGGCGGCGTCGGGGCGCCCCTCCTCGGGCTGCTGGCCGACGCCGAGGGGCTGCGCTCGGTGTTCGTGGTGATCGCCGCGCTGCCCCTCGCCGGGCTGCTGCTCGCGCTGGGGTTGCCGGCCCGGGCGCCCGCCGTGCCGGAGGCGCGAGCCGCCCACTGATGGCCGGGCCCGGGCAGGAAACCGCCTCGCCGCGCCGTAACCAGGGCCGAGGGCCGCTGTACAGTTGATCGACGTCGGTCGGCGGCGCCTCGTCAGCGCGAGGTATCGCCCGAGGCGCACGCTGCTACAGCCATGACCGACCCGAGTCGATTCTGATGCTGGTGAAGCTCTCACGCCCGCTGCCGGTCATCGCCGCGCTCGCCGCGGCCCTGGTGGGGATCGTCAACATCGCCTCGGCGCTCACCCCCAACATCCGCTGGCGCGGCCATCTGTTGCTGCGGTTCGAGCCGGTGGAGGCGATGCGCCTGTTCCACGCCCTGGCCCTGCCGGCCGGGACGGCGCTGCTGCTGGTCGCGCCGTACCTGCTCAAGCGGCGGCGCCGAGCCTGGCAGGCCGCGCTGGCGCTGATGCTCGCGCTGGGCGCGTTCGACCTGCTCAAGGGCCTGGACTTCGAGGAGACGACCGTCAGCTGGGGCGTGGCCGCCGTGCTCATGGCCGGCCGCGGCGCATTCACCGTCCGCCACGACCCGGTGACGCTGCGCTCGGCGCTCTGGCGGGTCCCGGCGCTCGCCCTGATCGGCCTGGCGGCCGCGCTGGTGGCCACCCTCGCCGAGTCGCACGCGTCGCTGGGCAGCGCCCTGCGCGAGACGGGCGACCTCTTGCGCTGGGCGCCCGGGCCGATCCACTTCGAGCGCCACAGCGCCCTGCACCACCACTTCTCCTGGATCCCGATGACCGTCCACGCGGTCGAGCTGTGCGCCCTGCTGGCGATCGCCTACGTCGTCTTCCGGCCCCTGACCGCGCCGCGCTCCCTGCCCAGCCCCGGCGTCCGGCGGCTCGCCGCCGAGATCGTCCGGGCCCACGGGTCGGACACGCTGTCCTTCTTCAAGCTGCGGGGCGACAAGCAGTACTTCTTCTCGGCCGACCGGCGCGCGTTCGTGGGCTACCGGATCGAGAACGGCGTCCTGCTGCTCTCCGGCGACCCGGTGGGTCCGCCCGACGCCCTGCCCCCGCTGCTGGCGGCGCTGCGCAGCTTCGCCGACGCCCGCGGGCTGAAGCTGGGCGGCGTGGGGGCCAGCGAGCGGCTGCGCCCGCTGTACGAGGAGATCGGCTGCAAGACGATCTACCTCGGCGACGAGGCGGTCGTGGAGCTCGATCGCTTCAGCCTCGAGGGGCGGCCGATCCGCAAGGTGCGCCAGTCGGTGACCCGCCTGCGCAAGGCCGGCTACACGGCCGAGTGCCAGCCGGTGGCGGCGCTGGACGGCCCCACCCTCCGCGAGGCCGAGCAGGTGCTCGAGCGTGGCCGTCAGGGCGCGCCCGAGCGAGGCTTCTCGATGGCCATGGACCGCCTGTGCGGCGGGCACGGCGAGGAGACGCTGGTCGTGCTGGCCCGCGACGGCGGGGGCGCGATCCGCGGCGTCCTGCACTTCGTCCCCTGCTACGGCCGCCCGGCGGTGTCGCTGTCCTTCATGCGGCGAGACCCCGACACGCCCAACGGCCTGACCGAGTTCCTGGTGGCCAGCGCCGCGGAGCTTCTGCGCGCGCGCGGGATCAGGGAGCTCTCGCTCAACTTCGCCACCTTCGCCCGGTGGATGCACAGCCCCCAGCGGCGGCACGAGCGCCTGCTGGGAAGGCTGGTGGCGCTGGGCAACCCGTTCTTCCAGATCGAAAGCCTCTACCGGTTCAACGCCAAGTTCTTCCCGCGCTGGGAGCCGCGCTACCTGGTCTACGAGAGCGCGATCGGGCTGCCGCGCGTGGGGCTGGCGGCCATGTGGGCCGAGGGCCAGCTCCCCAAGCCGTCGCTGCGGGTCCGCCGGCCGCGGTGGGGGCAGCGGCTGGCCCTCTGGACCCAGCGCGGCTGAGCGCCCGACGACATCCGCGGCGGGCGCCCGTCCCGCCCTCCGGCCCGCTACCCTTGCAGCCCTCCTGACCGCCGCGGGCCGGGAGCTTTTCCAGCGCCGCGGCCAGTGGCGCGCCGCTACCCTTCCGGCCTTTCGATCTTCCCCTTCACCCTGGCTTGAGCCCGTTTCACCATGACAGACGCCCGCCCCCCCGTCCCCGGCACGGACGTCGCCGGCGCGGGGGCGCCGACGCTCGGAGGGGTCCACGTTGTCGCTGAGCGCTGCTTCCGTGCCCGCTGAGCGCCCGCCGTTCATGCTCGCCTACCTGGACGCCGTGCTGGTGGCGCTGGCCGCGCCGATCATGATCGCGATCGGGGCCTCGGCGCTCGGCTACGGCGCCGGGGGCGGCGCCTGGCTCCTGCTGCGGGCCGCCGGGAGCTGGATCGAGCGCGTCCCGGCGCTGCACCGCGACGCCCGCACGGACGTCGGCACCCGGCTGGCCTACATGCTCGCCCGGCTGTTCCTCCTGGCGCTGGCGGTGATCCTGGCCCGCTCGCAGGGAGGCCGCGGCGCCGGGCTGACCGCGCTCGTGGTGATCGTCGTCGCCTTCACCGTCCAGCTCGCCGTCTCGGCGATCACCCGGCCGCGGCGGGGCGCCCGATGAGCCGCCGGCGCCGCATCCTGGCCGGGATCGCCGGCTTCTACATCGTGGTCCTGATCGTGCTGGCCGCGGTCTACGGCCTCACGGGCCACAAGAACGCCAGCTACAAGATCCAGGACGAGTTCAAGCTCCCGACCTGGGTGCATCTGGGCGTGTTCAGCATCAACCGCGCGGTGCTCTACCTGTTCATCGCCTGCCTGCTCACGGTGCTGACGATGGTGTTCATCGCCAACCGGATGAAGGCCCGGCCCAACCGCGTGCAGACGGCGGTCGAGACCGTCTACTCGCTGATGCGCGACAACATCACGCGCTCCAACATGGACGACGCGATGGCGCGCAAGTGGTTCCCCTTCCTGGGGACGCTGTTTCTGTTCATCGAGTACAGCAACCTGATCGGCTACATCCCGCTGCCGACCAACAGCCTGGAGACCTTCAAGCTGTTCGGCGCCGAGATCCCCGCCTTCTCGCTGTACGCCGCGACGGCGAACATCTCGGTGCCGATGATCCTGTCGATCGTCGTGTTCATCGCCTTCAACTGGGAGGGGGTGCGGACGCAGGGCCCGATCGGCTATCTGAAGAGCCTGATCCCCGCCGGCGTGTCCGGGCCGATGCTGCTGCTGGTGTTCCCGCTGGAGATCGTCTCCACGTTCATGCGCGTGGTGTCGCTGACGATCCGGTTGTTCGCCAACATCCTCGCGGGGCACATGATCATCCTCTTCATGTCCGGGGGGCTGGCGATCATCCTCGGGCTCACCTTCCTGGGCTGGTTCACGCTCCCGGTCGGGATCGCGATCTACCTCTTCGAGCTGGGGCTGATCGCCACGCTCCAGGCCTTCATCTTCGCCACCCTGTCGGCCATCTACCTCGGTGGCGCGGTAACCCATCACTAAGACAAGGAGCTGAGCTCAAGTGCTTGCACACATCCTTCCCTTCGCGGCCGGACTCGGGCCCGGCTTGGCGATCGGCATCGGCGGCGGCCTGGGCGCCGTGGGCGCCGGGATCGGCATCGGTTTCATCTTCGGCAAGGTGATCGAGTCGGTCACCCGCCAGCCCGAGATGCGCGACGAGATCACCAGCATCCAGTGGCTCGGCTTCGCGCTCACCGAGGCCTGCTTCTTCTACGGCCTGGTGGCCGGGCTGATCGGCTACGTGCTCAAGTAGATGAGCCCGTCGGTCGTTCTCACCCCGGCCTCCTCGAGCGGCTCGTTCCTCATCTCGCCCAACGTCGGGCTGATGGTGTGGACGCTGATCCTGTTCGGCCTCTCGATGATCATCCTCGCCCGCCTGGCCTTCCCCCGCATCAGCGAGGCGCTCGACCGCCGGCAGCGGGCGATCGAGGAGGCGATCGACACCGCCGAGGACACGCGGCGCAAGGCCGACGAGCTGCTGGCCGAGTACCGGGAGCGCCTGGCCGAGGCGCGCCGGCAGGCCGACGAGATCGTCGAGCGGGCGCGCAAGGCAGCCGACGTCCACGAGCGCAACGCCGAGCAGGAGGCGCGGTCGCGGGCGGACGAGCTGCTGGAGCGCGCGCGGCGGGAGATCGACGCCGAGACACGCCGTCAGATCGAGAACCTCCGCCGCGAGGTGGCCGACCTGACCGTGATGGCGACCGAGAAGGTCACCCGCAAGGTGCTCACCGAGGAGGACCAGCGGCGCCTGGTCGAGGACGCCCTCTCCGAGCTCGACTTCGCGGTGCTCGCGGGCGGGGAGGAGTGATGCAGGAGATCGCGGAGGTCTACGCGCGCGCGCTGTTCGAGGTCGCGCTGGAGCGCAAGGTGCTCGACACCGTGCGCGGGCAGCTGGACGAGTTCACCGACGCGGTCGAGGACAACCGCGATCTCGCCGTGTTCTTCTTCTCGCCCTACTTCTCCACCGAGGAGAAGAAGCAGGCGCTGCACCGGGCGGTGCTCGACGCCGACCCCGCCTTCATGAACTTCCTCGAGGCGCTGCTGGAGCGCCATCGCATGCCGGCCATCTTCCGGATCAGGAGCCGTTTCACCGAGCTGTGGGAGGAGGAGCACAGGCTCCTGCCCGTCGAGGTGACCAGCGCCGTCTGCCTCGACGAGGAGACGGTCAGGAGCATCGGCGAGCGGGTGCGCGAGCAGACCGGGCGCACCGTCGAGCTCTCCAGCCGCGTCGACCCCGGCATTCTCGGCGGGGTCGTGCTCCGGGTGGGCAACTTCATCCTCGACGCCTCGATCCGCAACCGCCTCGAACAACTTCGCAAGCAAGTAGCGCACGCGTAGCTACGCTGGCGCGCCAAGGAGCCATCACGTGCAGATCAAACCCGATGAGATCACCTCCATCCTCCGCAGCCGGATCGAAGGGCTGGACGCCGAGTCGGCCGACCTGACCGAGGTCGGCACCGTCCTCTCGGTGGCCGACGGCATCTGCCGCATCCACGGCCTGGAGAACTGCATGTCCTTCGAGATGCTCGAGCTGCCCCACGACGTCACCGGGCTCGCCCTCAACCTCGAGTCCGACAACGTCGGCGCCGTGCTGTTCGGCGAATGGGAGAGGATCGTCGAGGGGGACACGGTGCGGCGGACCAAGCGCCTGCTGGAGATCCCGGTGGGGGAGGCCCTGCTCGGGCGGATCGTCGACCCGCTCGGCAACCCGCTCGACGGCAAGGGGGAGATCCACACCTCCGAGACGCGGCCGGCCGAGCACAAGGCCCCGGGCGTCGTCCAGCGCCAGCCGGTGAAGGAGCCGATGCTCACCGGGCTGAAGGCGATCGACTCGATGATCCCGATCGGCCGCGGCCAGCGCGAGCTGATCATCGGCGACCGCCAGACCGGCAAGACCGCGATCGCCATCGACACGATCATCAACAACCGTGACCGCGACCTGGTCTGCGTCTACGTGGCGATCGGGCAGCGCAAGTCCACCGTGGTGGCGCTGGCCAAGACGCTGGAGGACCACGGGGCGCTAGACAACACGATCATCGTGATGGCGGCGGCCGACGAGGCGGCGCCGATCAAGTTCCTGGCCCCGTACGCCGGGTGCGCGATGGCCGAGCACTTCCTCTACAACGGCAGGGCGGCCCTGGCGATCTACGACGATCTGACCAAGCACGCCTACGCCTACCGGCAGATGTCGCTGCTGCTGCGCCGGCCGCCCGGCCGCGAGGCGTACCCGGGCGACGTCTTCTACCTGCACTCGCGGCTGCTGGAGCGGGCGGTCAAGCTGGCCGACGAGCTGATCGACCCGCGCACCGGCGAGAGGCTCCCCGGCGGGGGGTCGCTGACCGCGCTGCCGGTGATCGAGACCCAGGCCGGTGACGTCTCCGCCTACATCCCCACCAACGTGATCTCGATCACCGACGGCCAGATCTACCTCCAGCCCGAGCTGTTCCGCTCCGGCGTGCGCCCGGCGATCAACGTCGGCATCTCGGTCTCCCGTGTGGGTGGCAACGCGCAGATCACGCCGATGCGCAAGGTCGCCGGTCGCCTCAAGCTCGACCTCTCCCAGTACCGCGAGCTGGAGGCCTTCGCCCAGTTCGGCTCCGAGCTGGACCCCGAGACCCAGCGGACGCTGGCGCGAGGCGAGCGGCTGGTCAAGACGCTCAACCAGCCCGAGCGCCAGCCCATGCCGGTGGAGGACCAGGTGGTGCAGATCTACGCGGCCACCAATGGGTACCTCGACCGGATCGCGGTCGACAAGGTGGAGCGCTTCCTGGCCGCGCTGACCGACTCGGTGCGCGGCAACGAGCCCGAGCTGCTGGGCAAGATCGCCTCCGGCGACTGGAGCGATGAGACGATCGCCGAGGTGGACGCCGCGGTCAGCCGGTTCGCCGAGGACTTCGGCTACGACCTCGACGAGGAGGGCCACCCGCTGGAGGAGGAAGGGGAGGCGCGGGCCGCCGCCTAGCAGGGCGGGCGGCCTGATCCACCATGCCGGCGACCTCGCAGCGCGATGTGCGCAACCGCATCAACGCGGTCAAGAACATCCAGAAGATCACGCGGGCGATGGAGATGGTGGCCGCGGCGCGGCTGCGCCGCGCCGAGCTGCGGATCCAGGCGCTGCGGCCCTACGCCGAGGCGATCCGGCGCATGACCCGGCAGGCGGCGGAGGCCGCGGGGACGCTGCCGCGCCTGGCGATCATGCAGGAGCACGAGGCGGTGTCAAACGTCGGCCTGCTCTTGGTGGCCGGCGATCGCGGGCTGGCCGGGGCGTTCAACTCCAACATCGTGCGGGCGGGCGTCGCCGCCGGCCGCGAGCACTCGGGCGAGGGACGGCGCGCCGTCTACTTCGCCTCGGGGCGGCGCCCCGCCTCCTCGTTGACCTTCCGGGGGCTGGAGCCCGCCGAGAGCTTCACCGGCTTCACCGACCGGCCCGCCTACGCGGACGCCCGCCGGATCGCCGAGCGGCTGATCGCCGGCTACATCGACGGGGAGCTCGACCGGGTGGAGATCTTCTACAACCGCTACATCTCGCCGCTCTCGCAGGTCGTGCGCCGGGAGACGCTGCTGCCGCTCCAGCGGGCGACGCTGCTCGAGGAGAGCCGGCGGGGGCGCGAGGATGGCGCGGGGCGGGCCCTGGTGGAGTACGAGCCCGACCCCGAGCAGATCCTCGGGCGGCTGGTCCCCGACTACGTGGAGATCTCGATCTACCGGGCGCTGCTGGAGTCGACCGCCTCCGAGCACGGCGCGCGGATGACGGCGATGCGCAACGCGTCGGAGAACGCGAGCACGCTGATCGACGACCTCACGCTGGAGATGAACCGGGCGCGCCAGGCGGAGATCACGCAGGAGATCATGGAAGTGGTGGCCGGAGCCGAGGGGCTCGCGGGTTAGGAGACAACCGGACCGCGACCGACCTGGACACCCCCTAGACTGGAGAAAACATGGCATTAACAGAAGAGGAACGCACCGCGGGCAGGGCCGGCGAGGGCGCGCAGCGGAACACCGGCCGCATCGAGGAGATCCAGGGCGTGGTGATCGAGGCGGTGTTCCCCGACAAGCTGCCCGAGATCAACCACGCCATCATCGTCCGCCGGCCGGAGGTGACCTCCGCCGAGGAGGACGTCGACGTGGCCGCCGCCCGCGACGAGTACCTCGTCTGCGAGGTCCAGCAGCACCTGGGCGACGACCGGGTGCGGGCGGTCGCCATGGACACCACCGACGGCCTCTCACGGGGGACCGAGGTGATCGACACCGGGACGCCCATCACCGTGCCGGTGGGGCGGGCCACGCTGGGGCGGATCTTCAACCTGCTCGGCGACCCCATCGACCTGGGCGAGGACGTCCCCGAGGACGCCGAGCGCTGGCCGATTCACCGCGCCGCGCCCACGGTCGAGGCCCTGACCCCGACCACCGAGATGTTCGAGACCGGCATCAAGGTCATCGACCTGCTGGCGCCCTACGCCAAGGGCGGCAAGGTCGGGCTGTTCGGCGGCGCCGGCGTGGGCAAGACCGTGATCATCCAGGAGCTGATCCACAACCTGGCCCAGGAGCACGGCGGCCTGTCGGCGTTCTGCGGCGTGGGCGAGCGCTCGCGCGAGGGCAACGACCTGTGGCTGGAGATGAAGGAGTCGGGCGTGCTCGAGAAGACGATGCTCGTCTTCGGCCAGATGAACGAGCCGCCCGGGGCCCGCATGCGCGTCGCCCTCTCCGGCCTGACGATGGCCGAGTACTTCCGCGACGAGGAGGGCCAGGACGTCCTCCTCTTCATCGACAACATCTTCCGCTTCGTCCAGGCGGGCTCCGAGGTATCCGCCCTGCTCGGGCGCATGCCCTCGCAGGTCGGCTACCAGCCGACGCTGGAGTCCGAGATGGGCGAGCTGCAGGAGCGCATCACCTCCACGCGCAAGGGCTCGGTGACCAGCGTGCAGGCGATCTACGTCCCCGCCGACGACCTCACCGACCCGGCGCCGGCCTCCGCCTTCGCGCACCTCAACGCGACCACCGTGCTCTCGCGCTCGATCGCCGAGAAGGGCATCTACCCGGCGGTCGACCCGCTCGACTCGACCTCCACGATCCTCAAGGCCGAGATCCTGGGGGAGGACCACTTTCGGGTGGCCAACCAGGTCAAGGCGGTGCTCCAGCGCTACCGCGAGCTGCAGGACATCATCGCGATCCTGGGGATCGACGAGCTCTCCGACGAGGACAAGGTGACGGTCAACCGGGCGCGCAAGATCGAGCGCTTCCTCTCCCAACCCTTCCACGTGGCCGAGCAGTTCACTGGGACGCCCGGCGTGTACGTGCCGATCGAGGAGTCGATCCGCGGCTTCGACGAGATCCTCCAGGGCAAGCACGACGACCTGCCCGAGCGCGCCTTCTTCCTCAAGGGGACGATCGACGATGTCGTCCGCGACGCGCGGGCCGAGTCCGGGCGCCCCGAGCGCGAGGAGAGCGGCGCGCCCGAGCGCCAGGGCGGCGAGGCGGAGCGCCCGGAGCGGTCCGAGCCGCCCGCCGAGGACGCGGCGGGCGAGCCAGGGACGGCCGGCTGATCCCGGCGCGGCGCGACCATGGCACACGAGAAGTTCCGCGTCGAGGTGCTCACGCCCGAGGGCAGGGTGTTCGAGGACGAGGTCGAGATGGTCTCGACCAAGACCGTCACCGGCTCGATCGGCATCCTCGCCCACCACGAGCCGGTGCTGGCGATGCTCGACCCCACCGAGCTGCGCCTGTACCGCTCGGAGTCCGACGTGGTCAGCTTCGCCCAGGCCGAGGGCTACCTCCACGTGGCGGAGAACCACGCGCTGCTGCTGGTCGAGGAGGCGCACGCGCCCGAGGAGCTGGACGCCGGGGCGCTGCGCGAGCGGCTGAGGCAGGCCGAGCAGGAGCTGGAGGCGGCGGAGGAGGACTCCGAGCGCCAGCGCATCGCCCAGCGCGACAAGCGCCGCTGGGAGCGCTTCCTGCAGATCAAAGAGGGCTCCTAGCCGCCGGGCCCCCCGCGCTGCGCTCCCGGCCGCCGCCCAGCCGCCGGACTTCCCGCCCTCCGCGCCTATCCTCCCTGGCGTGGTCGATGAGCGGGTTCTGACCGAGCGGCTGATCGCCTACGACACCTCGCGTGCGGAGGAGCTGGTGGCCGCCGCAGGATTCGTCAGGGGCTGGCTCGAATCCCGTGACATCGAGGTCACCGATTTCGAGCACAACGGGCTCCCGGTGCTGGTCGCCGAGGTCGGGCCGGCGGGGGACGCGCGCGTCCCGTGCGTCGTCTTCCACGGCCACCTGGACGTCGTGCCGGCCCATCGCGAGCAGTTCCAGGCGCGGATCGAGGGCGACCGGATGTTCGGCCGCGGCGCCTACGACATGAAGGGCGGCCTGGCCGGGATGATGTGCGCGCTCAAGGACCTGGAGCACCAGCAGCGCGTCCGGGTGCGGCTCCTGTGCGTGTGCGACGAGGAGTCCGAGGAGCTCGACTCGCGCTCGATCGACGCGGTGATCGGACGCGGCCTGGGCGGGGACTTCGCGCTCACCGGCGAGCCGACCGACCTGCGGATCGGCATCGAGGCCAAGGGCGTGCTCGCCATGCGGATCGAGGTGCGCGGGCGGGCGGCCCACAGCTCGACGCCGTGGCTGGGTGACAACGCCGTGCTGAAGGCGATCGACGCCTTCCGGGCGATCGAGTCGCTGCCGTTCTCGCGCGAGTCCTCCGAGCTGTTCGACCGCCCCTCGATCAACCTCGGGCGCATCCAGGGCGGCGACGCGGTCAACAAGGTGCCGGACGCCTGCGCGATGGCGGTGGACATCCGCTACCTGCCGGGCCAGGACCCCTCGGAGATCCTCGAGCAGATCCGCGCCATCCCCGACCTCGAGGTCACGCGCACGTTCATCCACCCGCCGGTCACCGTCCCGCGCGGAGACCCCTACGTGCGGGCGCTGCGCCAGGTGGTCTCCCGCCTTCTCGACGGCGAGCGGATCAGCGTCGGACGCGACGGCGCCTCCGACGCCGCCGCCTTCCTGGCGGCCGGGATCCCCGCCGTGGAGTTCGGGCCCGAGGGCGCCGGGCACCACGGCCCCGAGGAGTGGGTGTCGATCTCCTCGCTGGCGCGCTACCGGCGGGCTCTGGGCGACTTCGTGCGCGGCCTGCCGCTGCACCTGGAGGAGCGGGAGGCTTCCGGGCACCGGCTGCGGGCGGTGGAGGGGGGCCTGGCGTGATGCCGCGCAGCCGGCGGGGGGCGCTCGCGCGCTCCGCGCTGGGCGGGGTGATCGTGATCCTCTTCACGGCGACCACCACCGCCGTGGCCGGGCTGCTTCAGTTCAAGCAGATCGCCCACGAGCTGAGCGCCAACCCGGCGATCAAGAGCGCCCAGGTCACGATCGCCGACCCCGGCACGCCGCAGACCCTCCTGCTGATCGGCTCCGATCACCGAGCCGGGCAGCCGTGGCGGGTGGCCAACACCGACACGATGCTGCTGGTCCACATCGACCCCAACTCCAGCACGATCAACCTGCTCTCGCTGCCCCGCGATCTGAAGGTGCTGATCCCGGGCTACGGCACGGCGAAGCTGAACGCCGCCTACTCGCTGGGCGGCCCCAACCTGCTGGTGCAGACGATCCGGGCCAACGTGTTCCCCACCCTCCACGTCAACCACATCGTCGACGTGAACTTCAGGGGCTTCTCGGACCTGATCGACGCGATCGGCTGCGTCTACGCCGACGTCGACCACCGCTACTACAACAACACGGCCGTCGACAACTACTCCTCCATCGACATCCAGCCCGGCTACCAGAAGCTGTGCGGCGCGAACCAGTCACCCAGCGGCGCGCTCGCCTTCGTGCGCTTCCGCCACCTGGACTCGGACATCGTCCGCAACGCCCGCCAGCAGGACTTCCTGCGCTGGGCCAAGGACCAGTACAGCGAGTCGACGCTGATCTCCGAGCGCGACCGGCTGCTGACGATCTTCGGCCGCAACACCCAGACCGACGCCGACCTGCACACCGCCGACGGGGTGGAGAACCTGTTCAACCTCGTCGCCTTCTCGGCCGGTCACGCGATCAAGGACGTCCCCTTCCCGGCGATCCTGCTCCCGTGCGGGCCCCCCGCCCCGGGCGCTTCGCCGGCGGCGCAGCAGACGCCCTGCTACGTGACCGCCGACCCGGCGGCGGAGGCGCGCGCCTACCACGAGCTGATGAGCCCCACGCCGGCCCCGGCGGCGAGCCCGGCGGGCGGCCCTGGGGCGCAGGGCGGCCCGGCCGCGAGCGGCCCGCCGGCTCGGCGGCCTCGCGCCGCCGCCCTCCCGGCTGGCCTGACCCCCGACCGCTCGGACGGGCGGGCCCAGGCGGCGGCGCTCGGGCGCCTGGGCATGCCGATCTACGTGCCCGGGCGGATCCTGGCCGGCTCGCAGTACTGCACGCCCGAGAGCACCGCGTGCCCGGTGGAGGAGGGGCAGGCGCCGGCGCAGATCGGGATCCGCAGCGGATACCCGCGCGGCTACCTGATCCACGACGAGAGCGGCCAGCCCCACCTCGCCTACCGCCTGACGCTGGTGATCAACTCGCTCCTGGGCGAGTACTACGGCATCCAGGGCACGACGTGGCTTGACCCGCCGATCCTCAGCCGCCCCACGCGCACGGTCGCCGTGGCCGGCCGGCGGCTGCTCGAGTACCTGAACGGGGGCAGGATCAGCGTGGTCGCCTGGCGGACGCGGTCCGCCGTCTACTGGGTCTCCAACACCCTCACCGACACCATCGGCAACGCCCAGATGGTGGCGATCGCGGCGTCGCTGAAGCGGGCCGGCTGAGGCGCCGGGCGCAGGCGCGGGGCGGAGGGCCCCGCCGGCCCGGGCACGCTCGCCGGGGCGCTCGCCCGGGCCCTCGCCCCTTGTACTCTCCTGCCTCTCATGTCCGCCCCGCGCGAACCGGTCGCCGTGATCGGCACGGGATACGTCGGCCTGGTCACGGCCGCCGGGTTCGCCGAGCTGGGCAGCGACGTGTGGTGCGTGGACATCGACGCCGAGAAGATCGCGCGGCTGAAGCGGGGCGAGATCCCGATCTACGAGCCCGGCCTGGCCGAGTGCGTGGAGCGAAACCGGGCGCGGATGCGCTTCTCCACCGAGCTCACCGAGGCGCTTCAGCATGCTCGGCTGCTGTTCGTGGCGGTGGGGACGCCGCCCACCTACTCCGGCGACGCCGACCTGTCGGCGGTGCACGCGGTGGTCGGCGCGATCCCGCCTTCGGACCGCCACGCGCTGGTGATGAAGTCGACCGTCCCGGTGGGCACCGGCGCGGCGATCCGGCGCGTCTTCGCCGAGCAGGGCAAGGACGGCCTCGGCTACGTCTCCTGCCCGGAGTTCCTCAAGGAGGGCTCGGCGCTGAAGGACTTCCTGGAGCCCGACCGAGTCGTGGTGGGCGACGAGGGCGACTGGGCGGGCGAGGCGGTGGTGGCGCTCTACGCGCCCCTGCGCGCGCCGCTGGTGCGCACCGACGTGGCCAGCGCCGAGATGATCAAGCTCGCCGCCAACGCCTTCCTGGCCACCAAGATCTCGTTCATCAACGAGATCGCCAACGTGTGCGAGGTGACGGGAGCCGACGTGGTCGAGGTGGCCAGGGGGATCGGCCTCGACCGGCGAATCGGCGAGCACTTCCTCAAGCCCGGCCTCGGCTACGGCGGCAGCTGCTTCCCCAAGGACGTCGCCGCGCTCAAGCAGCTGGCCGGCAACTCGGGCTACCACTTCCAGCTCCTGACGGCGGTGATCGAGGTCAACGAGCTGCAGAAGCGAAGGGTGATCGGCAAGCTCCAAAAGCACCTGGGGTCGCTGGTGGGGCGCACGGTGACGCTGCTTGGGCTGGCGTTCAAGCCGAACACCGACGACATGCGCGAGGCGTCCTCCCTGGTGCTCGCGGCGCGTCTTCAGGCCGACGGGGCGAAGGTGCGGGCGTACGACCCGGTGGCCGAGGAGGAGGCGCGGCCGCTGATGGTGGGCGTCGACTTCGCCCCCTCCGCCCTGGAGGCGGTGAGCGGCGCCGACGCCTGCGTGATCGTGACCGAGTGGCCGGAGTTCGCCGGGCTGGACTGGCGCCAGGTGGCCGAGAGGATGGCGGGGCGGCTGGTCGTCGACGGGCGCAACTGCGTCGATCCGGCCGCCGTCACCGCGGCCGGGCTGAGCTATGAGGGGGTCGGAAGGGCGAACGGCGCTATCTTGCGCTCGGTGTCGGGGCAACGGTCATGACGGCGGCCACCGCGCTCGACCGACGCTCGATCGACGCCGTCGACGAGGCCCGCCAGCTCGACGACATCCTCAGCCTCCCCGACCAGCTGCGTGACGCGCTGTGGCGCGTGGAGTCGGCGCGCCTGGCGCCGCGCGACGCCCGCGGCGGCCTGATCGTCGCCGGCATGGGGGGATCGGCGATCGGCGGGATGCTGGCGCGCGCCGCCCTGGGCGACCGGGCGCTGCGCCCGATCATGATCGCGCGCGGGTACGGGCTGCCGCCCTGGACCTCGCCGGAGACGATGGTCCTGTGCTCCAGCTACTCGGGCGACACCGAGGAGACGCTCGCGGCCTACGAGGCGGCGGGCGCGCTCGGGACTCCCCGCGTGGTCGCCACCACCGGCGGCAAGCTCGCCCAGGCGGCGCGGGCCGACGGGGTTCCGGTCATCCCGCTGCCGGGTGGCTTTCAGCCCCGCGCCGCCGTGGCCTACGCGCTGGTGGTCGCGCTCGAGGTGGCGGCGCTGTGCGGCGCCGGCGAGCGGCTCCACGCGGAGATCGACGTGGCGGCCGCCAGCACGGAGAAGCTGCTGGCCGAGTGGGGCCCGGGGGGCGCCCACGAGGACTACCCCAAGGAGCTGGCGCGCGGGCTGCACGGCACGGTCCCGCAGATCGCCGGCTCCGGCCTCACCGCCCCGATCGCCTACCGCTGGAAGACCCAGATCAACGAGAACGCCAAGACGCCCGCCTTCTGGCACGAGCTCCCCGAGCTCGACCACAACGAGATCGTGGGCTGGCAGGCGGCCGGCGAGCTGGGCCGCTTCAGCGCGGTGTTCCTCGATGACTCCGACCTGCACCCCCGCATCCGCCAGCGGATCGAGCTGACCCGCGGCCTGATCGCCGGCGACGCCGCCGGCACCTTCCGGGTGGAGAGCCGCGGCGGCACCGCCACCGAGCGGCTGCTCTCGCTGGTGGTGCTGGGCGATTTGGTCTCGCTGTATCTGGCGGTGCTGCGGGGTGTCGACCCAACGCCCGTGGCGGTGATCGACTCGCTCAAGAGCGCGCTGGCCGGCGGGTGAGGCAGCCGGGGGCGCGCTGGCCGGCGGGTGGGCTCCCCAACCGGTTCATCGGACCCGGCCGGGGCGGGGCCTACCGCCAGCGGTGCAGCGAGATCCCGCGCTGCTCGTAGAGCCGGCGGTCGGCGGTGCCGAACAGCTCCTCGACGTCGTCGCCGTCCTCGGGGAACAGCGCGACGCCGACCGTCAGGTCCCAGTCGCCGCCGACGCTCAGCTCGCTGCGGCGGCGGGGGATCTGGGCGCGCACGCGCTGGACGACGCGGGCCACGCCGGCGGCGGACTGCTCGGGGAGCAGGACGGCCAGCTCGTCGCCGCCGATCCGGCCGACCACGTCGTGTGCGCGAGCGGACTCGTGGAGCAGGTCGGCGACGTCCCTGAGCAGGCGGTCGCCGGCCTGATGGCCGTAGCGGTCGTTGACCGCCTTGAGCCCCCGCACGTCGAGGAAGGCCAGCGCGAGCGGGCGCCCGTAGCGCCTCGCTCGGTCGAGCTCGCGCTCGAAGGCGGCCACGAAGCCGCGCCGGTTGAGCGCCCCGGTGAGCGGGTCGGTGAGGGCGGCCGCGCTCACCTCGGCCACGATCGCCGCGTTGCGGCGGGCCGCCCGGGCCGAGTAGGCGGCCGCCGCGCCGGCGGCCACCGCCAGCGCAGCCAGGCAGCCGAGCAGGATCCAGACCCACGTCGGGATGAAGCGGATGAACTGGACGATCGCGCCGCCGCCGAGGAACGTGTTCAGGCTGGAGGAGGAGCGCGGGTGAGGCGGCGCGGCGCGGCGGGCGCCCGAGCCGGCGCCGGCCGACTGGCCTTTGAGCAGGAGCGCGGGCGAGCGGCCCGGCGAGGTGAGCCGTCCCGGCGCGGCGCTCGGCGCGCCCACGCCGGTGAGCGGGACGGCCAGCTCATCGCCCCCGGTGAGGAGGGTGGCCGCCGCGCCCGAGCGCCCCGCCCCGGAGCGTCCCGCGCCCGAGCCACCGGAGCCCAAGCGCCCCGCCCCAACCCGCTGGGAGAGGCCGGGCGCGCGGACGACCGTGATCGCACCGGCTGACGGGGTGGCGCCGGAGGGCGGCCTCGACGCGATCGGGGCGGGCGACGGCGGGGGCGGGGGGGCGACCGCCGCGGCCGGCGCGCTGGGCGCCGGGACGGGCACGCTCGCCGCGCTTGCCGGCTCCGGCCGGCCGCTTCGCCCCGGCGGACCCATGACCGTCTCGGTGGCCCCCCCGTGGCCGTGGCCGTGCCCGAAACCCGGGCCGCCCGCGTGCTCGGCGCCGTTCGGATGGCCGGCGCCGGCGGGCCGGTGGCCGCGCGCCCACGGCGGCGGGCCGCCCGCGGCCGCGGCCTGACCGGCGGCATCCTGACCGGGTGAGTGGCCGGGCGGCTGGGCGTGGCCGGGCGGCTGCCCCGGGGCGCCCTGGCCGGCCGCCGGCGGCGGCCCGGAGCCCTGCCCGGCCCACGGCGGCGGACCGCCGCCGTGGCCCTCGCCCTGAGCGCCGCCGCCCGCGGCCTGGGCCAGGCCCGGCGGCGCGCCGTTGCCGTGCGCCCACGGAGGCGGGTCCGCGAGCGCGCCGGTCACGGCCAGGACGAGAGCGAGCACCAGCGTCGCCCCACAGATCAACGTGCTCCGTCTCGTTCGAATGCCCTTCCTGGATCCGATGGTGCCGGCCACGGTGAACCGGGGGTCGCCCGGGCCAGGCCCCACAGTGGTCAGATTATGGTAAGTCGGACTGATTAGCTCCACCAGCTCTTTTGGACAAATGTCGTACAGATTCGGCAAGAACTTGAACGCGAATTTGCCGCAAACAGCAACCTTGACACGACCGTGGTAACGTTGCCGGCGGATGGAGGGTCTGACCATCAACGAGGCGGCGCAGACGACGGGCTGGTCGCCCCGGATGCTCAGATACGTGGAGCGGACGGGCCTCGTGGTTCCCGAGCGCTCTCCCTCCGGCTACCGGCTCTACGGGCCGGCTGAGCTGCAGCGGCTGCGCACGCTCAAGGAGCTGCTGGCCGGGTTCGAGCTCGGGCTGACCGACGTCGCCTTCGCGGCGCGGATGGCGGCCGACGCGCGGCTGCGCGCCGCGGTGCGGGACTGGCTCGAGAGCGAGGCCCGCCGGCCCGAGCACGTGAGCGCGGCCGACTGGCTGCGCTTCGAGCAGGAGAAGCACGAGCGACTGCTGGCCGCCGCCTGAGACGCGCGCGGGCGCCCAAACGAGACACTGGAGGGACGATGAGCACCACCGCCGCCAAGGCTCCCAGCGCGACCGGGCTGGACTTCAAGGTCGCCGACCTGAGCCTGCACGAGTTCGGACGCAACGAGATCCGCCTGGCCGAGCACGAGATGCCGGGCCTGATGGCCACCCGGCGCGAGTTCGCCGAGCGCCAGCCGCTCAGGGGCGCGCGGATCACCGGGTCGCTGCACATGACGGTGCAGACGGCCGTGCTGATCGAGACGCTGGTGGCGCTGGGCGCCGAGGTGCGCTGGTGCTCGTGCAACATCTTCTCCACCCAGGACCACGCGGCGGCGGCGGTGGTCATGGGGCCGGACGGAACCCCCGAGCAGCCGCGCGGGGTCTCCGTCTACGCCTGGAAGGGCGAGACCCTTCAGGAGTACTGGTGGTGCGCCGAGCAGGCGCTCATGTGGCCTGACGGCGGGGGGCCGAACATGATCCTCGACGACGGCGGCGACGCCACGCTGCTGGTCCACAAGGGCGTGGAGTTCGAGCGGGCGGGCGCGGTTCCCGAACCGAGCCCCGCCGACTCGGAGGAGTACGCGATCGTCCTCGAGCTGCTCCGCCGCTCGCTGCAGGAGGACCCGCGGCGCTTCACCACGCTCGCCGCCGGGATCAGGGGCGTGACCGAGGAGACCACCACGGGCGTGCATCGCCTCTACCAATTCGCCCAGAACGGCGAGCTCCTGTTCCCGGCCATCAACGTCAACGACTCGGTCACCAAGTCGAAGTTCGACAACAAGTACGGCTGCCGCCACTCGCTGATCGACGGCATCAACCGCGCCACCGACGTGCTGATCGGCGGCAAGATGGCCGTGGTGTGCGGCTACGGGGACGTCGGCAAGGGGTGCTGCGAGTCGCTGCGCGGGCAGCGGGCGCGCGTGGTGGTCACCGAGATCGACCCGATCTGCGCGCTGCAGGCGGCGATGGACGGCTTTCAGGTCCTGCGGCTGGAGGACGTGGTCGAGGTGGGCGACATCTTCATCACCGCGACCGGCAACCGCGACGTGATCACCGCCGAGCACATGGCGCGGATGAAGCACCAGGCGATCGTGGGCAACATCGGCCACTTCGACAACGAGATCGACATGGCCGGGCTGGCCCGCGTGGAGGGGATCAGGCGGATCAACATCAAGCCCCAGGTCGACGAGTGGGTGTTCCCGGACGGACACTCGGTGATCGTGCTCTCCGAAGGGCGCCTGCTCAACCTGGGCAACGCCACCGGCCACCCGAGCTTCGTGATGTCCAACAGCTTCACCAACCAGGTGATCGCGCAGATCGAGCTCTTCAACCACACCGACATCTACGAGAAGCGGGTCTACACGCTGCCCAAGCATCTCGACGAGAAGGTGGCGCGGCTGCACCTCGACGCGCTCGGTGCGCGGCTGACCGAGCTGAGGCCCCAGCAGGCCGCCTACATCGGCGTTCCGGTCGAGGGGCCCTACAAGCCCGACCACTACCGCTACTGAGGCGCCCCCGGCCGGGTGAGAGGGCGCGCGGTGGCCGACCGGGGCTCGCTACCCGTCCACGACGTGGCCGACCTGCGGCTGGCCGCCGCGGGGGCCGTGCGGATCGCCTGGGCGGGCGAGCAGATGCCGGTGCTGGCCCAGCTGCGCGACCGCTTCGCGCGCCAGCGCCCGCTGAGCGGCCTGCGGATCGCCGCCTGCCTCCACGTCACCGCCGAGACCGCCAACCTCATGCTGGCCCTGGCGGCGGCGGGCGCCGAGCCGGTCCTGTGCTCCGCCAACCCGCTCTCCACCCAGGACGACGTGGCGGCGGCGCTGGTGGCCGAGCACGGGATCGCCGTGCGGGCGGCGCGCGGCGAGGACGTGGCGGCGTACGCCGCCCACGTGCGCGCCTCGCTGGACCCCGCCCCTCAGGTCACGCTCGACGATGGCGCCGACCTGCTGATCACCGCCCACGAGCTGGGAGGCGCCACGCTCGAGGCGATCATCGGCGGGATCGAGGAGACCGCCACCGGGCTGGTGCGCCTGCGGCGGCTCGAGCAGGAGGGCGGGCTGGCGCGACCCGTGCTCGCGGTCAACGAGGCGCGCACCGAGCGCGCCCTCAACGACCGCCACGGCACCGGTCAGTCGGCGCTCGACGGGATCGTGCGCGCCTCCGGCGTGCTGCTGGCCGGCCACACGGTGGTCGTGCTCGGCTATGGCTGGGCGGGCCAGGGCATCGCCGAGCGGGCGCGGGGCGCGGGCGCGGCCGTGGTGGTGTGCGAGGTCGACCCCCTGCGCGCGCTCGAGGCGCGGATGTCGGGCTACGACGTGATGCCCGCCCTCGAGGCGGCCGCGCAGGGCGATGTGTTCGTCGCGGTCACCGGGTCGCGCCGGGTCCTGCGGCGCGAGCACTTTGAGCGGATGAAGGACGGGGCGCTGCTCGCCAACGCCGGCCACTTCGACGTGGAGATCGACCTCCGGGAGCTCGGCGAGCTGGCCGAGGACGTGACGGCGGTGAGGCCGCTGGTCGAGCAGTACCGCCTGGCGGACGGCCGCCGGCTCAACCTGCTGGCGCAGGGCAGGGTCGTCAACCTGGCGGCCGCCGAGGGGCATCCCGCCTCGGTGATGGACGTCTCCTTCGCGCTTCAGGCGTTGTGCGTGGAGGAGCTCGCCCGGCGCGGTGAGCGGCTTTCGCCGGGCGTGCACCCGATCCCGGAGGCGATCGACAACGAGGTGGCCCGCCTGAAGCTGGCCGCCCTGGGGGTGCGGATCGATGAGCCGACCGTCGAGCAGGAGCATTACCGCGAGTCGTGGGCCTGACACGTCGCCCGGATCTGCGAGGATCCCGCCATGGCGACGGCCACGCGCACCCGGGTCGTCCGCGGCGGGATCGACCTCGGCGGCACCAAGATCGAGGCGGTGGTGCTCGACGGGTGCCACAGCGTGCTCGCCTCGGCGCGTCGGCCCACGCCCCGGGAGGGCGGGCCGCCGGACGTCGCCGCGGCGCTGGTCGAGGCGATCGGCGAGGCGTGCGCGACGGCGGGCCTGGAGCCCAGCGCGCTCACGGGAGTCGGCGTGGGGTCGCCGGGCCTCGTCGACCCAGCCTCCGGCGCGGTCACCGGCGCGGCCAACCTGCCGGGCTGGGCGGGGACGTTCGGCCTGGGGGAGGCGCTGGCGGCCGCGCTCGGCGCCCCGGTCGCGGTCGGCAACGACGTGCAGGTGGCGATCGAGGCCGAGTTCGAGCTGGGGGCGGGGCGCGGGTTCGACTCGCTGCTGGGGGTGGCCTGGGGGACCGGCGTGGGCGGGGCGGCGATCCTCGGGCGCAGGGCGTGGCTGGGTCGCGGGCGGGCCGGGGAGATCGGCCACATGGTGGTCAAGCTCGGCGGCGCGCGCTGCACGTGCGGGCGGCGCGGGTGCGTGGAGGCCTACGCGGGGCGGGCGGCGATGGAGGCCCGGGCGCGCCGGCGCGCGAAGAAGGGGAGGCACACGATCCTGTTCGAGCTGATGGAGGAGCGGGGACGGACCCGCCTGACCAGCGCGGTGTGGGCGCACGCGCTCGAGCGCGGCGACAGGCTGGCGGTGGAGCTGATCGACGAGGCGGTGCGGGCGCTGGGAGCCGGCATCGCCTCGGCGGTGAACCTGCTCGACGTGGAGGCGGTCGTGCTGGGGGGAGGGCTCGGCGTGCGCTTCGGGGAGCCGATGGCGGCGCGGATCGCCGCGGCGATGCGCCCGCACCTGTTCGACGACGAGCACCCGCCGGCGCTGCGCGTGGCGGCGCTCGGCGACCTCGGCGGAGCGATCGGCGCGGCGCTGTTGGCGCGCCGCACCGGCGAATGAGACAGCGAGCGCCAACTGTCGCGCAATGAGCTTCGCCTGTGAGAAGATTGTCGGGCCCGCGGGGGGCGCAGGACCCTAGGAGGAGTGATTGCCAGCTGAAAACGGGGCGTTCGGTTGATCGCGCGCGTCGCCGCCGGTGGGGCGCTCCTGGCCGCCGTCGTGGTCGTGGCGCTGCTGGTGCTGGGCAGCGGGTCGAGCTACACGCTGCGGCTCGACTTCCAGGACGCGGGCGGGCTGGTCACGGGCAACCAGGTGCTGATCGGCCCGGCGACGGTCGGCAGCGTCGACTCGGTGTCGCTCACCCCCAACGGCGAGGCCGAGGTCAGGATCTCGCTGAGCTCGGACGCCGCTCCCATGCACCAGGGCACGGTGGCGCGGGTCTACGAGAACTCGCTCTCGGGGATCGCCAACCGCTACGTGGTGCTCGAGCCGGGGCCCACCCAGGCGCCCGCGATTCCCAGCGGCGGGCTGATCGGCGAGAGCCACACCCACTCCTTCGTGTCCCTGGACGAGGTGTTCGACGCCTTCGACCCGCTCACGCGGGCGGGGCTGCGGGACTTCGTGCGGGGTGAGGCGGCGAGCATCCAGGGACGCGCGCAGGCCGCCCACCGGACGCTTCTCTACTTCGCGCCGGCGCTGGCCAGCACCGCCCAGGTCACCCAGGAGCTGACCCGCGACGAGCCCGCGTTCGACGGGCTGCTGGTGCAGGGGGCGGAGGCGATGCGGCAGCTGGCCTCGCGCAGCCAGCAGCTGACCGAGCTGGTCGCCAACGGCGCGGCCGCCACCGGCGCGATCGCCTCGCAGAGCCAGGCGCTCGAGCGCGCGCTGTCGCTGTTCCCCGCCACGCTGACGCGGTCGACCGCGACGTTCAGGGGGCTCAACTCAACGCTCGACGCGCTGGACCCGCTGGTGCAGGCCTCCAAACCCGCCGTGCGGCGGCTGGCCTCGTTCGCCGCCGACCTGCGGCGGCTGCTCGCCGTGAGCATCCCCACCGTCGGCCAGCTGGACGCGCTGATCAGCAACCCGCGCGGCGGCGATTTGACCAAGCTGGCCCGGCTGACGCCGTCGCTGGCCAGCACCGCCGAGAGGGCGTTCCCCGACCTGATCCGGGAGATGGACGCGTCCCAGACGCAGCTCGACGCGCTGCGCGAGTACACGCCCGACGTGGCCGCGGCGCTCGCCGACATCGGGCAGGCCGGGGCCTACTACGACGCCAACGGCCACTACGTGCGCACCCAGCCGCTGTTCTTCGCCTTCGCCGTCGACGGCTTCAACCAGCTCCAGCCGCAGCCCGCCTTCGACCGCTTCCAGGGGCTGCAGGTCGTCAAGAGCCGCTGCCCCGGCGGTGCGGTCCAGCCCACCCCCGACGGCTCGGCGCCGTGGCTCGTCCCCGGCTGCTCGGCGGCCTCCTCGCTTCCCGGGCCATGAGGCGCCTGGCGGCCATCGCGGTGGTGCTCGCCGCCTGCGCGGCGGGGCTCGTGCTGCTCACCGGCGCCTCCTCGCAGCCCGGGGGCACCTACGTCGTGCGCGCGATCTTCGACGACGCGGCGTTCATCGCCAACGGCGAGGACGTGCGGATCGCCGGCGCGCCGGTGGGCACGGTCGTCGGCTCGGAGGTCTGCCTGCGAGCCAGCCAGGGGTGTCCCGCCACCGCGCTGAAGAAGGCCGCGGTCATGCTCGAGATCGACAACCGCGGCTTCGTCCCCTTCCACGCCGACGCCACCTGCGCCATCCGGCCGCAGTCGCTGATCGGCGAGAAGTACGTCGACTGCACGCCCGGCACCTCGGCCACGCCGGCGCTGAGGAGGATCGCGGCGGGCCCGGGAGCCGGCGACTACCTGCTCCCGGTCTCCCAGACCCACTCCCCGGTCGACACCGACATCGTCCAGGACATCTACCGCCAGCCGGTGCGCGAGCAGCTGGCGATCATCCTCGACGAGCTCGGCACCGGCCTGGCGGCGCGCGGCTCGGACCTCAACGCGGTCATCCACCGGGCCAACCCGGCGCTCGGCTACACCGACCAGGTCCTCCAGATCCTGGCCCGCCAGAACCGCCAGCTCGCGCAGCTGGCCCACGACTCGGCCGCCGTCCTGCGTCCGCTGGCCGAGGATCGCCGCCAGCTCGCCGACTTCATCGCCCAGGCGAACACGACCTCGGTGGCCAGCGCCGCCCGCGCGGCCGCGATCGCGCGCTCCTTCCAGCTCCTGCCCGGCTTTTTGCGCAAGCTGCGCCCGCTGATGGCCGACCTCGGATCGCTGGCCGACCAGGGGGCGCCGCTCTCGGCGTCGCTGGCCCAGGCCGCCCCGGCGCTGACCGACCAGTACGTCGAGCTGGCGCCGTTCGCCCGCGTGGCGCGAACCTCGCTGATCCAGCTGGGCGCGGCGGCGGCCAAGCAGCAGCCGGCGCTGCTCGCCACGATCCCGCTCGAGAAGCAGCTGGCGCGGCTGGGCGGCGCCACCGCCCCGAGCGCGGTGCTGCTGGATCGCCTCACCTCGAGCCTGGACAGCACGGGCGCCATCCAGCAGCTGATGGCGCTGCTCTTCTACGGGACCCTGGGCACCAACGGGTACGACAGCATCGGGCACTACCTGCGCGACCAGCCGCTGGTCGGCTCGTGCACCGGCTACGCCAAGACACAGGTGCCCAGCTGCGGCGCCACGTTCGCGCACGCGGCGGCCGCCCGCGACGTAGCGCTCCGCCAAGACGCGCCCGTGCTGGCGGTCGTGCGGGCGGTCAGCGCGTCCAGCACGGGCGGCGCCGGTGGCGGCGGCGGGTCGCTGGCCGGCCTGGCGCGCTACCTGCTCGGGGGGACGCGATGAACAAGACGCGGCGAGCCGAGCGCTCGATGTACGCCAACCCGGTGCTGATCGGGGCGGTGACCGTGCTGGTGGCGGTCGTGGCGGTGTTCCTGGCCTACAACGCCAACAGCGGGCTGCCGTTCGTGCCCCGCTACAACCTCCGCGTCCAGGTGCGCAATGCCAGCGAGCTCACGCACGACGCCGAGGTGCACATGGCGGGCGGGGCGCTGATCGGCTACGTCACCTCGATCGACCCCGCCCGCGACGCCCACGGCCAGCCGATCGCGATCCTCAACCTGGCCCTCAACAAGTCCGTCCAGCCGCTCCCGGTCGACTCGCGGTTCACGATCCGCCTCAAGGGGACGATCGGCCTGAAGTACCTGGACGTCACGCCCGGGCGCTCGCGCCGCGGCTGGGCCGACGGGGCCACCGTGCCCCTCGGCCGCGCCACCGCCGAAGTCGACCTCGACCAGATCCTCAACATGTACGACGCGCCCACCCGCAGGGGCGTGATCGCCTCCACCACCGGATTCGGCGAGGGCCTGGCCGCGCGCGGAGCCGATCTCAACAGCGCGATCCACGAGTTCGTGCCGCTGGTCGGCGACCTCGGCCCGGTGATGCGCAACCTCGCCTCGCCGCGCACCGACCTCGCCGGCTTCTTCCGCGGGCTTGAGTCCTTCAGCGGCGCGGTGGCGCCGGTGGCCTCCGCCCAGGCCCAGCTCTACGTGAACCTCGACACGACCTTCCGCTCGCTCGCCGGGGTGGCCGTCCCCTACCTCCAGGACTGGATCTCCCAGACCCCGCCCACCGAGCAGACCGTGATCGCGCGGGCACCCGACATCGAGCCGTTCGTCATCGACACCGCGCAGCTGTTCGCCGACCTGCGCCCGGGCTTCGCCACGCTCCCCCAGAGCGCTCCCGTGCTCGCCCAGGCCGAGCGGCTCGGCGTCCGCAACCTGCCGGGGACGGCGGGACTCGACCAGCGGCTGGTCAGCCTGGCGGAGAAGCTCAAGAGCTACGGGCAGACCCCGTCGGTCCAGCAGGGACTTGACCGCCTGACGCTGACCTTCTCCAGCCTGCACCCGCTGCTCTCGTTCCTCACCCCGGTGCAGAGCACCTGCAACTACGTGACGCTGTTCCTGCGCAACTCGGCGAGCCTGCTCTCCGACCATGTCGGCACCGGGACGACGTTCCGCTTCCTGCTGGTGGCGATCGACGACGTGCTCGGCAACGAGTCGGGGCCCTCGCGCTCGCTCTACACCACGCCGGACACCAATCCCACCGACGAGCACGGGCCGGTGCACGTCAACCCGTACCCGAACACCGACTCCCCCGGCCAGACGCCCGAGTGCGCGGCCGGCAACGAGCCGTTCTCAGCCGCCCAGGCGGTGGTCGGCAACCCGCCCGGCAACCTGGGGCGGTCAACCGGGAAGACCTCCTCGACGTTGAAATGAGACGGTCGAAGCCGCGCATCTCCAACCTCTGGGCCGGCGTCATCGGCGCGCTCGTCGTGCTCGCCGCCTGCTATTTGGTGTTCGGGGGATCGCTGCCCTTCTCGAGCTCGCCCTACGTGCTCAAGGCGATGTTCACCTCCAACACGCAGCTGCACATCCCCTCGCCGGTGCGAATCGCGGGCGTGGACGTGGGCCGCGTCGTCGCGGTCCAGCGGCTGCCGGGCTCAGGATCCTCGCAGGCGGCGGTGGTGACGATGGACATCGACCCCGGAGGCCTGCCGATCCACGCCGACGCCACGCTCCAGATCCGGCCGCGGATCTTCCTGGAGGGCAACTTCTACGCCGAGCTGCAGCCCGGCACCCCCGGCGCGCCCGTCCTGCCCTCCGGCTCCACGCTGCCCGCCGCCCAGACCTCCGGGCCGGTGCAGCTGGACCGCGTGCTCGCCTCGCTGGGCCACGACGCGCGCACGAACCTGCAGACGCTGCTGCAGGGAATCGGCTCGGTGCTCAACGTGCCGCCCACCGCGGCCGAGGACGCCGCCCAGGACCCGAGCGTTCGAGGGCTGACCGGAGGCCAGGCGCTCAACGCCGCGCTCCGCTACTCGGCCGACGCCTTCCGCGCATCGGCGCTGGTCAACCAGGCGCTTTTGGGCATCCAGCCGCACGACCTCGCGGGGGTGGTGAAGGGCAACGAGGAGGTGCTGCGCGGCCTGGCCTCGAGCGGCGCGCAGCTCCCGGCTCTGATCAGCCACTTCGACACGACCCTGGCCGCGCTGGCCGCCCGGCAGCAGGACCTCGCGGCGACGGTGGCGGCGCTGCCGCCGTGGCTGGCCGCGACCGACAGCGCGCTCGGCCCGCTGCAGGCATCCTTCGCTCCCACCAAGGCGTTCGCGCGGGCGCTTTTGCCGGGCGTCAGGCAGCTCGACCCGACGATCGGCGCGGCGCTGCCGTGGATCGCGCAGTCGATCGCGCTGTTCTCAAAGCCCGAGCTGGGCGGGCTTCTGCGCGACCTCACCCCGGCCGTGCAGCAGACCTCGAGCGCGCTTACCGCCACCAGGGCGTTCATCGTCGCGGCCGACCAGCTCGCCCGCTGCTTCACCCACAACCTGATCCCCGCCGGCAACCAGGTGATCCAGGACCCGCCGGTGGGAACCGGCCTGCCGGTCTACCGGGAGCTGCTCCAGACGGCGGTGGGGCTGGCGGGCTCGGCGGGCCAGTTCGACGGCAACGGCCGCTACGTGCGCTCGCAGGCGGGCGGCGGGCCGGTGCAGGTCCAGACCGCGTCGGTGCCCGGCCAGGGTCCGCTGTTCGGCAACGCGGTCCTGCAGCCGCTGGGCACCCGCCCGGCCTGGCCGGGCCAGGCGCCACCGCTGAAGAGCAGCGTCCCCTGCTACCGCAACCCGGCGCCCAACCTCAACGACGTGGTCACGGGGAGCACGCCGTGAAGCGCGCGATCCGCATCCACAAGTGGGACTTCACCGCGATCGTCGTGCTGGTCGCCCTGGCCTTCGCGGTGAGCGCCTACATCTTCGGCCACCAGCCCTCGTTCACCGCCTTCAAGAGCTACTACACGATCTACGCGCCGTTCTCCTCGGCGGCGGCGGTCACCTCCGGGCAGGGGCAGGCGGTCGACATCGCCGGCGTGCAGGTCGGCCAGATCGGCGGCGTGAGGGTCTCCGACGGCCGGGCGCTGGTGAAGATGAACCTCTACCGGCAGTACGAGCACTCCGTCTACCGCAACGCGACCGTGCTCCTGCGCCCCCGCACCCCGCTCAAGGACATGTACCTGGCGCTCGACCCCGGGACCCCGGACGCCGGACGGATCCCCAACGGCGGCGTCCTGCCCGCCGGGTCGACCAACCCCGACGTCGACTTCTCGCAGATCCTGCGCTCGCTGGACGCCGACACGCGCGACTACCTGCTGCTGCTGCTGGCCGGCGGCGCGCAGGCCTTTCACGACAACGGCGCGACCGGCGAGGCGCCGAGCGCGGCCGCGGTGCGCGACGCCCGGGGCGACCTCAAGCGCTTCGTGCCGCTCGACCGCGACACCCGCGCGTTCACGCGCCTGCTGGCCACGCGCACCGCGGACATCCGCGCGTCGATCCACGGCCTGCAGCGGGTGAGCACCGCGCTGGGCGGCGTGGAGGCGCAGCTCACCTCGTTGATCGACTCCTCCAACACCAACTTCGCGGCGATCGCCTCGCAGTCGGCGAACCTCCAGGCCGCGCTGCGCCTGCTTCCCGGAACGCTGCGCCAATCGGCCACCACGTTCACCAAGCTGCGGTCGTTCGCGATCGAGTCGGGAACGGCGCTCGGGCGGCTCGTGCCGTGGGCGCGGGCGGTGGCGCCCGCGCTCCAGGCCGCCCGGCCGCTGTTCCGCGACACCACCCCGGTGATCCGCGACCAGCTGCGGCCGTTCGCGGTCGCCGTGCAGCCCGTGGCCCGCGCGCTGCGGCCAGCCGCCGCCGACCTCGCCCGGGCGGCGCCGCCGCTCACCCGGGCCTTCGACTTCCTCAACAGGCTGTTCAACACGCTGGCCTACCAGCCCCGCGGCAGCGAGCAGGGCTATCTGTTCTGGGGCTCGTGGCTGGCGCACAACGCCAACCAGCTGGCCAACATCCAGGACGCCAACGGCCCGGCGGTGCGGGGCGTGCTGGTGGCCACCTGCTCGACGCTGCAGCTGCTGGAGACCACGATCGAGCAGGGCAGCCCGTCGGTCGGGCCGATCCTCGATTTGCTCAACATCCCCGACTACCGCTCGTGCTCCTCGGGAGGTGGCGGGTGAACACGCAGGCGCCGAGCGCTGGGAAGGTCCTGACCATGATCGCCTTCGCGGGCTCGTGCGTGGGGCTGCTCGTGTTCCTGTGGATCTCCTTCGGCGGCTCCACGCCCTTCGCCCCCCAGGGCTACCGGCTGAACGCCGAGTTCGCGCAGGGGGTGGAGCTCGGCACCCAGGCCGACGTGCGCATCTCCGGGATCAGCGTCGGCAGGGTCGTGGCGGTCTCCAACGACCGCCGCACCGGCCTCACCCACGCGGTGATGGAGATCGACTCTCGGTTCGCCCCGCGGCCGGCCGACACGCGAGCGATCCTGCGGGCCAAGACGCTCCTCGGGGAGACCTACATCGAGCTCACGCCGGGCTCCCAGCACGGGGCCAAGCTGCCCGACGGCGCCACGCTGCCGCGCGGGCAGATAGCCCCGACCGTGCAGCTCGACCAGATCCTCAGCACGTTTGACCCCGCGACCCGCCGCGCCTTCATGACCTGGATGCAGCAGGACGGGATCGCGCTCACCAACCGGGGGGAGAACCTGAACGCGGCGTTCGGCGAGCTCTACCCGTTCGCCACCAACGTCGAGGCGGTGCTGGCCGTCCTGCGGCGCGACGGCGCCGCCACCTCGACCCTGCTCCGCGACACGGGCCAGGTGTTCTCCGCCCTCAGCGCCTCACCGGCCCAGCTCCGGGCGTTCATCGAGCACTCCAACGCCACCTTCGCGGCAACCGCGGCGCGGAACGCCGCGCTGGCCGCCACCGTGCGGGCCTTCCCGGCGTTCCTCGTCCAGACCCGCGCGACGATCGACCGGGTGGCGCGGTTCGCCGCCGAGGCCAAGCCGCTGATCGACGAGCTGCGCCCGGCGGCCGTCCAGCTCAGCCCGGCGCTGCGGTCGCTGGCCGTGTTCGCCCCCGAGCTGCGGGCCCTGATGGCCGACATCGGCCCGCTCGACGCCGCCTCCCGGGCGGGCGTGCCGGCGCTCGAGCGCTTCCTCGACGCGAGCGTCCCGCTCCTCCGGCGGCTGAAGCCCTACCTGGGTGGCCTGGTGCCGGTCATCCGGTACCTGACCGACTACCGGCGCGAGATCGCGGCGTTCTTCGCCAACAGCACCGCCACCACCCAGGCCACGGCCACGGCCCTCACCTCGAGCGCGCTGCTGCACTACGTGCGGATCTCCAACCCGCTCGGCCCCGAGACGCTCACCGTCTACTCGCACCGGCCGGCCAGCAGCCGCGGCAACCCCTACCTGGAACCGGGCGGCTACGACCGGCTCGCCCGCGGCCTGCCGGTGTTCGGCGACTATCTGTGCACCGACAACCCGCTGCCGACGATCGGCAGCGCCGTCCCGCCCGCGCTGGCCGCCGTGCTCCGAGCCGACTACTTCACCGCCGACCCGGGCGCCGCGCCGCCCTGCCTGACCCAGGCGCCGCTGGGGCTGCAGACGACGGGCCAGAACCAGGCTTTCCCCCACCTCAACGCGCTCCCATGAGCGCACGAGGGTCCACAATCACCCCTGAGCAGGCCGGTGCTCGCTCATCCACAACCCCGTCCGAATCCACAAGGAGGTTCGCTTGAGACGGATCATCATCATCGGCACGGCGCTGGCCGTGCTCGTCGGGGCGGCCGCGGCCTATGCGGCAATCAACACCTACACGGCGCGGATGAAGTTCTCGCCCACCAAGGCGGGGACCGCCAAGAAGCCGGTCGCGCTGTCGTTCACGATCGACTACACGGCCAGCGGGACCAACGGCAACCGGACCGCGCCGCTGACGGACGTCAAGACCACGATCTACGGGCTGAAGGCCAACTACAAGGGCTTCCCCACCTGCAGCATGGCCAAGATCCAGGCCGCGAAGAGCGACGCCTCGTGCCCGAAGAAGGCGCTGGCCGCCACCGGGTGGATCACCGCGGTGATCGGCCCGACCAACGACCAGAGCGCCGGCGCGGCGGGCACGCTTCCCTGCGACCCGCTCCTGCACGTCTGGAACGGCGGCGGGGGCAAGCTGGTGTTCTTCTTCGTCGACCAGGCGCCCAACCACACGTGCGCCAACGGGGCGCTGACCACCGGCTCGGTTCCCCCCTACCCGGGGACGATCCGCTACGCGGGCAAGAACCTGGTGCAGGACACGCCCGTGCCGGCGTACGTGTCGTTCCCGCTGGCCGGGATCGAGGGGTCGCTGGAGACCCTGCACCTGACCTGGATCAAGCAGTCGATCAAGGTGCACGGCAAGCAGGTCTTCGACATCACCTCGATCGGGTGCAAGAAGGCAAAGCGGCCGTTCTCGGTGTCCTTCACCGCGAACGAGCCCAACCAGCCGAGCGAGACCGACACGGTCACCGGCAGCGCCGCGTGCAGTAGGTAGTAGAGCCAAGGCGCGCGGGCGCCGCGCCGGACACGCCCGGCGCGGCGCCCGCCGCACAATCCACGTCCGGCGGGGAGAACAGGAGGAACGGGTGCGACGGGTCACGATCATCTTCATCGCCCTGGCGGGGCTGGCGGCGGCGGTCACCGCCGACGCGGCGGGGCCGCTGAACACCTACACCGCGTCGCTGCGGTTCACCGGCAACCCGGCGGGCAGCCCTCGCCACCCGCGCAACCTGTCCGTCACCGCCTCGATCACCGCCGGCGGGACCGCCGGCAACCGGACCGCGCCGATCACCGACATCCGCGCGACGATCTACGGCCTTGTCTCCTACGGCCAGTTCTTCCCCACCTGCAGCCTGAAGCGGATCGCGGCGGCCGACAGCGACAGCGGCTGCCCGCCGGCGGCCCAGGTGGCCACCGGCGAGGTGAAGGCCATCGTCGGGCCGACCAACGACCAGAGCCGGGGCGCCTCGGGACAGCTTCCCTGCGACCCGCTGGTGCACGTCTGGAACGCCGGTCTGGGCAAGCTCGTGTTCTTCCTGGTCACCGACGCCACCCACCAGTGCGCCAACGGCGCCATCCAGACCGGCTCCGTGCCGCCGTTCCCGGCCACAGGGGTCCTGGAGGGCAACCGCGGCAACCGCAGCTCGCTGGGCAAGTGGCTGGTCCTCGACGTGCCGATCCCGGCCTACGTGGACTTCCCGCTGGCCGGGATCGAGGCCTCGATCGTCTCCGTGCGCCTGCGCTTCAGCCACCCGGTCAGGCGCGCCCGCCGCGGCGTCAGCTACCAGTACATCGCGGCGGTCGGCTGCCGGCACGGCCAGCGCCCGTGGACGCTGGCGTTCACGGCGCAGGAGCCCGGCGGCCAGCCGGTCACCAGCACGGTCGCCGGGCGCCAGAGGTGCGCCGGATAGCCGGCCCGCGGCCCCGGACGAGGCCGGGTCGGCGGGTGAGATCGACGGTAGGATTGGACCGAGCCTGCATCCCCACACTGCCCAGAAGGAGGGTCGGACGATGCGCATCGCCGTCAAGGGGCGGAACCTGCCCGTCTCGGAGGAGCTCAGGGAGCACGTGGTCAAGCGCTTTCGCAAGGTGGAGCGCCAGGTCTCGCGGCTGGCCGAGCTCGAGGTGGAGGTCTTCGAGGAGCGCAACCCGGCGATCGCCGACTCGCAGGTGGCCGAGGCGACGCTCCACCTCAAGGGGGTGACCCTGCGCGCGCGCGAGGCCTCACGCGACATCGTCCACTCGATCAACGAGGTGGCCGACGAGCTCGCCCGTCAGGTCAAGCGCCACCGCGAGAAGCGCCGCCGGCGCCGCGCCGCGCGGGCGGCCGCGACCGAGCCTGAGGCCGCGGCGCCGCCCGCCGCCCCGCCGGTCATGAACGGCGAGATCGTGCTGGAGGGCGACACGGTCCTGGAGGCCGAGGTGATCCCCGAGACCAGCCTGCCCGAGGAGCGCTCCCCGGCGGCTTGAAAACGGGGGCCCGGACCCGCATCCAGGCGTCTTTGCGGGGCCCCGAGGGCCCCAAAACCCACTGCTAGGCTAACCCCATGTCCATCCTGGACCGTGCGCTTCGCATGGGCGAGGCCAAGAAGTTCAAGGCCTACGAGCAGCGCGTCGGGCGGATCAACGCCTTCGAGCCCGAGCTGGAGCACTACACCGACGAGGAGCTGAGGGAGGCGGCCGACGCGCTGCGCGAGCGAGCTCGCAACGGCGAGAGTCTCGACGAGCTCCTGTTCGAGTGCTTCGCGCTGGTGCGCGAGGCAGCCAAGCGCTCGCTCGGGCTGCGCCACTTCGACGTGCAGATGATCGGCGGCATGGTGCTCCACGACGGGGCGATCGCCGAGATGAAGACCGGCGAGGGCAAGACGCTGACCGCCACCCTCGCCGTGGTGCTGAACTCGCTGGGCGGGCGCGGCGTCCACGTCGTGACGGTCAACGACTACCTGGCCCGGCGCGACGCGATGTGGATGAAGCCGATCTACGACATGCTCGGCGTCTCGGTGGGGGTGCTCCAGAACATGCAGCCCTACGAGGAGAAGCGGGCCGCCTACGCCGCCGACGTGACCTACGGGACCAACTCCGAGTTCGGCTTCGACTACCTGCGCGACAACATGGCGACCACGCTGGAGGAGAAGGTGCAGCACGGCGGTCGGCCGAAGCCCGAGCGCGGCAAATCCCCGTACCACACCTACGCGATCGTCGACGAGGTGGACAACATCCTGATCGACGAGGCGCGCACGCCGCTGATCATCTCGGGCGCCCCCGAGCAGGCGGCCGACCTGTACGTCAAGTTCGCGCGGCTGGCGCGTCAGATGGAGCCGGGCAAGACTCCGGAGGGCCTGATGCCCCAGGAGCGCAAGGCGTTCGTGGCCGACTTCGACTTCGAGTTCGACGAGAAGCACAAGACGGTCTCGGTGACCGAGCGCGGCGTGGCCAAGGCCGAGCGCTTCCTCGGCGTCGACCACCTCTACCGGGCGGAGAACGGCCACCTGGTCAACCACCTGATCCAGGCGCTGAAGGCCGAGGCGCTGTTCAAGCGCGACGTCGACTACGCGGTGATCGACGGCGAGGTGAAGATCATCGACGAGTTCACGGGCCGGATCCTCGAGGGCCGGCGCTGGTCGGAGGGCCTGCACCAGGCGGTGGAGGCCAAGGAGGGCGTGCCGATCCAGGAGGAGAACCAGACGCTCGCCACGATCACGCTGCAGAACTACTTCCGCATGTACGACAAGCTGGCCGGGATGACGGGAACCGCGATCACCGAGGCGACCGAGTTCATGAAGATCTACGAGCTGCCGGTCGTCCAGATCCCCACCAACCGCCCGATGATCCGCACCGACCGCAACGACCAGGTGTTCAAGACCAAGGACGGCAAGTGGGGCGCGGTGATCCGGGAGATCGTAAGCCGCCACGAGCGCGGCCAGCCGGTGCTGGTGGGCACGATCTCGGTGGAGGTCTCCGAGCTGCTCTCCGAGCGGCTCAGGCGCAAGGGGATCCCCCACACCGTGCTCAACGCCAAGCCCGAGCATGCCGAGCGCGAGGGCGAGACGATCGCCGAGGCGGGCGCGCCCGGGGCGGTGACGATCGCCACCAACATGGCCGGCCGGGGCGTGGACATCAAGCTCGGCGGCAACCCCGAGCACCTGGCGCGGCTGGAGGTGGCCAAGCTGGGGCTCAAGCCCGGCGATCCGGACTACGAGGAGCACTACGCGCGCGTGCTGCCGGCGATCGAGGAGCGGGTGGCGGGCGAGCGGGAGAAGGTGCTGGAGGCGGGGGGGCTGTTCATCCTCGGCACCGAGCGCCACGAGTCGCGCCGGATCGACAACCAGCTCCGCGGGCGCTCCGGGCGCCAGGGCGACCCGGGCGAGTCGCGCTTCTTCCTCTCAGCCCAGGACGACCTCGTGCGGCTGTTCGCCGGCGAGCGCATCTACAAGATCCTCGACCGCCTGGGGTCGGTCGACGAGGAGGGCAACGAGGAGCCGATCGAGGCGGGGATGCTCTCCAAGCAGATCGAGAAGGCGCAGCGCAAGGTCGAGGAGCAGCACTTCCTGATGCGCAAGCACACGCTGGAGTACGACGACGTGCTCAACCAGCAGCGCGAGGTCATCTACAGCTACCGCGACGAGATCCTCGAGGGCCGCGACATGAGCGAGGCCGCCCGCGAGCAGATCGACGAGCTGATCGAGACGCTGGTGGGGGAGTACACCGCGAGCGAGTTCGTCGAGGACTGGGACGTCGAGGGGCTGGTCCGCCGCGCGCAGGAGATGTTCCCGCGCGGGACCGCGCTCGCCGAGATCGACCTCGACACCGCCGACCGCGAGGAGCTGGTGGCGGCGATCCAGCAGGAGGCCCAGCGGCAGTACGACGAGCGCGAGCGGGAGCTGGGCGAGCCGCTGATGCGCGATCTGGAGCGCTTCCTGCTCCTGCAGATCATCGACCAGCGCTGGCGCGAGCACCTCTACGACATGGACTATCTGCGCGAGGGGATCGGCCTGCGCGGGTTCGCCCAGATCGACCCGCTGGTGGCCTACAAGAACGAGGCGTTCGAGCTCTTCCGCGACCTGATGAGCTCGATCTGGTCGGACTTCGCGCAGATGATCTTCCACGTCGAGGTGACGCCGATCGGCCCGGACGGCCAGCCGCTCCCGCCGCCCCAGCCCCAGAGGCGTCTGGCGCCGGCGCGCAGCTCGGCCACCGGCGGCGGCCGCGTCACCTACTCGGGCGGCGGGGTGGCGCAGGGCGCGGTGGCGATGGCCGCGGCGGCTGGCGCGGCGGTGGCGGACGGCGCCGGCGGCATGGTCGAGGAGCCGCTGCCGGCCGTCGAGCAGCGCCGGGTCGACGAGCACGAGCAGCTCGGCCGCAACGACCCCTGCTGGTGCGGCTCGGGGAAGAAGTACAAGAAGTGCCACGGGGCGTAGGGCGCCGATAAGATCGGCTTCGGGGCGCAGGTAGCGCCAGCGGGGAGACAACGACCGTGCGCTGGAGGAGACATCCCGCCGTCGGTGTGGCCGCAGTCGCCGCGGTCGCTCTGTGTGTGGGCGCCGACCCGGGTCTCTGTGTGGGCGCCGACCCGGGCGTGGCGGCGTCATCGCGCCACAGGACGCCCGTCCGCCACCACGCAGGGCACGGCCGCCGCCACGCGCGGAAAAAGACGCACCGGCCCCTGTCGCGGGCGGCCGAGCGCCGGGCCCTGATCGCCGCGCTGCGCAGGAACCCGCGGCTGATAGGGCGGGGGAGCTGGTTGAAGCGGGCGTCGCTGTTCGATTTGACGATCCCGGCGATCCTGCGCCTGCAGCAGGTGAGCGACCCCGCGTCAAGCGAGAACACGGCGGTGCTCGACTTCGGGTCGCTCGCCGGCGGGTCGCACACCCTGCGGCTGGGGGGCGGGTTCCCGGTGCTGATGTCCTTCAACGGCGCCGACCAGGTTGGCTTCCCGGGCGACATCGGCATCTCCTTCCCGTCCGGCGCCACGAGCCTCGTCACGAGCTCGGTGCCGCTACAGGTCGACTCCTACCTCGCAAACTCGCAGAGCGCGGCCTCCTCGCCCGGGTGCGGCGACTTCGCGACCACGGGCGGGTACGGGGGGACGGCGGCCGGCGTGGACGACCCCGGCCTGCTGGGGGATCAGCCGGCCAACCCGGGATCGGTCGACGACATCGGGCCGGCGCCATATGACACGACCGTGAGCCCCCCGAACGCCACCGCGGCCGACATCAAGGTCCGCACGGGGCCGCTGCAGATGTCGGTGGCCGGCGGCGTCGACAACCTCGGGACGGCGAACCTGTTCGGCCTCGCGCCGGCTGGCGACCAGCCCGTGCGCCTTCACGTCAACCTGGAGGCCAGCGTCTACACGCTGGTTCGGGTGGCGCCCTCGGACGGCGCCTACGGGGCGCTCGACGCCTACCTTCAGTGCCGCCAGCTCTGGACGGGCGGGGTGGCCCCGAGCGACGGGAGCGGCGGCGCTCCGGTCACGAACGTGTTTCCGGCGGACCTGACCGGGACCATGCACGTCTCGCCGGCGCTGACGACCGACGGACGGATCCGCCTGGCGACGCTGTCGCTCTCGACGCCGGGTGGCGACGCCGCACCCGTCTCGCTCACCGCCTGCCTCGACCCCTACCAGACACTGGCCCAGGGCTACCCGGCGGGCAGCGGGGCCGGCCCGTCGCTCACCAGCCCCTACGTCTACCCGCAGGCGGGCTCCGGCCCCCCGCCCGCGTCGTGCGGCGCGCCGGGCGGTCCGCTCGACAACACGACGTTCAACTGGGCGCCGAGCGGCCGGACCGAGAGCCTCACGGGCCAGTTCTCGATCGCGAACCTGACCGCCGACCTGGTCCTCGGCAGCTGACGGGCCCGCGCGGCACCCAGCGGCCGAGGATCATCGGCTCTTGACTTCGCTCTTTGCGTTCTGGTAGGGATACGCATGCTCCGCGCTGGACGCGGGAGCGGGAGCCTGTGGTGTGGGCGCTGTGACGTGGGCCGGTGGGCGTCGCGGGTGCTCTGCGGGGCGGTCTCCACCGCATAAACCACAGAAGGAGGGAAGTAATGCTTTCCAGGACCGTCAAGGTCTTTGGACTGCTCACGCTGCTGGCGGCCCTCGCCTTGCCGCCCGCCGCGGTCGCAAGAACCCATCACTCGCGGGCGCGCGCGATTCATCTCACGGCACGTGAGAAGCGCATCATCCGGGCGCGCCTGATGAGGGAGATCAAGGCCAACCCGCGGATGATCCGCAACAAGGCGTGGCTGCGCTCGGCCGCCATCGTGCAGTTCCAGCTGCCGGTGACGATTCGCCTGAACCCGCAGCCGTTCACCGCCCAGGGCGTGACCAACGTGATGGACAACAACGCGACGCTCGACCTCGGTCCGTCGCTCGGTAGCAGGCAGATCGGCCTGACCGGGGCGTTGCACGCCACGATCTCGTTCATCTCGACGTTCGACGCAGGACAGCCGGGCAACGTCAACATCTCGATTGGGCCCCAGACCAGCGCCAACACGTGCGCGGGTCAGCCATGCGGGATCACCACGACGTCGGTGCCCCTGCTGACCAACCCGAACGTCACGGCCAACCCGCCGAGCCCGGACTCGACGGTGGACGGCTGCACGACGGCGGGCATCGGCGCGGCGCTCAGCGACCTGGCCGGCACGCAGGATGACCCGGCCGCCCTGAGCAACTCCTCGGCGACCATCCCGACGCCGTACGGGACCGCGGTGGCCTCGGACCAGCCCGACCCGTCCACCATGGACAACCTCGGCAACAACGCCGAGGTCAACGGCTACAACGACCCGAACGCCGGTGACGTCGTGCTTCGCACCGGCGATCTGAGCCTCGGCATCCCTGCGCCGGGGCCGTACACCGATCCGACCGGCTACTCGCCGGTCAACGGCGAGACGATCAGCCCGAGCGGTGGCCTCGGCAACCTGTTCGGGCTGCCCGTCCGGGGGTCGTCCTATCCGGGCACCGGGACGAGCGTCGATGTGAAGGTCGCGCTTGCCACGGCGATCAACGCGATCGTTCGCCAGGTCGACTACGGGCAGTACTTCCTGTACGACACCAACCAGAACGGCGTCGGGCCGCTCACGTCCGGAAACGGGTTCCCGGGCAACCGGGCGTACGCCGACTGCCGGCAGGCGTGGACCGGCGCGATCGAGAACATCCTCACAACCGAGCTGACGGGGTCGCTGCACATCTCGCCGGCGCTGACGTTCGACAGCCGCCTGCGCATCGCGACGGTGGCCCTGTCATCGCAGCCGACGCAGGAAACCGTGGCAGCGTGCCTGGTTCCGACCAAGCTGTTCACGGCCGGTGGAAGCACCGGTGCGGACATCTCGGCGGCTCCGAACAGCACGGTGTCCTCACCCGGTACCTACGGCTGCAACGATGCCGCTTCGCCGTTCGCGACACCCGGTTCGACCACCTACAACGGGCTCGGCAATCCGCTCAACCCAATCGGTGGCGGCCTGACGGCGCCGCTGGTCGACAGCTCGGCCTACCCGCTGCCCGCGTTCGGCAGCAACCCGCAGTACGAGGGCAACGGCGCGGCGGTCATCCTGCCGGCCAGCCTGACGGTCAACAACCTCCGCGCGGAGGTGCTGCTGGGCAACTGATCCTCTCAGCGGCCGTCGTCTTCGGACGACGGCCGCTGGCCACCTCGGCCGAGAGGCCGACCCGGCTGGACCTCGTCGAGGGGCAGCCGGGTCCCGCGGTCGAGAGCGCCTCGGCGCCTCGACCGTGAGGTCCCACCGCGGTGGGACGAGCTTTGTTCCTCACGACACCTCTATCTCAATGATCCATTCACCTCTCGGAGCGCGTGGCGGCAGGCCTCGTCCGCGCACTGCCCTCGTGTTGCGCGCAGGACTCCTGCTGTCGGCCGCTATGGCGGCCGTCGCGCTCGGCCCCCCCGATTCGCTGGCGGCGAAGCGTCCGCCAGGTCAAGCCGCAAACCCGCTCGACTCCCTCGCGCGCTCCCACCACCACGCGGCTCTCCAAGCGCAGTCGGCCGCCGCGAAGAAGAAGAAGGTAAAGAAGAAGACCTGCCAGGTGAAGATCAAGAAGAACGGCAAGCTGGTGGTCTTCCGGCAGCCGGGATTCAAGTACGTCTACGTCAAGAGGCACGGCAGGCGCGTCAGGGTCCGCAGGCGGGTCCTGCTCCCGCTCTACTCGGCGTGTCCACCGCCGCCGTGCATCAAGCAGAAGGTGATCAAGGGCAAGATCGTGCCGGCCACCAAGATGGTGACGATCAAGGTGCGCGTCAGGAAGAACGGCAGGCTCGTCACCGTGAAGCGGAAGGTCAGGCGCTACGTGATCGTCGCCTGCGGCAAGCCGGCGGCCGGAAAGCAGCCGCTGGGCACCCCGGTGACGATCACCGTCGATAAGGGCAGCTACGCGCTGCTCGACTTCGTCGCCTTCCAGCGAAAGGCCGCGTTGACGGGGTCGCTCAAGGGATACATCGTCGGTGGGCTGCAGCTCGGCAGCACGAACCAGATCGTCCTCACGAGCGGGACGATCCACGTCGCGCAGACGCCGATCTTCATCGACAACGACTGCAACGGCCAGGTCAGCGCGTCGATCGAAACGGGCACCCCTACGACGATCAGCCTGGACCCCACGCAGTCCAACACCTCAACGCTCGGAGCGGACGGCACGATCACCTCGATCGTGCACGTGATAATCGATCTCCCGCTGCTGTTGCGCAACGGGTCAAATGGCTGCACGCAGCCATATCTGCAGACCGGCTACGACCAGGAGAGAACCACCTTCTTCCTGTTGGGCAAGTTCACGGGGCTCAGTGGTGACGTGCTCTCCAGCGCGCCGCAGGTCGTCACGTTCGGCGCCTGCCTGTCGCTGAGCGCGCCGACCGTGCCGTGCACCGGGTACGACTTCCCGATCGACGTGCTCGTGAGCAACCACCTGATCGTCGACATCGGAGTTGGATCATGACCAATTCCCAGCGATCGTCGTGAGGACGCGCGGCAAAGCAGTCGCCGCCGCCGGTGAGGCGGCGGCGGCTGCCGCCGTGCCGCGCTGAATCGGCCTCCGATGCTGCGCCGCACGAGGTTTCCGGCAGTCTGTCTGGCCGCCCTGACCACGGGAGTCTGGGCCGCGGTGCTCATTCCGTCTCAGGCGGCGGGGATCGCGCTGCCGATGGTGCAGGTCTTCACCGTCGCGGCGGCTCCGGCAGGCGCCGGGCCATCCACCGCGATTTCCGCCGCCGCCGACGGAAGCGGCGAGCTGTTTGCTCTGACCGACGCGAACGGGCACAACACGCTCTGGAAGTCGACGGCCGACGGAGCGTTCACCCTGGTCCAGAGCAGCGGGCCGGCGACGGGCTCCGAGACCGGGATGGTGGTGGACGCCGGATACGAGTGGCTGGTCGGCCAGGCGGTCAACAACGCGGTGAGCTACCCCGGTGTCCTCTACGAGATCGATCCGGCGGGCGCGATCAAGTCCTACGCGTCGCTTGGCGTCGGGGGATCCGTGCCCGAGGACATCACCGTCGGCCCTGACGGCGACCTGTACATCAGCGACAGCACCGGCGGCGTCTGGCAGGCAGCGCCGGTGTTCGCCACCTCGGCATATGACTTCAAGGCCGCCGGCTCGCCGGCGTTTCAGGCCATCGGGAGCGCGGGAGGCAAGCTGTGGCTCACCGACTCATCGGGCAACCTGCACTCGATGACGACCAACGCGATCTTTGCGGGGCCGTTTCTGGCCGGACAGGTGAGCCCCTATCCCCACACGCTCGCGGGCGGCAATGACGGCAATCTCTATGCGGTCGGCGAGGTGGCCGGCGTCGGGACGAGCATCCTCCAGATCAACCCCGCCACCGTCGGCGTGTCTCAGACGTTTCCGGCCCCGGCCGGCTCCAACATCGTCTCGCTGACCAGCGGTCCGGACGGGAACATCTGGTTCACCGACGACTACAAGAACACGGTTGGATATCTCGATCCCTCCACGGGGGACATCCAGGAGCTGCCGCTGCCGAGCGGGTTCGTGATCCCCCCAAGAGGCTATGCCTCGATTCAACCGGGCCCCAACCACACGCTGTGGTTCTCGGTCCAGACCACTGGCGGGGGGGCGGCGATCGGCGAGATCGGGAACCTTCCCGTGCTCGTGACGACGCAGACGGTCACCGTCACGAACAACGTGACCACGACCGTCACGACGGCTTCGCCTCCGGCGAAGCCCTCCCAGGGATCCACCCGGGGAACCCTCAGGCTGGCGGCCGCCGCGCCGGTCGTCAAAGGCGCCGCTCAGCTGAGGGCGACGTGTGTCGGCAAGCCCGACGCCAGGTGCAGGGGGACACTCGTTGTCACGGTGATCCGCTCCACGACGGTGAGCGTGACGATCAACGGTCATCGGCGCAAGAAGAAGAAGCGCCAGACCGTCAGGCTCGGATCGACCTCCTACAACCTGATCGGCGGCCACCGCGCCACGCTCAAAGTGACGCTCTCCGCGCAGGGACGGCGGCTCCTCGCAAAGGCGCGCAGGCATCGGCTTGGCACGAAGGTCAAGGGCACCCCCAAGGGCGGGCGGATGCAGACCTTCAACGTGGCGCTGGTGGAGCCCAAAGCGAAGCCAAGGAAGAAGAGGAAATGAGGCCCGCCGCCTACCCCAGCTTCGCCTCGAGCCGCACCTCGCTCACGCCCGCCAGCGCGCGGCTGACCGGGCAGCCGACCTTCGCCTGCTCGGCCGCCTGCCGGAACGCCGCCTCGTCGATCCCCGGCACCCGCCCGACGGTCCGCAGCTCGATCGTGGTGATCGTGGGGGTGCCGTCGACCATGCGCAGGGTCACGGTGGCGTCGGTGGCGACGGACTCGGCGGGCGTGCCCGCTTGACCCAGCGCGCCGGCGAGCGCCATCGAGAAGCAGGCGGCGTGGGCGGCGGCGATCAGCTGCTCGGGGTTGGCGCCGGGGCCGTCCTCGAAGCGCGAGCGGAACGAGTACTCGCCGCCCAGCCCCTCGCTGGTCTGAAAGGTCCCGCTGCCCGACCGCAGATCGCCCTTCCACTCGGCATTGGCTCTGGCTGGCATCGTCGCCTCCTCGGGGTCGCTTGGCGTGTGACCAGATCCTAGGATGAGGGCTCAGGCAACGTCGGCCGCGTGCCGAGAACCGTCGATGGAGCGGCCTTTTCCCTCGTGACTCGATGATCGCCCCACTGCCAGCCGTCCGCCGCCTGTGCCTCGCCGCGCTGCTCGTCGCGGGACTGGCGGGAGCCCTCGCCCCGCCGGCATCCGCCGGCGTGGCCAACGCGGGCGTTCCCGGAGCCCCGCGCTCCAACCCGCTGGCCGGCCTGCCCTGGGGCGTCTACACCGGCCCCTGGTACAACAGCGTCTACCCGGCCTACGAGCGGTCGCGCGGACGGGCCCGGCGCCTTTTGGCCAAGATCGCGCTCCGGCCGCTGATGTACTCCTTCGGCGCCTGGTTCGCCGACGGCGAGGCGCGCAGCGTGGCCCGCGACTACATCGCCAGCGTCACCGGCGGGAACCCGGACGTGCTCGCCCAGGCGGCGATCTTCCGGCTGGACCCGTGGGAGGGGCAGGCCTGCCCGCACGGCTCCTGGAGCGCCGCCGACCAGGCCAGCTACCGCCGCTGGATCGACGGCTTCGCGGCCGGGATCGGCTCCTCCCGCGTGGCGCTCGTGCTCCAGCCCGACCTGGCGTTTGCCACCTGCGCGGGCTCGCGCGCCCCGCTGGAGCTCGTGGCCTACGCCGCGCGGCGCTTCAACGCGCTCCCGCACACCACCGTCTACATCGACGGGGGCGTGCGCTACTGGCCCTCCTTCCGCGAGGCGGTGTGGATGCTGGAGCAGGCCGGCATCCGTCACGTGCGCGGGTTCGCCCTGGACATGAGCGAGTACGACGCCACGGGAGCGGAGATCGAGTACGGCGCCCGGCTGGCGCGGGCGCTGGCCGCCGCCGGGTACGGCGCAAAGCACTTCGTGATCAACACGGCCGAGAACGGCGCCGGGTTCCTCGACGGCCAGTACCCGGGCGACCCGGCCCACCCGCGGACGTGCCGCAACCGCTTCGACCGCCTGTGCGTCACGCTCGGCATCCCGCCCACGACCCGGGTGGCCGCCCCGGGCTGGCGGCTCTCGGGGCTCGACGCCGGGCTCGCGCGCCGTTACGTGGACGCCTACGTGTGGGGCGGGCGGCCGTGGCTGGAGGACAGCACCGGCGCGGTCGACGTGCCTCGCGCGCTCGCCCTCGCCGCGTCCACCCCCTGGTAGGCGACGCGCGGGCGCCGTCCGGGCGCTGCACGCAGACTTGCATCCTGCACGCCGCTTTGCAGCGGTTTCGGCCGGCGGCCGGGTGGAGAAACATGGCAGCGCCTTGGCTCGGCGTCTGCTCCTTGCGACCACGGTGGCGGTGCTGCTCGCGCCCGCGACGGCGTCCGCCGCCTTCCTGCACACGGTGATGCCCGGTGAGTCGCTCACCTCGATCGCCGCCGCCGACGGGCTGAGCGTGGCGCAGCTGGCGGCCGCCAACGGCCTCTCGCCCTACGCGCAGCTGATCGCCGGCTCGACCGTGGTGATCCCGCCCCAGGGCGCCCCCGCGCAGCCTTCCGCTCCCCCCGGATCGGCGCCGGCGACCCCGGGCGGCGTCGCCGGCGACCAGGACGGCGACGGCGACGACTCCGCGGCGCCGCCCGCCACGGCTCCCGTCCCGGGCGGCGACGGGGACGCCGACGCCGACGAGGCCGGTACCTCGGGGGGGCCCGTGACGATGCCGGTCAGCGAGACGACGACGGCGCCGGCGAGCTACGTCGTGGCGCCCGGCGACACGCTGAGCGCGATCGCCGCCCGGGCCGGGACGAGCGTCGCCCAGCTGGCGGCCGCCAACGGCATCGACCCCAACGCCCCGCTGCTGGCGGGCAGCGTGCTCGTGCTCTCGCCGGTTGGCGCCGCCGCCTCGGCGCCGGTGCAGCCGCCGGCGGTGGGGACGACCGTCACCGGCCGCATGACCTGGTTCGGCGGCCCCCACGACCCCAACGCCCAGGGCGTTCCGGCGAGCGGCCTGGGCTGGCGCGGCGACGGGATGGCCTACTACAACTACGGTTCGCTGGGAGGCCACTGGCTGATCCACTTCCCCTGGGGCCAGACGATGCCCATGACCCAGATCGACGTCGGCCCCGCCCCCTGGACGGGCAACCCGTTCGACATCGCCTACAGCGCCCTGCCGAACACCCCGTACAGCTGGCGCACCTGGCCCAACCCGACGGTCACCGGCACCTACCAGGGGCCCTGAGGCGATGGAGAGCGGGCGGCGGGTGCACAATGGAACCTCCGCCGGCGCAACGGCAGGAGGGTCGAAATGAGCCCCGGCAGGCTCGTCCACGAACCCCGGCGAGGTGAGGCATCCGAGCCCCAGTGGGGCCCGGTCCGCATCTACCGGCGCCGCCCGGGCGGCGCGGTCATCGAGGTTCTGGTGGCCGCGGCGCTGCGCCTGGCCGGCCCGCTCGGGCGGGTGGCCCGCGGGCGCAGGCCCGCGCGCCTGGCCGCGCCGCTGGCGCTGCTGGCGGCCGGCGCCGCGGTGGCCGCGGTGGTGCTCGCCGACCAGCCGAACCGTGCCGCGCCCGGGCGGACGGCGCCGCGTCCGGCCCCGGCGCCAGCGGCCGCCCGCGGGGCGCTCGGGGCTCACGCCGCGCGCGCGCCGCGGCGGCTCACCAAGCCGACGGCGCCGCCCCGCGCCACGACCACCGCCTCCACCACCAGGGCGCCGGCGGCGGCCCGGTCCGCCACCGCCGCCGGCCTGGAGGCGCGCGGTCACGACCTCCTCCTGGCCGGGCAGGCGGCGGCGGCCGTCCCGGTGCTCCGCCGGGCCGTCCTGGCCACCGGCGAGCGGCCCGGCGCCTGTCGCCAGCCCAGCACCCAGACGTGCCTCACCTACGCCTACGCGCTCTACGACCTCGGGCGGGCGCTGCGGCTGAGCGGCCGCGCCGCCGACGCGGTGCCGATCCTCGAGCGGCGCCTGGCGATCGACGACCATCGCCAGATCGTGGCCGCCGAGCTGCGGCTCGCCCGGCGGGGGCGCGGATGAGCGGAGCAGGAGCGGCGTGGACCGCCGTGGTCACCGGCGCCGCCTCGGGCATCGGCCGGGCGACCGCGCTCGAGCTGGCGCGGCGTGAGTGCTTCGTGGTGGCGGCCGACCTTGACGCGACAGGGACGACCGCCGGGCCGACGCGCCCGCTCCGAGCGCACGGGACCCGGGGCCGTGGCGGCGTGGCTCGAAGCGATGGGCCGGGCCCACCGCTTCGAACGTCGCCGCCACTGGGCGGCGCATCCCCGCTCGATGGTTTGGGCGGTGGCAGGAAATGCGCCGGCGCGACGGGCCGTCCGAGTCGTGGTTCCCCGGTGGCCCGTTGGGCGTTCGCGCGAGCCTAACCAGATTCGCCGTCAGCTTGCAACCCCTCCGGCCGCGGCTGCCCCGAGGCGATGTTCGCCGGCACCTTGCCGTAGCTGTTGCGCCCATCGGGACGGCGGTCGAAGAACGCCCTGGCCGCCTCGCAGCCGAGGTCGTAGAGGAGCTTCTTCTGGGAGGTGGTGAGCGCGAAGTCGAGCGTGCCGATGTCGTCGGTGGGCAGCGAGACCGTGCGCGGGCCGAACGCCTTGAGCTCGAGCGTGTCGAGGGCGTTGGTGGAGGTGTCGATGATCGCCTTGAGCATCTCCAGCGGCCACAGCGGGCCTGCGACGGGCGTGTAGCTCGGCCGGGCGGGGTCGCTGCCGGCGAACAGGCGGAACCCCCACGTCGGATGCGCCGGGTTGGGCTGGTCGAACAGGAACACGGGGAACGGGCTGGCCACGCCGCCGTCCACCAGCACGCCGGGCCTGCGCGTGTGGGCGTCGCGCAGGTGGCGCGGCGGGAAGAAGTACGGGTAGCCGGCGCTGATCCGCACCGCGTCGGCGATCGGGAACTCGTCCGCCACGAACGGCCGGCCGTGCTCGTCGACGTAGAGCGCCACGTCGTCGGGGAACACGACCATGCGCGTGTGGGCGAGGTCGACGCCGACCACCCGCAGGCGACCGGGGCCCAGCTCGCCGAACGTCCTCGCGGGCCGGGGCGCGTTGCTCAGCAGCTCGTCGATCCAGCGGTGAAGCGCCCTGCCGTGGGTGACGCCCTCACGGGTGGCGAGGTTGAGCGGGACCTCCAGCGGGCCGAGCGGCCCGTAGTCGGCGAGGCTGCCGAGATCGAAGGCCTCCAGCGCGTCGCGCAGGCCCCGCGCGTCGTAGCCGACGGCCAGCGCCATCGCGGTAATCGCTCCCGCCGAGGTGCCGGCGAGCGACACCCATTCGTCGTAGCCCGCCTCGGCCGCCGCCTGCAGCGCGCCGGCAAACGCCAGGCCCTTCACGCCGCCGCCGGAGAACACGCCGTCCGCGCGCACGGCCAAACGTTACATTCCGCGCGTGGAGAGCGTGCGCGTCTCAGACCAGCAGCGCGAGGAGGCGGCGCGGCAGCTGCGCGAGCATTTCGCCGCCGGCCGCCTCACGCCGGACGAGCTGGACGAGCGGCTCCAGGCGGCCTACGGGGCACGCACCGAGCCGGAGCTGGAGCGGCTGCTGGCCGACCTTCCCCGGCGTCTGGGTGGCGATCTTCCCGGCGCTCACGCTGTTGCGCAACGGCTGCGCCTCGCCGGGCCCGGCACGGCGAGCGGCGCCAGGAGCGTCGCCACCGGCGCCGGTGAGCCTCAGCTCTGCTTGAGGTAGCGAACCCGCTGAGGCTCGATGACGAACTTGATCCGCTCCTCGCCGGGCGCTCGGAACGGGTACTCGTCCTGGTTCATGTACTTCTTGGTGAGCGCGTTGATGTGCTCGTCGGCCCCTTCCCGGGTCGCCGTCGCCCTGCCCTCGACCTCGACGTAGTGGTAGGGGTTGCCGGTCTCCTGCACCAGCACCGTGACCCGGGGGTCGCGCTGGAGGTTGGTCGGCCACCGGCGCCCGATGGCGCTGTTGACGGCGAGGTGGCCGTCCTCGGAGTTGACCCACACGACGGTGCTGAGGATCGACCCGTTCTCGTTCATCGTCGAGATGACCGCGTAGTTGGGCTTCTCGAGCAGCTCGCGGGGGCCGGGATCGTTGATGTCGGTCATGGCCGACTTATACCCCACGGCTGCTAGGTTTGGACCAGATGTCCAGCGTCCACTCCGAGCCGCTCTCGCACCGACTCGCGGCGATCCGCGACCAGCTCAAGCTGCTCGCGGACTATCTTTGACCCGGACGGGCTGAGCGAGCGCGTCGCCGCGCTGGAGGAGCAGATGGGGGAGCCCGGCTTCTGGGAAGACCAGGAGCGTGCGGCCCAGCTCGGAGCCGAGCACGCCCGCGCCTCGCGGCGGCTGGCGCTGTACCGGACGCTCGAGCAGGACGTGGCCGACCTGGAGCCCCTCTCCGAGCTGGCCGAGGAGGACCCCGAGATCGCCGGCGAGCTGGAGGAGCAGCTGCGCTCGGTGCAGGAGCGCTTGGACCAGCTGGAGGAGCAGCGGCTGTTCTCCGGCCGCTACGACGCCGGCGACGCGCTGGTGACGGTCAACGCGGGCGCCGGCGGCACCGACGCGCAGGACTGGGCGGAGATGGTGCTGCGGATGGAGATGCGCTGGGCCGAGAAGCGGGGCTTCGACGTCGAGCTGCTTGAGGTCTCGCCCGGGGAGGAGGCGGGCATCAAGTCGGCCACCTTCGTCGTGCGGGGGGAGAACGCCTACGGTCTGTACGCCAGCGAGAAGGGCGTGCACCGTCTGGTGCGCCTCTCACCCTTCGACGCCGCCCACCGCCGCCAGACCAGCTTCGCAGGCGTGGAGGTCTCGCCGGTCGTGGACGCGATCGACGACGTGGAGATCGACGAGGACGACCTCCAGATCGACACCTACCGCGCCTCGGGGGCCGGCGGGCAGCACGTCAACAAGACCGACTCGGCGGTGCGGATCACCCACCGGCCGACCGGGATCGTCGTCCAGTGCCAGAACGAGCGCTCCCAGTCCTCCAACAAGGCGGAGGCGATGACGATGCTGCGCTCCAAGCTGCTGGAGCTGGAGGAGCGAAGGCGCCGGGAGGAGATCGCGCGCGAGCGGGGGGAGGCGCAGGACGTCAACTTCGGCTCGCAGATCCGCTCCTATGTCCTTCACCCCTACACGATGGTCAAGGACCACCGCACCGATTTCGAGATGGGCGACGCGAGCCGCGTCCTCGACGGTGACCTCGACGGATTCGCGCGCGCCTACCTGCACCGGGCGGCCAGCCGGTGAGCGAGGTGCGCGTGGGCAAGACCGACGCGCCGGCGCGCGGGAGGAAGCTGACCGACGCCCAGCCGGCCGCGGCGCCCTCCGCCCAGCCGACCTCGCCCCCCTCGCCCCAGGGGGCCGCCGCGCACTCCGCCCAGCCGACCGCGCCCTACCTGGAGGCCGTCACCGCCTACGGGTTCCGGGGCTCCACCCGCTTTCACGTTCCCGGCCACAAGGCGGGCGAGGGGGCCGATCCGGGCCTCAGGACCGCCCTGGGCCCGCGGGCGCTGCTGCTCGACGTCCCGCAGGACATCGAGGGGATCGACGTCGGCCCGGCGCCGACGCCCTACCAGCGGGCCGAGGCGCTCGCCGCCGAGGCCTACGGCGCCGCGCGCACGTGGTTTCTCACCAACGGCGCCACCCAGGGCAACCACGCGCTGTGCCTGGCGCTCGCCGGTCCCGGCGTGCGGGTGGTGCTCCAGCGCAACTCGCACGCCAGCCTGATCGACGGGCTGATCCTCAGCGGGGGCAGCGCGACGTGGGTCGCGCCCGAGTACGACGCCGAGCTCGGGATGGCGCACACGGTCACCCCGCAGGCGCTCGAGCGGGCGCTGGAGCGCTCCCCCGGCGCGCGGGCCGCGTTCATCGTCTCGCCCACCTACTACGGCATGGCGGCCGACGTGGCGGGCTGCGCCGAGGTCGCGCACCGCGCCGGCGTGCCGCTGGTGGTCGACAACGCGTGGGGGGCGCACTTCGGGTTTCACCCGCGCCTGCCGGACTCGCCGCTGCAGCTGGGCGCCGACGCGATGCTCTCCTCCACCCACAAGATCGTCGGCAGCCTCACCCAGTCGGCGATGCTGCACGTCGGCCACGGCGGTCGCGTGGACGTCGACGCGGTGGCGCGGGCGGTGCGGCTGGTGCGCTCGACCAGCCCGAGCTCGCTGCTGTTCGCCTCCCTGGACGCGGCCCGGCGCCAGCTGGCGGTGCACGGCGAGGCGCTCCTGGAGCGCACGATCCTCGCCGCCGAGCGGGCGCGGCGGGCGATCGACGCCGTGCCGGGGTGCGTCACGCTGGCCGACGAGATGGTGGGGCGGGCCGGCATCGCGGGATGGGACCCGCTGCGGATCGTGATCGACGTCCGCGGCACGGGCTGCACCGGCTATGAGGTGGCCGCGGCGCTGCGCGCCTCCTACGACATCTACGTCGAGCTGGCGACCCACGCGACGCTCGTGCTCGTGCTGGGGATGGCCCAGCCGGTGGACCAGCTCGAGCGCCTGGCCCACGACTTCGCCGAGACGGTCCGGCATGTCTCCCGGCCTGGCCAGCCGGCCGTCGTCGTCCGCCCGCCGGTGGCCTTCGAGCACGAGACGGCGATCGCGCCGCGGGAAGCCTTCCTCGGCCCCGGCGAGACGGTGGCGGTCGCCCAGGCGGTGGGGCGCATCTCCGCCGAGAGCATCGCGGGATACCCGCCGGGGATCCCCGCGCTGCTCCCGGGCGAGCGGATCACCGAGGAGGTGATCGCCTACCTGCGCGAGCTCACGCGGGCGGGGGCGCGGCTGCACGGCGCGGCGGATCCGAGCTTCAACACCGTGAGGGTGCTGGTGGAGTAGCGCTGCGCGGCCGGTCAGTCGCCGCGCCGCGTGCGGGCCACCCGCCAGTACTCGCGCACGGTCTCGGCCGGCAGCCAGTCGGGCAGGCCCAGCCGCAGCTGGCGCGCGATCACGATCGCGTACGGCTCGTAGCTGGCGCGCAGGCTCGCCAGCCGCTCCTCGGCCCCCTCGCCCGGCTCGGATCGCAGGCCGCTGCTCTCCAGCCGCCGGCGCAGCTCGGCGAGCGCCTGCGGGGTCAGGCGCTCGTGCCGCTGGCCGGCGTCCCCTCGCCGCGTGGCCCCGGGGTCGAACACGAACGCGAGGTCGGCCAGCGCGTGGCGGCCGATGCGAAACGTCAGCTCGGCGGCCTCGATCGCCTCGTCGGGTCCGTAGGCGATCGCGTAGGCGCAGGCGTCGACCACGGTGGTCAGCGCGGCCAGCCAGTTCTGGCCGATGTGCTGCGAGCGGAAGTAGCCGAGGATCGGATAGCTCAGGTGCGTCTCCATGAGCTCGGCCGTCCACGTCTCCCACTCGTGCAGGTACTCGTCGAGCTCCCGCCAGCCGCCGCGCAGTCCCGAGCGCTCCAGGAGCGCCGCCGCGGTGGGCGGCGTCCCGGCCCGCGGGTCAAGGCGCGAGACCGCCGTCTCGCGTTGCGAGAAGGCCTGGAAGAGCGCCGGGAGGTAGGCGATCACCAGGCCGAGGAACCCGAGGCCGATCGCCGCCTGGACGATCTGCAGCGCCTTGCCGACGGCCAGCGTCGGGTTGGAGGTGGCCGCGCTGAAGAACGTGCCGCCGCTGAAGTACAGGTAGTCGCCGAACCGGCTCGGCTGCGGGCCCTCGACGTGGCTGGAGGTCGCCCAGTAGAGGGCGGCGAAGCCGAGGATCACGCCCGCGCTCAGCACGGCGAGGATCGTGAGCAGGCCGAGCGGCCCCCAGATCCCGAGCACCGTGTCGGCGCTGCGGGGCGGCAGGCGGCCGGCCGCCCAGCGCCACGGCGTCCACAGCCACCGCAGGATCCCCCGGGCGATCCGCGGATCCCGCTTGACCCGCCGCGGCAACAGGAAGGTGCTGAAGTACTCCGCCACCATCAGCAGCACGAGCGCCGCGCCGAGGATCCCGATCAGGAGGTGCACCGGCTAGAGGGTGACAGAGGCGCCCGGCGGCTCGGCCCGCCGGGCGCCTCGTTGCCGCAGCCCCTACTTCACGATGATCGTGCCGCGCATGAAGGGGTGGATCAGGCAGATGAAGCGGTAGGTGCCGGCGTGCGCGAAGGTGATCGCGCCCGACGGCCTCAGCGGGGTGCCCGAGTCACGGTCCAGCGCGCCGACGCCCGCGAACCCGTTGCCGTGCGTCGCGGGAGTGAGCACGATGTGGCCGGGCGGGTCACTCGGGTAGCCCCCCTGCGCCGGCGGCACCGGGCCGCCGAAGGCCTGCGCCAGCGTCTTGAGGTATGACGCCGGCCCGAACGTGGCGGTGTGCGTCTCGCGCGTGTCCCTGGACATGAAGAAGGTCACGCTCGTGCCCCGCTTGACGCGCAGCACCGCCGGGAACATCGCGAACACCTCCAGGCCGCCCGGTCCCGACGCGCCGAGGCTGACCGAATGCGCGGGCGCCCTGGTGTGCTGGAGGCGCTTGGCCTCCGCCACGTAGGCCGCCTCCTCGCCTCTCAGGGTCAGCGCGTCCTGGCGGGCGGTGGGCACCGGCTTGCCCTTCGGCCGCACGACGACGTAGCCGACCATCCCGTAGTGGACGTCGCAGTAGAACTTGTAGACGCCGGGCCGGGTGAACCTGACCGCGAAGTCGTGCGGCTTGCCGAGCGGCAGCCCCGAGTCCACGCGTCCGGTCCCGTCGTACACGTGGCCGCCGACGGGGGCGAACAGCGCGGGGTTGAAGCCGAGCTGCGGGAGCTTGCCGTTGAACCAGAACGGATTGCCGGCCGCGTCGAGGACGCCGCTGACCATCTTGCCGGTGGGCAGGATCAGCGGCAGGTCACCGCCCCCGAGCTTGGGGATGTCCACGGTGTGAAAGCCGCTGCCCAAGCTCTTGCCGTTCCACACGACGGTGTCGCCCGCGTCGATCGTCACGCGGTCGATCAGGAAGCTGTTCACCCCGGCGCGGTAGCGGTGGGTGAGCGTTTTCGACCATCCCACCGGCCCCCCGGCATACACGATCTTCGTCCGCGCGCCCGCCGCGACCGGCACGGCGAGGACGGATACGACCACGGCCAGCACTCCGACGCGCTTTCCCATCACGACCCCCTTTAGCCTCGGTTTAGGTTCTGTGAAGCTTAACCGATCGGCCGGGGCGGGAGTCAAGGGCCGAGAACCGGGGCGGAGCTCAGGGGCCAAGCCGCGCCCGCCTTTCTATCCTCGGGCCGGTGGAGGTCCAGACGATTCCCGACGTCGTGCGCCGCGCGCTCGAGGAGGACCTCGGCGGGGGCGACCTGACCACCGAGGCCACCGTGGCGCCGGGCGCGCGGGCGCGGGGGGTGATCACCCAGAAGGCGCCCGGGGTGATCTTCGGGCTCGAGGTCGCCGAGACCGTGTTCCACGCCCTCGATCCCTCGGTGCGCTTCGAGCCCCGGACAGCCGAGGGCGTCTGGCGGCAGGCGGGCGAGGTGGCCCGGCTGGAGGGACCGGCGCGGGCGATTCTCGGCGGCGAGCGCACGGCGCTCAACTTCCTGGCTCGCCTGTCGGGCGTGGCGACGATGGCGGCCCGTTACGTGCAGGCGGTGCAGGGGACCGGCGTGCGCATCCTGGACACGCGCAAGACGACGCCCGGGCTGCGCGCGCTCGAGAAGGCGGCGGTGGCGGCCGGAGGGGCCGTCAACCATCGCGCCGGCCTCTACGACGCGATTCTGATCAAGGAGAACCACGCGGCGCTGGCCGGCGGGGTGGGGCGGGCGGTGAGCCTGGCGCGCGAACGGGGGCTGGGCGTGCCGATCGAGGTCGAGTGCCGCACGCGCGAGGAGGTGAAGGAGGCCCTTGCCGCCGGCGCCGAGCGCATCCTGCTCGACAACATGTCCCCGGCGCGGCTGCGCGAGGCGGTCGAGCTGGTGGGCGGGCGCGCCCGCCTGGAGGCCAGCGGCGGGGTTAGCCTGCAGACGGTCGGGGAGATCGCGCGGACCGGGATAGACTTCATCTCGGTGGGGGCGCTTACCCACAGCGCTCCCGCGCTGGACCTCTCGCTGATCCTGGAGCCGCTTCCGTGAACCTGCCGATGCTGGACGACGCGCCGCTGATGCTCGAGAACATCCCCGCGCTGCAGGAGGAGGTGCGGGCGCTGGCGCGCGAGCGAGACGCGGTCATCCTCGCCCACAACTACCAGCTGCCCGAGATCCAGGAGGTCGCCGACTACGTCGGCGACTCGCTGGGGCTCTCTCAGAGCGCCGCCCGCGCGGACGCGGGCACGATCGTGTTCTGCGGCGTTCACTTCATGGCCGAGACCGCCTCGATCCTGTGCCCCGAGAGGCGGGTGCTGATCCCCGATCCCGACGCCGGCTGCTCGCTGGCCGACTCGATCACCGCCGCCCAGCTGCGCGAGTGGAAGGCGCGCCACCCGGGGGCGGTCGTGGTCATGTACGTCAACACGAGCGCCGAGGTCAAGGCGGAGACCGACTACTGCTGCACGTCGGCCAACGCCGTCGCGGTGGTGGAGCACATCCTGCGCGAGCACGGGCCGCAGACCGAGATCCTGTTTGGCCCGGACATGTTCCTCGGCGCCTACGTGGAGAGGACGCTCGGCGTGCGCATGCGGGTGTGGGACGGCGAATGCCACGTCCACGCGGGCATCCGCCCCGCCGACATCGCGGCGGTGCGGGCGGCCCACCCGGGGGCGGACTTCCTCATCCACCCCGAGTGCGGGTGCTCCACCAGCGTGATGGAGTACGTCGCCGCCGGCGACGTGGAGCCCGAGGGGGTGCACATGCTCTCCACGGGCGGGATGCTCCGCTACGCGCGCGAGCACCACGGCGGCACCGCGATCGTGGCGACCGAGACCGGGATGCTCCACCCGCTGCGCCGCGCGGCCCCCGACACGGAGTTCATCGCCGCCAACGAGGCGGCCCACTGCCGGTTCATGAAGATGATCACGCTGCCCAAGCTGCGCGACGCCCTCCGCGACGGCGTGCACGAGGTCAAGGTGCCGTCAGCGGTGGCCGACCGGGCGCGGGTGGCGATCGAGCGGATGGTGGCGATCGGCTAGGGCCGGGCGCAGCCGGGTTGCCGCCCGCCGCGCGCCTCGGTCGTCTAGCCGACCGCGAGCAGGTCCAGGCCGTCCTCCAGCGCCGCGCGCACCACCGCAAGCGTCCGGCGCCGGCGCTCGAACTCGGCCGGCGTGTAGCAGTGGACCTCCGCGGGAGCTCCCATCTCCAGGGCGTCCCACAGCGCCGCGGCCTGGTAGACGCGCTCCAGCCACGGCATCCCGTCGTAGGCGGGGGAGACGAGCACGACGACGTACTCCGGCCCCCGCTCGCGCTGGGGCGGCGCGCCCCGCTCATCGGCGACGCGCGCCCCGCCGAGCACGGCGCGCTCAATCGGCCAGCGCTCGTCCAACCGGTGCAGGTACCTGCGCAGCTCGGCGTGATTCAGAGCCGAGTCCGGGTCCACGGCGGGATTGTGGACCGTGGCGCGCAGCGGCGTCAATAGCCCGCGACGGCCGCCACCAGGCGGCCCAGGAGCCGGATCCCCAGCCCGTTGGGCGGGCCGTCGAGGAAGAAGGCGAACGCCAGCCCGTGGCTGCGGCGGTCGCGGCAGTAGCCGGCCAGGTTGGTGACGTTGTCGAGCGTGCCCGTCTTCGCCACGCAGCGGCCCTGCGCGGGGGTGCCAGCCGCCAGGTGCGCCACCGTCCCGCTCACGCCCACGACCGGGAGCGCCGCCTCCAGCTGGGCGCCGGTCGCCGTGCCCCACAGCGCCCGCAGGAGCGCGACCACCTCCGCCGGGGAGCTGCGGTCGGAGCGGGAGAGCCCCGATCCGTCGACGATCACCGGGTGCACTCCCCAGATGGCGGCCACGTCGGAGATCACGCCCGCGCCGGCCGCGATGCTGCCCCGACCGGCGAATCGGGCCCCGAGCTGCTCGGTCAAGAGCTCGGCGAACAGGTCGTCGGAGGGGACGTCCATCAGCTTGAGCAGCACCGATATGGGCGGCGAGCCGACGGTGGCGAGCGCAAGGGCGCCCGGCGGCGCGGCGCGCGTGAAGGGGACGGCCCGCGCGCCGATGTGCTCGGCGCGCATCGTCCGCGCCAGCTGCCGGGCGGCGAACGCCGCGGGCGAGAGCTTCGCGGTGCTGGAGCCGTGGTCGAAGACCAGGGCCGAGAGCTGCCCGCCGAAGTCCGGCACGTCGGGGGCGTAGCCGGTCGCCGGGCCGCCCCGCCTGGCGTCGAACAGCGACTCGTCGCCGATCACCGAGCCCGTCACGCGGCGGATGCCGTCGCGGGCGAGCTGGGCGACGAGCTCCTGCGCGGTGGGGCCGTAGCCCTCCTCGTATGCCCGGTTGAAGGCGCCGTCGCCGAACGTCGGATCGCCGCCGCCCACCAGGTAGAGGTCGCCCTCCCACGTCCCGCCGGCGGCCAGGTGCCCCGTCCCGAGCACGCGCGTGCGCAGGCGCGCCGTCGGGCCGAGCTTGCCCAGCACCGCCACCGTCGTGTACAGCTTCTCCACCGAGGCGGGCGGTCGCCTCACGTCGGGCCGCAGCGCGAACAGCTCCCGCCCGGTGGTGAGGTCGAGGACTTCGGCGCCGGCGCCGGCGCCGGCCCGCCGCAGCGTCCCGGCCAGGATTGCCCGCAGGCGCTCCAGGCGGGTGGGGGGAGACGGCGGGTGGCCGCGGGTGACGGTGAGCGCCTGTGCCGCCGTCCGGGTGGCGCGTGTCTGGGGATGCGAGCTCCCGGCGGCGCCGCCACACCCGGCGAGCGCCGCCGCCAGCGCCATCCCCGCTCCCAGCCGCCTCAGGCCGACGCCAGCTCCTCCACCGTCTGGGGGCCGACGCAGGCCACCGCCAGCCCATCGCCGATCCGCGCCGCGGCATCGCGGATCTCCGCCGGGCTCACCTCGTCGAGCAGCTCGATCGCGCGGTCGGGGTCGACGTCCTCGCCGTAGACGATCGCCTGCTGAGCGGCGTAGCGGGCCACCGCCCCCGTGTTCTCGAAGGCGATCGTGCGCGCTCCGGCGGCGAATGCCCGGGCGCGCTCGATCTCCGCGTCGGTCGGCCCGTCGACGCGCAGCTCGGAGACGATCTCGCGCATCCGGACGAAGGCCTCGACGCATTTGCTGGAGTCCAGCCCGGCCGAGACCTGGAGCACGGGGGTGTCGGCGTAGGCGTGCGCGAAGGAGTTGACCGAGTAGGCCAGACCCCGCTGCTCGCGGATCTCGTCGAACAGGCGCGAGGCCATCGAGCCGCCCAGCACCGTCGAGCAGATCGTCAGCGCGGCCCGCTGGCGCGGGTCGGAGATGTCGATCGTGGGGCGGTAGGACATCCGCAGGTGCGACTGGTTGGAGTCGCGCTCGCGGACGAGCACCCGCGCCCGCAGCGCGGGAGCTGGCTCGTAGGGCTCCGGCTCCGGCCGCGCCGGGAAGCGCTCGAACAGCTCCTCCAGCCGTCCGTCGGCCTCCGCCAGCCCATCGAGGTTTCCCACCAGGAAGGCCCCGCCGCGCGTGGGCGCCCAGCGGCGTGCGCGGAAGGCGAGGATGCCCTCCCGCGTGAAGGTCTCGCGGATGTGCTCGGCCGGCCCGAGGACCGGCCGCCCGAGCGGGTGGTCTCCGAACGCGGCCTCGTCGATCAGGTGCTCGGCCATCACCGACGGCTGGTCCTCCGCCCGGGCGATCTCCTGCACGACGACGCCCCGCTCGCGGTCCAGCTCCTCGGGGTCGAGCCGCGGCCGCGCGACGAAGTCCGTCAAAAGGTCGGCCGCCTCGAGCGCCCGCTCGGCCCGCGCGGTGATGTGGAAGGCGACCAGGTCGTGGCTCGTGTAGGCGTTGAGCACCGCGCCGATGCGCTCGGCGCCCTCGTTGACCTCGCGATAGGTGGGGAACTTCTCCCCGCCCTTGAACACGAGGTGCTCCAGGAAGTGCGCCATCCCGTTCTCCTCGGCTCGCTCGGTCCGGGCGCCCGCGTCGAAGGCCAGCAGAATCGTGATCGCCCGCGTGCCGGCGATCGGTATCCGGTGGACGGCAAGGCCGTTGCTCGTCGTCTCGCTGGTGATGGTGGCCACGCGGGCAACGGTAGCGGGCGGGTGCAAATTGGCTTGCAGGCGGCGGGCGGGAAGCCATCTCTCCGCGCGGCTCGCTACCCTGCCCCGAACTCATGGCCAGCTTCGAGCCCCGCGCCAGGAGCCGCCCGCGCTCCGGCGGCGCCTCACAGATGGCGGCGGCGCGATCGCCCAAGCGCGTGGTCCCGGCCGGGGCCGCGCCGCCGGTGATCGAGTTCCGCGGCGTCAGCAAGCGCTATCCCAGCGGCGATCAGGGCCTGGACCAGGCGACCTTCGCGGTGAACCGCGGGGAGTTCGTGTTCCTGGTCGGCGCCACCGGATCGGGCAAGTCGACCGTCATCCGGCTGCTGATCAAGGAGATCGAGCCGACCGAGGGGACGATCCGGGTGGCCGGACACGACCTGGAGGAGATCACCCGCCGACGGGTCCCCTTCTACCGGCGCAACATCGGCGTGGTCTTCCAGGACTTCAAGCTCCTGCCCGGCCGGACCGTGTACGACAACGTCGCCTACGCCCTGCAGGTCACGGGCGGGACGCGCAAGGAGATCCGCGCCAAGGTGCCCGACATCCTGCGCCTGACCGGCCTCTCGACCAAGCTGCACAACTACCCCGACCAGCTCTCCGGGGGAGAGCAGCAGCGGGTCTCGATCGCGCGGGCGTTCGTCAACCATCCGCCCCTGCTGCTGGCCGACGAGCCGACCGGCAACGTCGATCCGGAGACGAGCATCGACATCATGCGGCTGCTCTACCGGATCAACCGGACCGGGACGACCGTGCTGGTGGCCACCCACGATCAGACGATGGTCGACAAGATGCGCCGCCGGGTGGTCGAGCTCTCGCGCGGTCGGATCGTCCGCGACGAGGCCGCCGGCCTCTACACGCGCGACGAGTCCACGCGCGAGTTCGCCCGTCGCATGCGCTCGCCCGCCGTGCGCCCGCCGGGGGTGATCGTCGACCCGCTGGAGGAGCCGGTCCTCGAAGAGGAGGCCTGAGCGCGTTGCGGCTCACGTTCTTCCTGCGCGAGGCGATGCGCAGCATGCGTCGCAACGCGGCTCCCAGCTTCGCCGCGCTGGCCACCGTGCTGGTGACGATGCTCGTGGTGGGCGTCTTCATCCCGGCGGTGGAGGTGACCAACGACGCCGCCAACACGGTGCGGGGCCGCCTGATCGTCGACGTGTACATGAAGACGACCGCGACCGCGGCCGACGAGGCGCGGGTGCGCCAGGAGATCATGCGGGTCCCGCACGTGCGCTCGGTGCAGTTCGAGTCAAAGCAGCAGGCCTACGCCGCGCAGGCCAAGCAGGATCCCGCGGCCTACGCGCTGCTGGGCACCAACCCGCTGCCCGACACCTTCCACGTGGTTCCCGACAACGCGTCGAACATCCTCGCCATCCACGCCGCGCTGACGAACGGACCGGGCGGCGCGATGATCGACCCGGCGGTCCAGAACGTCTCCAACAAGAAGGACTACACCCGCAAGGCGCTCGAGCTCACCTCCGCGGTGAAGTGGGGCGGGCTGGCCTTCGCGATCCTCCTGACGATCGCCTCCATGCTCCTGATCGCGAACACGATCCGCCTCTCGCTCTACGCCCGCCGGCGCGAGGTGGAGGTGATGAAGCTGGTCGGCGCGACCGACTGGTTCATCCGCTGGCCGTTCGTGATCGAGGGCGTGATCGTCGGGGCGATGGGCGGGTTGCTGGCGATCGTCGTGCTCGCGGTGACCAAGGTGGCGCTGCTGGACCCGCTGTTCTCCGGCTGGGCGCTGGTCAGCCAGATCCGCACGATCTCCTTCCCGGCGCTGATCTTCATCCTGCTGGCCGCGAGCGCCGCCGTCTCGGCGCTCGGGTCAGGGCTGTCGCTGCGGCGCTTCCTGCGCGTCTGAGCGCTCGGCGCCGGGCGCGGAGGCCCCGGTCCCCGCGGCTACTCTCCCTGGTGCCCCATGCTCTCGCGTGCCGGTAGAGGACCCCGTGCTGCTGCCCGCGTCGTGCTGGCGCTCGCCCTGTTGGCGATCGGCGTCTACCTGGGCGGACACCCCGGGTGGATGCCCGCCTCGATCCGCGACGCCTTCGTCTCGGACTCGGGCGGCCGGCTCGTCAACGACGTGCTGGACACGATCAGCCGCGACTACTACCGGCCGGTCAACCGCGCCAAGCTGGTGGACAAGGGCCTGGTGGCGATGGTGGCCAGCCTCAACGACCCCTACTCGCACTACTACGGCCCGGCCGCCTACCGCTCGTTCCTCAACCAGTCCAATCCGCACCTGAGCGGGATCGGCATCGACGTGCTGCCCGACCCGGCCGGGCTGCGCGTGGTCGACGTCTTCCCGGGGTCCCCGGCGGCCCGGGCGGGGCTGGCGCACGGCGATTTGATCACCGCAGTCGGCGGCACCTCGCTGGCGGGGCACACCGCCGGCTTCGCCTCCTCGCTGATCCGCGGGCGCCCCGGCACCCGCGTCCGGCTGACGATCCGGCGCGCCGGGCGGACCCGTCAGCTGACGATCGTGCGGCGCAGCATCGTGATCCCGGTGGCCAGCGACCGGCTGCTGAGCTACCGCGGGGTCAGAATCGGCTACCTCCAGCTCACCGCGTTCACCAGCGACTCCGGATCGGAGCTGCGCGGTGACGTCCAGAGCGTCCTTCGCCGGGGGGCGCGGGCGCTGATCCTCGACCTGCGCGAGAACGGCGGTGGCCTGCTGGACGAGGCGGTCGCGGTCGCCAGCATCTTCATCCCCGACGGGACGATCGTGACCACGCGCGGGCGCAACCAGCCGACCCAGGTCTACACGGCGCGTGGCGGGGCGATCTCCACGCGGATCCCGCTCGTGGTGCTCGTCGACCACGACACGGCCTCGGCGGCGGAGATCGTCACCGCGGCGCTGAAGCAGCGCGGGCGGGCGAAGGTGATCGGGACCCGCACCTACGGCAAGGGGGTATTCCAGGAGGTCGAGCCCCTGCCCGGTGGCGGTGCCCTCGACATCACGGTGGGCGAGTACTTCACCCCCAACGGCGAGAACCTGGGCGGCGGCGGGGTTCGCGAGGGGCGGGGCATCCGGCCCGACATCTACGCGCCGTCGAACCCCGCCTCCTCGCGCGACGTCGCGCTCGGCGTGGCGGAGCGCACGGTGGCAGCCGAGGCGAGGTGAGGCTCCCCGTCTCGAGCGCCGCGGGCGCGCCCCGGGTCGCCGTGCTGCAGCGACGCGGCAAGTTCCTGGTCGCCGAGCCGTTCTTCGGCCCCGGTCCCCGGCTGGCGGTCTCGCGCGACCGGCGCGCCTCGGTGGGCGACCTCGTGGCGGTGGGGGGCGCCCCGGCGCGACGCGGGCGGGGCGGGGGCGCGGGGCGCGCCACGATCACGCGGCGGATCGGCCGACCGGACGTCGCCCGCGACGTGCTGGAGGCGCTGATGGTCGACCGCGGCCTGCGCCGCGCGTTTGACCCGGCGGTCGACCACGAGGCGCGGGTCGCCGCGGCCGGCGAGGCCTCGGCCGAGGGCCGGCGCGACCTTCGCTCGCTGCCCACCTTCACGATCGACCCCTCCACCGCGCGCGACTTCGACGACGCCGTCTCGGCCCGGCGCGAGGAGGACGGACGGGTGCGCGTCTGGGTCCACATCGCCGACGTGAGCGCGTTCGTGCCCCCGCGCTCGATGGTCGACCGGGAGGCCTACCGGCGCGGCACGAGCGTGTACGTCCCGGGGGCCGTCGAGCCGATGCTCCCGACCGCCCTGTCGAACCACGCCTGCTCGCTCGTGCCGGGCCAGGATCGGCTGGCGGTCACGGTGGAGATGGTGATCGACGGGCAGCACGTCGTCTCCGGCGCCTTTCACCGCTCGCTGATCCGCTCCGACGAGCGACTCGACTACGACCGGGTGGATCGGGTGTTCGCCGGGCTGGAGCGCGCCGCCGAGCCCTGGGGAGAGCCGCTGGCCGCGGCGCGGGCCGCGGCGGCCGGGCTGGCGTCCCGCCGGGCGCAGCGCGGGGCGCTGGTGCTGGAGTCACCCGAGCCCGAGTTCGCCTTCGATGAGCGCGGCAACGTCGTGGGCGCGCGCTCCCCGGGGCAGACCGAGTCCCACCGGCTGATCGAGCATCTGATGATCGCCGCCAACGAGCAGGTGGCGGGCCTGCTCGAGGCGCGCCGGGTGCCGACGCTCTACCGGGTGCACGAGCGGCCCGACGGTCCCGCCGCCGAGCGGCTGATCGAGCAGCTCGCCTCGCTGGAGGTGCCCACGCCGCCGGTGCCGCGCGGGGCGATGACGCCCCAGCAGGCGGCCGAGGTGGTGGGGCAGGCGTCGCAGCTGCTCGAGGGCTGGCTGGTCGCGCGGGAGGGCCGCGGGCGCCGCGGGCTGACCACGCTGGTGCTGCGCTCGCTCAAGCAGGCCTACTACGACCACCGCAACCTGGGGCATGCCGGCCTCCAGTCGCCCCGCTACTGCCATTTCACCTCGCCGATCCGCCGCTACCCCGACCTCATCTGCCACCGCGCGCTCCTCTCGGCGATCACCGGCGAGGTCGCGGCGCCCGAGGCCTCGTTCGTGGTGGAGGCGGGGCCGTGGAGCTCGGCGCGCGAGCGGGAGGCGATGGTGATCGAGCGCGACGCCGACGACGTGGCGCGGTGCTTTCTGCTCGAGCGCGAGCTGTCCGGGGCCGATCCGGAGCGCGAGTTCGAGGGGGAGGTCGTCGGCCTGGTGGGCGCGGGCGCGTTCGTCGCCTTCGGAGAGAATGGGATGTATGAGGGAATGCTGCCCGTGCGGAGGATGCGCGGCGATTGGTGGGAGCTGGGCGAGGAGGGCACGATGCTCGTCGGCGCGCACAGCGGGCGGCGGATCAGGCTGGGCGACCCGGTGACCGTGCGCGTGGATGGCATCGACGCGCCGCGGGGGCGCGTCGATCTGGTCCCGGCGGATGCGGCGGGCCCGTGGGGGGAGGGCTGATGGCCAAAGGACGCCGGCGCAGGGCCGCCACGGGCGACGTGGCCACCAACCGCCAGGCCTCCTTTCGCTACAACCTGCTCGAGCGCTTCGAGTGCGGGATCGTGCTCACGGGGACCGAGGTCAAGTCGCTGCGGGAGGGCAACGCGCAGCTCAAGGACGCCTACGCGGTCGTGCGCGACGGAGAGGTGTGGCTGATCGGCATGTACATCGCCCCCTATGGCCCGGCGGCGCGCGAGAACCACGAGCCCGAGCGGCCGCGCAAGCTGCTCTTGCACCGCTCGGAGATCGACCGCCTGATCGGGCGCACGCGCGAGCGCGGGCTGACGCTCGTGCCCACGCGGGTGTACTTCTCCGACCCCGGGTCGCGGGCCAAGGTCGAGATCGCCCTCGCGCGCGGCAAGGACATCCACGACAAGCGGGAGACGATCCGCCGCCGCGAGGTGGCGCGCGAGATCCAGCGCGAGCTGCGCGACGCCCGGCGGTGAGGGGCGTTTGTGCGCGGCCGGGCGCGCGGGTTGGGTCGGCGGGGAGCCCGGGGTCGGTCG
>Ga0209810_1000356_pt1 | contig 109397 bp, 105 predicted proteins | sample Coa_R1_7_FD_187159 | JGI IMG/M metagenome (GOLD analysis project Ga0209810, IMG submission 187159) | Surface soil microbial communities from Centralia Pennsylvania, which are recovering from an underground coalmine fire - Coalmine... | ecosystem: Environmental > Terrestrial > Soil >... | reverse complement strand
ATTTTCTCACGGGCGCGCAGGGACCGGAAAAGACCTCCGAAGTTGCGTCCCTACCTCTAGCCGAGGATAAGCCTGGCCGGGAGCAGCCCGCCTGGACGGGCCGGTTCGAGCTCAGCCCCGCTCTCCCTGAAGCCAGCCGGAACATCCCGGGCGAGGCCCTGCGTTCCATAGCGGAGCCGGATCTCAAAACCTTAGTGCCGGGACAAAAGTTTTCGGTTGCCGGGCGGCAAAGCCATCTTCTGCCTGCCGCGGCTTCTGCCGGGCAGCTGCGCTCTTTTCCAGCACTTGAACCTGCTCCGGCGGGTCAACCACATGAACATGTCCCAGCGGAGCGGCCTGCGGCTGCAGCCTGGCCCGAGGGACAATCTGACGAAGTGCCTGGCGGGGCTGAGGGTCCTGCGGCCGTGCCAAACGGCGTTGCCAATGCGCTAACACACGATTGCACGCCCGGAGAGCATAAGGCCGGGGCCGCGATTAGGAAGGACGGTCCAGCCGCCGCGGCAGACCCGTCCACCGCCGCGGAAGGCGCAGCAAAGCGGGGCGCATTTGCGCCTTTGCCTGCGCTCCCGCCAGCAGAGCAGATTGGCGGGATCCTCTCCGGCCGTCTGCAGGACAAGGCAGATATCAAGGCAGATATTGCGCCGCAACGTCCGGCTGCCGATGTGCAGCCTGAGCACCGGCCGCCCGCGAAGACCGAGATTTTGGGCATTCAGCTCGAGCCGCAGAGCTTAGGGCGGGTGACGATAAAAATGCGCCTTGCCGGAACGGCTCTTGATCTTCGAATCGAAGCTGAGCAGCCGGAAACGTTGCGGCTCCTCGAGAGGGAAAAAGGCCTGCTCGGCAGCAAACTGCAAGCGGCCGGATATAGTTTGGATTCGCTTCTCATTCAGCTTTCTGAGCCGCAAGCCTCACACCCGTCAGCAAGCTTAGATCTGGGGGCGTACGAGCACGATCTGCAGAGCAGCCAACACCAAGGAGGCGAGGCAGGCTATGGCGGCCCCCCGGCTCGAGAGCACAATCCTTGGCTACCTCCGGCTGCCGAACGCAACCAGGAGAGCGCTAGCGACGGCTCTCCTAGCGGCATCTATATCTAACGCGTTTGGCGCGCGCGCGGAGCCCTCTCCTGAGGCGAGCGCCGCCTGCGAGCGGGAAATGATCCATGCGGCTAACAAGTACGATGTGCCGTTGGGCGTGCTTTACGCGGTCGGACTAACCGAGACCGGGCGCAGAGGATCTTTGCAGCCCTTCGCGCTCAACATCGAGGGGCCCTCTTTTTTCCCAACAAGTTTGCAAGAGGCCGTCCTGCGTGTTGAGGAGGCGCGAAAACGCGGCGCGCGCCTCATCGATATCGGCTGCATGCAAATCGATCATCATTTCCATGCGAGCCACTTCCGGTCGATTGAGTCGATGTTCGACCCTCGCGAAAATGTCGACTACGCGGCGCGCCTCCTCAAAGAGCTGCGGGTCCGCGAAGGCAGCTGGACTATGGCAGCCGCGCGCTACCATGCCGGGCCGGGCAACGGTCCCGCGCAGAAGCAATATGTATGCCGTGTGATTGCCAATCTTGTTGCGACCGGGTTTGGCGCTTGGACGGCGGGTGCCCGGGAGTTTTGCCGGCCTTAGGCCGGCCGCCTGGCGTCTGCAACCAAAACGTGCGAAATCTCGCGCAAAAGACAACTTTTACGTTAAAAAATGGTTGACATTTAACCGCTGGTTGTTAATCTCCCGTTATACGAGTTACGTTCGCGGGGTTGCTTCAATGTTGGTGATTATTGATGAACGGGACATAGTCACGTCGGGTTACACCAGCGGCTTTTGCAGCGAAGGGGTTGCCAGCGCCGGATTCCGGCCTGTTGATTTCCGGGAATGGGTCACGACAGCGCCGGATGCCGATCTCATCGCGGTCGAAGCGTTTCTCCTCGGTGATTGCCGTGAGCGCCAGCTTTATCCAAAGCTCATCAAAGAGCGCAGCCGGGCCCCTCTCATTGCGATGAGCGAGACACCGTCACTCGAGCAAACGCTCGATCTTTTTGCGGCAGGAGTCGATGATGTGGTGCGGAAACCAATTCACGTGCGGGAGATCCTCGCGAGGGTCGGAGCCATCAGGCGCCGCTGTGAGCATGAACAAGAATGTGCGGTGATCGGGGACCTGCGCGTTTTTTTTGATGGCCGCGACCCTCAGCTTAACGGCGCCTCCCTGCCGCTGCCGCGCCGCGAGCGCCGGATCCTTGAGTATCTCGTCAAGAACCGTGGCCGCAGAGTCAGCAAAGCGCAGATTTTTAATTCAATTTATGGGATTTTCGACGATAACGTCGAAGAGAACGTGGTTGAAAGCCATATGAGCAAGCTGCGCAAGAAGTTGCGCCGGCATCTCGGTTACGACCCCATCAATTCGGTCCGTTATCTTGGCTACCGGTTAGACGAGCCGGTGGGCGGCTGTTAAAATCGCCAGCGCTGTTTTAAAGGCTCTGGAGATGCTGCCGCAGTCCTGCCTGCGCCGGGAACTCCTGGAGGGCGGCTGAACCGGCAGGGCGGCAAATTCCTGGCCGGGCGCGGCATTTACAGCCCGGCCCGCCGCTCTCGCAGCCCGTTCCGCCGCAAGAGGCCACGGCCGTAAAGTCCGCTTTTCAAATATCGGCTGAAGCCCGGAACCGGGCGCTGTACCGCGCCGGTATCTAGATCTCCTGCTTAATGGCCCTATTCACGGCCAAGGAGTCGAGAACCTCCAGAGTGCTTCGCCGCAGGGCAGATATTGGTGCTGAGCAGCCTCATGCTGAGAGCCGCGAGCGCCCCAACATGCTTTCTTTTGAGCGCGAGCCCCGGCTTGGCGGCATTCGATGGAATGCACCTCCAATCGAGCTTGGCAGCAAAACAGATTTCTGTGCGATTACAGAGCGCGCGCTAGTATCTTGAAGGCAACCGCACAGAGTTTGGGGAACCATTGCCGCCGCTCGCCGTTGAACCGCCGCTGGAATCCAACCAAACGCTTTGCCAGACGAAAAGGACTCGTGAACTCTTTTGAGTTTTGACACGGACCGGCGGCGCGGGCGCGCGCATTTGCCGGCCCATTGCTAATGAAGTGACAAACCGCGGGAGTAAATTTTCCCGCGGAGCACCGCGGGCGCGGCGAGAGTCCGGAAGAGCCGCGCGGCCCCGCTCCTGGCGAGCATATTGAGGCGCTCAATGACGACCGTACTTGTCACGGGCGGCGCTGGCTTTATTGGCCGCCATATTACGAAGGCGCTGCTCGCAAGAGGTTACCATGTGCGGGTTTTGGATGGGCTCATTGCCCAAGTCCATCAATCGAGTGTGCGGTTCAACCCAGACATTGACTTTATCGCAGGGGATATCCGCGATCCCGGCGCAGTCGCGCGGGCGCTGCGAGGAGCCGATCGTGTAATCCATCTCGCCGCGGAAGTAGGCGTTGGGCAAAGCATGTACGCGGTTGAGCGCTACGTCTCGGTCAACGACTATGGAACGGCCGTGCTGCTGCAGCAGCTCATCGAACATCCCGTCGAACGCATCGTGGCTGCCTCCTCAATGAGCATCTATGGCGAGGGTCTCTATCGCACCGCGGACGGAGAGTACGTTGAGGATGCGGCGCGTTCTAAAATCGCGCCGCCCGGCTGGGAGCCGGCGGACTCTCAAGGCCGTCCTCTAATTCCGGTCATGACACCGGAATGGAAGCGTGCTGCTTTGAATTCGGTCTACGCGCTCACGAAATATGCTCAGGAGCGCCTTGTGCTGACCGTCTGCGCCGCTTACGGCATTGAGAGCACCGCGCTGCGGTTGTTCAACACCTATGGGCCTGGCCAAGCGTTATCCAACCCCTACACGGGCGTGCTTGCCAATTTCGCCTCACGTCTCATGAACAAAAAGCGCCCGCTTGTTTTCGAAGATGGCCATCAGCGGCGCGACTTTGTCCACGTATCAGATGTCGCGCGGGCTTTTATCTTAGCCGTTGAGCATCCGGCCGCAGCCGGCAAGGTCTACAACGTCGGCAGCGGCGAGGATCGCTCTGTTCTCGAAGCGGCGCAGCTTCTAGCGAAAGCCATGGGCCGAGCAGAGCTCGAGCCCGAGGTGATCGGCAAAATGCGTGCAGGAGACATTCGCCATTGCTTTGCCGATATTTCGAAAGTGGCAACGGAACTCGGGTTCCGGCCTGAGCAAAACTTTACTGAAGGCCTGCAGGAACTTGCTGCATGGGTCGCAGAGCAAACGGCAGTCGACCGTGGCGAGGATGCCAGGCGCGAGCTTGAAGAGCGGGGGCTCGTCGCATGACCAACTCTTCTCCCGCCGTCTCACGTACGAAATATGTCCTGGTCACCGGCGGCGCCGGATTCATCGGCTGCAATCTTGCCGACCGGCTCGCGCGCGAAGGCGAGCAGGTGCTGATCTTCGATACGCTCACCCGCCCGGGGGCGGAGCGCAATTCGGAGTGGCTCAGGCGCCGGCACCCAAGGAAGATCTCGATCGCCGTTGACGATATCCGCAACGAAGGTGCTCTCAGAGATGCTGCCTCGGCCGCCTCAGCAGTGTTTCATTTTGCAGCGCAAGTAGCGGTCACCGCGAGCCTGGCCGAGCCGCTGACAGACTTCAGCGTCAATTTGCGCGGCACACTCAATTTGCTTGAAGCCTTGCGCCAGCGAAACCAGGGCGCGCCGCTCATTTTCGCCAGCACGAACAAAGTCTATGGCGATTTGGCTCCTATCCCTCTTCTTCTCAACGGCAATGCTTATCAGCCTGCCGCCCCCGGTCTAAAAACAACTGGAATCAGCGAAGACTTCCCGCTCGATTTCCAGACGCCTTACGGCTGCTCCAAAGGGGCGGCGGACCAATATGTGCTCGATTATGCGCGATCGTTCGGGCTGTCTGCCGCAGTGATCCGCATGAGCTGCATCTATGGTCCGCGCCAAATGGGAACCGAGGATCAGGGATGGGTGGCTCATTTCCTCCTAAGGGCACTTAGGGGCGAGCCGGTCAGCGTATATGGCGACGGGTGCCAGGTGCGCGATCTTCTGTTCGTTGACGATGCTATCGAAGCCTATGTGCGCGCCTGGCGGCGCATTCGAGCCATATCGGGCCGCGCTTTCAATCTCGGCGGCGGCCCTGAGAACGCGGTGAGCCTGCTTGAGCTCATCGCCTACATCGAAGAGCTGCTTGGGCGCCGAGTTCTCACTTTTTTCCAAGGCTGGCGCAAAGGGGATCAACGCTACTTCGTTGCCGATACGCGCCGCATTGCCCGCGCGCTCGGCTTGCCGGCGCCAATTGCCTGGCGCACAGGCGTCTTGCGCCTTGCCGGCTGGCTGCAAGGGGAAGGCCTGCCGCGAGGCGCTGCGCCCGCGCGCGCGGGTCAAATGGCGGGGGCCTGAGCCATGCGTGTCGCGCTCGTCAACCCGACCTGGAGCTTTGAGCGCTCGATCTACTTTGGCTGCCGCGAGCCGCATCTGCCAATCGAACTTGGCTGCTCCAAACTTCTCTTGGAGGAAGCCGGGCATGATGTCCTCATGCTTGACGGGCACCTCATGGGCATACCTTCGCCAATTTTGGCCGACGAGGCTGCCCATTTTGCGCCGGATCTGACGGTCGTGGCGACTGCTCCGTCTTATCTTTTCTGGCGCTGTCCGCCACCTGAGCTTCGTGTTCCGCGCGAATTCCTCGTTGCGCTTGCCGGGCGCGGCGGGCGCACGGCGGCGGTTGGGCCGCATGGGACGGCGGCGCCTGGAGCCGTGCTGCGAAAGCTTGGCGCCAGTATCGTTGTGCGGGGCGAGTGCGAGGAGGCCCTCGTTGATATTGCCGCGGGCGGCGATCTAGAATCCATTCCCGGGCTTGCCTTTGTGCAGGAAGGAGTTGTGCGCGTGAACGGCGGGTTCCGCGCCGCGTCCTTCGCAGATATGGCCGCTCTTTCTTGGCCCGGCACGTGGATTGCGCGCCACCGCCATCATCATCACCGCTTTGATGCGGCGCCAGCCGGCCCGGGGGCGGAGGTCGAAGCTTCCCGCGGTTGCCCCTACGTGTGCAGCTTTTGCGCCAAGATCGGCTACCGCGACCATTACCGCCGCCGCGCGCTGCATGCCCTCATCGAGGAGATCGATCGTCTCATCGCGCAAGGCGCTGCTTATCTCTATTTCATCGATGAAATCTTCCTGCCCGATAGGGCGCTGTTGGAGGCGCTCGCCGCCCGGCAGATCCCATTCGGCATTCAGACCCGGATTGATCTTTGGAAGCCGGAAATGCTCGACCTCCTCGGCGAGGCGCGCTGCGTGTCGATTGAAGCGGGCGTTGAGAGCTTGACCGCTGAGGGGCGCGCGGCGCTCGGCAAGAAATGCCGGATGAGCACCGGGGAGCTTTCGGAGCGCCTCATTTATGCCCGCCGGCGTGTGCCTTTCGTCCAGGCCAATCTCATCAAGGCAGCGGGTGACGATGATGCGGCCATCGCAGCCTGGCGCGAGTCGCTGCGCCGCGCAGGCGTTTGGGCGAATGATCCCGTACCGCTCTATCCTTATCCTTCCTCGCCAGAATACCGGCGCCTTTGGGGCGAGCCGGACGGCAAGGCATGGGAGCGGGCGCACGCGCACTACCTTGCGCAGTTCGACCGCTTTAGCGACATCCAGGATGAGCGCCCGCTCACGCTCGCTGAGCTCGAAGGCCAATGCGAACCTGTCTGACTCATTTGCGTCTCTTCATGACGGCCGATGCGGCAGGCGGCGTGTTCCAATACGCGCTTGATCTTGCCGCGGGCTTGGCCGCCGCCGGCGTAGAGATTACGCTCGCCATATTCGGCCCGGCAATGAATGCAAGTCAGCGCGGCCAAACGCGTGCTCTGCGCGGCGTCAGAGTGATCGAAACGGGGCTCGCGATCGAGTGGCTGGCAACAAGCGAGGCGGACGTGATCCGGGCTGCCGCGGCGGCGGCAGACTTGGCCTGCAGTTGCCGTGCGGATGCCGTTCACCTCAATTCTCCCGCGCTGGCGATTGCGCGCTATGACGTCCCTGCCGTTGCCGTCGCACACTCTTGCCTTGCAAGCTGGTGGGCGGCTGTCAAAGGAACGGCGCTGCCGGAGGATTTTCGCTGGCGCACGGCGTTCTTTTCGCGCGGCCTCGAAGCCGCAAACCTTGTGGTCTGCCCGAGTCTTGCATTCGCGCGCGTGCTGAACGCGATCTACGGCCGCACCGCGGTTGCCGTTCACAATGGCAGAAGCAGCGAAGGAGCTGGCGCCGGCCTGGCCGCGCCCGCGCCTTTTGCCTTCACCGCAGGACGCCTTTGGGATGAAGGCAAGGATGTTGCAACTCTCGACGCCGCGGCGGGCCTAACAAACGTGCCATTATATGCGGCTGGCGCAGAGGAAGGTCCGAATGGAGCGCGGATCGAGCTGAGGCATGCACAAGCGCTCGGCATGCTAAGCGAGGCAGATCTGCGGGCGCAGCTTGCGCGCAGGCCTATCTTCGCTTGCGCATCGCTTTACGAGCCCTTTGGCCTTAGCGTCCTCGAGGCAGCGCAGGCGGGCTGCGCTCTCGTGCTCTCCGGGATTCCAACCTTCCGCGAGCTGTGGCAGGGCACGGCTCTTTTTGCCGCTGTCCGCGAGCCGCATTGCTTTGCGCGGGCAATTGCACGGCTTCAAGCAGATCCCCCCCTTCGCGCGGCATTGGGACGAGCCGCGCAGGCCCGGGCAAAAGCTTACAGCGCCGAGGCCATGACGCAGCGGATGCTCGGCATCTATAGCGCGCTCCTTGGCCTGCGCGAGGCGCGGCGGGGAGCCGCCGCATGAGGATCGCCTATTTCACGCATTCGCTGCGCTCGTGCTGGAATCACGGCAATTCCCATTTCCAGCGCGGTGTCTTGCGCGAACTTGCTTGCGCTGGCCACGCCATCTTGGCCTTCGAGCAGGAGGGTTCGTGGAGCTTCGAGAATCTCCTGGAAGATCAAGGTTCAGCAGGCTGGGAGCCTTTCACGCAGGCCTACCCTGAACTGTGCGCGCAAATCTACTGCCGGCAAACCGATTTTTCAGCCGCGCTTGATGGAGTGGATCTTGTGATCGCCCACGAGTGGAATGAGCCTTGGCTCTTTGCGGCTCTCGGGCGGTTGCGCGGGCGGGGAGCTCCGTTCGTCTTGCTTTTTCACGACACGCATCATCGCGCAATCAGCGACGAGGCGGCGATCCGTTGCCTCGATCTTGCGGACTTTGACGGTGTGCTGGCTTTTGGCGCAGCGCTCGCCGCCATCTACCGGCGCTGGGGCTGGGGCAACCGCGTCTTCGTCTGGCATGAGGCGGCCGATACGCGCCTCTTCCATCCGCCAGGACAAGAGCAGGAGCGCCAAGGCCTTATATGGGTCGGCAATTGGGGCGATGAGGAGCGGACGAAGGAGCTCGAAGAATACCTTTTGCGGCCAGCCGCCCGTGCCAAAATGCCGCTCGATGTTTATGGCGTACGCTATCCGCCCGCCGCGCTCGCCCTTCTTGCGCGCTATGGCGCACGCTATCGCGGCTGGCTTGCCAATCCTCGCGTCCCCGAAGCATATGCGCGTCATCTTGCATGCGTGCATGTCCCGCGCCATTATTATAGCTCGCTTCTTCCAGGAATCCCGACCATCCGTGTTTTCGAGGCTTTGGCGTGCGGTATTCCGCTGGTGAGCTCCCCTTGGGAAGATAGCGAAGGCCTCTTCAGGGCTGGCACCGACTATCTCGTCGCGCACTCGGGAGCCGGCATGGAACGCTGCCTGGCAGCCTTGCGCGATGATAGGGATCTGCGCGCCAGGCTTTCTGCCAACGGTCTTGCCGTCATTCGCGCCCGCCACAGCTGCGCGCACCGGGCCAAGGAATTGCTGGCGATCTATGCGCAACTTGCGCCGCGCGCCGGGGAGGCGGCCGCATGAAGATTGCTTTTTATGGCTCAAGCCTCTTGTCCTCGTACTGGAACGGCGCGGCCACCTATTACCGCGGCCTTTTGCGAAATCTTGCTGCGCGCGGCCATATGATCACATTCTACGAACCCGCTGCATTTGGCCGCCAGGAGCACCGCGACATCGAGCCGCCAGAGTGGGCGGGTGTGATGGTCTATCCGGCAACGGCCGAGGGCGTGCGCGGCGCGATTGCGGAAGCGGCGTCCGCCGATGTTGTCGTTAAGGCGAGCGGTGTCGGCGTTTTCGATGACGTCCTGATGGAGGGAATCTTTGCAGCTGCCCGTGTAGAAGCCGTACGTATCTTCTGGGATGTCGATGCGCCCGCAACGTTGGCGGAGATGCGGCGCGCGCCTGATCATATCGTGCGCCGCATGCTTCCCGGGCTCGATCTTGTCCTCACCTATGGAGGCGGGCCGCCTATTATCGAAGGCTATGAAGGCCTCGGCGCTACGCAGTGCGTTCCCATTTACAATGCGCTTGATCCTGCCACGCATCATCCGGTTCCGGCCGATCCGCGCTTTGCATGCGATCTCGCCTTCATGGGTAACCGTCTTCCTGACCGGGAAGAAAGGGTAAAGGAGTTTTTCGCTAGCCCAGCTTCGCGTCTGCCCAATTGCTCTTTTGTGCTTGGCGGCAATGGCTGGAGCGGCTTTCCTTTGCCATCAAACGTCCGCATCCTCGGTCACATCTTCACGCACGAGCACAACGCCTTCAATGCAACGCCGCTTGCGGTATTGAACATCGCGCGCGAGAGCATGGCGAGCACGGGCTTCTCTCCTGCGACTCGCATTTTCGAGGCGGCAGGCGCGGGCGCCTGCATCATTACGGATGCATGGGAAGGAATCGAGATGTTCCTTGAACCCGGCACGGAGGTCCTCGTTGCGCGGGACGGGCTCGATGTTGCGCATCATCTTAAGGCGCTCACGCCAAAGCGCGCGCGCTCGATTGGTGAAGCCGCCCTGCGGCGAGTTCGCGCCGAGCATACCTATGAGGAGCGCGGAGCGCAGGCCGATGAGACATTGAGGCGAGCGGCCGCCTTCAAACGGGAGAGGGCAGTGGCGTGAGACCGCTCGACATTGTTGTTTTGGGCCTCAGCCTCTCCTCGTCGTGGGGCAATGGGCACGCGAGCACTTACCGGGCTCTTTTGAAGGCGCTCGCCGCGCGCGGCCATTCGGTTCTTTTTCTCGAGCGCGATCAGCCCTGGTATGCGGCCCATCGCGATCTGCCAAAATCCGGCTATTGCGAGCTCGCATTTTATCAAAGCCTGCCGGAGATCAGCCGCTTCCGGAATAGGATCGCGCAGGCCGATGTGGTGATCGTAGGTTCGTTTGTTCCGGAAGGCATCGAGGCCGGCCGTTATGTGCTGCGCCATGCCCGCGGTCTTGCCGCGTTCTACGATATCGACACGCCCGTCACGCTTGCAAAGCTCGCCAGCGGCACATGCGATTATCTCGCCCGCAGCCTTATTCCCCGCTATGGCCTTTATCTTTCCTTCACAGGGGGGCCCGTGCTCGGCCGGCTGATGCAGGACTATGGTTCGCCCGCGGCGCGCGCGCTTTACTGCTCAGCCGATCCCGATCTCCATGCGCCAACCGGCGAAGCCCCGGTTTACGACCTTGGTTATCTCGGCACTTATTCCGCTGATCGCCAGGAGGCGCTCCAACGGCTCCTCCTTGAGCCCGCGCGCAAGGCGCCGCATCTATCTTTCATCGTCGGCGGCCCGCAATACCCCGATGATATCGATTGGCCGTCCAACGTCGCGCACATGGATCATATTCCGCCGGCTCGCCATGCGGCATTCTACTGCTCGTGCCGGTTTGTTCTGAACATCACGCGTGCAGATATGGTCAAGGCAGGCTATAGTCCGAGCGTGCGCCTGTTCGAGGCGGCTGCCTGCGGCGTTCCGATCATCTCAGATCATTGGGAAGGTCTAGCGAGCTTGTTCGAGATACCGGGCGAGATTGCCGCCGCGGCTGACGGAGAGGACGTGCTGGCGCTGCTCGAGCAAATGCCTGAGGCTGAGCGCCGCGCGATGGCTGAGCGGGCGCGCAGGCGCGTTCTTAGACAGCACACGGCGGAGCACCGGGCTTTGGAATTTGAATCCTACGTGCAGGCGTCTGCGGCCGGCACGGCTGATTTGCGAACTGCTGGAATTCTTACGTGCTTTGGGCGGGGGATTGCTTTCGATACCGTGCAGCCAACCGCACCAGAGAGGTAGTGGGCATGAGGAAGGCAAAACAAACAGTCGGCCTTATCGCCGGAGGCGCAGGCTTCATCGGATCGCATCTTGCAGATGCACTTCTCGGGCTCGGGTGGCGCGTCATTTGCGTTGATAATTTTCAAACCGGCCGGCTGGCCAATTTGCACCGCCTCGAGCGCGATCCGCGCTTCGATTTGATTGAAGCCGATGTCATCAATCTGCCGCCGGTTCTCAAGCGCATCGAGCCTTGCGTCTCATTCGTGTTCAATCTTGCGTGCGCTGCTTCCCCGCCGCATTATCAAGCAGATCCGGAACATACGCTGCTAACCAACATCATTGGCACCCGCAATTTGCTGCAGGTGGCTGAGGCAGCAAGGGCGCCGCTCCTGCTTGCCTCGACGAGCGAGATCTATGGGCACCCCGAGCTGCATCCGCAGCCGGAGAGCTATTGGGGATATGTCAATCCGGCCGGCCCGCGTGCATGCTACGATGAAGGCAAGCGCGCCGCTGAGTGCCTCGTGTTCGACTATTACCGCGCAAAGCGCGCGGACGTGCGGGTTGCCCGCATTTTCAACACATACGGGCCGCGGATGCGGGCGGATGACGGGCGCGTTGTCTCGAATCTCATTACGCAAGCGCTTTCTGGAGATGACATCACCATCTATGGCAGCGGCGAGCAAACGCGCTCCTTCTGTTATGTCGACGATCTCATTGCCGGGCTGCTCGCGCTCGTTCAGCAAAACTATTGCGGGGCCGTAAATCTTGGTAATCCGCATGAGTTGCGCGTTCGTGATCTCGCGGATTTGGTTGTGGCGATGACCGGGACGCGTTCGGCTATCACGTTCAGGCCGCTGCCGGCCGATGACCCGCCGCGCCGGAGGCCCGATATATCGCTTGCGCGTAAGGTGCTCGGCTGGGCTCCGCGTGTTTCGCTTGAGGAAGGCCTAAGGGAGACGATCAAGCACTTCGAGGAGGAGGCTTTGGCCGCGGCAAAGCGGGGGTTGGAGCCGGCACGCCGCCGGCAAGGGGCGGCAAGAAAGCGCCGCGCCACCAGCTCCCGGTCAGGCGCCCTCACCCACTGAGCATCTTATCTCAGCTTATCTCACCGGCCGCTGCGGCAACACTCAGGCAGGCGCACGGCTTGCTTGGGGCCGCACCGTAAAGGCGGATCATACGCGCGCAAAACTCGGCAAACTCCTCAGCCGCAACGGGAGGACTCGCGTGGTGGGGAGCCAGTCCGCGGTGTTCGGGCGTAAAACAGAAAGTGACGGTGACAGCGAACTCCTCAAGTGCCGCCATCATCCGGCCGAACCATGCTTCGGCATCCGGACGGAAGCTGTCCGCCCATGAAAGCCCGGTGCGAATATAACTGACACCGAGCCGCTTCATCCAGGCGACAGCATCGTCGAGACGCGGATCCTCGAAATGAAACCATTGCACGAGGCCCATTTCCGGCGTGTAGAGGTGGAAATTCTTGAGCGCCGGTTTCGGAGATCCGTCGGCGTGCAGGAGACCCATATGGAAGTGGCGATAGTAGGACGAGCCTTCTGCTTCGCGATGACGCGTTGTTGCGCCCCAGGCCATTGGCAAATCATAGAGACTGTACCAATGAATGCGGGGCGCCTTGCCAATCAGAAGCTCCGCGGTGCGCGCAAGGCCCCAGACCTGCACCTCGTCGGCTCCAAAGCTTGAGATGCCGACTTCGGTCACCCAGACCGGCAGATCGGTAACGTCGCGAACCTCTTTGATTTTTGCAGGCCACTCGTCAATCTTCCACAGGTTCCAGTCGAGCGGGAAGCCATGGACGGCAACGGCGTCGAGCCGGTCCAGCACGCCGCGGGCCTTCATATTGGCTATGAACATAGGATCGATCGGAGAAATGCCGCCAAGCACCCGTGGTATCTTCGCGTCCTCTGCGGCGATCGCATCGGCGGCTTTAATGGCCATATCGGCAAATAGGGACCATTCTGGATCGAGCTCGGGATCCCAATGGGATTTGTTGTTCGGCTCGTTCCAGATCATTGCCGCTTCGATCATCTTTTTGTTCCCTCCGATGGATAGGCTGCGCCGCCGCCGGCCGGCAGTCCCGCGCAACGGCAGAGGTAAACTTCATCTTCGGGGTGGCCAATGATTTCAAACCCCGCAGAACGCAGCATGGCTTCCGCGCAGGCGCGGTTTGGCACCCACCAATTTGTCGGGTCGCCAGCGTAGCTATGTTCGATGAAATGCAATCTTGGAAACCCGGGCCTGTCGAAAACTTCCGTTTCCCAAAATCCACGGTCTTCTGCCGGGTTTTCAACTTCCTTGCTGCCCCGGTGCATTGATTGGAACACCAGAAGCCCGCCTGCGACATGCTCGCGTATGAGATCAAGCGCGAGCAAGGGATGCCGCAAATGATAAAGCACGCCCATGAACAACACGAGATCAAATCTCTCATTCAAAACTGCGACATCGTAAACGGAGAGATTTATAAACCGGATATCAAGAGCCGCAACAGAGGCAGCAAAGCGGGCTTGCTGCAGATAGTCCTCATCATGGTCGATCCCGAGGACCTTGCTTGCGCCGCGGCGCTTCATTTCCAGCGAATAGAAACCCGCATTGCAGCCGATATCGAGTACGCTCTGGCCGCTGAGGTCAGCGGGAATTGCATGCGCGAAGCGCTGCCATTTCACGCGCGGATAATCGCCCAAAAAATGATCGGGGGCCGTCGGCACACCGCTCAGGTCAATATTGTGGAACCAGGGCCCAAGCTGATGCACGCGCTCCCTAATCTCGTCCGCGGTCAAGCTCATTCGTTCCCCTGGCGCTCCTTGGGCTAAGTGTTCAATACGCGGCCTCGTTCAACCTCGTAACCTTGGCGGCCCGGCGGTTCGCGTGGATGATCGTGATCGAAGCTGGCGAAATTTCAATGCGAGGCCAGGAGTCGACCGGCAGGCCAAGATAATAAAGGGCGGCCGCTCTGATGACCTCGGCATGGGTGACAAGAATGGCACTGCGTTTGCCCTCTCCCGCGATCATTGCCATAAGCGAAAGCGCGCGGCGCTGAATATCGAGCATGCTCTCGCCGCCCGGAGTCCGGCAGAGACTGCGCGCCTTGTTCCAGGACTGCCAGGCAGGATCAGATTCAAGCTCTTCGAATGAATGCCCGGACCAGGAGCCAAAATCCACCTCGTCGAGAGCACCGGCCACTGTCACATTTCCACAGCCGCAGGCGCGCGCAATGGCGGCGGCCGTTTCTGCCGCCCGCTCTCGCGGGCTTGTATAAATCGCATCAACCGTCTCGCGCGAAAGCCGGGAGGCAAGGCATTTCGCTTGAGCCTGCCCAGCTTCGCTGAGGTGAATGCCATTGAGGCGTCCAGCCAATATTTTGGCGTCGTGCGCCGCATGGCGCACAAGAAAAAATATTGTTGTCACGGCAGACTGCGAACCGGCTCGCATCGAGCGCCGCCGATGAAGCGCAAGGTTAGCTCGCGCGCAGCGGCATCGGTGAATTGCTGCGGCGGTGACTTCATGAAATAGCTCGAAGGTCCAATCAGCGCCCCGGCCTGCCCGCGATCCATCGCAAGCTTCGTGCAGCGCACCGCATCGATGACGACGCCGGCTGAATTCGGCGAATCCCATACTTCAAGTTTGACTTCTGCAGAGAGCGGAACACCGCCGAAGCTTGTGCCTTCGAGGCGGATGTAGGCAAGCTTCCGGTCGGTGAGCCAGGGCACGAAATCGCTCGGGCCGATATGCATGTCGCCCGCCGCGAGCGGCACTTCCAGCTGGCTCGTGACAGCCTGTGTTTTGGACGTCTTTTTCGAGCTTAGCCGCTCGCGCTCAAGCATATTCTGGAAATCGGCGTTGCCGCCGAAATTGAGCTGATAAGTGCGATCGAGCCTGACGCCGCGCTCGCGGAAGAGATTTGCCAATATGCGATGAACGATCGTGGCGCCAACCTGACTTTTGATGTCATCTCCTATAATGGGCAGGCCGCGTGCCTCGAATCGCGCCCGCCATTTGGGGTTCGAGGCAATGAAGACGGGAAGGCAATTGACCACGCCGCAGCCAGCTTCAAGGGCGCGCTCCATGTACCACTCGGTGGCGCGCTGCGAGCCGACCGGCAGATAGGAAACGAGGACGTCGGTGCGCTTTTTGCTGAGAACCTGCGCAACATCCGCCACAGGCTCAGCCGATTCAACAATCTCGCTTGCCATGTATTGGCCGATACCATCGAGCGTGATCCCCCGCTCAACGCGCACGCCAAGCGGCGGCACTTTCGCGAAGATATGGGTGTTGTTGGGAGGAGCAAGAATCGCTTCGGAGAGGTCTTTGCCCACCTTTGCGGCGGAGATATCGAATGCAGCCGAGACTTCGATATCGCCAATCCGGTAGCCGCCAAGCACCGCATTCATTAAACCGGGGACAGGCTCGTTGCCGTTCGCCTCCTTGTAATACGTTAAGCCTTGGACGAAGGAGGAGGCGCAGTTCCCGACGCCCACAATTCCAACGCGAAGCTTCTTGCCCTTCACGCTTTCACCTCCGGCAGACAGCCCTTGGCGTGGCTTGCCGTCCAACGCACAAGGAGCCGCTTTGTTCCGGTCAGGACCGGGCGTTTTCAGGGCGGCTCCAAATTGTCCAGCTTATCGAGCACGGCCTCGGGAGCCACGTCCTGCTTGAGCTCCTCGATCTCATGCCGGTCGACCTCCGCTTTGACGCCGAGGTGGTCGGCAATCGACGACACGAGCGAAATGACCTTCGTCACTTCGTGCTCGGCGAGGAGGCTCATTTGCAAATCGAGATCGGCGCGCCGCCGGTCTGCTTCGGCCAAACGGTTCTGAGTGATGAGAATGAAGGTTGATAAGAAGATCGCCTCGACAGAGGCGCCCGTGGCGAGAATGATGAAGCTTGGATCCCACGGCTTGACAGAGGGGACGAGGCCTAAATTGATCACGATCCACAAGACAAGCATAGCGAGGTGCAAATAGACAAAGGCCATACTGCCGGTGAGCCGCGTGATGGCGTTCGCCAGGCGTTCTTGCCAGCCGATACTCAACTCTGCGTTCCGGCGCCGCTCGATAAGCGTGGCGATATTGCGCTCGACGACCGCGGCAAGGTCGGAAGTGCCGCCTTTTGCGTTCTCAGCGCCGGAGCGAGCCCTGGATCGCTCCATGAGCCGCCTCTTTTCTCGTGTGCTCTCCCCGGAAAGACCGGGGAATGTGCGTTGACGGAGGCAAACGAACCTTACGTGAATGGGTTCCGCTCCGCCTAAAGGCCGGGATCTAGGCTCAAAGGGCGCGCAAAGCCCGGCCGCGCCTGAGGGGGAACCATCAACGCCACTCGCGAGTTCGTGCAGCTGAGTTGCAAGAAGCCGCTGCCCGGCTCTTTACTCCTAAGCGCGCGAGTCCGTCTGCGCCATCTGCTCGCAGCTCTTGCAGCACGCAAGAGCGCCTTGGAGCGCGCCAATGAAAACGGCGATCTTCGGTCTGACGATCAGCTCAACGTGGGGCAACGGGCACGCCACATTGTGGCGCGGCTTGATCCGGTCGCTATCGCGGCGCGGATGGCATTGCACTTTCTTCGAACGCAATGTTCCTTATTACGCGCAAAGCCGCGATCTTTATGAAATAGAAGGCGGCGACCTCGTCCTTTATGACTCATGGCCTGACGTTGAGGCGCGCGCGAAACGGGATCTCCGGGCTGCCGACGTTGCAATCGTCACTTCCTATTGCCCCGATGCAATATTAGCTGGCGAGCTCATTGCCTCTACGCAGCCGCGCCAAAGTGTCTTTTATGATCTCGACACGCCGGTCACCCTTGCCGAGCTGAACCGCGGCAAGCGGCCAAGCTACGTCGGCCCGCAGGGCCTCCAGCAATATGATCTGGTGCTGAGCTTTACGGGCGGGGCGGCGCTGAGCCGGCTCTGCGCCGAATTAGGCGCGCGTAAGGCTTTCGCGCTCTACGGGCACGCCGATCCTGTAGTGCATAGGCCGGCGGCGCCTAAGCAGCCGTTTGCCTCCGGCTTGTCTTACCTCGGGACCTATTCCGCGGACCGGCAACCAATGCTCATTTCCTTATTCCTTGAGCCTGCGCGGCGCAGACCGGACTTACGCTTCGTGATCGGCGGCGCCCAGTATCCGCCCGAATTTCCGTGGGAGCCAAATGTTTTTTTTGTGAGGCACCTGCCCCCGTGCGAGCACGCGGCATTCTTCTGCTCCTCCAGGCTTACATTGAATGTAACGCGGCACGCTATGGCAGATATGGGCTGGTGCCCCTCCGGCAGGCTGTTCGAAGCAGCCGCTTGCGGCGTGCCGGTAATCAGCGACTTGTGGGCAGGCCTCGAGGATTTCTTCGAACCAGGCCGCGAGCTCTTGGTGGCCCGCGGACCGGACGAGGTCCTAAGCACACTCGGCCTTCCAGCGCAAGAGCTTGAAAGGATCGGACGCCGCGCGCGTGAGCGCGTCTTGAGCCAGCATACTTCGGATCACCGGGCGGCGGAGCTTGAACGGATTCTTTCCTCTGCGGCGCACACGGCGCAGCGCGTGGCCTAGGAGGCCGCCAATGTGGGGCATCATTCCGGCCGCAGGGCGCGGCAGCCGAATTCAGCCGCTTGCATTCTCGAAAGAGCTTTTGCCGGTCGGCAGCCGCCTCGATGGCGGAAACGAACGGCCATGCGCGGTCAGCGAATATCTTGTCGAGCGCATGATCATTGCAGGCGCCGATAAGCTCGCCTTTGTCATATCACCCGGAAAATCTGACATTCTCGAATATTACGGCGCCGGGCATGGGCACGCCGCAGCAGTTTATATCGTCCAGCCATCGGCCGCCGGCTTGTGCGATGCCGTTTTCCGGCCAGCACCCTTTATCCGCGATGACGAGCACATTCTCGTTGGGCTGCCGGATACGGTCTGGTTTCCCAAGGATGCGTTGCGCGGCTTGCCCGATGGGCAGCTTTCATTCCTTCTATTCCCGGTCGATCGCCCCGAGCTTTTTGACGCCGTCGTCCTTAATCGCGAAGACCGCGTGCAGGAAATCCAAGTCAAGAACTCTAATACCGCCTGCCGTTGGATCTGGGGCGCGTTCAAGATGCCTGGCCGCATTTTCCATGAGCTGCACCGGATTTGGCTCGAGCGGAATAAGTCCGACGAGTTCATTGGCTCGCTCGTCAACGCCTATCTGGCGCAAGGCGGGGAGGCGTTTGGGGTGCGCTCTGGCGCAGCTTACGTGGACGTTGGGACTTTTGGCGGCTACCGCTCCGCGATTTCGCTCTTAAATAGCAGCGGCAGGAGCGATTCGTTTGAGAGCACGGAACCGCCCCAAGAGGCCGTTCCAGACCGCGCCGAGCTCTTTCTTCGAGACATAGCAGATCCCTCGCGCTGCTTGGCCGGGCTCCATCGCACGGCTGTCGCCATCGCGCATCCCGACGATGAGACGATTGGATGCGGAGCGCTGCTTACGCGGCTAAGGAATGTAACAGTTGTTCTCATAACAGATGGCGCTCCGCGCAACGGCGCCGATGCGCGCCAGCTTGGATTTTCGTCCCTTTCTGCATACCGCGATGCGCGGACAGGGGAACTCAGATCCGCTTTGGCCATTGCGGGGGTTGACGGCTCGCAGCTCATCCGCCTTGGCGTTCCTGATCAGGAGGTCTGCCGCTCTCTTGTTGCGACAACACAAGGGCTTGCTCACTTATTTAAGGTCCATAACATCGAGATCGTGTTGACTCACGCCTTTGAAGGCGGACATCCCGACCACGATGGAGTGGCATTCTGCGTGCACGCAGCATCGCGACTCCTTGGCCCATCTGCGCCATCTCTGATCGAGATGCCGTTTTATCATCGCGAGGGCGAAGGTATGGCCGTTCAAATTTTCTGCGGCGGCGAAGAGGGCGTAGCGGTTGAACTTACACCTTCTCAGTCCGCGGCAAAACGCAGCATGATGGACGCCCATAAGAGTCAGGGGCATGTATTGCGCGCTTTCGGCACAGGGATGGAGCGCTTTAGAGCAGCGCCGAAGTACGATTTCACCGGGCTGCCCAATGGCGGACGCGTTCTTTATGAGCTCTATGATTGGGGACTTAAGCCATCGGAATGGGAGCCTTTGGCGAAAGGTGCGCTGCGCGAACTTGGCTTGCCGCCATGGGCATGACGATCCTGAGTGTTGCTTATCCCTTCGCTCGCGTTGCCCCGGACACCCCAGGCGGAGCGGAGCAGATCCTTTTGTTGCTCGATCGCAAGCTCGCCCGGGACGGCCACCGCTCGCTCGTGGCGGCGAGGCAGGATTCGCAAGTTACGGGCACTTTGATTCCGATGCCTAGCGATGACGGTCCTATTGATGCAAGCTGCCAGACCCGTGTGCGCGCCGGATGTGCGCTCGCGCTGCGCGAGCTCGTGGCCCGCGAGAGAATCGACGTCATTCATATGCATGGCATCGATTTCCATTCCTATCTGCCGCCCGAAGGCCCTCCGGTTCTCGTCACCCTCCATCTGCCGCTCGCATGGTATGACTGGCAAGCTCTTCGTCCTTCTCGCACGAACACGCATTTTGTCTGCGTGTCAGAGAGTCAGCACAAGGATGCCGCCGGGCTGCCAAATCTTCATTCGCCCATCGAGAACGGAATTGACGTCGAGGCTTACTCAGTAGACCGCGCAAAGGGGCGCTTTGCTCTTATGCTCTCGCGCATTTGCCCGGAGAAAGGCATCCATTTGGCGCTCAGCGCTGCAAAGCAGGCTGGCATTCCATTGGTCCTTGCTGGCTGCGCCTTCGCCTATGAAGAGCACCGGCGATATTTTGACCTCGAGATCCGGCCGCATCTTGGCCGTTGGCTGCGCTGCATCGGGCCTGTTGGCCCGGCGCGCAAACGCGCTCTGCTTGCTTGCGCGCGCTGCGTGCTGATTGCCTCGACTGTGCCCGAGACCAGCTCTCTTGCCGCGCGCGAAGCGATGGCCGCGGGAACACCCGTGATTGCCTTTTCGCGCGGCGCTCTGCCCGGCATCATTGAGAACGGGCGGACCGGATTCTTGGTCAGCACAGTAGAAGAAATGGCAGATGCGATCGGCCGGGCGGAAGAAATCGATCCGGAATGCTGCCGTGCCTGGGCGCGCCGCTGTTTCTCTGGCGAACAAATGTTCGGCGCGTATCTAAAAGTTTACGCCGCACTCGCAAAACTCGGGGGAGGCCGGATTGCGTTTGCAGCTTGAAATGCTGACCAGCACAGCGGCATTTTGCAAGCTTGCTCCCGACTGGTGGAGCCTGTGGCGGCGCGTCCCGGGAGCAAGCCCATTTGCGAGCCCGGCCTGGCTCATCCCATGGTGGATGGCTTTTGCGCCTGGGAGTCTAATCGTTCTTGCAGTTCGCGGCGGCGGAGAACTGGTGGCGCTTGCGCCGTTCTATACGGATAAGGCCTGCCGGGCCCGGCCTGTTGGAGTCTCCGTAAGCGATTATTTCGATATTATGATTGACCCCAAATTCATTCGAGGAGCCGCCAAAATGCTGCTTGAGGCCATGCGGCTGCGGGGCTTGGCTTTGCAGTGGGAAATCTGCGGGCTTGCGCCTCACGCGCAAGCGTGCATTTTCCGGCATGCGGGCACGCTAGTGACGGAGGATCCCTGCCCAGTATTGCCGATCCCGGCCGGCACGGCGGATCTGAGCGAGATTGTACCCGCACCAAAATGCCGGAAGCTCCGCAGTGCTTGGCGCCGCACCGCCCGCGCTGGTGCCGTCAAGATTGAGCGCGCAGGAGAGGGCGCGCTTCAAGCGGCGCTCGGAGTACTGATCAGGCTGCATGGCCTGCGCTGGCGCGGGCGGGGCGGCGGCGTGTTCACCGATGGGCGCGCCAAGCGCTTTCACCGTCTTGCTATGCCGGAGCTTGGCCAAGCCGGATTGCTCGATCTTTTTCTCTGCAGACTCGGCGAGCGGATCATTGCCGTCTACTACGGCCTAAGCGATGCGGAGCGCGCCTACGCATATCTCTTAGGCTTTGATCCGGCTTATGGTTCGATCAGCCCAGGCAATCTTCTCATCGGATGTGCCATCGAGCACGCAATCCGGCGCGGCGCGCGGGAGTTTCATTTTCTGAGAGGAAATGAGCCATACAAATATAAATGGGGTGCTACGGACCGCGTCAATTGCCGCATTCTCATTCGCGGGCCGGCCGATGACGGGTGAGAGCCTTGCGCATAGAGCCCTGCGCGAATGTGCGGCGGGAACTCTGCCGCCCAATGTGGCGCTCATGCATCTTTGTCTCCATATGCCAGATCAGGCGGCAGCATGCAAAGCGCTCCTGAATGCTCTCGATCACGCGGTGCCTTCCGAATCAGAACGGCTGCGGGATGTCCTGTCATTGTGGGAAGAAACGCCTGGCGCGTTCTCGCTCATCAACGCGATCAGCGCCGAGGAAATCGGCACTCGCTCGCAATCCCCGCCTATTGCAAACATCGCCGCAAGATTCGACAAAGCTGCAAAGCTCTCTCCACAGGCAAGCGTTGCTCTTTACAGTCTTGGGCGCGAAGACGTTCTCGAAAAGGCCACCGCGGAGATCGTTGCTTATTTAAAGGCGCGGGGAGCTTTGGGCCGCGGCCTCCGTGCGCTCGAGATCGGATGCGGCATTGGCCGCTTCCTTGCCGCACTCTCTCCAGAACTCTCTCACATTGCCGGCATCGACATCTCACAAGAAATGCTGGCGCTTGCCCGCAGCCGCACCAAAAACTGCGGTAATGTCGAGCTCATCCATGGCAATGGGCACGCCTTTCCAATGCTGCCCGGCGGAAGCTTCGATCTCGTGCTTGCGATCGACGTGTTCCCCTATCTCGCCGCCGCGGGAAAGCGTGTGACGGAATCGAACCTGCAAGAGGCGCACCGCATCTTGCGCCCTGGCGGGCAGCTATTCATCATGAACTATTCCTATCGTGCGCACGTTGACGATTGTGCGGAGATCCGGGCCTTGGCGCGGGAAACCGGCTTTGCCGTTAACCGCTGCGGGCTGCAGCCTTTCAGCTTATGGGACGGCACCGTTTTTGAGCTCGCGCGAGCGAGCTGCCGGGCAGGATTTTTTAGAAATTGGCAATGAAACGCGCGGTCATAATCGTTATGGATTCGGTTGGCATTGGCTCTTTGGAGGATGCCGCGTTCTATGGCGATGCGGGCGCGGATACGCTGGGGCACATCGCGAGCTATTGTGTCCGCGTGCGCGGCAGGCCCTTAGCGGTTCCGGCACTGGCGGCGCTCGGCATCGGTGAGGCGGCCCGCCTCTCCCAAGGCAAGAGGCCTTCGGGTTTGGAGCTGCCACAACAGCTCATTGGCCGTTACGGAGCCGCGGCCGAGCAGTCGCACGGCAAAGATACGCCCTCGGGTCACTGGGAGATCGCTGGCCTGCCGGTTCTCTTCGACTGGGGTTATTTCCCGAAAACAATTCCTGCTTTTCCAGATAAGCTCGTCCAAGCCTTGTGCCGCAGGGCGGGCATCGCTGGCATTCTTGGTAATTGCCATGCGTCTGGCACCGAGATTATCGAAGCTTTCGGGGCCGAGCACATCCGCACAGGCGAGCCGATCTGCTACACCTCCGCCGACAGCGTCTTTCAAATCGCGGCGCACGAGGAAAGCTTCGGCCTTGCCCGCCTCTACCGCACATGCGAGGCCGCGCGCGAGCTCTGCAACGAATATTCGGTCGGGCGGGTCATCGCACGCCCGTTTACCGGAACGGAGGGCGCCTTCACGCGCACCCCGCGGCGGCGTGATTACGCCGCCGCGCCACCTGGGCCGACGCTCCTTTCGATCGCGACGGCGCACGGCCGGGATGTCGTTTCGATTGGCAAGACCGCCGACATTTTCGCCCATTGCGGGACGGGCCGCGTCTTGAAAGCGGACAGCACGCTCGCGCTGATGGATGCGGCGAGCGCAGCACTCGCGACTCTAAGAGATGGCGGCCTGATCTTCACCAATCTCGTCGATTTCGATACGGTTTATGGCCACCGCCGCGATCCGCTCGGTTATGCCGCCGAGCTTGAAGCTTTTGACCCGCGCCTCGGCGCTTTCCTGAACGAGCTGAGGCCGGGGGATCTTCTCATCGTCACGGCTGATCATGGCTGCGATCCGACATGGCGCGGCAGCGATCACACTCGCGAATTCGTGCCGGTGCTGGCCTTCGGCCCTGCCGCCCCTGGCTCAATGGGGAGAAGATCCACATTCGCGGACATTGGCGCGGCCTGCGCTGCTTTTCTTGAACTGCCAGCGCCGCCGGCAGGAAATGCACAAGGGTTCTTGATTTAGAGCTTGCGCGGGTGCCGGGGTTGTGCCTTTGGTGCGGCCCGCCTCACGGTTTTCTTTCAAGCGGCCGCCGTGCCCGAGACCGTTAACCTTCCCGCGGTGCTCCTTGCTCTCGCATGCCATGCTCCTGCTCCTGATCCTTGAATCTTTTCCGCAAGGGTTCGCGGTGTCTCGATGCACGCTCCGGTCAATCACAAGGTTGCGGGCAGAAGTTTCTGCTTCGCGCGAGCCGGGCGGAGACGTCAGGCTGCGAGATGCCTCTGCTGCGGAACATCCGGTAAAGCGGCACGTTGCGGCAGGCGCCGATGCGTCCGCGCCGCAGCGCAAAGTGCAAAGTGAATTGCGCTCGATAATGACTGCATTCTCTGGAGTCTGCCGCCTTCGATGCAAGACTGGCTTGAGAGTGAAGACCCGGGCCTTTGTTTGCTTGGCGGCGATACCATGCTGTGCGCCGGAGTCTTCGCTCCGTTTTGCGGCGACGAGCCTCCGCCGGAATCCGCGGATCGCCGCCGGACCTTGATTTCGAAGCCGCGCTCGAAGACGTGCTGCTGCGCGCGCCATACGCGCGCCTCAACGGCGAGGCGGATGAACAGGGGCTGCAAATCGCGGCCGTTTCCCGGCGGAGGAGGCCCGCAGCCGTCCCTTTGAACGAGGTTTCGCTTTGCTCACCTTTGCCCTTCCACCGGAACGATCTTGGGAGCTGCGGGGCGCATTTTGCGGGCATTAACATGCGCAGGCCCCGCCCGCAGCATGGATGCACTCGCGCGACGCTTGATCTCATCGCGGCGAATTGGGATGCCAACCTGCCGGTTATCAGCGGGAAGGTAGATGCGCGCTATTGCTCGTGAGATGATCACCGGGAGAAGAGCCGCCGGCTTGGCTTCGCAAATAGCGCGCGATTCATTCATCACCGGTTTGCGCAACGCTCACGCAATGGAGATTCAGGCAAGAGACCTGGCAAAACGGCAATCGGAGCGGCTTTACCGGACAGCCGGAGATGGAATCCCGCCTGCGGCCAGCACCTTGGCGAGACCGAGATGCAGACCAAACGGCTGGAAGATTGCCTTGCAGCCGCAGGGGAGAGGCCGCCGGCGATGAAAGATACAGTTCTGCCGGCGGTGGCTAACCTCACCGCAATGGGACATGCGATGGCAGGTGGCGAGATTTTGAAAAACATGTTCGCCAATGAGGCCTTCGAGAATTACGAAATCGCGGCCTACAATCCCTCCTTGTCCTTTGCGATAAAGCGGGCATGAGCAACGCGGCGCAGCCGTTGAGGCAATCGTTGAGCGAGGAGGAGCGGACGGCGGAATGGATCGACGGCCATATCGAAGATGTGACGCTGAGCTATCTCGCCAAAGAGGAGCGCGAGCGCAGCCTGGTCTGATTCGCCTGCGGCGGCTCTGATACGCTTTCCTGCAAATAGCGGGCGGAGCTGACGATCGGGCTGCAACGCAGGGCGTGAATTAAGCAGCGGCAGGAACCTTTTTTTCCTGCCGTTTGTTTTTTGCGCAAATAATGCTCCCGCGCGCGCTTTGCGTCCTCTGCGGGAGCATAACAACTGCAGGAGTTCAGCATGGCCACCGCAAGTCCTACCTTCAACCTCATCTCGAGCGAAAGGGTCGAAGGGACGCCTGTTTACGATGCGAGCGGAAACAAGATTGGCGAGATCGATCACCTCATGATCGATAAGGTCTCCGGCAATGTGCGCTATGCCGTGATGAGCTTTGGCGGCTTCATGGGCCTCGGCCACAGCCATTATCCGCTTCCCTGGAACAGCCTTAAGTACGACACGCAGCGGGAAGGATATACGACGAACGTCACCGAGCAGCAGCTCAAAGACGCGCCCGAGTTCAGTGACGACGCCTTCACGAGCCGCGAGTGGGAGCGGCGCTGGCACCAGCACTTCGGGACTGAGCCCTATTGGGAACAGGGCACAATCGAGCCCACAGGCAGCCAATACGCCCCTGACCGCCCTATCCCGTAGGAGCAGCTCAATCCTAACGAGCCGGGCCAAAAGCCCGGCTTTTTTGCGTCAGGCAAGAAGATTATTGGCCCGCTTTGGCAACCCCCTCCCATGCCCTTGGGCCTGGGGAGGCCGGCCCCCGCGGTTTCGCTCGCCGCGCTCCTCTCGCAGGCAGCAGGGCACCGAGCGCTGCGCCTGCGGCCAAGGCGGCACCCGTTGAAACAAGAGGATGGCGCTTCGCCGTCTTGGCAACATCGCCCAAAGCACTTGAGACTTTACTCGCGGCGCTCGTCAAAGTTTGGCGGGTTGGCCTTGCCGTTTGTTCCGCCTTGGTCTTACGAGAGCTGGCCAAGGGGGAGCCGGGCTCACCAGGCGTCATCTGCGGCCCTGGTGCTCCCGTCCGCGCCCATTGTGGCTTCAGGGCGAGCAGGGCAGCGCCCGCGCCGAGGAGCGTGAAAGGCAGCGGGTTTTTGCGGAGATTGTGCCGCAGATCGCTCCCGATTTGAGAGCCAACGCCGCGAGCAAGGCCGGCGAGCTGATCGACGAAGTAAGCGCGGGATGTCCGGTATCGCAACTCCTCGATCGTCGCCGCGAGTTCCTTTCGAATTTGCTCTGCTTCGTGCGCGAGCTTGTCGCTGCGCTGGGCCATGGGTGTGCTGCTCCGGGTTTAGCGCCTGCGGGAATAAGAGCCGCGGCGGCAGGCGCAATTCTCAAAAACGGCGCCGCCTATTTCAGGTTCCAGGAAGAGGACGCTCGCGGCTCCCGGCAACGCAAAGGAGGGCCCCCGGCGCCCGGAAGATTGGCGTTCAGGCCTGCTTGAGACAGCGGCGGCAAAGGGGAGGCTCTCTATCATTCTCGATTGGCCGGTGCCGGCCGCAACGGGCCTCCCGGTTCCGCTCAACCGCTATTCCCCAGGCTTGCCTAACTCCCTTGGCCGGAGCCATTATGCTGACATTATCGTAAGACACGAGTTTTTTGACGCGGGGCTGACCTTGTCTTTCCTAACTGGTGCTTTACCAAAGTCTAGGGCAATTCCCCTGAAGGGCTTGCATAATCTAAGGCATTCGTCTTTGAGGGCACAGCCAAGTGCCGGGTGTTTTTATTTGTCACATTCTGTCTGCCGAGATTTAAAGTAAATGCGCCCGTTTTTCCTCGGCGTCCGGGTTGGCCTAATCGATGGCCGTGTCAGGCTGGCGGCCCTGCTCGGGGGGATGACTGCGGCGCTTTGCTCTTGCGCGAGCCCGCCAGCGATCGGCACCAATGAGCCGCCGGACGCGGTCGACCGGGTCCGCAGCCTGGATCTTACCCCGCATGCTCTTCGCCCCACTCCGACGGCGGATACCGGCACGGGGCAGGCCGCCCCGCAAGTCTATTACGGCAGCTCGGCCCAGGCGGTCGAAACGACCATGGGCTCGGCGCCGCCGGGGGCCGGGGCAAATAACGAAGGCGTCAATCTGAATTTCGTCGATGCTCCGGTAAGCGAGGTCGCAAAAGTCATCTTGGGCGATACGCTGGGGCTCGGCTATGCGATCGATCCGCGGGTTCAAGGCACGGTCACAATATCGTCCGGCCGGCCCATTCCGAAGCCGCAGCTGCTGTACGTGCTCGATTCCGCGCTGCGCATGAGCAACGCGGTTCTCGTCCATGACGCCGGAGGTTACCGGATCGTTCCGGCCGACGAGGCGGTCGGCAGCGGGCACGTGGACCGCGCTGGCGAGGGGCGCACGGCCGAGCCCGGCTACGGAATTTCCGTCGTGCCCTTAAGGCACGTCTCGGCGCAAACGATTCTCAAGCTTCTCGACAGCTTCGCCGCAAAGCCAGGCTCGATTCGCGCCGACCCGTCCCGCAACCTCATCATCGTTGCGGGCAATGGCGTCGAGCGCAGCTCGGCGGTCGAAACTATCTTGAGCTTCGATGAGGACTGGATGCGCGGCCAGTCGGTCGGCATCTTCCCGATTCACAACACGACGCCTGAGCCGGTCGCCGCCGAGCTCGAAAAAATTCTTGATTCGGGCGAGGATGGGCTCAGTCAGCACATGGTGAAGCTACAGCCCGTTGCGGCCTCGAATGCGATTCTCGTTGTCGCGCGCAAGCCCGAGCTCCTGCGCGCCGCTTCCAAATGGATCGGCCGCCTCGACCGCTCGGCGGTCGCAAGCACCGGGGTCAAGGTCTACAAGGTCCGTTATGGTGACTGCCGCCAGATCGCGAGGCTCTTAAGCGAGCTCTTCACGGGTGGCGGAGGCGGAGCGGGGGCGGCTGAAACTCCGGCCGGCCAGCTCGCGCCTGGCGCCGGAGCAGCGGCGATCACGGCCGGGTTTACGGGCGGCCCGGGCGCGGCTGGCCTTGGCGGCGGAGCGCCGGGCGGCGGCCTCGGGGGTGGCGGCGGAGCGCCGGGCGGCGGCCTCGGCGGCGGAGGCCTTGGCGGCGGCGGTCCAAGCGGAGGAGGCCTTGGCGGCGGCGGAGCCCTCGGTGGCCCGAGCGGCGGCGGCGCTTTCGGCGGGCCTCAATCGCAAGGCCCATTCGGGGCGCTCGGCGGCGGCGCGGCCGGCGGAACGGCCGCGGCTCCGGGCGGCGCTGCGGAAGCGGCGGAAACCGGGGCCGGCGGCGGCCCGGGGGGCGCGGGCGGAGGGCGCGCGCTCCTTTCGGGCGTGCGGATCCTGCCGGACATTCCCAACAATTCGGTTGTGATCTATGCCAATGCGGAGAATTACCGGATCATCGAGCGGGCGCTCAATCAGCTTGACCGGCCGAGGGCCCAAGTGGCGATTGAAGTGACCCTCGCCGAAGTCACGCTCAGCAATCAGCTCCAATATGGCGTCCAGTTCTTTCTAGGCAGCCTCCACACCCCCTTTAATACTTTTGCCATCGACCAAAGTGGCAACGCCGTTGGTCAAAGCACCAATCAGCTTGGGGTCCAGGCGATCAACCCAATTGGATTCAGTCCGGTATCAGGTGCGTTTAATCTCTTCTTGGGCAATAAATTGACTCCGCACGTCATCATCAGTGCTTTGAATCAGTATACAACAACGAAAATACTGTCCAATCCCTCTCTAGTCGTCGTCGATAATCAAGTAGCGACCCTCCTTGTCGGCGATCAGGTGCCGATTACGACCGGGCAAGCAAATGTGCTCAATACTGCCACCGTCGCGTCCAATACGGTCTTCAACTCCATCACGTACCAGAACACCGGCATCATTTTGCGTTTCCAGCCGCACACCCACGCCAATGGCAATATTAATCTCGATATCGATCAGGAAATCAGCGCGATTGCCACAAATTCTCCCCTCCCTAGCGTCTGCGCGGGGGGGACCCCATGTCCATCGTTCACCGACCGCCATGTCAAGAGCTCGGTCGTTGTGCCAGACGGCCAAACGGTCCTGCTTGCTGGCCTAATTCGCGAAGAGCATGATCGAGGACGAGCGGGAGTCCCGGTCCTTGATCAAATTCCGATCATCGGTGAGGCCTTTACACCCAGCAATACAAATAACATCGCCCGCACCGAGCTTATTATCTTCATCCGGCCGAAGATCATTCAAAATGGCGTCGATGCATCGGTTATCGCCGAGGAGCTGCGCTCGAAGATGCGGGGCGACAAGGCCGGGACGCTCCATCCGCCGGGCTCCATCACACCTTATCCGCTCGGGCTCGTGCAGTAATGAGCTGCCTTGACGAGCAGCGCGGCCTCTTGCAAACGGCCGGAGAATCGAGGACGCGCCGTACAGGATCGACGCTCATCCGCCCCGCAGCATCGGCTGCCTTAAGTGTCCTTGCCATCGCCGCAAGCCTCTTTGCGGCCCCGTCATTGTCTGGCCTTTTCGGCGCGGGGCTTGGGCTTCTCATGCTTGCCATCGCCGCCGCGGATGCGCGCTCCTACCGCATTCCGAATAGCCTCACCGCCGCAGCTTTTGCGTTAGGCCTTGCGGCGGCTGCTCTCGCCGGGCCTGCGGCCGTCGTGCAAAACCTTGCTGACGCGGGCTTGCGGGGCCTTGCGTCCGCCTTGGTCTTCTTCGCCCTGCGCCAAATCTATTTCCGGCTGCGGCGCCGCCACGGCATTGGGCTCGGCGACGTCAAGCTCGCAGCGGTTGCGGGCACATGGCTCGATTGGCCGCTCATTCCGGTCGCCGTGGAGATCGCGGCCCTTGGCGCACTTGCGGCCTATGTCGCGGCGAGCCTTGCACGCAGGCGGCCAATGTCGAGAACGGCGCGAATGCCGTTCGGGGTTTACTTCGCGCCTGCGATCTGGCTCTGCTGGATGTTAGGCGCTGCGCTTTTGGACGGCTGAAGGAGAAGCCGCGATGCACGCTCAGCCCCTTCCGCAATCCCGGGCCAATCAGCGCCGGGCTTCGCGCGCGCGCCGGCGGAGAGCTGTGTGCCTCGCGGGTCTGATCTGGGGCCTTTCCGCTCTTGCAAGCCCGGCTGCCGCGGACCGGTTCCGGCAGGGGATGAGAGCGTTTGAGGCCGGAAACTTCCAAGCGGCCGCGGCGCTCTTCACCGACCTTGCAAGCCGCGGCGATCCGCGCGCGCAAACGTATTTGGGCTATATGTTTTTCAATGGCGTGGGCGTGCCGCAGAATTATTTGATCGCGGCGGGGTGGTACCGCTGCGCGAGCCAGCATGGGGTGGCGCGGGCGCAATTCCAGCTCGGCCTCATGTACGACAAAGGTCAAGGGGTGCCGCAAGACTATATCATCGCCTATTCTTTGCTAAACCTCGCCGTCGCCGGCGCTGGGCCGGAGCGGGAGAATTGGGTTTTGATCCGCGACGCGGTGGGCTCGAAGCTCAGCCTCGTCGAAAGGCTCAAGGCGCAGGAGATGGCCTTCGAAGCGCCGCCCTCGGGCCCCTGCCTGCCGATCGAGACCGGCCATTAGGACTACTCCGGCGCGCGCAATTTGCGCTGCACATGATCCGCCTCAAAGACTATATTTTCCGCGTTCATAATGCTGGCTGGCAGAGCCCAGGCCTGGGCGCAGGCCGGCATTCCTAAAGCCTGGCCGTCCAGCTGGCCCGGTCCAGAGTGCCAGACCGTGCCCGCGCGCCGGCATTTGGGAGAGATTGTCTGATGAGAACGGTTTTCGCTTCTCCTCTCGGCCGCGAAGTCTCGGCCCTTGGTTTTGGCTGCGCCGCGCTCGGGTCCAGGGTCTCGGAGGCCCAGGGCTTGAGGGCGCTCGCCTTTGCCTTCGATCGAGGCATTACTTTTTACGACGTTGCGCCTTCCTACGGCTACGGGGAAGCGGAGGAGATCGTCGGCAAGTTTCTCTCCGGCCGCAGGGATCGCGTGGTGGTCTGCACTAAATTCGGCATTCCGCGCCCAGCCATGCCGCCCATCATGCGTTTCGTCAGGCCGCTTCTGCGCGCCTTCGCCCGCGCCCTGCCGCAACCAGGCGTCCCTGAGAGCCGCGGGAGGGGCGAAGCCCATCTTCATCCGGAAGAGATCGAAACCGCGGTCGCCGACAGCCTGCGGCGGCTTAGAACCGATTATGTCGATGTGCTCGCGCTCCATGAGCCAAGTCCGGAGGACTGCGCGAACGAGGCCGTGCAGCGCGAGCTTGAGCGCATGATCGAAAAAGGCTACGCCCGCTCCATCGCCATTGCGGGAGCGCCCGAGGCGGCGGCTGCGGGTGCCCGGGCCTCGGATCTCTATAAGATCGCCGAACTGGCGGACAGCCCCTTTGCTCCGGCGATCCCGAGGGTCAAGGCCGAACTCGGCGGCGAGACCTCGCTTTTCTTCGTCACCCATAGTGTCTTTAAGGATCATGATTTGCTCGCGCGCCTTCTTGTCGGCGATGGCGGGCGCCTTGGCGCGCTCGCCTCTCAGCTCGCATATGGGCCGCCCTTCATGGCGAGCGAAATGCTTTTGGATCACGCCTTTGCCGCCAATCCAGATGGAGTGGTGCTCGCAACGATGTCGACCCAATCGCACATCGAAATGAATTGCGCTCGTGCGAGGCGCTCGCCGCGCAAGGACATTGGCCCGTTCATGCAGAAATTCGTCCTCCCCGCGAGAGGGTAAGGGTGCCGCCGCGAGCGCAGTCCGGGCCGAGAGCCGATGTTCCGGTCCAAAGCCTTTATGCTTTCTAAAAAAATTCTCCCGTAGTCTTGGCGTCCGGCTCCCCGAACGGCCCCTGCGCCATGCTCCATCTCAAAAATCTGCAGCTCCGCGAAACTTCTCTGCATCCCCTGGCCGGAGCAACGGTGCTCCAAGTCGCGCCCGGTCTTGATCAAGGCCCCGAGGGGCTGGCAATCATCGGGGTTTCTGCGGCTCTCGCTTTTGCTGGAGCGCGAGCGCTTGTTGCCTGCGAAGGCGGCCGCTTGTGCGGCGATTTGCAAGCCAGGGGCGGCATCTATTTGCCCTTTCCTGGCCGCCGCAAAAATCCGCTTCTTATGAGCTTTAACATCCGCAGGCTCGCGCGCCTGATTGCGGCCGAATGCGTGGATGTTGTCCATGTGCGCTCGCGCGCGCTGGCTTGGGTCGCCTATGGCGCGGCACGCTTGACCAAGGTTCCGCTGGTCACGAGCTTTTATCCGATCGGCGAGGATTCGAATCCCATAGCGCTGCGCTATCATTCGGTGCTGGCGCGCGGCGATGTGGTGCTCGCCGATTCCGAATATTCTGCGCGGCTTGCTGAAAGGCTCTTTGCCCCGGCAGGGAAAATCCGGACCGTTCTCCAAGGAATCGATCTTAAGAGGTTTGCGCCAGCCGCGGTCTCTGCGGGCCGCGTCCAGCAGGTCAGGGAGCGCTGGAGAGCCGCGCCGCAAGAGCAAATTGTCCTGCATCCAGCTGCCACAAGGCCTGGCAGCGGTTTCAGAGTATTACTTGAGGCTGCGGGGTTTCTTGCGCGAAGCGGCTTGAAGGGGACGAAATTCGTTTTTGCGTGCCAGGATCACGAGGAGGGAGCGTTGATCCGCGGCATTGCGCGGGCAATCGCAACGGAGGGGCTTCAGGACATCGCTTGCTGTGCGCAATCTTGCGATTTGCCGGCCGAGCTTCTCGCCGCCTCGGCCGCCGTAATCCCGGCAACCGATCCTGCGTCTCTCGGGACAGCCGCGATGCAAGCCCAAGCCATGGGAACTCCCGTGATTGCCGCCAACCTCGGGGTTGCGCCGGAGATCGTTCTTGCGCCGCCCAGGATTGCCGAGCCAATGCGCACTGGCTTTCTCGTGCAGCCGGGCGGCGCTGCGGCGCTCGCGCTCGCCATTGCGAGGGTGCTGAGCCTCGGCGCCTCGGCAAAGGGCGACCTTTCTTCGCGCGCGATGGAACATGCAGCGGCGCACTTCGGGAGCGACCGGCTGTGCGCGGCGACCATCGAAGCCTATGCCGGCATTTTGCGCAGCCGGAATTTTTAGCAAACTGCCAAGCGACCCCATCATTGACTTGGCTGCGCATTCCAACGATCTTTGGTATGGGGCCAGCGCTAGCGGCGAACTCCGATTCGCTCAGCGCCTGGCTCAATGCGTCAATAGAGGAGACCAAGCCATTCGCCGTCCAATGAAAGCCCCGCCCCCGCCGCAGAAGGAGGGACCGCGTACCAACCGTGAAATCCGCGCCCGCGAAGTTCAACTCATCGATGCCGAAGGCCGCAATCGCGGTGCGGTCAGCCTCGCCGAGGCTCAGCAAGCGGCCGACGAAGCGGGACTCGACCTTGTCGAAATCGTCCCAAACGCCGTTCCTCCGGTCTGCAAGATTCTCGACTACGGCAAGTTCCGGTTCCTCGAGCAGAAAAAATCTGCCGAAGCCCGCAAGAAGCAAAAGATCGTCGAGGTCAAAGAGATCAAGTTTCGCCCCGGGATCGACGATCATGATTATGACGTCAAGATGAAGGCGGTGCGGCGCTTCTTCGAGGAGGGCGATAAGGTGAAGGTCACCTTGCGATTCCGGGGCCGCGAAATGGCACATCAGGATTTGGGCCTCAGGCTCCTCGAGCGGGTAAAGTCCGAGATCGCTAATATTGCCAAGGTGGAATCCGAGCCTTCGATCGAAGGCCGCCAGATGACGATGGTGCTGGCGCCAAAGTAATGCTCTGGGGCGGCCAAGTCTCAGCGCCAGGCCCGGCCAGCATAGTCGATCGCATAGCTTTGCGGCGAGGCAGCAATTGCGGCCATGCCGCAAAGGACTGACTCTTCGCTCACGATGAGGCGTGTGCCAATCGCCTTGAGCAGAGTGCGGTAGGGCGGCTTGTTCTCGAAGCTTGCGCGAAAGCTCGCCGGATCGCAAAAACTGGTGATTCTTGGCAGAATCCCCCCCGAGAAGGTCACGCCGCCTTTGGCAAGGAAAGCGAGCGCAAGGTCGCCCGCAAAACGGGCCACGAGGTGCCAGAAGAAGCGCAAGGTTGCGGCTTCGGCGCCGTTGGGCTCCTGCACCGCTTTGCCGATGAGCGCGATTTCGTTAGCAACAGCGGGAGGCTCGCCAGCGAGGGCGCATCTTGCCAGATGAAGCCGGATGAGACCCGGCCCGGAGAGGACCGTTTCCGCGCTGATCCGCCCGAACGGACCCGGATCGATGCGCTTCCAGAGCGCATAGTCGCAGGGCTCAGCGGGGCCAAAATCCATGTGCCCGGCCTCGCTCGCCAGCGCATGGTACCGGCCATTGATCGAAAGAATCGCGCCAACGCCTAGACCGGTGCCAGGCCCTAGGACGAGGCAGGTTCCAGGCTGAGGCTCGAAAGTTTCGCCAATCGGCTTGGCGGAGCCTGGATCGAGCACCGCAAGACTGTAGGCTTGGGCCTCGAAGTCGTTGAGCAAAAGGCCCTGCTCAAGACCGGCGGCAGCCGCCACGCTGTCTCCCTCAATCGCCCAGCCGGCATTTGTCAGTTTGACCGAGCGCCCGCTGACCGGCCCGGCGGCGCAGGCAATGAGTGAGCGCGGCCTTGCCTGAACGCCCGTGAGAGCGGCCGCCAAAGCCTCCTCAAAACCCGGATAATCTTGGGTGAGAAGACGGGGGCCGGGTTCGATCGGCGCGCCGGGCCGTGGCGCAAAGGCAAAGCGCGTATTCGTGCCGCCGATATCGCAAAGAAGCACTGGGAACGGAAATTCCACGCCGCGCGGCTTTCTTTGGTCTAGGAGCTTGGGTCTAGGAGCTTGGCGGTGCCCAACCGGCAATGTAAGCCAGGCCGCCGCTTTCGTTTGAGGCTGACTGGAAGGATAAGTCGCAAGATGGGCTTTGAGTACCACCCGCTCTTCCCCCTCGGCAAGGATAACACTCCCTATCGAAAGCTCACGCAGGAGGGGGTCCGGCTCGAGCGGTTCGGGCAGCATGAATTTCTATGGGTCGAGCGCGAGGCGCTGCGCTATCTTGCTGAGCAGGCGATGAGCGACATCAACCATTTTTTACGGCCATCGCATCTTGCCCAGCTCGCTAAGATTCCTTTGGACCCAGAGGCGACGGAAAACGACAAGTTTGTCGCGCTCGATCTATTGAAGAACGCCAATATCGCCGCTGGCGGCGCCTTGCCGATGTGCCAAGATACGGGCACCGCCATCGTCATGGCGAAAAAGGGGCGTTTCATCTTTACGGATGGCCGGGACGAGAGCGCTCTCGCCGAAGGCATTAAAGATGCCTATGAAAAAAAGAACTTGCGCTACTCGCAACTCGCGCCCCTCTCGATGTTCGAGGAAAGGAACACCAAGACCAATCTGCCGGCGCAGATTGAGATTTATGCCGAGGGCGAGGACGCGTACAAGTTCTTGTTTATGGCCAAAGGCGGCGGTTCTGCCAACAAAACCTTCCTTTATCAAGCCACGCCATCCCTTCTCACGCATGACCGCCTGTTGGAGTTCCTGAAAGAAAAAATCCTCACCCTTGGCACGGCCGCCTGCCCGCCCTACCACCTTGCCGTCGTCATCGGCGGCACCTCGGCGGAACTTAATTTGAAGACTGTTAAACTCGCCTCGGCGCGTTATCTCGACGGCCTTCCGCTTCAAGGTTCGGAGGTTGGCCATGCCTTCCGCGACCTTGCCCTCGAGAACGAAATCTTCGAACTAACTCAGAAGCTTGGCGTTGGAGCCCAGTTTGGAGGCAAGTATTTCTGCCACGATGTCCGCGCGGTGCGTCTGCCGCGCCATGGCGCTTCGCTCCCCATCGGCATCGGCGTCTCCTGCTCGGCTGACCGGCAGGCCTTGGCGAAGATCACGCGAGAGGGCGTTTTTCTCGAAGAGCTCGAGCGCGATCCGGCAAAATATCTGCCGACTATTGGCGAAGAATCGCTTGCGGGCGAAGTGGTCGCGATCAACCTTACGCGGCCGATGCGCGAAATCCTCGCAACGCTCTCGCGCTATCCCGTCAAGACGAGGCTTTCGCTCACCGGGCCGATGATCGTTGCCCGCGATCTTGCTCATGCCAAAATTAGGGAACGGCTTACAAAAGGCGAGCCTATGCCCTCCTATTTCAAGGATCATCCCATCTATTATGCAGGCCCGGCGAAAACGCCAGAAGGCTACGCCTCGGGCTCGTTCGGGCCGACCACAGCAGGGCGCATGGATTCCTATGTGGATGAGTTCCAGGCCGCGGGCGGCTCGTTGGTAATGGTTGCCAAAGGCAACCGCTCGCCGCAGGTGCGCGTTGCCTGCGCGAAATACGGCGGATTTTATCTTGGCTCGATCGGCGGCGCGGCGGCAAGGCTCGCGCAGGACTGCATCAAACGAGTCGAGCTTCTGGAACACCCAGAGCTTGGCATGGAAGCGGTCTGGAAAATCGAGGTTGAGAATTTTCCCGCCTTCATTGTCATCGACGACAAGGGCAATGACTTCTTCAAGGAGCTTAATCCAGGATAGCCGCGTGTCCCGCCCCGGCTTGCCACAAGCTGCGGGCTCCGGAAAATTCAGGCTGCGAAATGCGGGCCGCGACCCCGTTTAGGCGCGCGCTCGTCCGTCTGAGGGAGCCGAAGTGGCGCCCGGCGCGCATTCCCGCGGGCATTCTGCTCGTTGCTGGGGGGCTCCTCGGTTTCTTCCCGCTCGTGGGCTTTTGGATGCTTCCGCTCGGCCTAGCGATCCTGGCGATCGATATTCCCGCGGCCGGCAGCCTCCTGCGCAAGATGGAGGATTTGTGGCGAAGATGGCGGCCCAATCGGCGCGGAGAAGGGACCTGACCAGGCTTGACCGAGGCGGAAAGGTTTAGCCGATCTCGTGGCCTAAAACGAGGACGCGGCGGCGAGTCCGCCACCGCGTTCCGTACCGCACGGGCTCCGGTGCTGATCAGCTCCCGGCTGAGTGCTGCTTCTTCGGCCCGCCGTGTGAAGCATGTCCCCCCTTGCGCCCAGCCTCGGAAGCCAACGCATGGTTGCGCGAGAAGCTGCGCTTGGCCGGGTTGACGCTTTGCCCGCCCTTGCGCCCTGCCTCTGCCGCCAGGCGCGGATTCTGGGAGAAGCTCCGCTTCTCATGCGGCACGCTCTCGCCGCCCTTGCGGGCGATCGCGCGCTGCTTGTCAGGGTCCATCGAGGCAAAGCCCCGCGTGGACTTTTTCTGGGTGTCTGTCGCCGTATTCATACACTTTTCTCCGAAAACGGTTGCCCTGCAGAACTGATTTAGGTAATTTTTAGCGGCGTTAAAGGTTGCCCCTGAACCTTCAACAGGATGTGACTGATTTTTTATGTTGATCAGGGGCATGGCTCCGGATGCCCTGTCCACTACGGCCTGGCTTGCGCTTTCCCCCTCCCGCCGGCGCCCGTTCCTTCTTAAAGCCGGCTGGCATCCCCGCGGCGCTGATTCTGATCTAAATTAGGAGCGGTGAGCCGGACGAGGGAGCCTATGCCCTATTGCTGCAACGCCGGCGGCACGCATTACGCCTTCGCGGACATGCGGGCCCTGCTTGCCCGCGCCTCCCCCGACCGGGCGGGAGACCGGCTGGCGGGCCTTGCCGCGGGAAGCGCGAAGGAGCGCGCAGCCGCGCGCATGGCGCTTGCCGATGTGCCGCTCAAGCGCTTTCTCGAAGAGCCCGCGGTTCCTTACGAGCAAGATGAAATCACGCGCCTCATCCTCGACGGGCATGACAACGCGGCGTTCGCGCCGGTTGCCGCGATGACGGTTGGCGACTTCCGGGATTTTCTTCTCTCGGAAGAGGCAACCGGCGCAATGATTTCGAGTCTTGCGCCGGGGATGACGCCGGAAATGGCCGCTGCCGTATCGAAGCTCATGCGCAATCAGGACTTGATTGCGGCTGCGAAGAAGATTGCCGTGATCAGCCGGTTTCGTACCACGATTGGCCTGCCGGGGCGGCTTTCGGTGCGCATCCAGCCCAATCATCCCACAGACGACCTTGCCGGGATCGGGGCTTCGATCATCGACGGGCTCATGTATGGGTGCGGCGATGCCTGCATCGGGATCAATCCCGCCTCGGATAGTGCGAAGCAGGTTCTGGCGCTCCTCGAACGCCTCGACGAACTCCGCCTGCGCTTTGAGATTCCGGTGCAGTCTTGTGTGCTCGCCCACGTGACAACGGCCTTGCAGGTGATGGAGCAGGGCGGGCCGGTTGATCTCGTGTTCCAATCGATTGCCGGATCAGAGGCGGCGAACCACGCCTTTGGCGTCAATATTGCGCTGCTCGATGAGGCCCATGCGGCGGTGCAATCCTTAGGCCGCGCGCCGCCCGAGTCCAATCTCATGTATTTCGAAACAGGACAGGGCTCGGCGCTTTCGGCGAATGCCCATCATGGCGTCGATCAGCAAACGATGGAGGCGCGCGCCTATGCGGCCGCACGCCGCTACAGGCCCTTGCTTGTCAACACCGTCGTCGGCTTCATCGGACCCGAATATCTCTACGACGGCAAAGAGATCATCCGCGCCGGTCTCGAAGATCATTTCTGCGGCAAGCTTTTAGGCCTGCCGATGGGCGCCGATGTTTGCTACACCAATCACGCCGAGGCCGATCAAGACGATATGGATAATCTCTTGACGCTTCTTTGCGCTGCTGGATGTAATTACATTATGGGAGTGCCCGGTGCCGACGACATCATGCTCGGCTATCAATCGACCTCATATCACGATGCGCTTTACGTGCGCTCGCTTCTCGGCCTCAAGCCTGCGCCCGAGTTCGAGGCCTGGCTCAAAGCCTTCGGCATCATGGATGCAAACGCGCGCGTGCGTCCCCGGTTAACGGGCGGGGCTGCGCGCTTGCTCGCGGCGGCCCGATGAGCGCGCCGCAAGCCGACTTCTGGGACTATTTGCGTCAGCGGACACCCGCCCGCATTGCGCTTGGGCGCACGGGGGACGCTTTGCCCACGCACCGCCTGCTCGAATTCGAGCTTGCTCACGCTCAGGCGCGCGATGCGGTCAAAGCAAATCTCGATCCCGCGCTGCTGGCCGCCGCTGTTGCTGACTATCAGCCTGCAATTGTGCGCAGCCAGGCACCGGGCCGGACGGTCTATCTGCAGCGGCCCGATCTCGGCCGCAAGCTCGCCGAGGAATCGAGACAAGCGCTCGCGCCTGGCCGGTATGATGCGACAGTCGTCCTTGCCGATGGGCTCTCCGCGCGGGCCGTTCAAGTGCAGGGCGTCGAGCTTTGCAAAATTCTCCTGTCAACGCCAGGCATTGCTTTCGCGGCGCCGGTGATTGCGTTGCAGGCGCGGGTCGCATTGGGTGATGAGATCGCCGCAAGGCAAGGGGCATTGCTCGCGGCCGTCCTCATCGGCGAGCGGCCAGGCCTTTCCTGCCCCGAGAGCCTTGGCGCCTATATCACTTTCGATCCAAAGCCTGGCGCGACCACCGACTCCGAGCGCAACTGCATCTCCAACATCAGCGCGCAGGGCCTGACAGCCGGGGAGGCGGCGCGGCGCATTCTTGCCATCATGGCGCTCGCCTTAAGGATCCGCCGCACCGGGACATCGCTCAAAGAGGACGATGCGCTCGGGGTATTGCCTCCGGCCGGTCATTGAGTCTGCCAGCGGCGTAAATGGATCAGAGTCTTGGCCGGAAATCGCGGCGGAGCGCATGGCGGCCTGATCAGCACTGGCGGCGGATGCCCCCGTGCTAGGATCAGCCTTGACACCGGTGACTAAAACGATAGGGCAGCGGCGGCAAGACGCCGCTGCGATTGATAGTTCCGGCCCTGCCTTTTCCATCGGTCTTGTGCGGCGCATCAAAGTGTGACCTATGCCATTCTGCAAGGGCGCGGCGGCGGACCGCAGAATGCCGCTGGCGGGATGCACCGGAGGGATAACGGAACGTGATGAAAATTTTGGCGGGCAATTCCAACCGCGCCTTGACGGAGGCAATCGCGGCCTATCTCGGCCTGCCGCTCACCAAATGCCAGGTCCGCCGTTTTGCTGACATGGAAATCTTCGTCGAGATCCAGGAGAATGTGCGCGGCCAAGATACCTTCATCGTTCAGTCGACATCTTACCCGGCTAATGACCATTTGATGGAGGTCCTCATCATGACGGATGCGCTGCGCCGGGCGTCCGCCAAGCGCATCACCGCGGTCATCCCTTACTTTGGCTATGCCAGGCAGGACAGGAAGCCAGGCCCGCGCACACCGATCTCGGCAAAGCTCGTCGCCAATCTCATCACCCGCGCGGGCGCTGACCGCGTGCTGACTGTCGATCTTCACGCGGGCCAGATCCAGGGCTTCTTCGATATTCCAACCGATAATCTTTATGCTGCCCCGGTGCTTGTGCGCGACATCAAGGAGCGGCTGCCGCTCGATAATGTGATGGTCGTCTCGCCCGACGTGGGCGGCGTTGTCCGCGCCCGCGCGCTTGCCAAGCGCATCGATGCGCCGCTTGCGATCGTCGATAAAAGACGCGAGCGGGCAGGCGATTCGGAAGTGATGAACATCATCGGCAAGGTTGCGGGCAGAAGTTGCATTCTCGTCGATGACATCGTCGATTCTGGCGGCACTTTATGCAATGCTGCCGACGCTTTGCTCAGGGAAAGCGCAAAAGAAGTTTACGCCTATATCACGCATGGCGTGCTCTCCGGGGGCGCCGTTGCGCGCATCGCCTCGTCTCAGCTTAAGGAGCTTGTCGTCACGGACACGATTCAGGCGACCGAGGCGATCAGGGTCTCGAACAACATTCGAGTCGTCTCGATTGCACCGCTCATCGGCGAGGCGATTGCGCGAATCGCCAAGGAGGAGAGTGTCTCGAGTCTCTTTGATTAAACTGGCAATTGCTGGCATGAAAAATGCTGGCACATAAAATGCTTAAAATGCTTAGTGAGAGCCTGCCTAAAGACTCGCGGCTTTTCATCTAAAAGCCGCAGGATGGACGCGGGCTTGCCGTGAGGCTTGCAAAAATAGCAGCCAGCTTAGACTAAAAAATTTTGCTCTCGGGCGGTGCCATTGCCGCGAGCCAAACGTTTAGACTGTGAAGGCGTATAGCCGAGGCGTCGCCCCGCTCCGCTGATGAAAGTGCCCCGTAGCGGAAGATGAGCGTGGCCTCAGGCTTTAGGCGAGGAGAAGAACGCTCTATGCCCGATGCTTATGTGATCGAAGTTTCCGGCTGCACGGCCGGCATTGTTGCCCGCGACCCGCACACCTGCAGTTTCAATTTCTTTTCCGCAGCACCGGCCTTCAATGCGCTCGAAGGCCAGCGCTTCTCCGATCCTCTCGCGGCCGAACGCGCCGCGCGCCTGTTGGTCAAGACGGGAAGCCTTCCGCGCCATTTTGGCGCAGCAGAAAATTGCGGGCCGCGCTGCTGAAAAGAACGCAGCGCTGGCCTTAGCCTAGGGCCTCGCGGACCCCCGCCGCAGCGCCGCCGCAGATGGGCGCTGACTAAGATCAACCCGGAGGATCTCTGAGGCTTTCCGCAGGGAGATTTAGCTCAGAGGCGCAGCCCGGTGCTCAGCACTCACCCCAGGCCCGGCCTCTTCCCGCCGGGCCGGTTTCGGCTCCAAAGAAGAGGCAACCGCCTCATCGACCCGCTCGAGCCAGATGAACTCAAGTCCTTCGCGCGCTTCCCCGGGGATCTCGTCGAAATCCTTGCGGTTGCGCGCAGGCAGCATCACGCGCTTGATGCCCGCGCTGTGAGCCGCAACCACCTTCTCCTTGATTCCACCCACAGGAAGCACAAGTCCGCGCAGGCTAATCTCGCCGGTCATCGCCGTATCGCTGCGTACGGTGCGCTCGGTCATCAACGAGACGAGAGCCATGAACATTGCGACCCCGGCACTTGGCCCATCCTTTGGGATGGCGCCCGCCGGGACATGAATGTGAATGTCGATTTTCGCGAATTCGCTCTCGTCGATGCCAAAAAACCGGGCACGGTTCTTGACGATGCTGAGGGCCGCTTGCGCGCTCTCGCGCATAATCTCGCCGAGCTGCCCGGTGAGAATGAGCTTGCCGGTGCCAGGCGCGCGCGTGGCTTCAATGAACAAGATGTCGCCGCCCGCGGGAGTCCAGGCAAGGCCGGTCGCAACGCCCGGCACGCTCGTGCGCATCGCAAGCTCGCTCTCGAAGGAAGGAGGCCCAAGGACCTGCGAAAGATTTTCCCGGCCGATGCGGATCGGCCCGCTCTCCCCCTCGGCGATTCGGACGGCGGCGTTGCGGAGAGCTTTGCCAATCTCACGCTCGAGATTGCGCACGCCCGCTTCCCGTGTGTAATGCCGGATTATTTCCCGCAGGGCATCATCGCCAATTTCGACCTGGCCTGGCCCAACGCCATTCGCGGTCATCTGACGCGGCACCAGATAACGCCGCGCAATCTCGAATTTCTCGTCTGCTGTATAGCCTGGAAGCTCGATCACCTCCATGCGGTCGCGCAATGGGCCGGGAATGCCGTCGAGAATATTGGCCGTCCCGATGAACACGACCCGGCTCAAGTCAAAAGGCACGCCAAGATAATTATCCCGGAAAGTGTGGTTTTGCTCGGGATCAAGCACTTCCAGCAAAGCTGCCCTCGGGTCGCCTTGGATGCCCGCGCCGAGTTTGTCGATCTCGTCGAGCATCATCACGCAGTTGCGCGTGCCTGCCTTGCGAATCGCCTGGATGATGTTTCCGGGCAGCGCGCCGATATAAGTGCGCCTGTGGCCGCGGATTTCCGCTTCGTCATGCGTTCCGCCAAGGCTCACCCGCACAAACTTGCGGCCCATCGCGCGCGCAATCGATTGGCCGAGTGACGTTTTGCCAACGCCCGGAGGACCGACAAAACACAAAATCGGCGCCTTGCCTTGCGGTGCAAGCTTACGCACGGCGAGGTATTCGATGATGCGCCGCTTTATCTTCTCAAGCCCGTAATGGTCCTCGTCGAGGATGCGCCGCGCCTCGGCGATGTCGATCGGTTTTTCTTCGGGCAAGCCCCAGGGCAGGCCGATAAGCCAGTCGAGATAGGTGCGCGCCATGCCATATTCGGCCGCGGCCTCGGGCATGCGCTGAAGCCTGCGCAGCTCCTTGCGGGCATGCTCTTCCACATCCTTTGGCATGTTTGCGCGGGCGACCGCTTCCGAGAGCTCAGCGATCTCCTCGTCCTTTGCAGCCTCGCCTTCGCCAAGCTGGCGCTGGATCGCGGCCATCTGCTCGCGCAAGAGCGCCTCGCGCTGGCGCTCGTCAAGTGCCACCTTGGTCTGGCGGCCGATCTCTTGCGAAAGCCGCAAGACCTCGATGCGGTGAGCGAGCTTATGCGAAACCTTGTCCATGCGCGCCGCAATATCGATGGTCTCGAGAATTTCCTGCTTCTCTTCGGGCTTGAGATCCATATAAGCGGCCGCAAGATCGGCGAGAGCTGCGGGCGCGGTGATCGATTGGACGGCGGCGGCCAGATCTTCTGGGGCCTGGGGCAGAAGCTGAAGAGCCTCGGTTGCTTGCGCTTTCAAATGGAGAAAACGCGCTTCGACCTCGGGCGAATGCGCTTCTGGCTCCGGTATGAAGAGAACGCGTGCGGCGAGGAATGGAAAGCCGGAGAGGAACTCAACGGCTCGGAAGCGCTGCTGGCCGTGGCAAATCAGATGATTGGTGCCGTCGGGAGCCGTGATGTAACGCACGATGTTGGCGGCCGAGCCCAGCTGATAAAGATCGTTTGGCTTCGGCTCTTGGACTTCCGGATTGCGCTGGAGCAGGATTCCGACTTGGCGCTGATCGCGCAGCGCCTGCTGGGCTGCGGCAACCGAAGCCGGCCGGCCGATGGTGATCGGCACCACATGGCCCGGGAACAAAACGATGTTGCGCACCGGGATGAGGATCAACGCGTCGGGCGGCAAGGGCGGGGCGGACGCCGCGCTCCCTGCCTCCCCTTGCGGCGTGCCGGGGAGGTCCATCTCAACCACCTAAGCTGCGCGCTCTTTCGAGACCGATCAGCAGGCAGCCGTCGGCGGCCGAGCGCCTGACCCGGCTGTAGGCTCCCGCCGGAAGGCGCACGCGCCGCTCAAACCGGCCTTGCGGCAGCTCTAACCGGTGGATGATCGAAGTTTGCAGTTCTGGGGGGAGCACGCGTTTGCCGGAGACGGCGAGTTCGTCGCCTTCAATTCCAACCTCGACCTGGTCGGCGCTGACGCCTGGCAGAGCAACCACGACCAGCACTTCCCGGTCTGTCTCCAGAATATCGACCGGAGGCTCCCACGCGGTGAATGCGGAGGCAGACCCCGCGGGCTTGAAGAACTCGCGGTGGAGGCGCTCGGCGCGGGAGAGCATCTCGCAGGCCTCCGCCCACATCCAATTGCGGGGAAAATCGCGGTCCATGAATATGCCTGCTGCTGAATTTTAGAAATATGGCTGAGCTTTGCCCCGCTTGCTCGAACGCCGAAGCAAACAAGCCGTACATCAAAATCCTTAGCGCCGCGGCCGGGAGCACGCAAGATTGCGTGCTCTAGCCAAGAGTCAGGCGATCGATCACCGATTTGACGCCCGGGGCAGACCAAGCGGCGCGCTCGGCGAGCTCGCGCTCGTACCAGGCCTTGACTTTGCCTTCGAGGATAACCTTATCGCCATCGACGGTAACGCGAATGTTATCCGCTTCCAACTCGGCGTTGCGCATCAGCGAATCGAGGATCTTCTGCCTGACATCGGTCGGCGCGACCTGCGGCTTGATCTCGATGAGATTGGTGACACCAGCAACGCCGGAAAGCTTGCGCACAGCCGATTCCGCCGCTTGCCTCTGATATTGCCAAGGCACGGTCCCGGTCAAGGTCACCCAGCCCTTCTCCACCTTTACCTGAATGCTTTCCTCCGGAACATGGACGCTCCAATGCAAAATGTTCAAGGCACGCTGCGCGATTTCATCGTCGGACCGTTTTGCCTGATCCGGGTAGCGGACTTCGATTTCTTCCGCGATAGCCCTGACACCTTTGACACGGCGCACGGCGCGCTCGGCGGCGATCTTTTCGGCGTAGCTTTTTACATGCCCTGTGAGTGTCACAACGCCATTCTCAACCGCAACGCCAATGTTGGCGGCGTCAATGCTCGGCTCGAACTCGAGCTCGTCAATGATGAACTGTCGCAGTGTCTTGTCGTCCATTGCGGTCTTCTCATCCATTTCGGCCTCCCTGCGGCTCTTGAGATGCAGAATAGCTAAGCGGCGATCGAGTCCTTGGTTCCGCTGTTTTGCCAAAAACAGAACGCGCCAAGACTAATCAGAGGAGGTGATGCTTGCCTACAAGCTTAACCGTGCTCGCCTGCGGCCCTTCAATCCCATTCTCCTCGACGAAACGGACCTCGGAGCCCACCGTCAGGCGATCAAATGCGCCGTCAAGGACGCTGTTGCGATGGAAATAGACCTCCCGCCCGTCGGGAGTTTCGATAAAGCCATAGTCCTCGCCGGCGACGAATTTTGAGACCCGTCCCTGTTGCTCGGGAGGCTCATGGTGTTTGACCTGCCCGCGCATGTCACGCACGGCGTCCTCAACTTGGCGGCGCGCTGCGTCAAAGGCATCTTTGATGGCGACTAAAACGTGCTCGCGTTCGTGCTCGTCGCCAGGCGTCTTGGTGGCGATAATGTCCTTGTGCTGAGGCATCGCAATGCGGATGCGCACCGAATAGAGATTTCCCTTTCGGTGCCGTTTTGGCTCCTCCCTGACCGTTACATGGCAGCTTGTGATCCGGCCGGCAAATCTTTCAAGACGTGTCGCGTACTTTTCAATCTCGGATTTCACTTCTTCGGAGGGTTCGCAGTCTTGAAATGTAATTTCTAATGGCACCTGCATGGTTAAGTCTCTAGGCCCGAAGTGGAGTAGCGGAGGGAAATTAGGCACGCTCTGCAGCGGCTTCAAGCCGCGAGCTCAATAAAGCTCCGGCACGCCAGCACGGCCTTGAGCCACGTCAATTCACAGGTCCTGCCGTGGCGCGCCTCAACCCTCTTCGGCTTTGTTCACGGTAATGACCGCCCCTTGGAGGAGATCGAGGACGTTGTCGCTCAGTACATCGTAAAGAGCGCCAATGCTCGTTGCTTTATCAAGGCGGCGCGCCCGCAGCCCGTCCCAAGCCTGCCTGCAGGCTGCGCCGAAACTCTCGGCATCGCGGATCTCGTGCAGACCTTCGTAAAGCACCCCGCCGGCATTGGTTATTCGTAAACACGTTTTCAATGCTCTCCTCCTGCCTGATTCAGAGTCTCTTTAGTCCACATTATGAGCTTCTCCAATGCCGCAGACGGCGAGTCTCTGATTTCCCCTAATCTGCGCTGCGCCGCCTTTTCCACAATGGCGAAGATTGCAACATCCAAGCTCGGGCCGGGGCCCGCAGCTAACCCCAAGTTCTTCAATTTCCTTCATTTTCTCCCGGAACTTCGGGCATCGCGCGCCAGTTTCGGGATATCGCAATCGCGCCCGGCTTGCATCTGCATGACCGGAGCACCGGCCATAATGACAGCCCAGGAGATAGGAATATGAACAGCTCCAGGCAGATGCCAGGCGAGCAGCTCGCGAGTACCGCGCGCGAGCAGCTCTCAGATGCGGCAAAGCCAGCCATCGAACAGACGAAGCTCGTCGTCCAGGAGCAGAAATCGGTGAGCGCAGTCAAAGGCAAGACAATTGCCAAAGCGATGCACCGCGCAGCGGAGGAGCTTCAGCCGCAGCTTCCTTTTGCGGCAGACTATATCCGCAGCGCTGCCACCCTGCTTGAAGAAGCTTCAAGCGCGCTCGAGACCCGCAGCTTGGGCGAGCTGAGAGATACGTTCAGGAGCTTTGCGCGCAACCGTTCGGGCGCGGTTTTCGGCGCCGCCATGCTCGCGGGCTTTGCAATGTCGCGGTTCTTGAAGAGTTCGGCGAAGAGTGCAGCTAGAGTGCAAGGGGGAACGTGAGATGGAGAACTCCCGCGGGATTGGCGAAATTCTGACTGACCTCGCGCACCAAGTCACCTCTCTTGTGCGCACCGAGGCGCAGCTCGCGCGCGCCGAGACATCGGAAAAACTCGGTCAGATCGGCTCGGGGATTGGCCTGGCGGTGACTGGGGCGGTTCTCATCATCCCGGGCCTTGTCATCATGCTTGAAGCTGGCGTTGCCGGCATCATGAGGGCTGGCATTCCGGATTATGGTGCGGCGCTCATCGTTGGCGGCGCCGCCGTGTTGCTGGGGGTGATCTTTGCCATGGCCGGGCGCAGCCGCATGAACCCCTCCCGGCTTCTCCCGGAGAAGACTGTGGCCCAAATTCAGCGCGATGCGGCGATCATGCAGCGAGAAGCCGTGAGCACAAGAAGAGAGGTGGAGAGCGGCCATGGTGCAGCAAAGCGTCCGGCTTGAGCGGCAAGCAGGCCGGCTGAGGGCGCAGCTCGCGAGCACGCTCGAGGAGTTGCGCAGCCAAATGTCGCCAGGATTGATCGCCGATCAAATTGCTGGATTTGCGGGCGATGGGATGGCCGGTCTTCTCCGCGGGCTCGGCCGTGGAATACGCAAGAACCCGCTTCCGCTCGCCGTCATAGGAAGCGCAGCGGCCTGGCTAACTTTGAAAGCCGCCGCCGGTGACGAGACAAAAACGCAAAGCCCAACAGAGACAAGGGACCGTTCAATGACCGGGAGCGAAGACAAGATCGGGACTGGAAATGGCGGCTCGTCCGGGGCCGCGAGCGCCGCGCGCGAAAGGGTGCAATCCGCTCTCTCTTCTGCGAGCGAGGCCGCGAACGGAGCCCTGCGCCAAGCAACGGCAGCGGCAGGTTCGGGAAAGGAGAGCGTAACTTCGAGCATCCAGAGCGCGGCAGGCCAGGCTAGCGAACTTGCTGGGAAGGCGAGAGAAAGAGCGGCCAGCCTGGGCGGCGGCCTCTCGCAGGCGAGCAGGAGCTTTGTCCAGCTCTGCCGGGATGAGCCTTTGATCTTGGCGGGCCTCGGATTTGCGGCGGGTGCGGCCTTGGGGGCGCTGTTGCCTGCTACGGAGACTGAGCACCGCCTCATGGGCGAGGCGAGCGACCGGCTGAAGCAGGCGGGTGCTGAACGGTACGAGCAGGTTAAAGACGCGGCGGGCCAAGCCCTTGGGGAGGCCTCAAGGGCCACTTCGGACACCGCGGCTCAAACCCTTTCCGACGTGACGGATACAATTTCGGAGGAACTCGACTCAGCCCCGCGGGAGACCGGAGCCCGGGCGCGGGCGGCCGAAAAGGAAAGCCGGCGCGGGCCTCGCCATTAGGCCGGAAAGCCAGCCAGAACGGGTCCGGTGCTTTGCCGGTCCCGTCTCCAAACGCGGGGGGTGCCAAGTGACCGAAAGCAATAAAGCTGCGGCGGAGGCCGCAAGGGGCCGCAGGGCCGCGAAGCCCTCGGAGATCCCCGTCCCTGGATGGAAAGACATTCTCTGGCGGGTCTATAATAATCTTTCCGAGCACCGGGTGCTGGCGATTGCGGCGGGCGTGACCTTTTATGGTCTGCTTGCAATCTTTCCGGCCATCGCCGCGCTCGTCGCGCTTTATTCCCTCTTTGCCGACCCAAACGCTATTGGCGCCCATCTCGGTAGTCTCTCCGGCGTCATGCCAGAGGGCGCGATCTCGGTTCTCGGCGATCAGATCAATCGCGTTGCGGCGCAGGGCGGCACAACTCTCGGATTTGCGACCTTAGTGGGCGTGTTAGTCTCGCTGTGGAGCGCGAATGCGGGAATCAAATCCCTGTTCGATGCCCTCAACGTTGTTTACCAAGAGGAGGAAAAGCGCGGATTTTTTAAACTCAATGCCGTTTCCCTTGCGTTCACCATCGCGGGCATTGTGTTCGTGCTCCTTGCCCTCGCCGTCATGATCGCGCTCCCGCCTGCTCTCGCCTATATCGGAATTGGCCAGGCGGCAGGATTACTCGTGAGCATCTTGAGATGGCCCGTGCTGTTTGCCGCTGTTTCACTTGCGATCTCAGCCATCTATCGCTGGGGGCCGAGCCGGGACGAGGCGCAATGGCGCTGGCTCTCCTGGGGCAGCGTTTTCGCGGCGGCCGGGTGGCTCGTCATGTCGCTGTTGTTCACCTGGTATGCCGCCAGCTTCGGCAGCTTCAATAAGACCTACGGCTCACTCGGGGCCGTCGTTGGCTTCATGATTTGGATGTGGCTTTCGAACGTGGTTTTGCTCATCGGTGCGGAGCTCAATGCTGAGATGGAGCATCAGACGGCCGCGGACACCACAACGGGCCCGCCCCAGCCAATGGGGAGCCGCCAGGCGGTGGTGGCCGATACGCTCGGAGCCTCCCCAGACCCCAATGAAAAGCCGGAGCGCAGGAAGACCATTTGAAGGGCAGCCGCAGTTCTCTATTAGCTTTGCGAGGCCGGGCTAGCTATAGATCGGATACGGTCTGCGCTTGTGGCCCGCCGTCTGCGGGGCTGGCACGGCGAAACTTGAATGCAACAGGTGCTCTTGTCCCGAAAGCCAGCGGCAGGCCCGCCCGAGCCGGGTCTTGCCGGGAAGGTTGCTTTTCTCAGCGAGCCGAAGACTTACGGCTCACCGGCGGGCGGAGTCGTGCGGCGGGAGACTCACATGTCGTGGGTCTTTCTTGCTGGCGAGCGCGTCTATAAGCTCAAGAAGCCGGTTCGGTTTGCCTATCTGGATTTTTCGACTCTGGCCCGCCGCGAGGCGGCATGCCGGGCGGAGGTCAAATTAAACCGCAGGCTCGCGCCCGACGTTTATCTCGAGGCAGTCCCCCTCGTTTGGTCGCCGCGCGGGTTCAGCATCGGCGGCGCAGGTGAGGCCGCCGATTGGCTCGTCGTCATGCGCCGGCTTGGCGAGGACGGCACACTGGAGCAAAAGCTCCTTGATGGGCGCGCACGCTCCGAGGATCTCGAAAGGCTTTTTTGCACCCTCAGCCGCTTCTACCGCCACGCGGGGCGCGTGCATATTGCGCCGGCGCAGCATATTGCGGATTGGCGGCGCAATCTGCGGGAGAACAATCGGGTTTTGAGCGGCGCCTCGCTCCCTATCCCCCCGGGCCTTGCGCGCCGGATTCAAAGCGTGCAGCGACGTTTCATCGAAGAGAGATCAGGTCTGCTTGCTGCCCGCGCGCGGGAAAATTGCATTGTGGATGGCCATGGCGATCTACGCCCAGAGCACATCTGGCTCGATCATATGATTCGCATCATCGATTGCCTTGAGTTCAATGCCAAGCTGCGGGCGATCGATCCGCTCGACGAAATTGCGTTCTTGACTGTCGAAAGCGACCGGCTGGGGGCTCACTGGGCCGGGAGCTACTTGCAGCGCCGTATCCTGGCCAGGTGGGGCGATCACAACGGACGCGAGCTTTTTTGCTTTTACCGGTGCTACCGCGCGTCGCTGCGCGCACGCTTGGCCATTGCCCATCTTGCAGAGCCAAACCCGCGCACGCCGGAGAAATGGCTTCCCCTCGCAAAGCACTATTTGCAAATCGCCGTCAAAGACGCCCTGCTGTTGGAGCAGATGCTCAATAGGCGAGGAATTCCTCAAAGCCGCCGCCGGAATGCAAACGCCGGATTGATTCGGCGAGAAGCTCCGCGCACGGCAGCACATCGAGCTTAGCGAGCGCGCCGTGCGGCAGCCGGGAAGCCGGAACGGCGTCGGTGACGGCAAAGCGGTCAATCGCGGGATCGGCGATCACCTCGGCAGCGCCAGGCATGAAAAGCCCATGTGTCGCAAGGGCGATAATCCGCCGGGCGCCAGCCTTTCGCGCGGCGCGGGCGGCGCGCAAAAGCGTGCCTCCAGTGCTGATAAGATCATCAATAATGAGCACCGTTCTATCCGCAACATCACCCGCCAATATATCTCCGCTGACCACGCCGGCGCTCCGGTGCTTATCGGCAATTCCTTTGGCGACGGGGCGCTTCAGCGCCGCTTCGAGCGCCTCGCGGAAAATCTCTGCGCGTTTGACGCCGCCGGGATCGGGAGAGAGGACGCAAAGGCGCTCATCATTCAGAGCCTTCGCATGTTCGACGAATAAGGGCGCGGCGGTGAGCGCCACGGTGCGGCAGTTGAAGGCATTCTCGAATGCTGCCGGATTGTGCACATCCAAAGTAACGACGGCGTCCGTGCCGATGGATTCGAATAGCCGCGCCACATAGCGTGTGGTGACCGGGTCATTCGGCTTGGTGCGGCGGTCCTTGCGGGCATAGCAAAGATAAGGAGCGACGGCGGTGACGCGCGCAGCGCCCGCATCTTTGAGTGCGCCAACGAAGAAAAGTAGCCGGCAAAGCTTGTCATTGGCGCTTGCGCCGGGCCCGCCATGGAGGCTTTGGATGACATAGACGTCCGCGCCGTTGACGCATTCGACCGGGCGTATCTTGTGCTCGCCATCCTCAAACTCCCGCTCCTCATGCGCTGCAAGAGGACAGCCAAGCGCCTCCGCAACCGCCCTGCCAAGAGTGGCCGTTGCGTTGAGCGCAAACACCTGCAGGCGGTGCGTGCCCGGCGCGCGCCCCGGGTCTGAAACACCAACTAAGAGATGCTTACGCGGCATCAGTCTATGGCCGAGACTCAGAGCCGCCCCATTTCGAATTCTTCGCAAGACTGGCCGAATGCTGCGAGACCTTCTTCAAGGAGATCGGCAATAAGGGGTGTGCCTAAGAGATAGGCGGCCGTGCGCTTATTATGAGCCCGCGCAGCTTCGGCGCGCAATTCGCTCCAATCCTCGATAGCCGCATCGCCGCGGCCAAGCCAGGCCAATGCGACGAGATCAATCTGCTCATCTTCATTGAGCGCATCGATGAAGCTGCGGATTTCGGCCGCCACAGGATCATTGCGATGGTCCTCGAGGACGGCGATCATGAGGTCATCCGTCGCATTAGACGCATCCCCCGGGTCTGTCACCGCATCCTTGACATCGAATTCACGTGCCTTGACGATGAGAAAGCACACTTTGTCGGTCGTGATCGAAAGGCTTGGGGGGTTGTCTGGCATCGCTGACCTCCAAAGCTTTAATTTCGAACTCTGGTATTCTTGATCCGGTTGCGGCAAGTTCTTAGCATGAACGGTTTGTCTGCGCACCCAACGCATGCGCAGGCGGAGTTGTGGAGCGGCAGCGGTTTGGCATGGCGCAGAGCTAAACCTCAGGGGAATTCATGAAGCACGGTAATGAGAGCGCTGGTTCAGCTTGTGTGCTTTCGGCAGACGAGCTCAAAGGCATCGGCGCCTGGTGGCGCGCCGCCAATTATCTTTCGGTCGGCCAAATCTATCTCCTCAACAATCCGCTCCTGCGGGAGCCGCTCAAGCCACAAGACGTCAAGCCGCGCCTCCTCGGGCATTGGGGCACGGCGCCCGGTCTCAATTTTATCTACGTCCACCTCAATCGCGCAATTAGAACGCGCAATCTCAATGTGCTGTTTATCGCGGGCCCGGGGCACGGCGCGCCCGCCGTGATCGCCAACGCCTGGCTCGAGGGCACCTATAGCGAGCTTTATCCCGAGGTGTCGCAGGATGCGGACGGCATGCGCCGTCTCTTCCGGCAGTTTTCCTTTCCGGGAGGCATCCCGAGCCATGCCGCGCCCGAGACGCCAGGCTCGATCCATGAGGGCGGTGAGCTCGGCTACTCGCTCGCCCACGCTTTTGGCGCCGTCTTCGACAACCCAGACCTAATTGCCGCCTGTGTCGTCGGAGATGGTGAGGCGGAGACGGGGCCGCTTGCGGCTTCCTGGCACAGCAACAAATTTCTCAATCCGGCCGCGGACGGGGCGGTGCTGCCGGTCCTTCATCTCAACGGCTACAAGATTGCAAATCCAACCGTTCTGGCCCGGATCAGCCATGCCGAGCTTGAGGCGCTCTTTCGCGGCTATGGCTGGGCGCCCATTTTCGTTGAGGGTAATGAGCCAGAGCCGATGCATCAGGCCATGGCCGCCGCGCTCGACGAGGCATTCACTGAAATCAGCGCCATTCAGCAGAAGGCACGCCAGCGCGGCCATGCCGCGCGCCCGATCTGGCCGATGATTGTGTTGCGCAGCCCAAAAGGCTGGACTGGGCCAAAAAGCGTCGATGGGCTTAAAACGGAAGGATTTTGGCGCTCGCACCAAGTGCCATTCGGCAATCTCGAAAAACCCGGACATCTCAAGCTTCTCGAAGAATGGATGCGCAGCTACGGGCCGCAGGAGCTTTTTGATGAGAAAGGCGCACCGTGCGCAATCATCACAGAGCTTGCGCCGGCGGGAGATAAGCGGATGAGCGCCAATCCGCACGCCAACGGCGGGGCTTTGATGCGGCCGCTGCGGCTGCCGGATTTCACGCGGTACGCGGTGCCGGCCGCAAAGCCCGGCGAGGAGGATGCCGAGAGCACGCAGGCGCTTGGCGCCTTTTTGCGCGACGTGATGCGGGAGAACGAGGACAACCGCAATTTCCGGGTCTTCGGCCCAGACGAGACGGCTTCGAACCGCCTGCAAGCGCTGTTCGAGGCGGCAGACCGGGCTTGGGACGCCGAGATCCTCCCGGAAGACGAGCACCTTTCGCCCAAGGGCCGGGTGATGGAAATTTTAAGCGAGCATATCTGCCAAGGATGGCTCGAAGGCTATTTGCTCACGGGACGGCACGGCTTCTTCTCCTGCTACGAAGCCTTCATCCACATTGTTGATGCGATGTTCAACCAGCACGCCAAGTGGCTCAAGACATCGCGCGAGGTTTCTTGGCGCCGCGCCATCCCCTCCCTCAACTATCTCCTCACATCCCACGTCTGGCGGCAGGACCATAATGGCTTCAGCCATCAAGATCCCGGCTTTGTCGACCATGTCGTCAACAAGAAGGCCGATATCGTTCGCGTCTATTTCCCGCCGGATGCAAACACGCTGCTTTATGTCGCCGACCATTGCTTGCGAAGCTTGAACCGCGTCAATGTTGTCATCGCGGGCAAGCATCCGCAGCCGCAATGGCTCGATATGGATTCGGCTATCAAGCACTGCGCGCAGGGCATCGGCATCTTTGACTGGGCGAGCAATGACCAGGGGAGCGAGCCCGATGTGGTGATGGCCTGCGCGGGGGATGTGCCGACGCTTGAGACACTCGCAGCGGTTGACTTCCTGCGCCAGCATTTCCCGGATTTGAAAATCAGGGTCATTAACATCATCGACCTGATGACGCTGCAGCCCAAATCGGAGCACCCTCATGGGCTGTCCGACAGAGAATTCGATCTTTTGTTCACGGCCGATAGACCGGTGATCATCGCCTACCACGGCTATCCTTGGCTCATCCACCGGCTTGCCTACCGGCGCACCAATCACCGCAATTTCCATGTGCGCGGTTATAAGGAAGAGGGTTCCACCACCACGCCTTTTGATATGGCGGTGCGCAACGATATCGACCGTTTCCATCTAGCGGGCGATGTCATCGACCGGGTGCCGAAGCTCGGCGCGCGCGCTGCTTACGTTGTGCAGGCGATCCGCGATAAACTGATCGAGCATAAGCGCTATATCGCCGAGCACGGCGTCGATCTTCCCGAAGTGCGCGAGTGGCGCTGGCCGGGCCGGTGAGCCGCGCAGGATATTGGCCTGAGTTCGCCGCCTGCCCTCGCGCTTGCGCGGGCCGTATTGCCCCTATACTAGAGGCGGCTCGCTGATCTTTGGCGCAACGGGGCGGGAATGCGCCCAGACAGCGGAGGGGTGGCCGAGCGGTCGAAGGCGCACGCCTGGAGAGCGTGTATACGGGAAACCGTATCGCGGGTTCGAATCCCGCCCCCTCCGCCAGCCCGTCCTCGTCCAAAATTCTCTGCCGCCAAACAAGAGGGCAAAATCCCCAATAAACACGGAGCTTCGCTGGTAAACCTCCGGACTGTGACGCGCGCGTAGAGACCCAAAATTCTCTCTCTCCCGCCGTTTTTCTCCAAACCTCCGGACTTTGCAAATTTAGTACAGAACTTTAAAACCACTGAAACTATTGATAATTTAGTTTTGAAAAGCTCCGTACTTTTTGAACGTAAGCTTGGGGGAGTGAAAATAGCCGGGATCAAATGCAACAATTGATCTTGCAGCGCTTTTTTTGTTCGCTCAATTGGCTTCTGGCGTGCATTTCGCTTGGCGATGATTCGCTATAGGGCGACAATCAAACGGTGTGTGAGGTTCAATATCGGCGTAACAGCCGCCAGTAGATTGGTGACGATACTGCGAGCCAAATGCTTCGTGCCTGCGAGGTCGGGCGATGGATTTGCCGCCGAGCTTGGGGCAAACCAGCACGATGCCTGGCGGGACCGATTACCGCGCATCGAAACATGGAAATGCAAACGCAAACAATTTTAGGTATCAGGTACATTCAATGAGAAATTTATGAGTATATAACCTTGCGGCATGATTGAAGTGAGGGGCAATGCTAACGAGGGCAGATTTCAGCCCCGACCACGCCGCATATGAGCGGGCAACCGCGCTGCAACGCTGTCTCCGGTAAGTGCTTTTGGATGCATGACGACACCCGCAGGCATAAGTGCTTGATGCATCGGTTGGTTGGATTGCCCTATGCCCGTGTTGCAACGAATCCTCGCTGAAATCGGGATTGAGCGCCCCGATGGTCGCCCTCTGTATGCCTTGCCCATGTCAGAGGAAAAGCACGCGGAATTAGGAAAACTGTTGTGCTTCCGTGTGGCTTCCAAACACGTCATTGACAGCACGGCAGCCAGATTCGTTCTGTGGGCGGCTGAACATATCCGCGCCCATTTCAATGGCGGTCAACTGACGTGGGAGTTCGTGTTCCAAGGGCTAGGTCTGCCTGAGGATCGCAATTTCGCGGTGCAACTCGTTGAGCGCGGATTGCGGTGGTGGAGACGTAAGGTCCGGGTATCTGACGCGGGTATTCATCTCTATCTTTACACGCTCATGGCCGAAGGGGGACTGCCGCAGGCCCTGCTCGTGCAGCCGGGCCTCTATCAGCGCGTGATCAAGGGACTGCTCGCGGATATCGAAGCCGAAGGCACGGATATTCCCGGCGCACTGGCATATCGGATCGCTGAGCGGCGGGTGATGGGCCTCCCGCAAACCTTCCAGACTGATGATATTGTTCGTCTGCTTGCCGATCTCACGGTTGCTTTGGTGCGGCTTCGAGCCGAGGCTCCTCGCGACATCCCGCTGGAGCTGATTGACCGATGGATGGACCAGCATAGTCCGGACTGGGTTCAATCCTTGCCCTTGCGTCTATCGAAAGATGTAGCCGATACGTTGATCCGGCCCGCTTTGCGGACCGAACGAGAGACGCTACCCTCATCAGGGCAGCTCGCCTGGCGCGCTCTGATCCGCAACGAGGCAACGGGAGGTTGGCGGGCCGTTGTGAGAATTGCCGAAAAGGGCGTCCTGGCAGCGGCAATGCTCCCCCAAGCTGATGGTCTCCGGCTGCGACTCTTGCCGACCGGCATTGCGTCCGAAAGGGCCGGATCAATCATTTACAGCGCGGCTCCCGATAATGGCGGCTGGAAATTGCAACGAATCGGAGGGGCCGGGACGGTCACCATCCCGCTCGATCTCGATGCGCCTTTTGCCTTATCGGGCTTTGCCGACGGGCGGATGGTCGGAGAGGTGGAGATGGTTCCGCCCTCGCCTTCCCCCGAAGAGGCTCCAAGCCTCTGGCGGGCGGCGGGGTCGGCCGAGGACGGTGACACTGCTGGGGAGCTGTTGCCGCTTGCAGGGATCGGGAAGACCCGCGCCTCTCGTGTTTGGCTGTTGACAGCGGCGGAGGTTGTCCCTGTCGCAAGCAAAGGATTGGCCCTGTCAGAGCCGCAATCAGCGCCAGGTGGCCTCCTCTGGTTCATGAGCGGGACAGGAGAGGTTCGACTGGGACAGCACCGCTGGCGCATTGTAACTGGAGCGGACGAGGACGCTCCGGATGCGCGGCTCCTTGCCCGTGGGGATATTCTGCCCGGTTGGCGATTGGCCGGAAGCGGCGGCCATGTCTTTCGCGGAAAGCCGCTATTGTTTGGCCAGCGCGATGCCGGTGCGCTCTGGTCGCTGCCGAATGCCGATACCCAGAGGCATTCGGCGCGGACTCTGATGGCCGAGATTGCCGAATGGGTTCAAAAAGACGCGGTGCTGGCGCGTCTGCGCTATGTGGCCTTGCCTGAGGGAGCGCGGCTCGTCCTAAGCGAAACTGGCGCCGGAGCCCTGCAATTGCGGGTGGAGGGATTGCCGCCGGGGCTTTCGCTGAACCTCACGGCGGGTCAAACCGTGGCCCGAATGCGGCTCACCGATGGGGCCGGACAACTAACCCTGTCCGTTCCTGGAGCCTCGCCGGGAATGGTGATGCTTCGGCTGTTCAGCTCGGAAACCGGAGAGGAGCTTAACCTTGTCGGACCGTGGCCCGCGCGCAATGGCATGATTTTATCGCCTGGCAACTCACGTCTTGAGCGCGGTACGGCGCTATCCGTTGAAGCGCTACGGGGCTGGCGCGCCGTTTCGCCGACAAGTGCCTCCGGATACATTCAATTTCGTCTGGATGACCGTCTTCCCGTGGCTGTGCGGGTGGAAGGGGAAATACCACTTGCCGCGCAAATACCGCTCATCCGTTCCATGCTTGCCCATGCAGGGCCCGATGCGCAGGTATGTCTCAGTTTGATCGTCGCAGGCAAAGAGGGGCATCGCCTCGAAATCCGGCGCTATCACCGGCAGGCGGTCATTCAAAATGGCCAACTGCGCTTGGGGCTGCCCCGCGATGAGCGGGCTGGAAAAGAAACGGCATTCTCTCAGATACTGGGACGGGGAAAAGCCATTCTGAATGCGGTTGATCTCAATGCGCCGGAACGAACGCAATGCCGTGAAATCGATGTGGATGGGGCAGTTGACCTGCGTTCACTATTGCCTGAGAGCGATGCCATCTGGCTGATCCAGGCGACGCTCGAAGGGCAGACCCAGCGGCCGGTCGTCTGGTCGCCACATCCCGTCCCCCATTCCACCCGTGAGGAGCGTATCACAAGATATGCGACAGAGTGGACAAGGCTGTTGGAGAATCCTGAAGACTCGTCTTGGGAGCGTCAATGGAAGCTAATCCGGGCCGCCGGCCAGGGCGGCGATGCCGGGGTTCTGGATCAGGTACAGGCGCTGGCCAAAGTGCCTGCGGCAGCGGTGGCGCTCCTTTTTCGTGTGTCGAAGGATGAATTGAGTCAGGCCCTCGCGCTCGACATGGCCGCGCCGATTTTCTGGCCGGCTTTGCCTGTGAAAGGATTCAGGAAAGCGTTGGCCTGTGAGTATTCTCGACTTGTCGCGCGTTATTTTGAAGTGCTGGGGGTTCAGCACGAAGCTGAAAACGAAGCGATCACTGCGTTGACCCGGCGGATCAGCAACGTGTTGGCCTTGCACCCTGAGATTGCGGGCATTTTGGCGCGGCGCTCATAGAGGCTGACTTTTTTACCTCGCTGCCGAGCATGGGCGAATGCCAGGAATTGCTCGGGAAGATTCTTATTTCGGCGCCGGACAAACGACTGGCTGAATATGCACAGGAGGCTGCCCGCCGGTTCGACCGACTGCCGGACGGCGTAAGAGGGCAAGAACCACATGCCCGGCCGTCAGGGTTAATTTTTAATCCATATCTCCAGCCGGTGATTGATGCGCCTCTCGTGACTGCCGAAATCGCCGCTGGTTTGCGCGCTGCTCCGGATACAGCATTGATGCTCGCCCTCATCAATCTCCGGCTTGTCGATCCTCTCTATTTCGATTCCGCCCTTCCCGCCGCTCTCGCCTTTGTTCTTCAAAAGTTCCGTTCATGACCCAATCCATGCTTTCCGAGACCTTGGCCCATATTTGCGCCCGTTCGGCGGCGGCGGTGGTTGCGCGGGCGCGGCTGGCCAGTCCGGCTCTCAATGCAGCCTTGCTGCGGCGTCTTTCCGCCCGGCCTGGCGTTGAGGGATCGCTGCTCAGCGAACCGGTGTTCGAGGTCGCTAGCGTCTGGGAGCAGGCGGACCAATCCCTTGGCGATCTGGCCGGAGGACTTTTGCATCCTCGACTCGTCGATGCGCTGGAGGGTGCGCCAAGCGAACGGATAACCCGTGATCGTCACCCCTACGCCCACCAACTTGCGGCGTGGAAAGCCGCCCGTGACGGGCTTTCCTGCCTCGTGACGTCTGGGACAGGCTCAGGCAAGACGGAATGCTTCGTCGTGCCGATACTCGACGACATACTGCGTGATGAGGCCAAGGGGCAGTTGGCGGGCGTGCGGGCCATCGTGATCTACCCTCTGAACGCGCTGATCGAATCCCAGCGGGAGCGGCTGGCGGCCTGGACGGAATCGTTGAAGGATCGCATCACCTTTGCTCTTTACAATGGGCTGACGCCCGAGACGCCGCGCGAAATCAAGCGCGAGTTGGGAGGCGCCGAATTGGGCGATCGGAGGACTATCCGGGAAAATCCGCCCTCCATCCTCATTACCAACGTCACCATGCTGGAATATCTGCTGTTGCGGGCCAAGGATCAGCCGATCTTGGAGCGTTCGCAGGGGCTGTTGCGCTGGATCGTGCTCGATGAGGCTCATGGCTATATTGGCGCCCAAGCAGCGGAAATGGCGCTATTGCTGCGTCGGGTGCGCGCGGCTTTCGGCGTGGACCCTGAACAGGTGCGCCTGATGGCAACCTCCGCTACGATCAGCGAAGGAGGAAAGAAAGAAACGGACCACAAGCTGAGAGGCTTCGTCGCCAATCTCGCGGGTGTGGGACAGGATCGGGTCACGGTGATCGAGGGGAGAGAGGCCGAACAGAAACTGCCGCCGGCCGGGGCGGATGCGCCGCTCGATCCGACCGTTCTTGTGCCCTTGTCGTCCCAAGAACTTTGGTCGCGTCTCGCGTGCCATCCGCGTGTGCGACGTCTGAGAACGGCTATGAAGGCGCAAGGGCTGCGCTTATCTGAGATTGGCGATCTCCTATTCGGAAATCACGAAAGCCACGAAAAAATACAGGACATTCTCGATGCCGCCGCGCGGGCGCAAGACCCGGACACCGGCCGGCGTCTTCTTCCCTGGCGCGCCCATCTCTTTCACAGGGCACAAGGCGGTATTTGGGCGTGTGTCGATCCTGCCTGCCCGCGTCGTGATCCTGAACTCACAGCGGCAGGCGCGAACTGGGGATTCGGCGCCGTCTGGCTGGCCGAGCGGGATCACTGCGCTTGTGGCGCGTCGGCGTTCGAAATCGTTGCCTGCACCGAATGCGGAACGCCGCATCTGGTCGCCGGACGCGAGTCGGGCACGTTGGCGCGGCTCATTCCCAATCGTTTCTCCCAAGGGGATGAGTTCATGATCGACGAAGAGCCAGATCCGGAAGAAGAGAACTTGCCGGTTGCACGCGATACCGTTTGGCTGCGCCCGGCGCGGGGGATGGCTTCGGATCGCCATCTGAGCCTTGCGGATGGCACGCTATACGACAATGGCGCGCCGAAGGATATCCGCGCGATTTCTATTTATGTCATCGAACGGAAGGAGGACTGCGATTGTTGTGCGAACGCTGCCAGAGCCCGGCTCCAGCCCCAGCGCTATGGCGCGCCCTTCTTCATGGGCGTCGTATTACCCGACGTTCTGGAGCGTCTCGCGCCTCCCCTGGCCCAACCCGGTTTACCGATGGGCGGGCGGCGGGCGATTACCTTCTCCGACAGCCGCCAGGGCGTGGCGCGGCTGGCTGCAAAACTTCAGCAGGATGCCGAGCGAACGCTGGCCCGCGCCTTTCTCTATCATTCGGTGCAGGAGGAGCAGGGACTTTCCGGGGAGGAAAGGGCGAAACTGGCAGCTAAACTTGCGAAATTTCGTACAGCCCCCGAATTGTTCGCCGAGGAGATTACCCAGGTAGAAAAACGGCTTGCAGGTGAGGCCAAGCCGATTCCATGGCGCGACCTCATCAATCGCCTTGGCGCGCAACACGAGCTCGGGGCCTTCGCGACCAAGGTCTGGACCGAGCGCGCTTGGGGTGGCAGCGATATGGCCGATCATCCCGCGAAGCTTGCGGAGATGTTCCTTTATCGGGAACTGTTCCGGCGTCCGCGCGTACAGAACAACGCCGAGACAATGGGTCTTGTGCGCTTGATGTTTCCGGCGATGGAAACGAAAGCGCGCCTAGACGTCCCGCGCGCCCTTCGGGAAGCGGGCGTCAATGCTGAAGGCTGGGCGGGATTGGCACAAGCGGCGGTGGATTCGGTCTTCCGGGACTCGCTAGCCGTCTGCATCGATATTGGCGATGCATCGATAGTGCGCTGGGTCAGCCCCCGCTGGGGCAATTTGCAGTCGGTTACCCGCTTCGGACTTCCTTCAGAGGATCATCCGCCCGGCAGCCGTCCGTGGCCCGGGCCGAATCCGCATCCAGCCAATCCGTCGCGGCTTGTGTTGCTGGTCTACCGCCTGATCGAAGGCAATCCTGACGATCCCATCGATCAAGACCGGGCGCGCGAGGTGCTGGACGCGCTGTGGGCACTAATCACGACGACGGCGACAAGAGATTCCGGCCGCGGCGCTTGGCGGCTCGATTTCACCAAGGCCGCTGTAGCGCGGGTGGAGAAGGGTTGGCTTTGTCCCGTTACCCGCCGCATCCTAGGATACACCACTGGTGGCCCTTCACCCTATGGCCCGGAGGATGAACGCCTGCTGACTCCAGTGGCCTTTCCGCGGCTGCCTCACGCCAATGCCGGGGGGCTCGGGAAGCAAGAACGTGAGTCCGTTGCCCGCTGGTGCAGGGCGGATGCCGGTATCTGCGATCTGCGGGCGCAAGGTCTTTGGACGGATTTGCATGACCGGATCGCGATCTACCCGCCCTTCTTGCGGGCGCAGGAGCATTCTGCGCAAATCGATCGGCCTGTGCTGCAAAACTATGAAGAGCGTTTCAAGGCAGGCGAGATCAATCTGCTCACCTGTTCTACCACCATGGAGATGGGGGTGGATATCCCCAACGTCGCGCTGGCGGTTAACGCCAATGTGCCGCCTTCCGTGTCGAACTATCGCCAGCGGGTGGGGCGCGCCGGCCGGCGCGGCGAGCCTTGGGCTTTCGCCATGACTTTCTGCCGCGATCTGCCCTTGGACCATGCGGTTTTCCAGAACCCACTGAGTTTCCTGACCGCTCGCATTGCAGCTCCAGCCGTGCGCCTGGACAGCGTCCCGGTCGTTGCGCGCCATGTCCATGCCGCATTGCTCGCGGCCTTTTTGCGCGCATCGTCCAAAGGTCTCGACATCAAAACCTCAGCCGGCGCGTTCTTCGGCGCAACAGAAGACGTAAACGCGCCGGTTACAGAGGACAATCCCGCCGATACGTTTTTGATACGCCTGCGCGATCCGGACTTTGTTCAGGCGCAGACTGAAGATCTCTCTCTCCTCGTGCGCGACACAGCTTTGAAGCGTCGGGAAGCCGCTCATCTCTGCGCCGAAACCGCCGAAGCGATAGAAAAGCTGCTCCAGCGCTGGCGTGGAGAACATAACGAGCTTCTTGAACGGACCGCCGCTTCAGTCGAAGAGGAGGTTCGTCAGGCATTTGAGCTGCGCGCCAGGCGCATGCGCGGGGAATTTTTGCTGTCTGAGTTAGCCAGGCGCAGCTTTACCCCTTCCTATGGGTTCCCCGTTGATGTGGTGCGTTTCGATCACCTCTCCGGCCGCAATCGCGTTGCAAGAGAAGGGGAGAGAATCGCTTTTGGTGAATACCGGGGCGGCGCCTCGCGGACGCTCGATGTAGCGATCCGCGAATATGCGCCGGGAGCTGAAGTGGTCATAGATGGGCTCGTGCATGAGAGCGAAGGTCTCCTGCCTGCATGGTCTGCCATGGCGGACGACTCGAAGCTGGAGGACTTGCAGGTCTTCTGGGAGTGCAAGTCCTGCCGTGGGTTCGGCCTCTCCCGCAGTATCCGTGACACCACCTGCCCACAATGTGGCGCCCCCGAGCCGCGCCTGCATAACGTTCTACGTCCGGCGGGTTTTCTGGGACGGCGTGCGCCCCACACAGGCTATGAAAGTCTTCGGCATGTGCCTTTCGAAATGCCGAAACTTGCTGCCAGAACGCCGTGGCAGGCCTTGCCTGATCCTGGCGCTGGACGCTTGCGAGCCGATGGCGAAGGGCAGGTCATCACCCAAAGCTCCGGGCCACATGGAATGGGCTATGCGCTGTGCCTTTGCTGCGGGCGGGCAGAGGCCGAAGAAGACGAGTTGCGTAGCCCCAAGGTGCTCAGAGATCATAAACCTCTTGCGCCGTTGCGCGCGGAACAACTGAAGAAAGGCGCTTGTCCCGGCGGATTGACCCAGCGCGCCCGTATTAAGCGCAATCTGCGTTTTGTTCATGAAACGCGGACGGATGTTTTCGAGTGGCAACTGCCATCGGGCGTGGCTCCGGCGCAGGCTCTCGCCCTTGCCGCCGGACTGCGAGAGACGCTTGCCGAAAGATTGGGAGCGGACGCGCGCGAAATCGGATTGGCGACAAGTGGCTCGCTAGGAGCGGCCGGGCAGGCCTGCGTGGCGCGGCTCACCGAATTCGACTGGCTTAAAGCCTGCGTACTCCGCGCGGCTGAATGGCTGGATTGCAAGAAAAACTGCGATCATGGTTGCCCGGACTGCATTCTGCGTCCCGATCTGAATTTCGGCGATGAGTTCCCCGACCGGCCGGGCGCGCATCTTCTGGCGCAAGACATATGCCGCCGCCTTGAGCTTCCGGCAGAATTGCAGGTTTTCGGTGCGGAAACAAAGTTCGTCGGTCAACCTCTACTCGAATGGCTTGATCGTCGCCGTCTCATGGGCAAACTTCGGGCGCTGACCTTCTATTTGCATGGAAACCCAGGAGGCTGGGAACTCGCCGCATGGCACATCACCGGGCTTTTGGAGCGCGCCTCAGAGACGGGTGTCCGCATAACATTAGTGCTTTCATCAAGAGCCCTAACCGATAAGGGGTTGGAAATGGCGCAAAAACTCGATCTCTATCGGTTATCCGCGCGGGCCAACCTCGCTCACGCGCCAACCTTGCCAACAATCAACGGTGCGTCATTGCTTGCCATCGCCGAGATCGAAATGGGTTTGATCGGAATCGCCGCCGCTGATCCCGCCGAGGTGATTCCCGGCCCTGATTGGGGGCTCGGTCAAAGCGTACCGTTGGTATACGGACCGGCTGGCCAGCCTATTGCTTCCCAAATCATCGCGGCGGATCGTCTCGTGACGCTCTCAGCAGGTAATGCGCGGCTCATGCGGCTACAGAATGAATTGGATGGGGTTGCCGCCGATTTCGGCACACGATCCTGGAAGGCGCTGGAAACTGCCGACCCGCTGACCATCGCCGCCTTGAGGCATAACGGTGTCAGTGAGACCATCTATACTGACCGTTATCTGCTGACCCCCTTGAACTTCAGTCTCTTGCATGAGGTGCTGATGGCTATCCCAGGCAGAACGACCGATATGAAACTTGAGATTTCGACTGCTGAACTCGATCGACCGGGCCAAGCGGGTTATTTGTCATTTCATCCCTTTTCCGAAGACCGCCAGCGTCAGGAAGTTCTGAGGGAGCTCTTCCCTCACGCAAGAATCGTGATTTCTCCCAAATCTAAGCAACCTCACGCCCGCAGTCTCGTGCTGAAAATCAACGATGGCCGGCGCCTGCAGATACTCCTTGACCAAGGCTTCGGCGCTTGGCGCACAGAAGGCCCCGCGCGTCACGATTTTCGTCTGCCTCCACAAAAGCAGGCCATAGAAATCAAACGCGCAGACGCTCACCTCCGCATGGGCGAGAAACATGGCGCGCCTGTCATCATCGAATTTGTATAAGACTGCCCGAAACTATTCGCACAAACCTCCATCACAACCTCATGTTGGTCTCGGCCAAGGCGCTCCCCGAGGTCATCCCACTTCACGACGAAGATGACATCGCCAAATAGGAGATCGCTGGCAAAGCGGCAAGCTACTTCCGCGAGACGAGCCAGTTTTTCGTGAACCTACCTGCTCGGCAGTCGCAGCGGCGCAGGAACATTTCGGACTGTGTTGTTCGGCGTCCGAGGTCACATTGTTTCGCAAGTGGCGGCAACGACCGCAGGTAGTGTGCTGAAGGTTCAGCAAAATCTTGAGTCGGGCTTTTAAGGCCCGGCGGTCATGGTAGGTCCGGTGGTTGTGACGACGACCGCGCCGAAGGCGAAGACCACCATGACCAAGGTCGAAGATAGGACTGTCCTAAAGTTAGCGAAAGAGGCGTTGTTGGCGGATCGGGGGGGCTCAAGGAGCTGTTCCGGGGCGTGTTGCAAGAGGTCCTCGAAGCCGAGATGACGGAGGCGGTGGGCGCGGCCAAGAATGAGCGAACGGAAGGCCGGCTCGGCTACCGATCGGGTTACTATACACGAGGGCTCGTGACGCGGTTGGGCAAGATCGAGCTTCGTGTGCCGCAAGACCGCCAGGGGCGGTTCTCGACCGAGCTGTTTGAGCGCTATCAGCGCTCCGACAAGGCGCTGCTCGCGGCGCTGGCGGAGATGTATATTCAGGGGGTATCGACGCGGAAGGTGAAGGCGATCCCAGAGGAGCTCGTCGGGCATTCGTTCTCGGCGTCATCGATCTCCACGATTGTGAAGAAGCTCGACGGCGAACTTTCTCGTTTTGCGCGTCGGCGGCTTGAGGAGCCGTTTCCCTATCTGATCCTCGATGCGCGTTACGAAAAAGTTCGGGTGGATCACGTGATCCATGCGCAGGCCGTCCTGATTGCAATCGGCATCGACTGGGAAGGGCGCCGCCAAATCCTGGGCGTCGACCTCGCCAACCGCGAGAGCCGGTCGAGTTGGCGGGACTTTCTCACCGGCCTCAAGGAGCGCGGCCTGCATGGTGTCGCCGGGCGCGGAGGACTCGACTCCGGGTGGCGTCCTGTGTACGAACGTAATAGGAACATCATGATTCGGTTGTTATCATTTATGGATTGTCAGGGTGGCCAAGGCCATCGACGATTGGGATGGCCTGATGATGCAAGTGTTCCGTCATCTCAACGATGTGATGGCGGAAGACGGACAAGTGCTCGTCAACCTCGGGCTGGTTCACCGCGACAACGAATGGCTGCCCTATTGGCAGGACTGGCTCGAATGGATGCGCGCACAGGGCTGGCGGCGGTTTGGTTGGTACACGTGGGATCAGCAAGAAGCCCTGCCAGGAAGCTGGAACGGACGATTGGCGCCAAGCTTTGAATTTATCTTCCACTTCAATCGCGTAGCGCGGCAACCCCGCAAGTTTGTGCCGTGCGTTTGGGCAGGACATACAAACGACGCTCACGGCGGCATTCGGCATAAGGATGGCCATGTCGGACAATGGAGCCATGCCGGCCGCCCAGTCCAGGATTTCAAAATCCCAGATTCGACGCTCCGCATCCGGAGGCATAAGGAGCGTGGGATCGAGGTCTCACATCCGGCTGTTTTTCCGTGGCGGCTGCCAGCCTTTGTGATGGAAGCTTACACCGATCCTCATGAAATTGTGTTTGAGCCGTTTTGCGGCTCGGGAACATCCATCATCGCCGGCCAGCGCACCGGGCGCCGCGTTCGGGCAATCGAGCTTGCCGATGTTTACGTCGATCTTGCCGTGCGGCGCTGGCAGCAATTGTTTTCGGACCTGCCGGTGACGCTCGATGGCAGGGGAAAAGATTTCGGAGAGGTCGCGGCAGAGCGAGGCATCGAGCTCGACCATGCCGCGTGACGATTTGCAGGTCGAGCGCTGGCCCATTGACCGGCTGTTGCCCTATGCCGCGAATGCGCGGACACACGAGCCGGAGCAGGTTGCACAGATAGCAGCTTCGATCGCCGAGTTTGGCTTCAACGTCCGCTGCCTTGTCGACGAGCGCGGAGTCTTGATCGCGGGCCATGGGCGGCTCCTTGCAGCCCGCAAATTGGGCCTCGCCGACATCCCGGTGATCCGGCTCGATCATTTGTCTGAGGCCCAGGCGCGCGCCTATCGGATCTGCGACAACCAGCTTGCCCTCAATTTTTCCTGGGATGAAGCGGTCCTCGCCGCCGAGCTCGCCCGGCTCAAGGAAGACGGGCTGAGCCTCGATCTTCTCGGCTTTCCCGATGACGAGCTTGACCGTTTGCTCGCGAATATCGACGAAGGCAATGCGGCCGCAACAGGCAGCGGCGAAGATGCCGTTCCCGAGCCGCCTGCTGAGCCCGTCACGCGCCCGGGCGATCTGTGGCTCTTGGGTGAGCACCGGCTGCTCTGCGGGGATGCCACGGTGCTGGCCGATGTCGAGACAGTCCTCGATGGCAAGCGCGCCGGGATGACCTTCGGCGATTCACCCTACAACGTGAACTATGCCAATTCGGCGAAGGATAAGCTCCGCGGCAAAAACCGGCCGATCCTCAACGATTCGCTTGGGCCGAAAGGATTTGGCGCATTCCTCTACGATGCCTGCGTCAACATACTGACCGTCACCGAGGGTGCGGTCTATATCTGCATGTCCTCCTCGGAGCTTGACAGCTTGCAGAAGGCTTTCCGGGATGCGGGCGGGCACTGGTCGACCTTCATCATTTGGGCGAAGAATACCTTCACCCTGGGGCGTTCGGACTATCAGCGCCAATACGAGGCGATTTTGTACGGCTGGCCAGAGGGCAGGAATCATCACTGGTGCGGCGATCGCGATCAAGGCGACGTGTGGTTCTTCGACAAGCCTGCGAAGAACGATCTGCACCCGACGATGAAGCCGGTCGCGCTCGTCGAGCGTGCCATAAAAAATTCTTCGCGGCGGGACGCGATTGTGCTCGATCCTTTTGGCGGCAGCGGAACGACTCTGATTGCTTGCTGCAACACCGGCCGCAAGGCCCGGCTCTTGGAACTCGACCCGCGCTATTGCGACGTGATCGTCGAGCGCTGGCAGACGCTCACCGGCCACAAAGCAACGCTCGAAAACTCCGGCGAGCGCTTCGATGATCTCGCCCGATCCTCGGGTCGAGCCAAAGGACGAGACGCCGCGTGAGCCAATCGCGTTTGATGTCGCTCGCGGAATCCGTGGCCAATGTCGTAGTAGGATACGGCATTGCCGTCATGACGCAGATTCTTGTCTTCCCGTGGTTCGGATTAAACGCCACGCTATCCGGCAATCTCGCCATGGGCGGGATTTTTACAGTCGCGTCAATCTTACGCTCATACACGCTCCGGCGTCTGTTCGAGGCGCTCCGCCCCCGGATTTAATCCCGGGGTCGCCTAAACCCTGATCCGGGACCGATTGCCGCCGGGCGGTGAAGCCCGGCAGCGTTGTATTTTGAGACGGCTCAATTCAGTTGCCGGCCGTTGTGGCAGCGGATGAGCCGCTGAAGAGATCATCGTCGCTTTCGCCCGGCACGCGAGTCTGCTCAAGCCTCGCATAGGTGCCGTCTTCGACCGGCACGAGCCAGGAGCCGTCCGCCTGGCGCGTCCCTGTCGAGTGGAAGGGAAGGATCGCTTTCCGGGCGAGGGCGCGATAGGTGGCATCGCTTATTTTGATCGTTTTCATCGCACCGCCCTCTTCAGAGCCTGATGCGATAGATTCGTTCGCGCCCCTCGATCTTTTCCGAGATGACCTCGAGGCCGAGTTTTTTCTTGAGCGCATGGGCGATTGCGCCGCGCACGGTGTGGGGTTGCCAGTCGAGGCTTGCGGCGATCTCGCCGATGGTGGCGCCCTCGGGGCGCTTCAGCATCGCGATGAGCTTGGCCTGTTTGCTGCCTTCGCGTGTGCCGCGGGACTTTGGTGTGGTCCCGCTGTCCTTGCGGGAGTCATCCGAATCGGGCTCATGTTCCGGCGCGGAGGCAGCATCGGCCTTTGCCTCGGGCGGGGCTTCGCCAATGCCGAGCGCCTTGAAGGCGGCCGGGGTGGCTTTCAAGGTCAGGCGGCCACGCTTTTTGTCCTCGCGCCAGACGGTGTCCTCGCGCTTGGCCTCCACCTCTTCGAGGAAGCCTTTGGTGATGAGGCTGCCGAGGACTTTTGCGGCGGCGGCGCCGGAGAGCTTCGCGGTCAGCGGATAGATCGATCGGTCCCGCCGCTGGCAGGCGGCGGAGAGAACGACAAGTTGCGTGTCGGAAAGTTTGATCATCGGGGGCAGTCCTTATGCTTAAGGCAAGCCAGGACCATCCTGGCTTCCTACTGCCCCGAGCCCCGGTCACACGGCGCGACACGGGGCTAACTGCAAAAGATGTGCGGGAAATCAGCCTCTGCACACCTCCCGGACCGCCTTCTCGACCCAGCTTCGCCAGCGGGGATCGGCTAAGCGCGCCATGACGTGGCTCTCGATTGCGTCGCGGCTAACGGGTCCGCCCGGAATGAAGCTCATATCGTCGGCAAAATGCCGCCCAAAGCGGGAATCCAGCAGTGCTCTCACTTGCTCAGGGGTGAGATCGAAAGCCGTGGCCAGCACATCGCTTCCGGCCTCCCACGCCATCTGCTGGTCGTAGCCATTGTGACCGCAGGTGCCCCAGAACCCCCAAATTTGGTTGCCTGTGGGAAGGATTGTCTTCGTCATCGCGCATCTCCATTCGATGGCGTCATGAAGGCGCTGCTCGCGGCCGGAGCCAAGCAAATTAAGCGCGTAACCCAATTATTCTTGAGTTGACTGCCGAAATGGGCCTTTCGATCCGCGCTTATGCGAGAGCGGGCGGCATAAGCCATGTCGCCGTGCTCAAAGCCGTCAAGGCGGGGCGCATCGCCGAACTCGCGGACGTGAAGCCGGAATTTTGTTGAAGTCTTGGATGATCTCTTCGTTTTCGACGGCGCCGAGGAGCTTGTTCGCGCGTGGCGCGACGGACTTGCGCCCGATCCGGCGCTCACGGTTTCCGAATGGGCCGACCGCCACCGATATTTGAGTCCGCGCGATTCGGCCGAGCCGGGCCGCTACCGCATGGACCGCACGCCTTATATGCGCGCGATCATGGATGCGCTCTCGCCCGCGCATCCGGCCCGGCGCGTCGTCTTCATGAAGTCCGCGCAAGTGGGCGCGACCACCGCGGGCTCGAACTTGATCGGCTATGTCATCCATCACGCGCCAGGGCCGATGCTCGCCGTCCAGCCGACGGTGGAGTTGGCGAAGCGTTTCTCGCGCCAGCGCATCGATCCGCTGATTGCCGAAAGCCCCAGCTTACGCGAGCGCGTCAAGCCGCAGCGCTCGCGCGACGCGGGCAACACGGTGCTGTCGAAAGAGTTCCCGGCGGGGCTTTTGGTCATTACGGGAGCAAACAGCGCAGTGGGCTTGCGCTCCATGCCTGCGCGCTATCTCTTCCTCGACGAGGTCGATGCCTATCCGCCGTCGGCCGACGAGGAAGGCGATCCGGTTGCGCTCGCGGAAGCGCGCACCCGGACCTTTTCCTGGCGCTCGAAGATATTTTTGACCTCGACGCCGACGATCCATGGGGTGTCGCGCATCGAGCGGGAGTTCGAGGCAAGCGACCAGAGGCGGTTTTTCGTGCCCTGCCCGCATTGCGGGGCGATCCAATGGCTCAAATTCGAGCGGTTGCGGTGGGACAAGGGAAAGCCTGAGAGCGCCCATTATCTTTGTGAGTCTTGTGAAGGCCGGATTGAAGAACGCCACAAGACCGCGATGCTGAGTGCGGGCGAATGGCGTCCAGCCAAGACTTCAGCCGACGCGAGCACGATCGGCTTCCATCTCTCGGCCCTTTATTCGCCGATTGGCTGGCTCTCCTGGGTAGAGATTGCAAGGCTTTGGGAGGCCGCGCAGACGACGGACGAGGCCAAGAGGAGTTTCAAGAACAGCGTTCTCGGCGAAACCTGGATTGAGGCGGGCGAGGCGCCCGACTGGCAGCGGCTCTATGAGCGGCGCGAATCTTGGGCGTTTGGCACAGTGCCCTGTGGCGGCCTGTTTCTCACCGCAGGCGCCGACGTCCAGAAGGACCGCATCGAAGTCTCCGTCTGGGCCTGGGGGCGCGGACTCACGAGCTGGCTCATCGAGCATATCGTTATCGAGGGAGGGCCGGAGGAATCCAAGACATGGAGCCGCTTAAGCGAACTCTTGTCGCGCACCGCCGCACGAAAACGGGCCAAGGCTCGGGCTCGCCAAGCTCGCCATCGACACAGGCTATGAGGCGGCCGCGGTCTATGCCTGGGCGAGGCAAGCAGGGTTTGCCCAGGTTGCCCCGGTCAAAGGCGTCGAGGGGTTCAACCGCGTCGCGCCCGTCATCGGCCCGAGTTATGTCGATGCCATTGACCCACTGAAGGACGCCCGCGCCGAGATCGAGCAGATCGACGCCGGCTTAAAGAGCCGTACGCAGGCGCTCGCCGAACGCGGTTATGATGCTGAACAGGTGGACACTCAGATCGCCGCGGACAAGGAGCGCGAGAGGGCGCTGGGGCTGATCTTTAGTTCGTCTCCACCGCCGCAAGCATTCGGGCAGATCGACGGGCCACAAGCAGCATAAGACGTTGTTGCGGGAGGCGACAACGCCAAAGCCGCGTGAAGCATGTCTTACGGCCTCAGAGGTCCGTAGCTTGCTCAAATATCAAGCTGACACAGGGACGTTCTTTTGGCGCGTGGATACTAAGAACACCTCAGCTGGCGACATTGCCGGGAGCCGACAGTCTCGCGGCTATTGGCATGTCAAGATCAACCGTCGCCTCTACATGGCGCATCGCTTAGCGTGGCTTTATGTCACCGGCGACTGGCCCCTCGCACACATTGATCACATCAATGGCGATCGTTCCGATAACCGCTTCGCTAATTTGAGGATCGGAACAAACGCCGAGAACGTGAGAAATTCGAAAATGCGCAGTAACAACAAGTGCGGCTACAAAGGTGTCCACTACAAGAAAGCGATTAAGAAATTTGTCGCTCAAATAAGCGCCGATGGGCGTGTTTATCATCTTGGAGTTTTCAAAACAGCCGCGGAAGCGCATGCCGCCTATTGGAAGGCTGCCCAGGAGCGCTTTGGCAAGTTTGCGCGCGCGGCTTAAGAGATCGAAAACATGCGCCAATGGTTCGATATGCGCGCCAGCGCTAAACCGGCCGCGGGCGAAGTGCTGATCTACGACGAGATCGGCCCGTCCTGCTTCGGCGAAGAGACAGTTTCGGCCAAGGATTTCGACGCGGCGTTGAAAGCGCTCGGCGAGGTGTCAGAGATTACGCTGCGCGTCAACTCGCCGGGCGGCAACGTCTATGACGCGCTTGCGATCTACAACATGCTCAAGGCGCATCCGGCGCGCGTGACCGCGCGCGTCGACGGCATTGCCGCGTCGGCGGCTTCGCTTGTCGTCATGGCGGCTGATGAGATCGTCATGCCGGAAAATTCTTTCTTGCTCATTCACGAGCCGCGCATGCTCGCGTTTGGCGCCGCCGCTGATTTGCTCGCCGCAGCAGCCGATTTGGAGACGATAGCGAGGACGTTCGCCGCCGCCTATGCCGGGCGCTCCGGCATGAAAGAGGCCGACGTTGCCGCCCTCATGGCCGAGGACCGCTTGCTGGATGCAGCCGAGGCCGTGTCGCTCGGCCTTGCCGACAGGACCGCCGAGCCCGTGCGAATGGCGGCAAATTTCTCGCTCGCGAAATTGCCGAAGGCGGCACGCGAGAAGTTCGCGGCTGCCATGGCGGCGCAAGCAGGCCGTGCCGCTTCCACCGAACGCACGGCGTCTCTTGTGCCCATTGTCAATCAAACTTCGAAAAGGAGCCCGTCCATGGCGGCAAAGACCAAACAGCCTGAAGACATTCCAATGGAGGCAAGCAGCCCGGAGCCGCCGCTTGCCCCGCAAATGAAGCCAGCTGCCGCACCTGCCACCGGAGCATCTGAATCACCAGCGCAAGGAGCGGCGGCGGAACCTGCGCCAGCGCCGGAGCCAGAGCCCGCTCTCGCCGAGAGGCTGCTCGCGGAATACGCCGAGATCGCCTCCGTCGCCGCGCAGGCCTCAAGGCTCGGCGTCACCGTCGATGCTGCCGACGCCATGCGCAAAGGCATCTCCGCCGAGGCGTTGCGCCGCTCGGTTCTCGATGAGCTTGCCGCGCGCGCGGAAGCTTCGAGCGTCATCGCTGCGGCGCCTTCCACTCACACCGCTGGCGACAGCCCGATCGTGCGCCGTGCCAAGGAGCGCGCGGCAGCCGCCCGCGCCTGATCGTCTCTCGTCCCTGATCATGTAAGGAGCGCCAAGAATGCCCACACTCACAATGTCGCCAACGCTCGGCGATCTCCTCAAATACGAGCTCAACGCGAGCTATTGCCGCGAGACTATAACCCTCAAGGCCGGAACGAACTATGCGCTGGGCTCCGTGCTCGGCAAGATCACCGCCTCCGGCAAATACCGTCTCTCTCCTGCAGCACTGGTCATCGGCGACGAGGGGGCCGAGACGGCGATTGCGGTGCTGATCGAGGCGATCGACGCCACGGCCGCCGACAAGACCGGCCTCATTGCCGCCCGCGGCCCCGCGATCGTATCGAAAGCCGCGCTCGTCTTCGACGCTTCCGTCGACCAGGCGGCCGAGAAGACAGCGAAACATAGCCAGCTTGCCGCGGCCGGTATCGTCCCGCGCGAGACCGCCTGATTCCCCATCACCCTGCTCATAGTCACTGGGCCCCGGCGCGCCGCTTCGGGGCCTTTTGCTTTAAGGAGACCCGTTCTTATGGCCCCGATAATCAATCCCTTCGACGCGGGCGGCTATTCGCTCGCCGAGATGACAAGCGCCATCAACATCCTGCCCAATATCTACACCCGGCTCGGCGAGCTCGGCCTCTTCCGCTTCGAGGGCGTGACCCAAAGAAGCGTCATCATCGAGCAGGCCGAGGGCGTGCTAAACCTCTTGCCCACCGTGCCGCTCGGCGGGCCGGCGACGGTTGCCAACCGCGACACCCGCTCGATGCGCTCTTTCACCCTGCCCTGGATTCCCCATGACGACGTGATCACCCCGCAGGATATCCAGGGCGTGCGCGGCATTGGGGTGGCGGACGCGGCCGACCCGCTCGCAACGGTCATGGAGCGCAAGCTCACCCGCATGCGCGCGAAACACGCCCAGACGCGCGAATATATGGAGGTCAATGCGCTCCGCGGCATCGTCAAGGACGGCGCAGGCATCACACTCTACGATTATTTTTCCGAGTTCGGCTTGACCCAGCAGTCCGTCGACTTCGTCCTCGGCACCGCAGGCACGAATGTGCAAGCCAAGTGCCGCGAGGTCCTGCGCGATATCGAGACCGAGCTCAAAGGCGAGACCATGACCGGGGTCTTGGCGCTCGTGAGCCCAACGTTCTTCGACAAGCTCATCGGCCATGCCAAGGTCGAAGATGCTTACAAATTTTTTTCCTCGACCGGGGCGCAGCCGCTGCGCGAGGACACCCGCCGCCGCTTCCCCTTCTCGGGCATCGTCTTCGAGGAATATAACGCGACCGTCACCCTCTCGACGGGGGCAACCGAGACGCTGATTCCGGCGAACGAAGGCATCGCCTTCCCGCTCGGCACCATGGACACTTTCGTGACCTATGGCGCGCCGGCAAACCTCATCGAGACCGTCAACACCATGGGTCTGCCGATCTACGCCCGCCAGATCGCGCGGCAAGATGGCAGCGCGATCGATGTCAAGACCGAGGCCTCGCCGCTGCCGGTGAACAAGAGGCCGCGCCTTGCGGTTAAGATTCTGACCAGCAACTAAGTGATGGAGGTATTCGCTTCGGCCACCGATGCGCTTTTCGCCGATCCCAACATTGCCCGCAACGCCATCTGGCGTGCGGCCGGAGCAGCGGCCGGTGTCGCGGTCCGCGTTGTCACACGGCGGCCCGATCAAGTGGTTGGTTTCGGCGACAGCAGGGCGATCCTGCCGACAATGCTAATCGAGTTGCGCCGCTCCGAGGTCGCAAATCCGGCGGCCGGGGACACGGTCGAGATCAACGGCGAGACCTTTGCGATCATCGCAACGCCCCTCATCGATAGCCTCGGTCTCATTTGGACCTGTGAAGCCGCATTGCAGCCGTGATCCATGCGTTTCACGATCAAGACGGACGACATCGCCAAAGGGCTCGCCGGTACCGAAGAGGAGATCGCCCGCTCCGTCACAAGCGCCATGCGGGAGATCACCGAAGGGCTCAAAACCGACCTCCGCGCGGATGTCGTTGAGGCCGGTCTCGGCCAGCGCCTCGCCAGTACATGGCGCGGCAAGACATTCCCAGAGTCTGGCGTCAGCATCGAGGCGGCTAGCTTCGTCTGGTCCAAGGCGCCAAACATTATCGATGCCTTCGATCGCGGCGTGACCATCCGCTCCAGCCGCGGGTTCTGGCTTGCGATCCCGACGCCCGCTGCGGGCTTGAAAGGGCTGAGCCCGGAAGGCGCGAGGAAACGGATCACGCCGGGCGGCTTCGAGCGGCGCACCGGCATGCGGCTGCGCTTCATCTACCGCCGCGGCCAGCCATCATTGCTTGTCGCCGATAATGCGCGATTGACGAAACGCGGCCTGGCCAGAGCGAACATCGGACGCACCAGGAGCGGTGGGCCTTACACCCGCCTCGCCGGGCGATCAACAGTCGTGATCTTCATCCTCGTCCCGCAGGTCACGCTGCGAAAGCGTCTAGACGTCGAGGGCACCGGCAATCGCTGGGCGGATCGGGCATCCGACCTGATTGCGAAGCATTGGAGGTAAGCAATGGCGAACTGGCGCGAGAGCGTGGGATGCTGTCCACCCAGACCGATGGATAAACGGTCAGGTAGGGTTTACGGCGCATCCTCGTAGGTCTATAATGTTCCTGATTTGTTCCGGTGTATGATGGCAGCGAACAGCGATATCGAATGGACAGACGCGACGTGGAACCCCGTCACCGGTTGCACGAAGATCAGTGCTGGGTGCGATAACTGCTACGCTGAACGGTTCTCTGAACGATTTCGTGGTGTTCCAGGACATCCATTCCAGAACGGATTCGATCTTACGCTTCGCCCCGAGAGGCTAACGCAGCCGCTTGAATGGCGAAAACCGAAAATGATCTTTGTAAATTCAATGTCGGACCTCTTCCATAAGGAGATCCCGGCGGAATTCATTGGGCGCGTCTTCGACACGATGGAGCGTGCGGACTGGCATACCTTTCAGGTTCTGACCAAACGCTCTTCTTTAATGCGTAATTTCCTGCGCCGCCGATACGGGGGGCGCTCCGGTCCACGGCACATATGGTGCGGCATTTCGATCGAAGATGGCACTAAGCTATCTCGCGTGCAGCATCTTCAGGGCACTCCGGCCGGCACTCGCTTCTTATCGATCGAACCGCTGATCGACCGAGTAGGCAAAATCAATCTGAACGGCATTGACTGGGTTATCGTCGGCGGCGAAAGCGGTCCGCGGGCTCGCTACATGGACCCTAGCTGGGTGCGCGAAATTCGCGACCAGTGCCAGGAAGCAGGGGTTGCTTTCTTTTTTAAACAGTGGGGTGGACTGCGGCCCAAATCCGGTGGGCGCGTACTGGATGGAACGGAGTGGAATCAGTTTCCATCAACGAGTCTCTGCAATTACCAAGTCGCCGCTGAATGAGCAAAAGGCCGAAGGACGGCAGCGTTGGTCCCTGGGCAGCTGAGAAGCTAGAAGCGCTGAGCCGCGCTCTAAACTATTATACGACATATCTCAAAAAGCAGTCACAGTGGCAGAAGATATACATTGATGCATTTGCGGGGCCTGGCCTGTCGGAGGTGCGCAGTAAGCCACGCGAGGATAGCGATCAATCTCTTCAGTTATTCGCTGACCAGGCCGTCGACCCCGTAGAGCAGGAAGTCGTCTTTCTAAAGGGTTCGCCGCGTGTTGCGCTCGACATTACGAACCCTTTCGACCGCTACGTTTTCATAGAGAAGGACGCGACGCGTGTCGCCGAGCTTGAGGGCATCCGGTCCGAGTACCAAGGCAGACGCGCCATCGAAATTCGCCAGGGAGACGCCAACTCAATTCTTCAAGACCTTCTGAAGAGCATTTCGAAGTTTGAGCACCGAGGGTACATCTTCCTCGACCCGTTCGGGCTTCAGGTTCCTTGGGGAACAATCGAAGCAATTGCGAAAACGGGCGCGATTGAGGTGATGGTCAACTTCCCGCTTGGGATGGCACTCCGGAGGATGATGCCAAACTCGGGCAACGTCCCTCCAGGATGGCAGATATCACTTGACACTTTCTTCGGATCTCCTGAGTGGCGCCAACACGCCTATGAAGAGGGCGTCGATCTGCTTGGAAAGCGAACCTTCAAGATTGCGGACTCAGAAGATCGTCTGCTTGCCTGGTACAGGGGACGTCTCGGGAGCGCGTTCGGCCAAGTCTCAGAGGCGCAACTGGTGACGAACACGCGAGGCGGACGGCTGTATTATCTCATCTGGGCGGGACCCCATGAAGCGGGGCTCAAAGGAGCCAACTACATACTCACGATAAAAACGCGACTCCCGAAGCGTAAAAAGTAACCGTGCACATCACGCTAACATTCCGATTTCGGTGAAGCGCTGGCCGAGGCCGAGCGCTAATCGTCCAGCGCTGGAGACTTTAGTTGACCTCGAAAACGCGAAGCAGTGCTAGCGGCGGTGCAGACCCTTGTTAGCAGTGCGCTGCCTAATGCCGAGGTCAAACGCAACTTCGACAAGCCAGAGCGCATCCCGCCCGGCGGGCTCGTGATCATTCGCGATGGCGACCCGGGCGAGCCCGAGATCACGCTCTCGCCCTTCACTTACATCTACACCCATCGCATACCGATCGAGGTTGCTGTCCATCAACCAGCGAGCCCACGCGAACAGGCGCTCGATGCGATTCTTGGGCAGATCGGAGCAGCGGTCGTCGGCAACCGGACGCTCGGCGGATTGTGCGATTTTATCGAGACGGAAGCTCCAGCGACAGCCGATGTCGAGACCGCAGGCGCCCTTGCCGGCCGCTGGGCCGATGCCGCGATCATCGCGGTCTACGGCACGGCTGATCCGTTGAACTGACAACAACAGGAGAGAATCATGCCTCGCGCCCGGGGTGCGAACGCAATCATGTCTGCGGCTTACGAGACAACCTATGGCACACCGCCCGCATCGGGCTACAAGCGATTACCATTCGTCTCCTCGGCGCTTGGCGAGGAGCAGAACCTGATCGCAAGCGACCTTTTGGGGCTCGGCCGCGAGCCGCTGCCTCCCGGCAGAGATGTGATCAACAATGATGGCGATGTTGTCGTGCCCGTCGACCTGCGCAATTTCGGCTATTGGCTCAAATTGCTGCTGGGCGCGCCTGCGACGGCACAGGGAGTCACCGCGTCTGGCTATTTTGACTTTTCGGCGCAGCCAGCGAGCGGGTCGACCATCACGATCGGCGGTGCCGACTGGACGTTCACATCGAGCGGCGCGACAGGGGACGAGAGCAATATCGGCGCGACGCTGAAGGACACCCTGATTGCAGCCGTACAAGGCCTTAACGCCAGCGCGACGGCGGCGCTGGAATCCGAGCGCTATACGCTGAACGCGGCGGGGACCAGGATCACAGTTACGCACAAAACCGTGGGCACGAGCGGCAACAGCGTGACGCTCGCTGCATCGTCAACTCCGGCATCGAATGTGACGCCTTCCGGCACGAATCTTTCGGGCGGATCGGCAACCGGGCCATATAATCACGTGTTCGACTCCGGCACCCTTTCCCTGCCGTCCATGTCGATCGAAATCGGACTGCCGGACGTGCCGAGCTATGGCATGAATTTCGGTGCGCGAGCCAACTCGATGCGCATTCAGATGCAGCGCTCGGGGCCCCTGAATGCGACCATGGCCCTGACTGCACAAGGCGAGACGAAGTCGGCATCATCGGGGGCAGGCTCGCCAACGGAGGCCGTAATCGAGCGGTTCTCCCAGTTCCAGGGTGAGATCATCCGAAACGGCGTGCCCCTTGGCAGCATCGTCTCGGCCGAGATCGATTATTCGAACAGCCTGGATAAGGTGGAGACGATCCGCCCGGATGGCCGCATCGAGGATGCCGACCCGGCAAATGTCGCGGCGCACGGCAATATCGTGGTGCGATTCGCCGATACGGTTCTCCTCGATCAGGCGGTCAACGGCCTGGCGAGCGAGCTATCGTTCGGCTGGAAAATCGCGTCCGGCAAAGAACTCAGTTTCAGGATGTACGAGGTCTTTCTGCCGAAGCCGAAAAGCCGGTCCAAGGCCCTGGCGGCATCCAGGCCACGTTTGCCTATCAAGCGGCCAAGGACCCGGTGGCCGGCAAGACGATGACCGCCGTGCTCGTGAACGATGTCACGGCTTATTGATTACGCCGCGCGGGCTGCGGCCAAAGCGGCAAGGGTCCCTTCCGGATCGCGCGCGACCAGTATCAACAGGGACCGTGCGGCGGGATCAATGGCGTTGCGCCCCTGTTCCCAGTTGCGCAGAGTGGCGACGGGAATGCCGAGAGCCTCGGCGAATTGCTCCTGCGTCATGTTGAGCCGCTTGCGGATCACATGAGGCGAGAAGCTGGTTTCGAGCGTGTACTCTGCGTCAGGATCCTCGCCGTCCTCGATCATGTGGCGGCGAATGTCTTCTTCGGTCGTGGCATCGAACTTTGCCCAGTCCACGTCGGGCTTCGACGCCTTGATCTCCTTTAGGGTCTTGCGAACGATAGCCACCGTTCCTTCTCCTTCTTCCGGGAATGCCGCGCGGAGATGATCCGCCGCCGTTCGTTTCGCAGGGTGTAGATCACCGTCACAAACCGGCTCTCTACCACGCCAACCGCGACAATTCTGATCTCGCCCCAGGCGTGGCGCTGGTCTTCCCATTCCACGACTTGTCCCTCGAAAATGCGGACGGCCGTCTCGAACCCGACCCCGCGCTCGCGCCGGGTCCATTCGCTCTTCGCCTCGTCCCACTCGAAGTCCATTCGTTATCTACGCGAATTGCGTAGTCCGTCAAGCGCAGCCGCGCGAATCGTCCAATCACCCGGAGATTATCGATCGGAGGTCATGACCGCATGCTGAAAATCGGCCTAAATCCCCCAGAACCCTACTGGCTCGATCTCGTTCCCGGCGTGCGCGTCCAGTTCCGGCCAGTAACGGTGGCGGCAATCCTCGTTGCACGCGCTGCGGCGGCCGATGTGCTGCGCGCGGGCGGCGAGGATGCCGCAATCAAGGCCGGTCTCGCCTTCACCCGCTCGCTCGCGCATTTTGGCATCGCCGCCTGGGAAGGCATCGGAGACAAAGACGGCAACCCCGTGGAACCGGCGGCCGAGACCATCGATGCCGCGCTCGAAGTCTGGCCTCTTTTCGATGCCATCGACCGGCTCTATGTCGCGCCTGCCCTTATTCAGGACGCGAAAAAAAACGCGTGATCGCCCTTGCCGAATGGCATTTTGGCGGGGGCGAAGGCTATTGCGCGGCCTGCCCATCAAGGTGCCCAGAATGGCGCCGATCTCGACGGCGCCCATGAACGCGCGGGCGCCGCCGAGGCCGCCACTGAAACGCAACAGGCGATATCGGAAATCAGCGATGCGCGCAGCCGCCTCAATTCTTATTCTGACGATCCTGACGCCCTGGCTCGGAGGCTGCGATCCAGAAAAACCTCTGGCGGTCACGGCGATCCGGGCGGTCCAGGGTAAAGCAACTCCCGAAGCACGTAGAGCCGAAATCAAACGCCAGCTTTCGCGCATATGTCCGGTCCCGCTGAGCGATGACGCGCTGGAACGCGCCGCGCGCTATGTCGAGAGGCATCGCGACAAGGATGCCCTCGCGATCGTCAATGAGTTATCGCGCCTCGACGCCGAGTCGCGCGTGTGCCGAGGCCAGGATGAGCGGTAGCGCCGTCTGATCTCGGCCTGAGCAGCCTGGCGAAGACGTCGCGCCGAAATTTCCACCCTTCCGTCATCGCTCCGAGCTGTGCGGCGTCTTTCGTGCGAGGCGTTTCCCGCGCCACGGGCGGGCGAGGAGCCCGCATTCCGCGGGCACGCAGTGAGCCCGCGGCGAGACCAAATACCCCGCCTGTTGGTGGTCGTTTTGCCGCCGTTCGGACCACATCCCACATTCGAGGAGGTTTCCTTGCCCGGCACTCTCGTCCGCGCGGCTTGGTGGCTCTCTGGCAGGTTCAATGACATCGATGCGAGCTTTGCCACCACGGCCAAGGAGATCGCGCAGCTGAAAGCCGACATTAGCAACGACATCGCCGGGCGCCGTGCCGTCACTGAGGCCCGCGAGGACATCGCCCGCATCAAGGCGACCGTCTCTGAACTCCGTGAGCGAATCGACCGCCTCGAAAGCCATGAGGATGAAAGTGAGCGGGCGTGACTTCCACACAGAATCCACGGGCCAAAGCAGCGGCTGCAGGGGCGAAGGCGGCCGAAACCGAAGCGGGTGCACAGTTTTGCCGGAAAAGAGCACAATTTTGCATCCGCCTGAATAGGAAGGCTGGTGCCACATATTGCCTGTAATACCTATTTAGGTATAATTGGCCATGAAGAGCGTCCCCGCGATCAAGCCGCTTATTTGGGTCGGCGGCTGCAAGAAAGACCTCTTGGCGATGCCGGACGAAGTGCAGGACCTTTTCGGGTTTGCCCTTTTATCAGGCTCAGACCAGCAAGAAGCATGAGCAGGCGAAGCCCCTCAAAGGCTTCGGCTGGGCGGGCGTTCTTGAGATCGTCGAGGATTGGCGCGGCGACACGTACCGCGCCGTCTACACGGTGAAGTTCGGGAAAAGCGTCTATGTGCTCCATTGCTTCCAGAAGAAATCGACGAAGGGCATAGCGACGCCAAAACCCGATTTCGACAAAATTTACGCACGGCTGAAGGCCGCCGAAGCTCATTCGAAGGAACGACGCCCATGAACGAAATCGAACCGGGCAGCACCAATGTCTATGCAGATCTTGGCCGCGCCGACGCCGGGGAAATGCTGGTCAAGGCGCAACTTGCCTTAAAAATCGGCGACATCATCAAGCGCCGTAAATTGAGCCAGGCACAGGCGGCCGGGATTCTCGGCATTCCCCAGCCCAAATTGTCCGCCCTCCTGCGCGGCCAGTTTCGAGGCATAAGCGAAGCCAAGATGATGGACTGCCTGACCAAGCTCGGCCGGGACATTTCTATCGTCGTCGGCCCGGCCCGGCGCACGCGGGTCGAAGGAAAAGTCAAGGTGGTGTTCGGCTGAAGAACCGAGTTGCAAAAAACTGACCGCCTTGAAGGAGACGGGGATTGCAAAGCCTTCGGCATCGTGGCTAAGACATTTGTGCAGGCTCGCCTTGCGGTCGGATTGTTTCATGGGAATTCAGTAGACTACCCGATCTTCTCCTCTGGAGCGTCTGGCACAGGGATCACGCCTAATTCATAGCGGCCGCAGCCGAAGGCCGCATCTGCGCCGATGTGGCAGGTTGCGCCGAGCGCCAGCATGGCGCCGACATCGGGATGCCTGGCGCCCGCTCCACCAATTTCGAGCCTGCCCATGAGGCCGCGCATGGGGATGGCGCGGTCCTGGCGGCGCGAGCCCCGGTTCCATGTCACAATGTCACACTCGCCAAAGGCAAAATCGAGCTCGCGGGCGCGTGCGGCAAGGCTCGGCCTGCCGAAATCGTGTCCAAGGGTCACATCATGCCAGCGCGCCAGCGATTCGAGCCGCTGGCCGAGGCCTGTGAAGAGGCTTGCTGGGCGCTCGCGCGGATCGGCCCCGCTCAGCACAAGGGGGGTCAAGAAATCAAGCACGAACCCCGAGGCGGCTGGAGGCGGCGCAATCCCTTCGGTCTCTGTGACCCTGCGGCCGGCGATAGTAATGCGCGGCACGAATAATTGCGTCTGTCCGCGCCAGTCGACGCCGTGCACGAGCGCCGCCGTCATCGCCTCGACGGCCGCCGCCAGAAAATCATTGGCGAAACCGAAGATGGTCAATGTGACATTGAGATCGCCACGGATGGGATCGAGGGCAAGAACCCAAGGGCTTGCATGATCGTAGCCGGCCGCCATGCGGCCCTGTTTGCGCCACAGCGCCTCGAAGGCGCATGGGGGATCCCAGGGGCATGGCTGCCCTGCAAGCGCCTCGGACGAGGCCGATGTCATCAGCCGCTCGCCAAAGGCCCCGCGGATGCGGCCAGGCAGGCCGGCGTCGGTGATGAGAGGCGCAAGCCCGGGAAGCCGGAACCTAACGATGCCTCGCCGCCAGAGCGCGCAAAGCGCTGCGAGACCGGCCTCGCGCTCTGGCGTGTCGAGCCTGTTGCCGATTTCGCCCTTGGGCTTGTCGGCGCCGTCGCGGAGAGGGGCGGGTAGCGAATTCATTGCGTTTAATTCGCTTGAAAGCTCGGCCCGGCTATTCAAGTCGGGCCGATATTCGATGCTCGACGTCCGCTGGAACGCGGGAGTCATCGCCAACCATTCGAGCTGTTTCTCGAAGAGAGTTACCAGAGTAGTTTCATGCACATCTCAATCTGCGTATCTGCAGAAAGCGTCCGGCCCAAACGCCGGACGCCCAGTCTATCAGAAATTGTGAAGGAGCGCGCCCAATGCGTCAAAGGCGGCTTCCGCGCACCTCACAATGTCCGGCCACACGACTTCGACGATCTTCTTGACCACCTCCGTCACCATCGTGGTGATCGCCGTCGCAATGGCAAGGGTTATCGCCGCTCGTTCTGGACCGCTGCCGGAATCGGGAGCTGGTTTGGCAGCTATGAGGCTAGTAACTCTCTTCTGCTCGCGAGGGCGGTGGATTCGTTTGCGCATCACTGCACAAATCTCCTTACTGGGGGCAATGCTGGCACCCCTATTGGGGGCTCAGCTGGCACCGGCGGGAACTCGCCCCAGGCAGTTGCTGCCGATGGCGACAATCGGCAAGAATATTTCCTTGCCGTCGTTGCCCCTGCAAAAGCTCTCGGTGCAACCCGAAACGTGTCGCTCCCAATGCGGTGGCGGCCAAACGCATTTCGGCGTGTAGCAGCCTATGCTTGTCAAGCAGTTCCATACGGCCTCTCCACCTTCGCCGCTGCGGGTGCCGGCAGCAGCCGGTCGCTCGCCTTGGTGACCGGTGCAGGATCGTTTTGAATATCGGCTTTCACGCGGCGGCGGAGCTTGCCAAAGTCATTCGGCGTCGGCAGGAACTCCGATCTCAGCCCGGCGCCAGCGGCTGGATCGCAGGCGCCTAGAAATTCGCGTATGTCGTCAGCCTGAGGCCAATTTTTGTCAGAATTTTTCATGTAAGTTTCAAACGCTCGAAGAAACGGACCGAGCGACTGGCTCCCCGGTGCCGCCCAGCCGCCGTCGGCCCCTTGCGTCTCCCACGGCTCCGCATCTTTTAACAGATCGGCACGGGAGCCTTTTCCCGGATGGGCAGTGAGCTTCACCCGCAGCGACTTGACGCGCGCCTGACCTGCTCCGGCGTTCTTAGCGCGGCCAATCATGTGGCGATAGGGTTTTGCCGTGTCGCCGCCATGGGTGAGCGTCCATAGCAGTGCCCCGACTTCTTCCGCACTGACATTGTGCAGACGGATTTTACCGCGAAACACTAGTTCTCCACCGGGCGCTTGCGGCCTCAAGAGGCGCAGCTTGGATTCCATCTCCGCGCTCTCGCCGCTGCGCCGGGATTGGAGTGTCTGTACGATGCCGTTCTCTGCTTCAACTAGCTTCTCACGGGGATAGCGGGCGAAATAGCGCTTGCGGCCAGCAAGCCGCGCCTTGCCCGACAGAGCGGAGTCCAAGGCCTCGTCCGTCCAGTCCTTGACAGGCCCCCGGAGATAGAAAGGCGCGAATGAGGCGCGCGGCGCCATGGCCACCGTCCTAATGACGGTCGTTTCTGCCGCCGGCGCGTCTTTCGTCAAGTAGGCGAAACCGAAGGCAACCCGGCCTTTGCGCGCCGCATTTAGCGGCGGCTCCTGGCCTTCTCCAAGGCCTAGGTCGGGACTGTCATAAACATGGCCAAAAAGGGCCTCGATCATGTCGGGCCTCTCCAGGTCCGGTTTGTGCGCTTCCTGCCGTTCGAGCACATCGCCGACGCTGTTCCTATGCGACAGTTTGAACAGCCGCGTCAGGCCCATGTCAAAGCCGCGCTCCTGATGCTCTGGATCGCCAGCGTAGAATACCGGAATCCGCCGCCCCGATTCGAGCGTGGGAGCCATCACGGCAAAGGAGCCGTCCGGCTTGGGCTTTGTCTTGCCGGGCTTTGAGTTGATCAACACAAAACGGTCGATCACGTCCTGGCGCAGCCAGAATTCCTGCGCCTTGGGCAGATCGAAAAAGACATATTCCCGCTTCTTCTGATTTCCGGGGCCAGGCGAGCGCTCCTCTTTGTCGAGCACAGCCGCATCGATGTTCTTTAGAGAGGGCGAATTGGATGAGAAGACGAACCAGCCTGGGCGCCCGCCGGCCCCGCCGGGGATCACATGGTCGCTTGCCGTTGCGTCCGTGGATTTTATCGCCGGGTCGGGCACAAAGTTCACTGGGGCGCTCGTCTCAAAATCGAACAAGTCATATTTTCCAATCTTCCCCTTGGCGTAGCCCGCCCTCTTGTAGCGCTCGGCAAGCCCGAGCCCGAGCCAGTCGCGATGCCATTGGCCATTATTGGTGGGCTTTCCATGATTAAAAGAGGCCGGCAGCGCGCGTATGCGCACGAGCTTTTTACCGCAAGGTGTGAGAGAGTAGTCACTCAAACCCTGCGCTTTCCGTTCGGCGGACGCTTTCTTCTCCTCTTCCGTTTCGAGCTTGGCCTTCCGCAGCCAGCCCGCGCCGAGATTTGGCCATGCGAGCCGTTGCGCTGCGGGGCCTTGCCCTTCCTTGAACAAGGGATGCGTAAAGTCGCGCACCCCGTATTTGTGGTGCTTGTTGACCTGCATCAGGCGGGCGCGGCACACGATCCCCATTGCCGCGCGCATCATGCCGCGCAACGTCGCGCCGGGGATGACGTAATCGCCGCCAAGTTTCATGGGGCCGCTGACATCGCCTTCCTCAACGCCGATCAGCATTGGGGTTTCAAATGCCCACTCGACCTCGATCTCGCCCGTGACCCCCCCTTCGATCGGAAAACCCCAATGCGCAGCGGCCACTTCTTGCTGCGCCAAGACCACCCGGTCATCGATGGTTACAAAACGATAGGGCGCCGTCAGCATGGCTGCGTCCGGCGCCGGACGGGTGGCAACAGGCCGGCCCGGCCGCACGCCAGCGCCCACGCGCGGCGGCGCGGGAGGACCACGCCGCTCGAGAGCCGCCGTCGCAATCGGCTTAAGCTCCTCGTCATCCATGCCGTCGAACGGCGGGAAACTCGCCAGCGTTTCGATTGCTTCGTCGAGCGAGACGCACCCGCGCGGACCATGCTGCTCGAGAATCTCGATCGCCTTAGAAACGAGCCTAGCGTCCGCCATGCTCGCCGCTCCCCTTGTACTCAAACCAACCGAAACCTTTGTTCGCGCCATGACCGAGCATAAGGACGTTGCCTTTGTCCTCGAGGCCTTTGACCAATTCCTTGAATAGGTCTTCGTCCTCCTTCGCTGGTGCCGCCGCTTCGGTCTGCTTGTTCGGCTCTGCGTCCTTGCGCGCGTGCAGCGAAAGCGAAAGCTCCAGCTGCACGCCCGTCATGGCGCGCGTCTTGAAGAGCGCTTTGTCGATCGGCGCGCCGGAAAAGTGATCGAGCTTCACGGAGGAAATGTCGAATTCCTTGCCGCCGCTGAACTTCATTTTCTCTATGCGCAGCAATCCGGCGAAACCTGAGACGCCGAAAAGGCGCTCGACGGGCGTGAGGCCGAGACGCCCCACGTCTTTGCGCGTCTTCACCACGCGTTCCTTAAGGGCTTTCTTGCCCGCTTCGTCATCGCCCGCCGTTGGATCGACGCCTCTCGGATCAAGGCCTTCCTTCAGCGCCTGCAAGCCCGCGATCCACCGCGCCCGGGCACGCAGCACTCCCGCTACTTGCGAGCCGAGTTCGAGCGGCTTTTCGTTCGCGCCGTGCTGGTAGGAAAGCTGCGGGATATTCTGTTGATCCTTTTCGGGGAGCCCCTGCTTCTCCCTTTCAGGATCCCAGGAGGAATCAAGCGAGAGAAACGGCCCCTTGCAATGGAAGACTCCTTCCCACCGAATAACCGGCTCGGCTGTTTCAGGCGCCTTTGGCAATTCTACTCTGATTTCTTCCTTGCCGAGCACGCCGTTAGGGTCGATGTCTCGCTTGAAGACCTTCAGCGATTTTTCGATGAGCTGCAGGGCCCCCGACCCATCCGCCTTGCCGCGGCCGCAAACAATGCCGTTCTCAATTGACAGCGCGCCGAGAATCTTTGTGAGGACATCGAGCCGCCTTCGCCCGCCATTCGCCTCAGCGATCAGGATGAGCCGAAGACCGAACTTCGCGCCGGGCGCGGCCATCTCTTGAAAGAACAATTTGTGCTCATCGGCCGTGCCGGACATCGGGTTGATCGCGGTATGCGCCGCGACGAATACCCCGCGTCCAAGCTCTTTTGCCGCAGCGCTTGCATAGGGGTAGCCAGACGCGTCCGGGGCCTCGCCCTCAAGCAGCGCTCCGCGCACCAGGAGCGCACCCATGACGCCCGTTTTGGTTTCCGAATGCTTGATCTCTCCGAAAAGCTCCGTCACGAAGTCCGGCACGAGCGCCTCTCCGAGGCGGCGCAGCATGCCCTTGAGTGCTGTCGGCGGCAGATACGGGCGGCGCAGATGATCACGGACAATAAGGGCAACCTCGGGGGCTGGCTGTTTCGAGCCAGTCTGGCCCCCGACCCCTTCGATCACTTTCGACTCGCCTGAGCCGATGTGCAAAGGGGATAATAATTCGAGTACCCCCTCGATTTCGTAGCGGCGGTCAAACATAAGCGGGCACCGCTTTCGATTTCGCGCTTTCGAATAGTGCGGAATGGTTGATGAGCGAAAAAGCGACTTCGCCATAGCCGTTTTCGCGCAGGTAGGGGCAGTTTTTCCACGTCAGCGGGTCTACGCCGGTAAGCGCAACCGGAGGCAGGCCGAAACGCGCGATCTCAGCGAGCTTTCCATGATCGCGGCCTTTAACCAAGAACACCGAGCCTGGCTCGGTCAGCACGAAGGGATAGAAAGTGCCCGGCCCATAAGGCCGCCGCCGTTTCGCGATATGGCCGCCAGCAAGCCGCCGGCTCGTGAAAGAACGCAGCAGCTTCCCGCCGGTGTGGCCTTCAATGTGATCCACATATTGCTGTTCGATTGGTTTATCCGAACGCGGGTCCGTGAGCATCGCGGGTGTGAGCAATGTCAACGCATAAAGATCTGCGTGACCGTCGATCGGCCTAACCTCCGGGTCTGAGGCGATCCTCAAGCGGCCAAGCCCGTTGGAGTCTTTTGGAGGAACACCGATCGGCTTGAAAGTGGCGAGCGCCCCGGTGCGGCCAACCGGGATAAGGCCTGCTTCGATCAACTGGCGCAATGAAGCCCGGTACCGCACCTCCACGTTCTTGAAGTCCGCCACGGCGCGCCACGCGCGGGGCGTCTTAATCCTTGCGTAACACGCCCTGCGCCACGGTGGTGAACAATTGCTGCTCGGCTGCGACGAGAGTCTCAGCCTCGATCTTGACATGGGTGCGCGGCTGCGGCGTCAGTTCTGCAGATGCAGGAAAGCGATGCTGCTGCGAGAAGGCCGCGAAATATTTCTCTTTCCAATCCACAGGATGCAGCGGCGCGGCCGGGCCTCCGTTTGCCTCTACGACCAATCCCGTGATCTCTTCAGGCGACTCTAGACCCTGAAGAAGAGCGTCGGCGAATTCGATTTTGCCTTCGTCCTCCCACGCGTAGAGCGATGCGGGCAGGCGGAAACCCGATAGAGCTTCATCGTCGTTTTCCGGAAACGCATGCGAAATGCGCAGGCTCGAAAGCGCTCTCTCCCAACGTTGGTCGCATTCCGGATCGGCGCCCGCGAGCTTCAGCATGCCGGCCAGAGCCCCCTTAAAAGCCGCGCCTGGGACCACATTTGAGCCAACAAAGAGATTGTCCGTCACCCGTTCGGCGTCCACAAGGACCGGCCGGTCGAAGGTCACCCGGTAGGCGATGCGCTCAGGCTGCTGTCTACCGCCTTGCACCTCAGAGGGCTTGGGTGGCGCGAGGCTCACCCGTCTGCGTTTCCGAGCCTCGATGTGAACGTCTCTCTTGACCACCTCGCCGAAGCCCGCGCTCTTGAATGCGCCGACGGCGGGGACAAGACCCGCCGCGCGCGAGAGCAGGGTTACGGTCTTCGCAACATCAATGCCCGGTTCGGCGAGGAGCACACATTCGCCCGAAAACTCAGCCTCCATCCCGAAAGGCGCGACCAACTCCGCGACTTGCAGCGCGCCGGATTTAACCGAGCCTAGCTCATCGTCAATCTCGATACGGGTCGCCGTCCGTTCCAAATCTTTGGCTAAGTCAGCCGCAAGATCACCGAAGATGAGGAGGGCGCGGTCTGGCTCATCAAAACTTCCATCCGGCGACGGGCGGCCGAACAATTTCGCAATGAAAGGGCCTGGCGCAAGGTCCGGAGCGCGCTTGGCCAGCACGTCGCAGGCTGCGCGCAGGACGCCCTTGACCTGGTCGGCCGGGATGATCGGGCGCCCGTGCTCATCGCGCAGCTGAGCGGCATCAATGCCGAGCATGGCATTGGCGAGCCCCTGGAACAGGAAGGGGCTGCGCAGGGTGAGCGCGATGCCAATGGGAACGATCTCGCTCACGCCGCTTCCTCCTCAGAGGCCCCGGCTTGGGCAGGGCCGAACGGATCGATATAGTCCCAAAGGCTCGAAATGGCGGCGAGCGAATAAGCAAAGCCGCCGGGCAGAACGCGGAGAAGGCGAAGCGTTTTTTCCACCTCCGGCGACCCGCGGCCCCGCATGCGCTCAAGATATTTTCGCGCTTCGCTCTCTAACTCTTGGTCCATCTCGCTGCCAGCGGCCGCGCGGAACACGCCTTTCTTTTTTGCGATCCACAGCAGGCGGTAAATCTGCGAGCGCGGGAACGCGCCGGAATTTTTGATCCTTGCGATCGTGCCGAGCGCCTTCTCGATCGCAGTGCCGCGCAAGGTCATCGTCTCCGCCAGCCCGTCAGCGCCGCCAGCGGGATCAAGCCCAAAGAGAGCCGCCCGGTAGCGGCCGAGCCCGTTTTCGTATTCCGGCAAGGCGATGCTTTCGAAGGCCTCGATCTGCAGAACATTTTCGAGCTCCTCGAGTTTGCACCCGCGCAAAACGCACTTAGCATTCTCGGCCAGTGCCTTTGCCACCTTGCGCGCCTGGCGGATCGGGGTCTTCTCGTGACAGAAGAGAAGCCCCATCCCAAATGTCAGCGGTTCGCCATCAGTCTCCCCTCGCGCCCTCCAGCCTTTGGTCCATTCTTCGTGGAATAGCCGCGCAAAGTCGATGCCGAGCCAGGCGGGCATGACGAAGGTGAGCTCGTCACCGCCCCACATTAAGGTCTCGAAGCGCAAGGGCCAAAACGGTCCTGCCTTGCCTTTGCTGATTGGATATTGGCGGTAGGCATTCGAGTTTGAGCCCTCGCCGCCAGCGCGAAGCCAGTCGAGAATTTTGCCGAGTAAGCCGCATTGGTCTCGGTGCAGCTTTTCAGAAAATAAGCGAAGCTCGCGGATTGACTTCGATTTTTCGCGGATTTTTGTGAATTGATTGCCGTCGGCGTAAAAGACGGCGATTTTGCCTGAAATCGATGCCGGGAGCCCGCTTGGCGCTTCGTTGATGATGTCTTCGAAGGATTCGGCAAAATCGAGGCCTTTCGCTTTGTTTTCGCCGGCTTCGCGCGCGTAAAATTTCTGGCGCTGCTCGCGCCCATATTCAAAGCGTGCCTTGAAGGAGGGCGAGACCGCCTGGTGCGTTAAGCCTTGCGCGTCGATCCTGCAATCCGGGGACGCTGGCCGGACCCGGTCGAACTTTGGATGGGCGCCGCTTGCTCGCTGGTCGAATGGCGGCGGTTCCCAATTCGCCTCACGAAATTGGCGCTCGTGATTTTTCGCTTCTGCCTGCTTGAGAGCGAGGAACTCGGGTTCAACCCCATTCGCCGGTTTCACAGCGGCCACATCGACGACGAAGGAAAGATGCCGCCACACCGCCTCTGCGCTTTTCATCGGCGCGAGTGCGCGAGAGATACCACCTGAGAGGCGCGCGAAGATTACCGGTTTGCCGCGCAGGAATTCCCGCACGTCGCAGCGCAGCGTTTCGGCTGCGGAATCGCCGTCGGCCTCGATGATCCAGGCGCCCAGCGAAGCTCCTTCGAAAATCTTTTCCTTGAGCACCTTAGCCTCTTCGAGGGCTCCGCCCACGGCGATAGGGGCTGCGAGCAGTGCGAGGCTGCCGCCGCGGTAAGCTGAGAGATTGTGGGTATCGCCGATGGTGGCGTCAAAATCGACGCCTTCTAATCGCAAAACATAAAGCGGCATGAGCTTCGCCCTATGAGGACAATGGCAGAAAATTAAACACTCTTCCGGCCGCCACGCAAGGGACGAGTCTCAATCCGCTGCATGTCGCGGAAGGCTGTCAGCCCCCTGTCCAAGATGCATTCGACCGCTTCTACGCAGAGTCTCAATCCGCTGCATGTCGCGGAAGGCTGTCAGCCACGGTGTGCGGCACGAGGGACGGATGGTGAAAAGTCTCAATCCGCTGCATGTCGCGGAAGGCTGTCAGCCCTAAAGGGGACAACCTACGCGTTTATCCTCGACGTGTCTCAATCCGCTGCATGTCGCGGAAGGCTGTCAGCCGCCTTCTCGGCCGTCTATGGCGTCGTGCCCGGCTAGTCTCAATCCGCTGCATGTCGCGGAAGGCTGTCAGCCCGGGGGCAACGATTATCGCTGATCCAGTATTGGTCTCAATCCGCTGCATGTCGCGGAAGGCTGTCAGCCTGATCGTGATGAGCGTGCGCGGCCTCCCCCGGGTCTCAATCCGCTGCATGTCGCGGAAGGCTGTCAGCCCAAACGCTATTCGCGTGCCGCGTCTGGCCATGCCTCATATGTCTCAATCCGCTGCATGTCGCGGAAGGCTGTCAGCCGAGCCCAACACATCCATGGTGCGTTGGGCAGAAGTCTCAATCCGCTGCATGTCGCGGAAGGCTGTCAGCCCATCCCAATACAACGGCAAGTGGCGGAGGGTCGCGTCTCAATCCGCTGCATGTCGCGGAAGGCTGTCAGCCCGTTTTGAACACCGCACGGAGAAATCCGTTGCGAGTCTCAATCCGCTGCATGTCGCGGAAGGCTGTCAGCCCCAACAATCCAACTAAACAGAACTAAGACCGGGGTCTCAATCCGCTGCATGTCGCGGAAGGCTGTCAGCCTTGTGCCGCCGCGGCCGCCTTGCGGTGCTCTGGCGTCTCAATCCGCTGCATGTCGCGGAAGGCTGTCAGCCGTGTGCCGTTGGCGCGCTCCGCTCGATAGTGGAGTCTCAATCCGCTGCATGTCGCGGAAGGCTGTCAGCCGCTTTGTCCCTCGCGGAAGTTCGGCATGCCGGAGTCTCAATCCGCTGCATGTCGCGGAAGGCTGTCAGCCTCCTTGAGTACTGCCGCATGAACCCGGCCTGGGTCTCAATCCGCTGCATGTCGCGGAAGGCTGTCAGCCCTTACGCACGCGCAGCTGACGGGGGACCCGTAGAGCCAGGTCTCAATCCGCTGCATGTCGCGGAAGGCTGTCAGCCTCAAGGCGCTCATCGAGCGCACGGGCGGCGAAGTGTCTCAATCCGCTGCATGTCGCGGAAGGCTGTCAGCCAGACCCGCATGATGTCAGCGGCGAGCCGGAAGGAGTCTCAATCCGCTGCATGTCGCGGAAGGCTGTCAGCCCAGAAATCCTGCGCGCCGCGCGGGACCGGATTGTCTCAATCCGCTGCATGTCGCGGAAGGCTGTCAGCCACGCTGGCCGCTGGGCCACGACTATAGCCGTGGTCTCAATCCGCTGCATGTCGCGGAAGGCTGTCAGCCACGTCGAGATAGCTCCCTGATGCGGACAGCATCAAGTCTCAATCCGCTGCATGTCGCGGAAGGCTGTCAGCCACAGACTGGCTTTTTGGTCCCCCCTGGTTGCTGGCACTGTCGCTAGCAGTGCCAGCAACCAGGGGTCTCAATCCGCTGCATGTCGCGGAAGGCTGTCAGCCTAGCCTTTTCAAACGGTACGAACGTTTTACGGTCTCAATCCGCTGCATGTCGCGGAAGGCTGTCAGCCCTTGCTAGTCTTCTGGTCGCGGCAACGCCGGCCATGGCGAGTCTCAATCCGCTGCATGTCGCGGAAGGCTGTCAGCCCGATCTCGACAATAATCGTCACCGGTTCGGCGGAGGCGGTCTCAATCCGCTGCATGTCGCGGAAGGCTGTCAGCCTGGCGAAATTGTGGCAAACTTGTGATTGGTTACAGGTCTCAATCCGCTGCATGTCGCGGAAGGCTGTCAGCCTCATTCAGTTTCCACCCAATTCTGTGGCTGTGTCTCAATCCGCTGCATGTCGCGGAAGGCTGTCAGCCGGCCATGAAGCCCCCGTACCGCCCGGCTGGTACGAGTCTCAATCCGCTGCATGTCGCGGAAGGCTGTCAGCCGTTTTTTCGAGGACGCCCAGTGGGCTCGTTTAGAGGTCTCAATCCGCTGCATGTCGCGGAAGGCTGTCAGCCCAAAAGATGTGCATCTATTTCTGTGGGCAACTGGGTCTCAATCCGCTGCATGTCGCGGAAGGCTGTCAGCCAGGTCACATTGGCCCTGGGCGAGGCCACCGGCGTCTCAATCCGCTGCATGTCGCGGAAGGCTGTCAGCCCTTACTCATGGTGCATCAACCGTTCGTCGCACCCCTGTCTCAATCCGCTGCATGTCGCGGAAGGCTGTCAGCCTCTTGCGCCGGAACGCCTTTGTCAAGAGGCATTTGCAAGCCGAATTTCCAGCACGGCTCACAGATTTTTGGCGTGAAAATAGAACAGATCACGAATCTTCTGGCCGTCTCTTTGCATTTCAACCATAATATCATAGAATTATAAAAACTCCAGCATGGCCTGCCCGCGGCTATGCGCCAAAAAAACATTATTTTTCAAACCATTGCATGAGCAAACCCCGCAGGCTCCCAAAACCCCTCGACGGGCGCGCCATCTTCGAAAAGGCGGCCTCGGCAGCCGGCCTCACGGCGGGCTTCGAGCGCGTGCGGGCAAATGCCGGCTCGGCGGGCGGCGACGGGCTGACGATTGAGGCCTTCGCCGCCTCGGCGGGCGAACGCATCGCCGCTCTCTCCCGCGCGCTGCGCGATGGCTCTTACCGGCCGGGGCCGCTGCGGACTGCCTTCGTTCCCAAGGCAAGCGGCGGGCAGCGCAAGCTCACCATCCCTTGCGTTGCCGACCGGGTGGCGCAATCCTCCGTTGCGCAAATCTTGACGCCGCTGCTAGACGCCGAGATGGAGGAGGCAAGCTTTGGCTATCGGCCCGGCCGCTCGGTTGCCGGTGCTGTCCGGCGCGTCGAGGCGCTGCGGCGCCAAGGCTACATTTGGACAATCGATGCCGACATCGACGATTTCTTCGACACCATTCCGATCGATTCGCTGATGGCGCGGTTCTCGGCCTCGGTGAGCGAGAGCCCGCTCACAGACCTCGTTGCGCTGTGGCTCGAACAGGGAGCCGTTCTCGGGCGCGGGATCGCGCAAGGCTCGCCGCTCTCGCCGCTCCTTGCCAATCTCTATCTCGACGCCCTTGACGAGGAGTTATCGCGCGCGGGCTTGCGCATCGTGCGCTATGCCGACGATTTTTTGGTGCTCGCCAAGGACCGCCCGGCGGCCGAGGCGGGCTTTGCCAAGATCGAAAAGCTGCTTGGGACGCATGGCCTCAAGCTCGATCCGCAGAAGACGCGGATCGCATCTTACGATGACACGCTGCGCTTCCTCGGCCATATCTTCGTGCGCGGCTGGGCGATGCCTGATCCGCAAGGCGGAGCTCCCGACCGCTGGGCCGCGGCGCTCGCGCGCCTCGCCGAGGAAGACCGCCGCGCGGCGCAAGCGGCAGGCAAAGCGGAGGAAGAGGAGGCCGGCCGCGCCGCAGCCGGTTACGACCGGGGCTTGCGCGTGCTCTATGTCCATGCGCCCGGGCGCAGGCTCGCGCTGCGCAATCAGTCTTTTGCGGTGCATGAGGCGCAGGACGAAGCGGGCGGCGAGGCGGGTCGCGAGCTTGCCGCCATCCATCACACGCGCGTCGACCGCATCGAAATCGGCCCGCGCGTCGAGACCGATCTTGAGACGCTGCGCCATGCGCTGGCCTGCGCGATCCCCGTGGCTTTCGTCGATGGGAACGGGCGGCCGGCGGGCTATCTGGCGCCGGCGCTCGGCCAGGACGCAGGGCGCCATCTCGCGCAGGCGCGCCATGCGCTCGATCCTGCCGCGCGGCTTGACCTTGCGCGGATCCTTGTTGCCGGGCGCCTTGCCAATGAGCGCGCGCTGCTGCGCCGGATCAACCACCGGCGCGGCCTCGAATTCGTTTCCCATGCCGCCGCAATCATCGGGCGCGCGATGGAGAAGGCGCGCGCCGCATCCTCCATCGAGGCGGCGATGGGGTTCGAAGGCGCAGGCACCAAAGTCTATTGGAAGGCCTTCGGGCGGCTCTTGCTCGGCGGCTTTGCGTTCGACGGCCGCAAGCGGCGCGCAGGCGCCGATCCGGTCAATGCGGCGCTCGATCTTGGCTCCTGGCTTCTTGCGCGCGACATTTCGGCGGTCATCGTGTCGGCGGGGCTCCATCCGGGTTTCGGCGTGCTGCACGCAAGTGCGGATTTCCGCGATGCTTGCGTCTTCGATTTGATGGAAGAGTTCCGCGCCGGGCTCACTGAAAGCCTGGTGCTGACGATGATCAACGGCGGGGCTCTGCGGGCCGAGATGTTTGCCGCGCAAGGTGACTGCGGCGTGCGGCTTGCCCGCGCCGGGTCGGACGCGATCGTGCGCCGCTATGAGGAGCGCTGCGAGCGCACGGTGAAAAGCCCGCGCTCGGGCAAGCGCGTGACGTGGCGGCGGCTGATGCGCGAGCAGGCCGAGGCTTACGGCGCCCATGTTGAGGGCCGGAGCGTCTACCGCCCCTATGTGATCGATCATTGAGAGGAGGCAATGGCGCGCGAGCATATTTTTGTCTTCTGCTATGATGTCGCCTCGAACAAGGCGCGCCGCCGGATGGCCGAGATTCTCGAAGACAAGGGCACGCGGGTGCAGAAATCGGTGTTCGAGGTGCGCTCCACGCTGAAACGCGCCGAGGCGCTGCTTACGCGGCTCTCGGCCGAGCGGCTCGAAGGCGACAGCGTGCGCATGTACTGCTTGACCGAAGAGGCAAGGGCGCGCTCGCGGGCCTGCGGCGGCGCGCCGGTCCCCGAGCGCAGCGAGTTCTGGCTTTTCTGAAAAGGGCGTTTACGCAGCGCCGCCGAGGAGGGTTGTGATGGTTGCGGCGAGTCGCGCGGCGGAGCCGGTCGAGGCGCGCGGCGCGCCCCAATAGCCCCTTTCCGGCAGCGCCCCGCCGCACCAGCTGCCGGGAACACAAGAAAGGGCAAGCACAACCTTTCCTTCTCCGGAGAAGGCCGCTTTGTCCGGCATGAGGACAAGGAGATTGCGGGCGCCGGGCCCGCCATATTCCGGGAGAAGAAAATCGATAATGGCGCTCGATGTATGCGCCTTCGTGTTAACGATCGCCAAGCCGCCCTGCCAGGTCATAGTGGCGATTGCCCGCCGGGATTCTTCTTCCACGCCCGCGCCAATCCCTTGTGCGCGCCGGTCGGCATCGCGGATAGCGCGGATTTCCGCGGGTGATGCGCCCGCCGCCCTCAGCCCCTCGGCATGGCCGATGTCGTTGGCTTCGACGAGCGCGCAGTGGCGGGTCCACGAGAGCCCGCGGCCCGGCCCGGCGAGGTCAAAGATTTGGCGCAGTGCGGAAGGGGCTCCCGCGCCCGCCCGCTCCCCGTGATGATCAACGAACAAGATGCGCGATCGCCCGGCATCCTCACCGAGGTCGTCAGCGAGCTCGATCAGCACGGGCGTTTCGCCGTTCCTCAAGCTTTCGCGGATTTCTTTTGCGTAGGCGCTCGCTTTCGCACCCCAAGAAAGATGCTTGTCCTCAACCCGGCCGCCGAGTCCTGCCTCGCGCAGAAGTTCGGCGATCGTCACCATTTCGAGATCATGGCCGCCGAGGAAGAAGCGGCAGGATGGAGCGGCGGTCATGCCTGGAAAGCCGTCACCAACAAAAGGAACACGGAGGCTGCGGCGGCGACCCCAAATATGCATTGAAGGACTTTGCGAGTTTTGGCGCTCAGCGGGTCCGAGCCTTCCCCTTCTTGCAACCACTTCATGAGCAGGAGGCCAAATCCCGCAAACGCTGAAAGCCAAGCCGTAATCCACAGGAGATGTTTTACGGCCTGTTCCGCAGCAGTGCCCGGGCCTGCGGCGGTCAAGCCGAGTAACGCTTTGAGCGGCTGCATGTCGATCGATAGGAACGTGAAGGTGAGACCTAGCACGGCGCCGATCGTGGCGATGGCCGTCAAGCGGCTGGCCGCGGACGATTCTTGCCGCTCTTCGAGGGCCAAAGCGAATTGCGTTGCCGTTTCGATCTCCGTTTTGAGATCGGCGAAGATCCGGTCGACTCCCAGCGCGCGGCGCCATTGCTGAAACAGTTCATTGGCCTGCATCTGGTTCGACAGGCCGGGGAAATGGAACAAATGCACGAACTGCAGGAAATCGCGCTCGATAGCGATCATTGTGCTACGGAACTCTCGGTCGGCACTTTGCCTGACCGCTGCATCCTTGCCTTCGGCCTCGGCAAGGAGGGAAACCGCCGCCGTGATGCGGCTTGACGTGGATAGCATCGCGGCGAACTCCATGTGGAGGACGAGGCCCATCTGGAAGTAATGCCGCTGAAAATGGTGAACCGCAATGTTATCGAAGAACCATCCCGCTCCGACGGCGGCGAAGTGAAATCCGGCGATGAGATAGCGCGCCGAGCTGCTGGTGGCCTCTGACGGGAAGAAGCGATCGTAGCAGGCATCGCGCTCGAAATCCTGGAGAAAAACCGGTGAATAGGGCAGATGATCGGTCCCGGCTTGGTCCGCATAGCAAAGCCTGATCCAGTCGCCCCGCTTCACCACCCAAAGATCATCTCTTTCCGGAAGGCCGCTGCTCTTGATGCCGAGATTTTCCGCTGCGCCCGTGAGCGAGAGGAAACTCATCACCGGGATGCGTTCGTCGACCACTTGCCGCCAAGCCCCGTGGCGGCTCTTCTCGTAACCGGCGAAGCAGAGCGGCGAGAGCAACGCCCGCCAATGCGCGGCAGCGGGCGCCGTCCGGTGATCGCGAACAAAAGCAAAATCTTCATCAAGGGCGGCGGGTTTGAATTCTGTCTTGCCGTCCTCGAACGCGATCTTCTCGCCATTCTCGTCGAGCCAGCGAACGCAAAGAGGAACGAGGGCGGGGTCGCCGCTGTCATAGAAAAAAGGCGTATAGGCGCGCCGCGCAAAATCTGTGAAGGTCTGCGCGTCCGCGAGCGTCATCGGGCGCTGTTGTCCAGGATTATTATCTGCGCGAAGCTCGCAAACCGCTGGATTCTTACCGAAGTCAATTTCGAGCGCCAGAAGTGCCGCTCCCGAATCGAACAGATAGAGGTTGCAGCGTTCGACGGAGGTGGTGAAACGGCCAACTTTATTATCTGCTAGGTTGATGTCGAATTCGGCCCCCGCAATTCCTTGGCGCTGGTGAAGCGTGAAGGGCGTCCAAGCCCCGGCATCTCCTTTGTTCTTGTGAAAGAGCATTTGCTGAACGAAGTCGTGGAAGTAAACGAACTCGGCATAGCTACGTGCGTCGCTCCTCGTCTTTTTGAGCAGGCTGCATCTTTGGACTGGTGTCTTCAAATAGTGTAAGGGATCGGTGGCAAGCGTCCACCCCCCGCCATTAAGCGACGAGCGAATGGCCTTGATCGCCTTGGAAGGAGTTTTTGGGGCTTCGAGGCCCTCTCCCGCGCTTTCCTGGGTGAGATCGGGCGCGCGCAAAGTCAAAGGCCAGATCAAAATTTGGCGGAAGCGGGACACGTTGATCCTATCCGCGTCGCGCCACATCTCGGGCCGGTAGATCCAGGGCTCGCGGCCCAGCCACTTCACATTGGGGCAATTACCCTCTTTTGTTATTGCCTCGCTCTCCTCGGCCATCGCAAGCCTCCCTTGCAGCGAGGACTATTCGCATACACCGCGACCTTGTCAAAGAACCTGCCCGTTCCGTGGTCCATTTGAGCGCCTCGGAAAGTTCAAGCGCCTGAGCCGCTTAATCGAGGGCCAGGGCGCGCTGTTTCCCGGCGGCTCCCGTCTCGTCTCAAGAGCAAAAGAATGCTTAACATAAATGCAAACTCACGCATGCGGGCGGTAGGGAGCCAGCGCTTGATGTGCTGCTCCATGCGCTCCCGGGGCATACGCCCGGTCTGGCTGCGCCTTTGCAGGACGCGCCATCAGTATCGGGCGGCGTTACAGTAGTACGCATTCACCGCCCGGGTGCACATAGCTCGGGGCCGTTGTGATCGGCTACTTCTTCAACGTGCAGAACTTTCATCTGCTGCCACCTGCCGGTCTTCCCGGCGCACAGAGAGTGTTTGTTCCCGGTCACTCTCCTTCCGCCATAGAAATGTTTCCAGCTGTTTGCGCCTGTCGAATGGCCCTTGGACTCCATGGCGTTGATGAATAATCTATTTCCACACACCCACATTTGTATGCCATGATCCAGGTCCTGAAGTAGGACCGGATTATGGGACGGAAACTCTTATGCCAGGGCCTATCGCCGGGATCGCGACGTCTCAAGTCGGGTGAATGGCCATCGGCTGCTAACAAAGGCTAGCATCCGGGAGAGAATTGCTCAAATCCGCCATGAGGCGGCGTTAGCATCATTTCCCATGCTGCAGCCCTAATATAAAATTATCGAGAGCCGCGTGATGGGGCAGAAAACGGTCCCGGCCGAGGCCGGCAAAGCAGCTCTCCGGGCGAGGCGCCATTTCTTGCGCAGTTCACGGCGGCTAGCGCCCATAACGGCAATGGAGGCCAATGCCGTGGGGGCATGGCCTCATGGGCGCCAGCGGAACGACCACAGACAAAACGCGCCTCGGCGCCGCCATGTGTACGACGATCTCGAGCGCTCCTAGGCGCATGGGCCATATCTCGCTTTTCAGGTATGCCGCCTCCTCCATCTATCGTGCGATCCTGGAGCAGGCCGAGAGGGGCCTCATTAGTAGGCCGCCTACAGAGAAACAGATGCGCCTCTTCCCAAAGGAGGATGCCGGAATTCCTCGCCTTTTTGAAATCAAGCGCTTGGCCGCATCCAGCAAAAGCAGGAATTTTGCTTTAATGCCCCAGGCGCTATCTCCCTCCGAAAAGGCTAATGATGAGCGCAAAGGAGAACAGCGCCGATTCAAGCGCGCTCGAAAAGACAAGCCAATTGAGGAGAAAACGCTCGCAGTCCTCCGCGCCTGCCATGAGCGAAAAGAGCGGAACTAAAGGTGTTTTAATTCGTGCCGGATGCTTGGAGCTGGCGGCGCGCCGCTAGCGAACCAGAATGCCTTTATGTATGGTCAGTCTGGGGCGCGAGCTGGCCGAGCTGATTCGGGTAGCCCGGCGGCTGATTATCACGATCAACTAGCGGGGCCAGTTTTGGCCGCAGTAAATGGCGCCAACAATGGGGGCTCGGCGGCTTCAGTCTTGGCTTCGGTTTCACCCCGCAGTTCACGGTACGCATGGCTAACGATTTGCGAGCCGCCCCATAGTCCCAGCCCGCCCATGATGGCGGCGACGATTACATCCGGCCAGCTGGTGCCGGTGCCAAAGACGCCCCATGCCGCAAGTAGGACAGCGATATTGCCGAGCGCGTCATTTCGCGAGCAAATCCAGACAGAGCGCATATTCGCGTCCCCGCCACGAAAGCGGTAGAGCATGAGCGCCAGCCCGCCATTTGCGATCAAGGCGGCAACTCCGACCACGCCCATGACTTCGGCGCGCGGCAAGGGGCCATAGAAGGCGTGCCAAGCCGTGCTGCCCTGTACCCACAGTGCAAAGGCAATCAAGGTGCTGCCTTTAGCAATGGCAGCGCGGGCACGCCATGCCAACGTTGTTCCGGCTACGCCAAGACTGACGGCGTAATTCGCCGCGTCGCCGAAGAAATCGAGAGCGTCGGCCTGCAGAGCCGACGAGCCAGCCGCGGCACCGGCAATGAACTCGGTCAGAAAGAATCCTGAGTTGATGCAAAGGGCAATCCACAAAGCGCGCCGCCAGCGCGGGCCATTCAGCGATTTGCCGCTCACGCAGTCACTATCATTGCAGCAGCTCATAGAATTCTTCCGGCAACAAAAGTTGCTTCGATAGGGTTGACTGCCAGACGACGAAGCGCAGCGCCTGGCTCAGGCTCGAGCATGTTTGCGCAAAAGTAAAGTAGCAGCAATGGAGCGGGCGAGTATAGCGATTGATATTAAAAACAAGAGATCCAGTTGCAGCACATCCCGTGCGTCAAACCTGCATGGGGTCTTGAACGATCGCAGAGTTGCGCGTATGCTGAATTGGCATGCGGGTCGTCTCTCTTCGACAATTGCTCATTGTTCTGACCAGCCTCGCTTTCCTCATTGGAGCGGGAGCGCAGGTGATGGCGTCCCTATGGCTGACGGCGCCGCCGGGCGCAGGCACCGAACACACCATTATGGGCGAGAGCTGCACGACGATGATGGTGCACGGCAATGCTGGGCCCGCCGCCCCGGTGAAGCAGGAACCGTGCAAGCGGATTTCACAGTTCGGGTGTGTTTGCTCGCCGGCTCTTCTGGCCCTGCCGACCCCCGTTGCGTTCCCCTTTGCCTGGGGGCGCCTAGCCTATTGGCCGCGCCTCGCCGCCGAGCCAGCCGGGCTGTCGATCGAACCCAATCTCCACCCCCCTATGGCCGCGTGATCGACGGCGCGCTGCGCTGGCGCGCTCCCTGTCGATGACGATACAACGCCACCCGGTCTTCGCCGCGGCTGCGCCGGGAAGGTGAATGCCACTTAGGGCCGGAGATCATATCCTATGCTATCTCGCTTGCTAGCAGGCGCCGCTGCGCTCGCCACCATGCTCGGCGTCGGCTGCGCCTGGGGAGAGCCGCGACAGGCGCTGTTGAAGACGGCAGGCAAGCCGCAGAGATCTGCGGTGCGGGCAGAGCCGACGCCCTTGGGCGCGACACTGGAGAGCGTGCTTGCGGCTGGCCGCCAGCTTAACCCGGCCCTGCGCGCTGCGGCGCTCGAAACCTCGGCCGCCGCGGCCAAGGCCGCCGGCGCCGATGCGCTTGACGATCCAACCCTGTCCGACAGCTATCAATATTACCGCAACCCAAATGTCTTCAGCGGCCATGCGATCATGGTGACGCAGGCCGTCCCGCTTTGGGGGAAACGCGGTTTGCGGCGCGAGGCGGCGCTGGCGGATCTGGACGCCGCGCGGGGGCGGGAGCAGGCCGCGCGCGATGCGCTCGACGAGCGCATCAAAATCGCATTCGCCCAATATTATGCAGCAACCCGCGCGCTTGCCGTGAACCAAGAGGTGCTTGCGGTCACGCGCGGCATGCGGTTAACCGCCGAGGCGCGCTATGCGGCGGGGACCGGCGATCAGGCCGCCGCGATCCGGGGGCGCGGCGAGGAGACATCGGCGAGCATTGAAACCGCCCGTCTTGAAGGCGATCGGGCAGCCGCGCGGGAAGCTCTCAACGCCCTCCTTGCGCGGCCGGCGAATGCGCCGCTGGCCGATCCCTTGCGGCTCCGGCGCGTTCCCGCCAGAGACCTTCCCGTCGCCTCACTCCTCGAACGGGCGCGCTTGGGCAGCCCTTCGCTCGCCGCAAGCGGCGCCGAAGTTGATGCGGCACGGAGCCGGGCCGCGCTGGCGGAAAAAGCCTGGTATCCCGATCTGACAGTCGGAGCCGGACCATTGGTGCAAACCAACAACCGTCCGCCGGGAGTGGCGGCCACGGTTGGTTTCAACATCCCGCTGCCCTGGGGGCGGGAAGCGTCCGAGGAGCAGGCCGCGAGGGCGCAGTTGGGCGCGGCCCGGCAACACTACGAAGCCGTTGTGCTTGATATTCAGAGCGCGCTGGCTGAAGCGCGCGAGAAGCTCAAGGCCGCGCGGCGCGCGGAAGCCCTGGTGGCCCGCAAGGCCCTTCCCGAAGCGCGGGCGGCGTTCCAGTCGGTGCTATCGGATTATTCCCAGGGCCGCGGCGATCTCGGCGCCGCGCTGGAAGCACAACACCGGGTCCACGATCTCGAACTCAAGCTGCTCCAGATCGAGCTCGACGAACAGACGGCGCTTGCCGGGATCGAACGTTTGATCGGGGGCGAGCTGTGATCGGCGCGCGGGCAAAGAGCGTCGCCCTCGTTGCAGCCCTGACGGCGTTTGGCTGCAATTCCGGCCGCCAGGCGCGCGAGTGTCTGCGCCCTCTTTGGATTTCAGAAGCGGCGGCGCAGACGGCCGAACCGGCCCTGGCGCCCCTCACGCTCACGCCGCAGCGGATGCAGAGCATCGGGGTGAAGACCGGGGCCGTCGAGCGCCGCCAGGTCGAGGACGAAATTCGCACCGTCGGAAATGTCGAGGCCGAGGAAACGCGGCTTGCCGACGTGGAGGTGCGTTTCTCGGGCTGGGTTCAGAAGGTCTACGCTGACGCAACCTACAAGAGCGTCCGCCAGGGCCAGCCGCTCCTCACCATCTACAGCCCCGATCTGGTGACCGCCGAGCAGGAATATCTGGTGGCGATGAACCTGCTGGCGCAAAGCCGCCAGCGCGGCGGATTGCATGGAACAGAGTCGCTGCTCAACGCGGCAACCGAACGGCTGAAACGCTGGCAGATTCCGGAGCGAGAGATTGCCCGGTTGATGAAGAGCAGAAGGGTCAGCCGCGAGATCGAGATCGACTCGCCGGTCTCCGGTGTTGTGATCGACCGGAAGGCCTTCCCTAACATGTATGTCGAGCCGGGCACGAAGCTCTATGCGGTGGCCGACCTGTCGACCGTCTGGGTCTACGCCGAGGTTTTCCAGAACGATCTTGGCCGCGTGAAGGTGGGCGATGCCGCGTCCGTTACCGTCGACGCCTATCCTGGGCAGGCGTTCCCGGCGCGGGTGAGCTTCATCTGGCCGCAGGTGGATCGGGAAACGCGCAGGGCGCGCGTGCGCCTGGAGATCCCCAATCCGCAATTGAAGCTCTTACTTGGAATGTATGTCGATGTCCGGATCAAGGTGCCCCTTGGCGAGCAGCTCGCTATTCCGGCTGCCGGCGTGTTTCAGTCCGGCACGCGCCAGATCGCTTTTGTCGATCACGGCGGGGGATCCTTCGAGCCGCGCGATATTGAGCTTGGCGGCCGCGCCGGAGACGATTTCATCGTGCTCAAGGGACTCGAAGCCGGCGAGCGCATCGTCACCTCGGCCAATTTCCTGATCGACTCAGAAAGCCAGCTCCAGTCGGCCCTGGGATCGTTCGCGCCGCCGCCGCCGGGCGCGGGCGCGGCCGCCGCGATGAATGCGCCGCAAGGTGCAACGCTCGACTATTCATCAGACCCGGCGAGGCCGCGCATGGGAAGCAACACCTTCCGCGTCAAGCTCACCGGCGCCGATGGTGCGCCAATCACCGGCGCGCAAGTCACCGTAACGTTTTTCATGCCTGCGATGCCGGCGATGGGCATGGCCGCCATGCGAAATGTCGCGACACTCAGCGACAAAGGTGGCGGCCTATATGAGGGGCCGGGGGAGGTGAAGATGGGCGGGACTTGGCAGGTGACTGTGCTCGCAACCAAAGCGGGCCAGACCATCGCCCAGAAGCAGTTTTCCGTCACCGCGGAAGGAGGCATGTGAGTGATCGCCCGCTGGATCGACTGGTGTGCCCGCAACCGCTTTCTCGTCTTCACCGGAACGCTTCTCCTGGTGCTCGCGGGCATGTGGTCGGCTCGCCGGATTCCGCTCGATGCCTTGCCCGATATCTCCGATGTGCAGGTCATCATTCATACGGCGTGGAATGAGCCGCCTAACATCATCGAGGATCAAGTTACCTATCCGATCGTGACTGCTCTCCTCGCCGCGCCGCACGTCAAGGCCGTGCGCGCCCAGACCATGTTCGGGGACTCTTACGTGTTCGTTGTGTTTGAGGACGGCACGGATCTCTACTGGGCGCGCTCGCGCGTGCTCGAATATCTGCAGCAGATTGGGGGGCGCCTTCCCGCGGCGGTCCATCCGGTGCTCGGTCCCGACGCGACCGGCGCGGGCTGGGTTTATGAATATCTGATCGTCGATCACAACCAGCGTTATAGCCTCGCCGATTTACGCAGCCTGCAGGATTGGTTTCTCCGCTATCAGATCGAGACGGTTCCGGGCGTCGCGGAGGTTGCGAGCATCGGCGGCTTTGTCCGCCAGTACCAGGTCCGGCTCGATCCCGACAAACTCCGCGCCTTCAACGTCCCGCTTTCGGCCGTGATCGACAAGGTCCGCGATAGCACGAATGAGGTGGGCGGAAGGCTGCTTGAGTTCAAAGGCGCCGAATACATGGTCCGCGGCCTGGGCTATCTCCGGTCGCTTTCGGATCTGGAAACGGTCCCTGTCGGAGCCAAGAACGGGACGCCAGTCCTGGTCAGGGATCTCGGAACGGTGTCTTTCGGGCCGGATATCCGCCGCGGCGTGGCGGAGTGGAACGGCGAAGGCGAGACGGTGGGCGGCATCGTGGTGATGCGCTTCGGGATGAACGCGCTGAATGTGATCGATGGCGTCAAGAAGAAGCTCGCCGAAATTTCCGGATCGCTGCCGCCGGGAGTGGAAATTGTCTCCGGCTACGATCGCTCCGGGCTGATCGAGGCTTCGATAGATACGTTGAAGCGCGACCTGATCGAGGAAGCGATCATTGTGAGCCTCGTGATCCTTATTTTCCTCTTTCACTTCCGCTCAGCCCTCATTCCGATCCTGACCATACCGATCGCCGTAGCGGCGTCGTTCATCCCGATGTATTACTTGCAGGTAAGCTCGAACATCATGTCTTTGGGCGGCCTGGCGCTGGCCATCGGAGTTCTGGTGGACTCGGCGATCGTGATGGTGGAAAACGGCTACCGGCGCCTGTCCGAGGCGCAGGCCTCCACTGCAAACGGCAAATCGGGCGCACCCAGCATCACTTCACGTGAGAGACAGCGCATCCTTCTTGACGCGGCCAAACAGGTCGGCCCGGCGCTCTTCTTCTCGCTTTTGATCATCATCGTCTCGTTCCTTCCGGTCTTCCTGCTTGAAGCGCAGGAAGGACGCATGTTCCGGCCCCTCGCCTGGACCAAGACGTTCGCCGTAGGCTTTTCCTCGCTGCTCGCCATCACCTTGGTGCCGCCGCTGATGCTTTTGTTCATTCGCGGCCGGCTGCGCTCGGAAGAGAGCAACCCCATTTCGCGGGCCACACAGTCGCTTTACCTGCCTGTCTTAAAACTCTGCCTCCGGTTTCCAAAAACGACGGTGCTTCTCAATCTCGTCTTCCTGGCCGCAACGGCGCCTCTCGCCTTTAAGCTCGGCAGTCAATTCATGCCGCCGCTATTTGAGGGCGCCTCGCTTTATATGCCGACGGCGCTTCCCGGAATCTCGATCGGCCAGGCGACGCAGCTCTTGCAGCAACAGGACCGCATTCTTCGCTCCTTCCCCGAGGTCGCAACCGTGTTCGGCTCGATCGGCCGGTCTGACAGCGCGACCGACAATGCGCCCCTCGACATGTACGACACGACGGTGATGCTCAAACCCCGCGACCAATGGCGCCCCGGGATGACTTACGAGAAACTAATCTCAGAAATGGATGCCAAACTTCAGTTCCCGGGGCTGACGAACACATGGACCATGCCGGTTGAAAACCGTCTCGACATGGAGCTCACCGGGATCAAGACGCCGGTGGGGCTCAAGATTCAAGGCCCAAACCTCGACGGCATCGCGGAACTGGGAGGGAAAGTTCAACAGATTCTTAGCGCATTACCGGAGATGAGGTCGATCTTTGCCGAGCGCGTCGCGCAAGGGTTCTACATCAACGTGGAAGTGAACCGGGCGGAAGCGGCGCGCTATGGATTGACCGTGGCCGACGTGCAGCGCGCGATCACCTCCGGAATTGGCGGCGAGAACATCGCCGAGAATATCGAGGGCCGGGAACGCTATCCGATCTCCATCCGCTATGCGCCGGATTTCCGGGACGGAATTGAAAAACTCGCGCGGGTGGTGATCGTAACCCCCACCAATGCGGAAGTGCCGCTTGGCGCGCTCGCCAAAATATCGTTCTCCAAAGGGCCCGCGATGATTCGCGATGAGGATGCGTTGCTCACCGGATATGTCTACCTCGATCTGAACACAAGGGATTATGGCGGCTTCGTCTCCAGGGCCGACAAACTCCTCCATGAGCGGCTCTATCTGCCGGCCGGCTACAGCCTAAAATGGTCGGGCGAGTATGAATTCGAACTTCGCGCTAAGGAGCGGCTGAAGATCATTCTCCCCGTTGTCTTCGTTACGATCTTTTTGCTGCTTTATATGGTGTTCCGCTCGGTGACCGAAGCGCTCGTCCTCATCGTTCCGACACTTTACGCGATGACGGGCGGCCTTCTGCTCCAGTGGTATCTCGGTTACAACTTCAGTGTTGCAGTTTGGGTCGGCTATATCGCCTTATTTGGAATCGCGGTCGAGACCGGGGTGGTGATGGTCGTCTATTTGCATGAAGCGCTCGACCGTAGGCTTGCCGCCGGCTTAGCCTTGGAGCGCGCCGGCCTCGATAACGCGGCCATCGAAGGCGCCGTCCAGCGCCTGCGTCCCAAACTGATGACCGTGGCGGCCGTTCTGGCAAGCCTGGCGCCGATCCTGTGGGAGACTGGCGTAGGGTCGGACGTGATGAAACCCATCGCGGCGCCGATTGTCGGCGGCATGATCACCTCGACGATCAACGTGCTCATTCTGGTTCCCGTTTTCTTCGTGATGATGAAGGCCCGGGCGATGCGGCAGGGGAAGCTCTACGGTCGGGACTAAGTGGATATATGGCAACGCTTTATTCCAGAATGCTTCTTCTCTCGAATGGCAACGGCTTCGCCTGCGATGCGGCGCGGCGAGCCGCTGCCTTGAGAATGTCGATCAGCTCATCATTCCAATCCACCCGCAAGCGCCCGGTGAGGGGAGAGGCTTTCGACCGTGAACGGCCCGGAAACGCGGATGCGGTCCTCGCCGACATAGGCTTATCGTAGAGATATTCGAATTCGGCCTTGGCGGCGGTTGAGGCGTCGATCTCCTTTTGGCGGGAGATCCGCGGTGCTATCAGGCGATGTTATCACGCCTAGGTTCGTGTCCCCCTTTGTCCCCGATGGCGAACCATGCGCGGGCATTGCGGAGCGGCCGTCCAGCCCCGGGGCGCGAGCGCTAGACTATTCCCCCGCGCGGGCGGAAAACTGTGCTAAGCATCCGCGCGAAGCTTAGGGCCAACCAAGGGGTGACCAAATGCGTTACGTTCTTGCTGCGATCTTCATTTGCGCAGCCGGTATGCCCGCGGCGTCCGCTCTGCCAACCGCCAGCCCCAAGCCGGTCTCGATGTCGAACGCGGACCCGCTCGTGCAAGCGGTGCGGCGCAATCGGCCGCACTTTCACCGCTACAGTCGCAGTGGCATCCGTCATCGTCACAGCCGCAGCGGGGACGGCGGCATACACCCTTTGGTCGGAAGCGGCGATTATTAGATTAGGCGCCGGCCCACTCTGTTCAGATGGCGGCAAGAGGATTGAGAGCTGCAGGCAGCGCAGGGTGCTGCCAGTCTCAACCCAACCGCAGGATGGCCCATCCCGCTTCGCTGCCGGGCGGCAACGGGACCCGTACGAATACCGCTTTGGGCCATGATAACTGGCTATTGGTCAGACCCATAGGGCGCAAGGCCACCGCGTCTGCGCTTGTTCAGTTTGGCGATCGTAGACCATGCAGCGTCCAAAAGCCGCGTTTCTTTTCGATTTGGACGGCACGCTCGTCGATAGTGTCTATCAGCACGTTCTATCTTGGCGTGAGGCGCTAGAGTCAGAAGGAATTCAGCTTTCTGTCTGGCGTATTCACCGCAAGATAGGCATGAGCGGCGGACTGTTGACGAACATGCTCTTGCGTGAAACCGGAATTGCAATTGATCCCGGGCGGATCGAACGTCTGCGGCAACTCCATGCCGCAGCCTACAATCGGCGGGTGTCCGAAATTCAACCCCTCCCAGGCGCTCGTGAACTCCTGGTTTATTTAACCGGTGCAGAAATTCCCTGGGCCGTTGCTACGAGCGGCCGGATGGAAACGGCACGGCCGGCTTTGGAGGCGCTCCGCATTAATCTCGAGCGGATCCCCGTCATTACTAGGGACCAGGTAAAATACGCGAAGCCAGACCCGGATCTTTTCCTGGCCGCCGCGGAGCGGCTTGGTTGTGAGATTGAGAAAGCGACTGTGGTCGGCGATAGCGTTTGGGACATGTTGGCTGCCCGCCGCGCCCCGGCCCTGGGGATCGGTCTCTTATCGGGGGGCTATGGAGGCGAAGAACTCGAGCGCGCTGGCGCCTATCGCGTCTACGAGGATCCGGCCGACCTGTTGAAGCACATTGATGAGGTTGGCGGCCGCCGGTGAGTGCTAAGCCAAGTGGCAAACGGAGCCGCTTGCGGGCTGAGTTCCTAACGGGCCGAGCGACTTCTCGTACCGGGCAACACCGCCTGCCAGGACTCAACTCGATCTCACAATGGGATCACTGAAGATTCGTAGCAGCGAATTAGCCGGGGTAATGAGCCGATGGCCGCCACGGCCGAGGGCAATTGAACCAAGTCCTCAGATTGAATCATTCCAAGGCCTCAGAAATATATAAACCATGCATCGTATTACGAAATAAGCTGCTCCCATGATCTTCAATTTTGAAGCGGACCGAATAGGATCATATCGTCTCTATTCGCGCCCCCAGGAACTGTTCCAAGCAAGAGCTTCATCTGCCATCTCGCCCGCGCCGCAAAGAGCGCCAAAGCGGTATTCGTACGGGTCCCGTTGCCGCCAGGCAGCGAAGCGGGATGGGCCATCCTGCGGTTGGGTTGAGACTGGCAGCACCCTGCGCTGCCGGCAGCTCTCAATCCTTTTGCCGCCATCTGAACAGAGTGGGCCGGCGCCTAATCTAATAATCGCCGCTTCCGACCAAAGGGTGTATGCCGCCGTCCCCGCTGC